>Ga0302223_10000174_pt1 | contig 52745 bp, 84 predicted proteins | sample II_Palsa_E2_3_FD_194565 | JGI IMG/M metagenome (GOLD analysis project Ga0302223, IMG submission 194565) | Peat permafrost microbial communities from Stordalen Mire near Abisko, Sweden - II_Palsa_E2_3 | ecosystem: Environmental > Terrestrial > Soil > Palsa > Peat permafrost | place: Sweden... | reverse complement strand
GTATACCATGGTGAGTCGTCTTGTTCAGTAGGTGGCGGATTACGCTCAGTTCGCTCAATAAAAACCTCCATCGCTTGAGCTATCTCCTTTTCGGAGAATTTTACACGTCCCACAGGCTTGGCCTGCTTCGGTACTTCGTTACTAATCTTTTGAATTAACGTCTCGTGCGCTGCAAGCGCGGCGTCCAGTGAAAGGAAAGGTCCAGCATTGTAAAACTTACCGTTGTGTTCAACGGAAACTTCCCAGGTATCGTTAGCGTAATTTTTAGAGATACCCTTGACTCCGGTACACGTGGTACGTCGGCGTCGTCTATACTTCAAGTGTTCAGCATGCGTCTGTAGCTGTAGGTTGGTCCACTGATTGTTGAGGGGATTACCGTCGAGGTGACGGACTCGTTCAGGGGGGACCACACCAGTCATGTAATACCATGCGAGGTTACATGCTAACCACAATACTCCATTAACACACACCCTACGATGACCGAAGTGGTCAATTGTACCTGCTGGTGTTGTTAGGCTTCTACCTCTTTTAGAAACAATCCAAAAGAAATATCCAGATACTAAATCGTATCTGATTTGTTCTTTTAGTTCTTTTATATTAATAGTTTCTTTTATATTATAGCTCTCCTCATATTATGTAACTATTATCTCACAGAATAGAAGGGCTGTCAAGTAGACCAGCCCATTGTGTTGCTTATCTACAACTGGATGTCCCTATCCCAAGACCTACCCAAATACCTAACAATAAACCAATGAGATAACACAAGATTGGAGTCATGGTGTTTGTTGCTCCTGTACAACAGATAGCCAGTATTGAAGGTCTTTCACTGGTATTACAATACCATCCAGTGTACCCGGATTCTCTAGGTAGTTAGACAGTTGTTCAATTACAACAGCAATGTCTGCATTCATTATGGATTAGCATCCGGTATAACTGCCCGTCGTCCTTTGTCCCGCTCAAGGGCAAGTTGGCAGTGGTTGGTTTGAAACCAGCTAAGGAGCTTACACATCACACATCCCCACTCCTCACCGGCTAGCTGAGCCTTCGCAGAACGGCTTGAGATGGTCTCGTTGGGATCCCCGAAGGTCAGGGCATTACCCAACTGGTCCAACGTCACCAGGACGTTCTTAAGCCAGCTATCACCTTGAACTGCTTGGTACTTCCCCAGGATAGCCAAGGGCATTCGGAGGAACGAGACAGTGCAATTCTCCAGATATAGTTCTAGTTTGTTCATTTAATCAGTTCCAAAGACTTAGCTGGAGTCAAGAAGTTCAGGCCAAACGGGACGTCACTGCCCCGATCAGCTTTGAGTGCCAGTTCCGCGACACCAACGACACAACTATGTACGTCGTCAACAGCAGGACCACCGCTGTTTCCTGGAAGCATGACACCATCATACTGAACAAAAGTAGCAAACTTACCAAGATCGTCCGTGAGGTCTCGACTCGGGTTGCTGACAGTGCCGAACGAAATAGTTTTACTTTGTGCAAGTGGTCCGCCCATTAAGTGTACTCGTTCCCCATAATATGCGGGGTCTTTACAAACAGGAAAACCTTTCGGCCAATTGATAGTCCCGTCTGTGGTCTTCAGCGTCATCAGATCAGGACCAGTGGCAAAGTTCTCCCCGTCCCCTTTCTTTTCGATAACAAAGTCGTGCGGCTTGCCGTCCCCGAAGTCCACTACATAAGGGCTTGCTGGCACTGCCTGTCCCTCCTGACAGTGGGCTGCTGTAACTACCGTGTGGGTTCCAGCCAGTACCCAACCACTACAGTGGCCCAAGTCCATCGTAACCGACACAACACTGTCTAGTTGTTTCTGGAGAGGCGGAAAGTAATGCACGTTAACTGCACATCCGGCCAGCAGAATAGCTAGGCCCACCATTGCACCTCGAATGAAATTATTCACCGTTGAGGATCTCTTTTAGTTTCTCATCGTCGTACACTGTGTCAATCAACCGTTGTGCTGTCCGAATACTCCCGGCAATCAAGGAGGCCGGGGTGTGGGAGTTGTTGGGATTTGACAACAAACTGCCAAGGATACCTCCCGCATAGCAAAGTAATCTCTCTTTACCTGCAATCATTTCAGTTTTCATTACGGACTCGATTCCCTGGGAATTTGAAATTATCTCCAGCACGTTTGATCAAGACCAGCAAAAGCCCTGACTGGAACTTGCTGAAATCGATGTGATTGAACTTATTCTTACGACCCAGACCTTCTTTACGCCACTGTTTCATCGCCGAATATCTCCTTTACTTGTTCCACTGTATAGCACTTTGGGTCTTCCGTTGTGTGGATAACCCGACTTTCATATCCAAGAGTCTGGATCTTTCTACTTAATCCTACCGCTTCTTTGAACTTGTCAGAATCAAGCCACACATCTATGCGCCGATACATTCTGGCGAGTCGGGTGAGCTTGACTGACGGCATCGATGCACTAAAGCATGGAACTCCAGTTCGACCGGCTTGGGAAACTCGGATGCCGGAAACACAGTCTTCAACAATGCAGCACGAGTCGCTATCTTGTTCTGGATAGTATGCTGCAATAACATCTGCTGTCGATCCGCTAGTAAAGAAGCGTGACTTGTGGGTTGTTGTGGCTCGGAAGTTCCGGGCTTGCCACAGGACAACTTCTTTATCGACTCCATAAAAGACATAAAAGAGTTGCTCATTCTTTGGACTCCAAAAAACGTTGTTACGGATTAGGTCGGTAGGAGTGAGGTGGTACTTCTGGACCCACTCCACCACACCTAGGGGATAATAATGTCCAATGTCATCAGCAAGGGGTCGTACTCCAGCTTCGGATTGTGCCCCCACCTTAGGAGTCCCTGAAGTGTTAGCTCCAGCAGATGCCAACTCAGGTAATCCTTGACCTGCTTCGCGGTAAAACTTTCCGCACCCGAAACAGAATCCTGATAACCTCGCACCAGCCCCAGCATACCACGCGACATTATCCTTGGACCCACACGACGTACAGGGACCGTGATGGCTAAACTTTGACTCACTGGAATGCCCACTCACTTCTTCCTCTTTGGAGAGATATCAATGGTGATCACCTGGGGGATGTCGATGTAGAGTTGATGGATGTTCTCATCTCGTCCATTCGGCACTGGGGTTGACTTGGTTGATATAGTATTAGCCATCCTCGCCACCTCTTCCCCGCCGCGAGACTGCGCTCGTTTAATTGCAACTTGGGTTGCCTTCATTGCTTTTTTTATCTCCGGACACCTACAGTCAGGGTTGTCACACGCTGTGTTTTTCATCCACTCAAGCCGAGTCATCTTTCGATTGCACGGCTTACAGAGTATGATTGGGTTAGTCATCTTGGGAGTATCCTTCTCCATACCGGTATCCTGGCCAAAGTGATGCGTCCTCACCGATGATCTCTCCCTCATCAATCTCATCGATCTCTTCACCAACAGGGCCGTCATCAATGTCCGGAATGTCTTCAGCAACCGTGGAAAAACATCTGTTACACAGATCAACAAAATCACCACTACTGCTGTACTTACGAGTGGATTCATAGTCGTTTAATAGTTTATCACACGCTAGACAGTGAATTTTGGGTTCCTCCTTAAGGGAGACGGACGTTAAGATTGTTGGCCATGTTCCCCACTGGGGCCTGCCTGGGCACCTCTGCTGCTTGCTCCTCAAAATCATACCAATCAACAAACTTCGGCTTTGTCACAGCTTTCCTCTTTACCTCAACCGCCTTGACTCCCTCCGGCAACACAGTGAAGATAACATCATCTTCCACCAGTCGATCCGGGAAGTTGCGGGCCTTGTCGTTAAAGAACGTGATACGTCCCGTAAGCGGACTCTTAAGACTCTCCAGCCCATCATTGGTCTCGATCACCATCATCGGTCCCCCTTTCTTAAGATTGATGGCGTCTGCCTGAAGGATGTGGAAACACTCTTGCATCTTCTCTTCCAGATACGTCTGACGAAGCCCAATGCTTACCACACCAGCCTTGTCAGTCTCTTGCCATATGTTGCCACTAAACGTTTTCATCAACTTCTCCGGAACCCTTCGGTGATTTGTGCTTTAAACTGTTTAATATTTTCTTGCGATCCATACTCTTTTAGGCCCGCTGCTATAAGACTGAGAAGTAATCTGTGGTCTTCGAATGTTTCCACCTTAATGACGTAAGGTTGGAATCTGCTTTCCATCTGTACTTTCATTTACGTAGTTCCTTAACAAAAGCCTCGGCGTATTTTTCTACAGTTGTACCTTCCAGGCCGGGGGCCGTGTTTACTTCTAGCACGAAGCACTGGTTGGCTTTCTCGTTCCATATAACATCCACGGCTCCGAAGTCGAGTCCAAGTGCCCGAACTGTTGCGATAGCCATTCCTCGCATTTCCTCCGGCTCTTGAATGTCTTCACGACAATACACCCATCCTGTGTGATGGTTACGAACTTGGTAGTTCGTTTCGAAGTTGTCTGCAAGGTCTTTCCTCTTACGCTTCTCTTGGACATCAATCACTTCTCCAAAGGCAACGTGGATTCGGAACTCTTTTTGTTTCTTGATGTACTTAACATACAACGGAGCCGCTGGTAAACTTGCTTCTTTGCCATTAGCAAGTACAATGCCGTCCCCAGAATGGCCAGTGAGCTTAGTACGACAAACAACAGCAACTCCGGAAGCAAGCCACTCACGGGCTGTGGGTCCACTAGTCGTGAACTCGGGGATACGTATTCCATCAACCTTCTCCAACTCTTGAAAAGTCCTAAGCTTATTACTTGCAAGGGACACTTGTTTATGATTGTTAACCCACTTAGAGATAGGAACTCCCCCCACATCCACAGGGGGCCCGCTGTTGCCCCAGTTCAAAAGAATCTTATTACCGGGAGTCAGGTTACGCTGACGATTGGGGCGATCAATGTACAGTCTGGGCACCCGGCACGACAATAACTGACCCATTCTTTCCGACAGGTTCCGCGCCGACTGACTCCCTATTTTGTACGGAAGGAGAAAGATGGGCGATGCGTTCCTGACTGGCCCGTTGGTTTTCAATGGCTTTCTTTGCATTGTTGTAGCGCGCTTTGTAGCCTTCACCGAATTCTCCTTGTACCTTATCTGACACACAATCAGCACACAAAATGGTGGGCGTGTTCTTTGGTTCACCAGAACCAATGATGGACTTCATGGTGACTCGCGTAAACACACGCTCCCACTCTTCAACTTCACGGCCACACTTATCACAGTGACAGTTGGCTTGGACATGCTCCCACAGCGGTTTGGGAATCCCCCCATCCGTGGCGTGGACCGGCACGTACTCCACGCGACGTACTTTGTGCACGAAGATTGATCGACCACCAACAGTAACAGTCACAAACATTACATCCGCTTGAAGATTCTCACTGATCCACAGATGCAGAGAGGCATTGGTTACAGCTTGAGGCAGGAATCCGGTGATGTCTGCCATAGACTTGTCGGGTTGCATCACCTTACCAGCAAACCGATACCGCCCCGTGGGAGTTTGAGTCGTCTCCCAAATCTTAATCAACAGCGGCTCGCCACGGACGAACTCAGGATCAGAGATCTTGATGTGACCTTGGGCAGCTTCTGCCTTTTCTTCCTCACTAGAGTTCGCTGGCTGGGGTGTACGGCCATCCGTCCCCGACGCGGTTAAGAGAGCGACGGGCCGGGTGGTTGAGTTCTCTTGTTGTTTCGATTTTGTCCTGTTCGCTAAGCCCGCTATGGACTTCAGACTTGCCTGACACACGCCTCCCGACTCGATCACACAATCTTTCGAAGGAGTCGTCAGGGCTTGTTGGAGACTCTTGATTTCCGGGGGGGTCTCCCTTTCCCCCGTTCTGAAAAAAGAGTGGGGTTCCCCATACCCTTCCCACTCGTCTCGTGCGTTGCCAACGAAAACACCCTGATTTTTATACACTTTCTCCGGCTTGAGTTCCACTTGCGTGATCTTGATGTTACCCAGGAAGTCAAACTCGTACAACTTACCTGGCTCAATGTCTTGAATGTCATCTATCTTGATATTGCTGCGGCTTGTGGGCATTGCTGCGATCCACGGCTCACTGGACACCATGTAGGCATCGTCGGTGTACAGCAGACTCAACGGACGTTCCTTGTTGCGAACAGCATACAGCCGCTCCGTCTCGGTATTGTACCACACCAAAGCGAAAGCCCCATCAATGGTAGGGATGACGTTCTCCGGGGTATCCACAGCCAGCGCGTGAGCAATGGCGTGGGAGTCCACCTCAACCTTCTCCGTGGTTAGCTTGGTGTGATTCATCAAGGTGCCGTTGTGGACCAAGATGATGTGATTCTCCACAAACGGGTGGGCGTTCTCACTGCTGGCTTCCCCAATGGTCTTGGCACGGTTGTGGCCGATAACAAACCGACCCCGATTGATAGCGTCGCTCTTAAACTTGGTCCATGCGTCCGTGCGGAATAGGTTGAACGGATTGGTTCCGATCTTGACAACTCGGGCCTCTTTGTTACGGAAGCCGGTCATTGCACCAGTGGCATCCTTACCTCGTATGGTGTTGATAACAAGCATTTGTTCGAACAATTCAAGATGCTTGTGGGACAAGCCCATTCCTTTTCGCGCGATAATGCCACAAATACCACACATGTCTTAGCCCCTTGTCTTAACAAAATAAGCTGAATCGGCCAGCCGCTCTGGGATCAGAGCATTTAAGGTAGCTGGTTTAGCAAAAGCAGATCGAACGTTTCCAACGGCGTGTTTCACATCTTCCCACGATTCAAACTTCAGGTATTGGGAATCTTGACCAAAGATCTGGCTAATCAAGATGGACATATCCGTTGACTTGGACAGCCCCAACACCGTCTTGCGGATCGTGCCAGTTTCCGTGGCCTTACAAAACTCCACCAACTTGGTGAGCAAGCGTACCCAGATAGTGACCTTGTGGTGGTCGAACGTTCCATGCATCTGGCGGAACTCCAGCGTGCCCTTGTCCCGCAACGGCAGGATGTTCAGGCCCGTGTATTTGGACCACTTCTCCGTCGACATTGCCAAATCCTCCGTCGCCATGAACGTCAACAGATTGGTGTCGAACAGAGGCACACAGTAGATGTTCTTGGCACGACCACGGCCCGTAAACTTGTACAACAACGGTTCGATGCACGCATACATCAGAATGATGTCGACAACTTTCTCTGTCGCCAGATCCTGCATGTTCAAATGCACGTGAATCGAAGTGCGGGGGCTGAAGCACGAGTCTTTCTTCAAGGTGTCCTGCAACAATTCCTGCAAGATGTGAGGTGCATACTTCGCTGGCATTGGCTGGCTGATAAACTCAACCCCACCGTTGCGAAGAGATCCGTCTGCTGTTGGAATCCACGCCCCTGAATTAGGTGTTGAAGTATCTTGAGCGTTCTCCACCTCTACCTCAATGCCCACCAACACCTCACTTTCTATAGGATCGCCGGGAACAGGGAACGTGTCAAACGTCTTTTTCCAGGCCGGGTAGATCTTTACCGGCTTCATCCCAAAATACTCTACGATGGTTTTTCCCATGATAACCTCAGGCTCTGTTAAAGATTTTCGTGAGTTGATCCATGTATGCAGCCTCGTAAATATTGGTAACTCGGCCAGCAGAGGATACCCGAGCCACAGGCAACTGCCAATGGAAAAGCACGTGGTCAGGAGCTTTAAACATGGAAAGAGCCAAGCTGTAATTATTGTCCAGTGCCACACTTCTCACCTTCCCCGTTTCCAATACAGCCAAAGCCTCCTTCACAGTGTAGATCTTGTGGTCAAATGCCGCTTCGATGGCCTTGATGTCCCAACCCACGTGTTGACCACAAATCCGTCGGGTGGTGTTCTCCAGCACGGAGTTATCCGAACAAATCCCACGGCGGTACTGACGAGTGGGCTTGCGGCGGAACACTACAGCATCTTTCTTGAATTGAAAGACACCTACCGGAGGATACTTGAACTTGATGCTGTGTCCCTCCGATCCCATGTTAATGGTAATGGCACCATACTCCGCCGAATCCAGATGAAGTACCCCAATCTTGGAGGCACTTTCTTCCACCTCCCGGATCTTCACTAGACACTCTTTGTCCTTCTCCTCCATGTGAAGCCACACGAAGGTTCCCTCCCACCGACGGCGGAAGTCCTGAATAACTTCGGAATTATTCATCAGCATCCCCAATATCTATGTGAATCTTCCCATCATCAGACAAATACACCGACAATAGGTATAAGTTGGCCCTGTCTGAGGTGTCAAATACTACTTCGTGATTGTGGAGATGTTCAACAGCTTTCAGGCTGTCAAAGCCATCTACTTCGCCTAGGCCGTTAAGTAATTCTCCTAGAGTCACAGCCCAAACTCCACTTTGAGTTTTGCCAACAACACCTTGTCAGAGTTATTGATGCAGTTCTGAATGTCCGAGGCTTGGCCTTCGGTGAATTTACCGCCGTTGCGGACAAACTCAAGTGCCTTGTCCGTCTGATCCCACACCCACTGGATTCGATCATCCGACTCAATCCAGGCGTTGGAAGCCGTGCGGTACTCCACACCGTAGCTCTTCTTACGGAAGGCACCAGCACGCCCGTAAAGCTCTCTGCGGCCCATATCTTCGTCGAAGTCCAGCATCAAACAGCCCACGAACAGGTCCATTGCTTGAATGACACCAAGCACATCATCACCATCGTTGAGAGCGATGTGGACGTGACCACCACACGAACGGAGATTCTTGTTCGCAGCGTTGGGACGCGGATTCATGTCCCCATCCATCCAAGCATTGAAGTCAGGCTCACAGCCAAACGTCTGAGCTTCGAATGACTGGAGTTGGTCGTCGTCAAACACCGCCGACGGCTTGACCAGCATCTCAAGGCCCAACTCTGCTGCAAGGTCTTTGATCCAGGTCTTGTTCTTGTTGATATGCAAAATGAAGTCAGCAGCGGACTTGCACGGGGGCGTGTTGAACTCCACTGTTACATTGTCTTCTTGGACCGCATTGCCCTCTTCATCAATCGGGCGTGGGAACTGCTTCGATCCTCCCACCAAACCGACGCTGCTGATAAACTTCTGCGCTGCGGGGTCAAACAAGAAGACTTCAGGGTCCGTACCGAGCATCGTGATGTTATTCATGGAATACAACCTCGCAAAAGTGAATGATATTACCCGTGTTTTGGTTAACAAACAACATCTCTTGGAACTTGGCCTGCCTCTTGGCCCAGTCATACAGATACTCGAAATGCATCCGAGGCTCTCTTTCCACCTCCGGCAAGACAACTTCTGTGGCGTCAACGGGGTGGTCGCGATCCCGCCGTGTTTCCACAAAGTTAAACACCCAACGCTGTGATGAATATCGACGAACGCTCTTCTGCAAAGTGGCCATCATGGCATCTACAAACTCAAACTCTAGGCAGTTGTCGTAACCGAAGCCGTTGATCTGATTCATCGCACAACAGTAGTTGTACGGAGACACAGTAAACCAGAGCAGAGCCCGTCCTTCGACCAGCACTTGGATAAGTGTGTCTGGTTCACGTTCGGGAGCACACTGACGAGCAAAATAATCCGACGCCGCCGCCGAGATTGTCAGTCCTTTTACTGTCTGCCTGAGGCATTGGCCAAGTCGTTCCACAACCAGCTTGTTGTCCTTCAGGAAATCCTCGGCAACAAGGTGTAAGGCTGGGTTTAGATGATCACGTGAGGCTTGATTCACAGGACATACTCCCGAACAAGTTTCATGCAGTATTGGACAAAAGGATCACGACGCGGGTTGCTGTGAAACTCCGGATGGCCCTGGATCCCAAGAGCTTTGATCTTCGGATACCAGACAATTTCGGCCTCCTTTTTGTCTGCCATCTTTAAATCGTTTTCGCTGGCCTCAGTGATGTAGATACTGCTGCGGCGGGGATGTGCCCAGGCAATCAATTCATGTTCAACATCATATGGATACTGCATCTGGTGATGTACCGACGATGTGGCCAAGACGTAACCATCCTTGGTCATCATATCATGAGTACGACCATGATTATCCACATGCTGAATGAGAGAACCGCCAGCCAAGGCGCAAACCAACTGAGCACCACGACATACGCCAATAATGGGAATACCGCGATCAATAGCCGTGCGACAGGCACTCGCTTCGATAACGTCCCGACGACTAGGCGAGTTGGGCGCATATGATCCCCCGATGGCGGCCGCTTCATTGTAGTAGCTTGGGGAGATATCCTCACCGCCCCAGATGACCAGAGCATCAATCTCAGCCCCGTCAGCTATGTCCTGAGACGTAACAAGCATCGAGTGGGGATACACCTGATCGAACGGCTCTAGCGCCCCTGTACCACGTCCTACGTGTCCTAACGTTAGTACTTTCGTCTTCTCTGCTACTTCCATTTTCATTCCTTTCTTAGGTTAGACAAGAGGATCCACGAATCCACCATGTTTCCGCTGTTGGGATTTATAAACTCAGCCACATGTAGGGCGTCCTCGTGTTTCGATACATACTTGCGCAGTACCTCATACTCATACTCTTCTGCCAGGGGCAAGGTCAGCGGGTCTCCTGAAAATTCCCAACCATTTCCAATTCTCTGGCGCACGAAGTTGAATATGATGGGGCGGCCCTCTGCCGCCTCGACCAGCTCCCCGACCAGCCCTTTGGGTGTCTTCGACACTACGTCGGCATATTCATCTACACCAAAGTCCCCGGCCTCATACACACCACAACAATATGGTAATGTTGAATATCGAGCATCCAGCATTTTAGCCCACGACAAGGCGCAGTTCTCCGTCCGCAGTGAATGCCTTTTCGATCAGACTGGGGACGGTTGTTTCATACACGCGCAAGCAGCCAAACACACCAAATGTGGTGGTGGGCTTCTCTTCCGCACACTGTTGTGCGAATTTGATGGCGGCCTCTTCTGTGGTGAATACCTTGTTTAACTCCTTGGCGTCTGCGGCCTGGAGATAATACCCATATCCCGCCCCAGGTTCGGCAACCTGGGGTTGTTCCGGAGGAGGAGGATCCGCCAGATTGGCGAAACCTTGGGGGACAGGGATTTCGTTGCGGTTCCGAATACGTGGGGCAACGCGTGCCACTTCCGCTTGAGCGGGTTCAAAGTTGATCACCGATTTGTTTGGGTCAGCAGTGACTGCCAACTTACAAACAAACCAGAATTGTTTAATCTTCTGCTTTGCCATACTATACCTCACCAGTTGTGAAAGTTATTACGCCTAAGTCTCTGAGGGCCTCTGCATCTGCCATAGTGCAATCCACGGTGCTCAGAAACAACAGATGGGTTATATCGTCCCCTATGTGTTCCTTCAAAGCTTCCGTAAATTCTACGAAAGACTTCTGATCGTTGACCACCGTTAGGTATTTACCATTGCAGATCAGACTGATTATTAGCCGGTATCCTGGCCAGTCATATGTGCCTACCATTAGTCCATCCCTGGCATGTCTTGAGTCTCAAGGATGTCATAAAGAACCCCTTCATCCAAACAGGCATGAATGACAACAAGGTCTTCCATCCAAGCAGCTTCAATTTGTGATTGGGCGTCTGTGTCATCAAACCACTTGACTGTAAAAGGAGACCACTTGGCCCCTGAATTGGGGCGTGTGTGGGTAAATGTAATCATGCCCCATGTGTGAGGATGTTTCCATCGACCTCGTATGTCCCAACGACGACACACAATGGATCCACGACCAAAGCCAGCAATCTCGGCCCGCAAGATGTATTCCTGCACCTCATTGTAGCTTGGGAAATTCCCCAGAGCATACTCAACGTGCTGAGGCATGTCAACCACGCGAGGAAAGCCACTGCTCTTCAGCCGGACTGGAGAGAAATTCTGGTCCTCCGCTGAGAAGTGTTTAACTTGTGTTACAGGGGACTTGTTAACTATTTCGTGGACAACCGGGGGATCGAAATACAACTTTCCATCCCCCCCAACAGGGTTGACAACAGACAAACGTGCTCGACCCATCATTGACATTCCTTGAGCAGACGTTCGCGATATTCTCGATCCAGTGCCTTGCCGTTGACCTGAATCAATTGGCGATCAGCCGTGCCCGGAGCACCACGACGGATCTTGACGATGCGGAAACGGGACGGGTTGGCGAAACCAAGCCCAGTGAACAGATCGAACAAACCATCCTGAATCGCCACTACCTTGTCGCCAGTACTAAGGTTATGACTGTGGCGGGCATATTGTCGAAGCATCAGTGCATCTGAAAGCATAATCTTATACCTCGAAAGAAACGATTTTGTACTGGGCAGCTTTTGGGGCTCGCATGGGGACGGTGTGACTGCGTTCTAGCTTTGCCTGCAAAAAGCGCTCTGCGTCGCCACGTGCTGACCATCCCGCCTTGTTATCGTTCATATAACCACTGATCCGGTTATATTTCAGATTCCAGATGATCCACCGAACCTCGGGAGTCACATCGACGAATATACCACTACAGCACAGCACCTCGCCCCGTGAATCAGCAAAATCCACCATAAAGGCAGCACCGAAGTCCCCCCGATCAATTGGGCGGTAATTCACCGACACAAGCCTCGCCGGAAAATACTGTGTTGAAGTGGTCAGGATATTACGACGGAAAGCCTTCAATTTACCTTCTTGAATCTTGGGCAAGTCACTGGGCTCAACTGGGCGATAGACTCGATCAGACATTTTTAATGTCTCCTGGTAGTTTAAATCCTTCCAAAGGATAAATGGCCTGTTGAGCTAGTTGCCCAAAAGGTTGCACTGCTTGGTCGAGCGCGTATTGTTGCACCCATCCCGGCCACTGACCGTCGTTGACAACCAATCCCTGTTCATTTGTGGGCCAGATTACCTTGGCTCTCTGACTCACTTCCGGTACGGGAACATTCTCTTTCTCCTTGTTCTCAAAGAACCACAAGGGGTCGGCTTCCCATTCTGGATAGGTGTATCCCAGTGGTTTCGCCACAGGATACCGTTTAACGTACTTATCCAGCTTGTCTAAGTGCAAGGCCGGTTCCCACACCATCATATACAGCTTAGATGGTCCATGTACCCGATTGGGGCGCGAATCGATAACCTCAGCCCCAAGTTCCTGAAGCAATCCGGAGATGTGAAGCAGATCCGCTTTATACAGGTTGGGGTCTGTGATGATGTAGTAATAGCTCACATTAAGGGAGTAGTGGCGAACGAAAAAAGCCAGAAAAGACTGAACTTCCTTTATGTTTACGAAAGTCCCCCTAATGCTTGACATACACCCAGCACCACAACATTTAAAAGCCTTTTCACCATAGCTCCCTTGTTCAACCACAAGGATGTGTCTCGGGTAACTTCCCCCGATCCGGCTAGTCTGTACATAAATCCCAGACTGTTCAAATCCTAAGGCCTCTTCAGGACAAAGCATTGCACATCTCCCACGTGTGAATGTCCCCCGAACCCACGAAGATGCGATTGTCCAGATGCTCGCTGATCTGCACTTGCATCGCTGGTTTGGGCTCTTGTCCCTCATTAGCCAACGGAGGAATCTCGCGCAAGACGCGATTGATTTCGTCATAATACTCTGGGTATGTGCTGGTGTTCATGTGTCATTCTTCCCACGTTACAGTTGATTTACCTACGAGTTCCCAACAACTAATGTTGGGGTTCAGTGAGGTGCGAAATTCCGGCGCTTGATCGCAACCGGGAATGCCGTGGCCCGTTTTGTAGAGATATACCTCCTGTGATTTGGTGTTGGGAGCCATAAATAGATCGAGTTGGCTGTCCTGCTCTTGATAGAACCTTCCGTCGTCGTGACGGCACGTCAACTGTCCAGAAAGCTCCATTACAATAAGTCTAGTATTCTTGCGGGCGTCCGGGATGTACGCCCCAAACTTCATAACCGTACCATCTCTCGTACAGATTCCCTTCCCTACCATTGCCTCTTTCAGATTAAACGGTTTCATGTTATGAGTTTCCTTGTTTCTTAAACTCTGCTTCAACTACTTTGAGGAAATACTCGGCTTGGAGTTGTTTCAGGTGGGGTTTCGTAGTCTCCGCCGCCGCCCACGCCGCCGCCGCCGCCGCCGCCTCCGCCTCCGCCGCCGCCCTCGCCGCCCACGCCGCCGCCCACCCCGCCGCCCTTGCCGGCCACGCCGAGCCCGCCGCCGCCTCCGCCGCCGCCGCCTCCGCCGCCGGGGCTTTTGACTTGTCCCCGGTAATCAGAAAGTCCCGAACAATGCCTGGGGGTGTCCAGAGATCCATAACATCGACTGCAAACTGTCGAGCAGATGATTGCAATAAATCCGTAGCGTCTATGGTGGCGATGATTTTGCGCTGTTTCGCAACAACCTTATTGGTGTGTTTTTCTTCAATGCCAATCAATTCAACCTTATGCAAAATGTTGCCTGGGGCAAACTGTAGGGCATCAAAGGGGTGATCTGATGCATGGAGCCCCCGATAACAAATCTTTGGGGTTCCTGGAAACACCAACCACTCCCCAATTGGAGGAATAGGCGTTCCGTCACGGAGCCTGTCATTTGTAAAGTGATAATAAATTTTACTCATTTTCCTTCTCCAGTTTCCAACATCCAGTCGATCCAAGCAAGGCGAGCATGTTTGGCTTCTTTGGAAGTGAGATGAGTCTTGCGAACGGCAAGATTCCACTGTTCAAGAGAGCGATAGCCCACGAGCCGATCCATTATATAATTCCGTAAGCGCAGATGGGCGATATATGCTTTGCACACTCTCTGTTCATGCAAAACTGTGGCGAGCAGAGCGATGCAAATATATTTTTGGGAACCTGCGGCTATTCGGATCCTGGCCCCTTTCAACAACTCTCGTTCAAGTTTGTTCACGTTAACTGCTCCCTACAAAGATTATAAACTTCCGTGTCGTCGGCCACTCCTTCGTCACGGGCTTCAACTGCTTTTGCTACCCAACGTCCGTCATCCAACCTTATAACTTCTTTAGCTAAACGCCGCAAGGCAAGTGCACTTTTGGAAATACATCCGGTGGCTTCACAAGCAGCCGCTATTTCTAAGGCTTCTTTAAGTTCCATTTCAGAACTCCATTAGGTTTAAGTAACTTATCTGCATTACGGCTTGCAGTTCCTTTCGTCCCACCACGGCTATACATCCGGGCCTCACGTTGCTTACGTGAAGCATCATCTCGAAAAGTCATAAGGTTAGTACTCCCAGAACGACTGAAACAAAAAAAGAGCGAGTTGGGGCTTTAAAGCAAATTTGGATTTAAGGGTGAAACAGAGATAAAGATACTACGCCGTGGGCGGCGATAGCCCAGGTAATAGAAAAGCCCCCAATAGATATTTGTCCGCGTTTGGATATATCTTATTGCAATTATTTTACAGCAAATTTGTCATCCCGAATTAGAACGGGTATGAGACTACAAAAGTAATAACGTTAGGACTTATTGCACCAGATTGGTGCGTCCCTAATTGTTCGTATAGACGCAAAAAAGCCCCTACCTTTATGGGGTAGGGGCGACCAATAGCTTGTGGCTATTAGGTAAGGCTAGGTGTTAGCACCAGACGATATCGTCGTAAGATATCCAAACGCCGTTCACTACAAAGTGGCGCAATTTGCGGCAGCGCCAGAAGCCACGACGTTCCGGCCACACAATGTTTGAGTAGTTCATGCGACCACCTCAAACGCTTGTGCCGTGGTCTCAATGACGTCTTGAGCGACCTGAGGCATAGTGTCCAACACTTCGGCACCAGACTCACTGGCAACCGGATGCATGGGCACGCGAACAGCCGCAAGGCGTCGTTCCTCGGCCAATTTCTCTGCGTCGATGCGGGCTTGCTCGCGTTTGGCTTCGATTTCAGCCGATTCGCGCAACATACGCTGATGATGGCGCTGTGCAATGGTCAATACACGATGACCAAGGGTAGTGTGATTGGTTACGCTTTTCGAAGTAAGAAAAGCAAGATGCATGTTTGTAACGTGCATGGTAAGCCCCTAATTAAAGGTCGTGGTAACAAGGTGCTGTACGTAAGCCTGTACAAGCAGAGCGTAATAGGTCGTTTGACCTAGGATAGCGGTGTACATGATTATTTGCCCCCTTGAAAGCAGGCCACAATGAACCACACAACCAAAGCACCGGTAAAGAATGCGTACATAACAATCCCCTAATTACCTTGGCAATCTGGCCATCGTCAGAGCACGCCTAACGTGCTGAACACCTCACGGTGTTTTCGGCCTGAATTTAAACCGGGCTTGCAGCTACTTGAGACGAAATGATCTCATAACCATTCATATGCAAACCCGTGGACAATTCCACGCGCTCTTCGGGAGACAACTCCTTAATCTCCTTCATAAACTCAACACCTGTCTGGCCGGTCTTCAAGCCAAAGAAGTCCTTCGATGCGGCTACGAACGTCATCTTTTTAATCATTTGAACTACTCCTAGTGTTGGTCATCATCAGAAGCGGCCTAACCGCTTGAACCCCCGGCCCTTACCCCTATACAAGCGTAAGGCGGTAGGGCTTACATAGGTTCCGGCGGTTCCTATGGCCTACCATGAGGGTTTTCGACCTGTTGTTACGCGTGCTGCTCTTCTTCAACAGCCTGCTCTTCGTCCGCTGTGACAACAGCTTGAACGAGCGCGACCTGTTCAACCGTCGGTGCGGCCGGTTCGATGTGCAGGTGATCGAACAAGGCGAAGCCGAGCGTAATCAAATCTTCTTCGTCAAGCGTGCCCACCAGCTTGTCAAGCGCGGCTTTGACCTTGTGGACCTTGGCATCCAGCACAGCCTGACTGATGCGCGCCTCTGCAAGGCCAGCGATGCGCGTGTTATAGGCTAGCAGGTTTTCACCGTGGTTACGCGGGGTTGCAACCATGATTTCGGTCAGAATGTCTTTTTCGACCTTCTGTTCCTTTGCCATGCGGCGTTTGTCTTTCTCTGCGTCGCTCAGGTCTTTCACGCCTTGCCAATTGATACCAGCACTTACTAGTGCTCGTTTCGCCAGCACGCGCATATCTTGGTAGCCGGTTCGCTCAGTGTAACCAACCGCGTCAAGCTGCGGCTTTGCGAACTTCAGAGCGCCGAACGCCTGTTGCAGAATCGTGCGGGCATTCATCGCGCTTTGGGTCTTCGGACCCCGGAATTGCTTTCCATCCGGGCCTTTTTCGGGAACGCCGTTCAGCTTGTCGACGGCCTTTGCACAATCGACCATCTCGTTCGTAACTTTCTTGAACGATGCGGTATCAATCGCGGTAATCGCGTTACGCACAACCGTCATCTTAGTGATTTGCTCGTCAGAGCTAACGACGAAGTTATCGAACAGCCATTGCCCGGTCAATTGGGTTTGTTGGGTCGATTGGGCAGCGCCCATCGGTTCGAGCTTTCCTTCTGCTACTGCTGCGGTTCCGGATACGGTAGACATGGTAATAACTCCACAAAATGTAGGTGGGAACATGATTGCTCCCTTGCCTACCTACAGATTAGGTCATATTTGACCCAGATACAAGTACTAAGGTGATTACTTTGTAACAGAGCCCGGGTAGCTGTTGCATAAATACAACATATATTGGGGACATGTAACTATTATAGACCTTTGTTCTAGGGCCAGATCAACTAAGTTGTAACAAGATGTAACAGACGATAGTTTATGCCTATCAATAAAAAAAGCCGATAGTTAAAAGCTATCGGCCTATAAAATACTCAGGTTAGTACTATTTCATTACATGGGATGCCAACTATTGCCCAGATATTCCCAGAAAACCACGCGGAATCCGGATTTTTGAGATAGCAAAAACTTGGAGTATTCGGCAGGGTCCACAATGTAGCCCAACAGCGTGCCGCGTGCGTTACACAGAGCCCAATAACGATATTGCCCGGTTTGACGCGCTACCTCACGAGCCTTTGCCTCTGTAGTAAGAAAAGTAAACATATCAATAACTCCCGGAGATTAAGCGTACTGCAATTAGGCGCAAGGCAGCGCCATCTTTCCGTTTCATTTCCAGATACATGTTGCGTAATAACAACAGGCGTTGAGCGAGTTCACTCATTCTTGTAACCCGGTTTGACCAGCGAAGTACACAGCGTGACTTTATAACCATCATCCTTCGGATACTCCTCTTTCCACTGCTTGAACCACGTTTCGGCTTCTTGTTTGACGGTTGTAACAACCTCTTCGTCATACTCACCGTATGAATCTTTGACCAAGACCTGATACCAAGTAACGTTAGACATAATGGTAAACCCCTATAAGAGAACAGAGAACAATTACAGAATAGGAGACATTTACCAGGGATGATATTAGTACAAACCCTACGTTCCCTTCAGGAACTCACTAAACCATCAAGTAATAACGTTATTACCCCACTTACTGCTAAACAGGTTTGGTCGCGATCACAATCGCTCTAAACGCCTTATGACGGGTTAGTAAGCCAGACTGGTAGGTATGTATAGGGAAGACGGTTTGACGCCTGTGTAGAGCGTTTTGGTAGGTAATAGAGCTATTGCTATCAACCTGGGGGACAGTGTGTATGTGATTGAATGTAAAGAACTGTGATAGAACCAACTTCATTATTAATTCATAAGAGCACAGATAAGAACCATTATTATTTAAAATACATGTTCTCTAAGTTAAAACGACCTTCTAAGAATCTTTGACGGCATGGGGGGAAACATTCTTGGATGGAAAAGCTCGAAAGGCAGGATAATACGCTGCTATGTATTTTCTGGAGGGAGGGGTGTTTCTTATTTATATTTATTTATTTTAAAACCAGCTCGGCGGTGAAGCATACCTCGCAGCCCCTCCAGGGGCAACACTGTAGTACACAGCTTTAGCTGTAGTCCTCTAAGTTCAGGTAAACCTTCACTAAGAGGAATAAAACAAACCCATGCAAACAAGAAAGAAAAAAGAAGTTTTTCAACTTCTTAAAAAGAAAGAAGTATTAATTATAACACAGAATAGAAGCTTTGTCAAGCTCTAGTACTAAGCTTATTACTTTATTTGTTGTTTTTGTATCTTTTACTTGACAAAACGATTAAACTATGGTAAGATGGTTGCTAGATGCTGATAGTTGTATCACAATTTGATGTATCTGTCAAGGGAGGTGATCCCTTATCTCGTCCCTATCCTGGGTAAGACGTTAAAAGTGCCCCAGGGCCTACTCCAAGAGGATCCCTTTGAATATCTACAAACCTACTCGGCGTCGTGCTCTAAGTGCTCGAAAGAGTCGGTGGGCAGACAGCCAAAAGATCGAAGCAGTTACCACCTACATGATACTGGGCAATTTAAAGCTCGTATCAGGCGCTCTAAGCGTTCCGTATGACACCCTCAAGGTGTGGAAGGCAAGTGAGTGGTGGAAGACGATGGAGAGCGATCTACGCGTTCAGGAAGACCTCCAGCTATCCAACCGTCTGAAGAAGATCATTGCCAACAGCTATGATGCTGTTGAAGACCGCCTAGCTAATGGTGACTTCATGTTTGACCAGAAAACTGGTGAAATGCGAAGAAAGCCAGTAAACATGCGAGATGCTCACAAAGTTGCAGTTGATCTTTCTGATCGACGTGATGTAATGCTTGAACGCCACATTGCTGGTGAATCTGTAACCAACGACAAAATTGAAGCAACTCTTCGTAATCTGGCAGAACAATTTGCCCAGATTGCCAACCAAACAAAAAAACCATCGGTTGAAGTCACTGATGTAATCTTCGGAGAAGACTCCCAAAATGCCAAGGACAAACCCTGATGGGACCAGAGACTACACCTACGATACCAAGTATGAATCTACTAGCGCCCATAGGCGCGAGCGATCTGAGCGAACCCTCGCCCGACGGGAGTTGGCGAAGGAAGGAAAGGTTTCGGTTGGCGACGGCCAAGATGTTGACCATATCCGCCCGTTATCTAAAGGTGGTACTAACGCCTGGAGTAATTTACGGGTCGAGTCCGCCCATGATAACCGATCGTTTGAACGCAACTCAGACTCGTCACTGAAGCGTAACGTGAGCCCAACCAAAGGTAAGAAATGAAGGTCACAAGAGACGTTGTAGCTGGTTTTGTTGGCTCCGTCCTTGCTCCTACCTTTGAAGATTCGTGTGCTTCACCAGAGTTTCACCAGGAGGTTTGGGATCTATGTTGCAGCGAGAACAAGTTTGTTGCTATTGCGGCCCCACGGGGACATGCGAAATCAACCGCTGTTACGCTTGGGTACGGGCTAGCTACCCTGCTGTTCAGAGAGCGGAAGTTTATGCTGCTTGTCTCCGATACCGAAGCACAGGCGAGCCTTTTCCTAGGGAATATCAAGAACGCGCTTCAAGACAACTCCCAGTTGATTGAATTGTTCGGATTAAAGAAGAACCCTGCTGGCCAAGTCCAGTTTATAAAAGACAGCGAAACTGACATCATTGTAGAATTTGATGACGGACACAAGTTCCGGATAATCGCAAAGGGATCAGAACAAAAACTCCGTGGTTTGCTGTGGAACAACAGCCGCCCTGATATCATTATCGGGGATGACATGGAAAACGACGAACTTGTCATGAACAAGGAGCGTCGTGCCAAGTTTAAGAAGTGGGTTACGAATGCTCTGTTACCGTGTAGAAGCGACCAGGGCATTGTCCGTTTTGTGGGAACTATCCTCCACATGGACTCGATGCTGGAAGGTCTGATGCCCAAACCCTATGCTAAATCCACTGTAACAGAACCGCTCAAGCAGTACAGTACAGATCGTAGGATGTGGAGGTCGATCAAGTATCGTGCCCACACAGATGACTGGAAGCAGCTTCTCTGGCCTCAGAAGAAGTCTGTGAAGGAATTCAAGATGCTCAAGCAGCAAGCCTTTGAAATGGGGTTAGCTGATGGCTATAGTCAGGAATATCTTAATATCCCAATCGACGAGTCCAGCACCTACTTCCGTCGTGCCGACTTTCTGGCCATGCGAGAAGAAGATTATAAGAAGCCTGTTCGATACTACATAGCTGTTGACTTAGCTATCTCAGACAAAGAGACAGCCGACTACAGCGTCTTTGTTATCGCAGGAGTGGATGAAGATAAACGACTCCAAGTCCGCAACGTTATCCGAGAGCGCATGGACGGTCGAGAGATCGTTGACACACTGTTGATGCTTCAGAAGCTTTACGATCCTGAGTGTATTGGGATTGAAGAGATGCAAGTCTCCAAGGCCATTGGTCCGTTCCTTCGGGAAGAGATGCAGAGGAATAACAACTACATCAACCTTTATCCCCTTAAACACGGTGGTAAAGACAAGATTACCAGAGCCAGATCCATCCAAGCACGTATGCGTGCCCAAGGATGTAAGTTTGATAAACAGGGTGACTGGTATCAGACCTTCGAAGATGAGCTGATGCGCTTCCCTCGGGATAAGCATGACGACCAAGTTGACGGATTCTCTTACCTTGGTTTGATGCTGGATGTGGTAATTGAAGCCCCCACCAAAGAAGATCTCGAAGAAGAAGAATATCAGATCGAGTATGAAAGCTCTGGTCTCAGTGATGAAGGCAGGAATGCAACTACTGGATATTAACTATGCCGATTAACAACACCCCTCAGGGGGCTATGCAGAATATGGCCGCCGGAAGTCAAGGGGGTCAGGGAGTTGATCCCAACAATGATCCTTATCAGTTGGCAGATGTGGCCCAACAAGCTGGTGCTCAACAGCAACAGATGAACGCCCAACCAGCTCCTCCGCCCCAACCAGATATTCCTCACCCAGACACTCAGAAACCGTCTGATCGTCTGCGCAAGTACATTGAGTCGGTCAACATTGCAGATCATCTCGAAGAGGATGAACTACGCAAGATTGCCTATGACTGTGCTGAAGGGTTTGAGGTTGACCTCCAGTCCCGCATCGAGTGGGAACGAAAAGTCGATGAGTGGGTGAAGCTGGCCTCTCAGGTCCAAGAACAAAAAGCATATCCTTGGCCTAAAGCCTCGAATATCAAGTATCCTCTGCTTTCTACCGCAGCTATGCAGTTCGCTGCGAGGGCCTACCCTACCTTGGTTCCTTCTGATGGTATGATTGTCCAGGGTCAGGTGATTGGTAAGGATCCTGATGACACGAAGCAGGACCAAGCAGAACGTATTGCAACCTACATGTCATACGACATTATGCACAACATGATTGGTTGGGAAGAAGGGATGGATAAACTTCTGATCCAACTGCCTCTAGTCGGCACGATGTTTAAAAAGACGTACTGGGACTCAGTAAAGAAGAAGAATTGTAGTCATGTATTGCTGCCAAAGCACGTAGTTGTGAACTACTGGGCAACTGATATGTGTAGTGCTGAGCGCATCTCTGAAATCATCCCAATGACCAAGAGGGCCATTAAACAGCGTCAGATGGGTAAGTTGTTCTGTAAGGATGTAGATCTAGGTGCGCCCCCAAGCGTGCCCTTTGATGCCCATCCTAAGCAGTCTATGTGGATGCCAGCAAATGATGACACAACTCCTTATGAGATTATTGAACAGCATTGTTATTATGACCTTGATGATGACGGTTATTCAGAACCGTACATTGTTACGTTCCATCGTCAAACCCGTAAAATTCTAAGAATCACGGCACGGTATGATGAACAAACTATGTTTTTTAATGACGATGGTACTTTGGCTAGTATTGAGCCTATACATTATTTTACTAAGTTTGGGTTCATACCTAGCCCCGATGGTGGGTTTTATGACATTGGCTTTGGCATGCTTCTTGGCCCAATTAATGAATCGGTTAATACCCTAATCAACCAACTGACTGATGCTGGTACTTTGAACAATCTTCAGTCTGGATTTATTGGAAAGGGCTTGCGCTTGCGCATGGGCGATCATCGCTTCATGCCTGGGGAGTGGAAGGCAGTTAATGCTGTTGGAGATGACTTGAAGAAACAGATCTTCCCTCTCCCGACTAAAGAACCTAGCGCCGTCCTGTTTCAGTTGATGGGAACCCTTATTACTTCTGGTAAAGAGTTGGCCTCTGTGGCCGACATTTTCACTGGTAAGATGCCCGGCCAAAACACCCCAGCTACCACTACAATGGCTACGGTGGAGCAAGGTATGAAAGTATTTACGGCCATCTACAAGAGAATCTACCGTGCTTTGAATGAGGAATTCTGTAAGTTGTTCAAGTTGAACGCTACTTACCTAGATCCCCAGACCTACAGTGCAGTAGTTAATGAGCAGATTGGCCCAGATGACTTTGATGAAAAGACCTATCGTGTAGTCCCTGCCGCTGACCCGAACGCAACTAGCGCCTCGGAAAAGCTTCAGAAAGCACAAGGCTTATTGGAACTGTTGCCCATTGGTGTGCTGGATCCAATCCAAGTCATTACCCGTGTGTTGAAGGCACAAGATCAGCCGAACTACCAGCAGTTGTTTAATCAGCAGGTACAGCAGACTGGGCAAATGCCTCCGCCTCCCCCGGATCCCAAGGTTCAGGAACTTCAGATGAAGTCGCAGGCGCAGCAACAGGAGATTCAACTCAAAGCCCAAGCACAACAGCAATCCATGCAATTGGATCAGCAGTCTGCTCAGGCTAAGATGGAAAATGACAAAGCGGTAGCTGCACAGAAAATGCAGATTGCCGCACAAGAAGCTAACCTCAACGCAGCAGTTGAACTTCATACTACCAGGGCTAAGATGGCCCAGGATCAGATGGCCAACCACCAGCAGATTCAGCAAAGCGCTGAAACTCATCAAGAGACTATTCGACAGAGTGAAGAGTCCCACAAGGCCAAAGTTCAGCAAACTAAGGAGATGGCAAAATCAGCGCAACCCAATCGTTCTCAGACTGGAAAAACCAAGAGATAAGTCTTGCTGTTTTTCAATACCTAAAGCAGGTGCGCTCCACTTCAATGGAGTATTTAGAGTTTAATGCGGGGAAAGACTCGTTACAGGATCGTTATTTGACTGGTCTTCTTGCTGGCATTAATTCAGTGTTGAACATCCAATTAGCGGATATTGTAGACGAGGAACCTCAAGATGAGCATTAAAGCAGTCATTCATCGACTTATAGTTAAGCCGGTAAAGATTGAAGAATATGATGAAGTGACCGCCCGTATGAAGGCGGCAGGATTTGAAATTGCAAAGACTGAGGAAACCAAATATCTGCACACCCAGATCGATCAAGGTACAATCCTAGACATTGGCCCCACAGCATTCCTGGACTATGTGAAGAAACACAATCTAGCAATTCCAGTCAAGGTAGGTGATCTAGTTACCTACGCTCGACACAGTGGCAAGACAGTGAAAGATCCGAGTACCGAAGAAGATGTTGTCATTCTCAATGACGAAGACATTCTCTGCTACTACGAAAATCAAGGGGAGTAACCAAAGATGGCTGACGCAAATACGGAAGTAGGAACAGTTGTACCTGGGGAAGCAGTTGAACTTAGTCCTGTTCAACAAGAAGCAGTTGCCCAAGGGTGGGTTCCGAAAGAAGAATATGATGGTGATGAAGAACGGTGGGTAGATGCAGGTGAGTTTATCCGTCGTGGCGAGTTGTTCAAGAAGATTGAATCCCAATCTAAAGAACTTAAAGATGTTAAGAAGGCTTTGAATGAGCTTGCTAAACACAACTCCAAAGTTCGAGAAGTTGAGTATCAACGTGCAGTAGAAGCACTTAAAGCCCAGAAAAAGACAGCTTTGTCCGAGGGCGACGCAGAGCGTGTTGTAGAGATTGATGATAGACTTGATCTCGTAAAAGACCAACAGAAACAGCTTCAAGCACAACAGATTCAAGAAGCAAATCAAGTTATTGAACAAACAATGCATCCGGAACTTCAGAACTGGGTGTCTAAGAATAGCTGGTATGAGAACAACCGTGCAATGCATGCCTGGGCAGATGCCCGTGGAGTGGAATTAGCTCAGGAAGGTCTTGGTGCCCGTGAAGTTCTTAAGACCCTGGAAAAAGAAGTCAAGGAACGATTTAAAGAAAAGTTCTCCAATCCTAATCGTGAACGAGCTACTGCTGTCGAGGGTAATCTTCCTCGGGGTAAAGTTGCTGGTAGTGATTACGAATTGTCAGACGTCGAGAAGACAGTTATGAAAACCTTGGTAGATGGCGGTCACATCACCAAAGAAGAGTACATTAAACAGTTGAAGGCCGTTAAGGGCTGATCCTAGAGGATAACAATTATGAACCGCAAAACCGCAAATCAAGAACAAGACGTCGAGGCAACGAGTGTACGCCCAGTTCGAGTCCCTGTTGGAACTCGTCCCAGAATGTCCGTAGTAGGCAAGAACCCGAATTTTGAATATCGTTGGGTGAATGACTATCCTGGACGTATTGCAGATTTTAAACGAGGTGGATGGGAAGTCTGTACGAACGAAGAAGTCGACACCGGTAATTTCCGAGTTGAAGAAGGCGGGTCTCCCGGCTCTTTGGCCTGTCAAGTTGTCAATGGTGGAGATGGTACAAAAGCTTATGTGATGAAGATCCACAAAGATCTTTATGATGAAGATCAGAAAGCACAAGAGCAGGAAGTTCGTCGCACAGAAGAAACCCTGACGCCTAATACTAATGATGGCGAATATGGCTCAGTTGTTATCGACCGATCAGGTCGTAAGTAAAGTGGCTATGTTGGCCATTAAATTTTAAACTTTTGGAGAAAATCTAAATGGCTAACGTAAGTCGTGTACAGGGTTTGCGCCCTGTCCGTCACCTTGACGGCTCGCCCTGGAATGGGCAACTCACTAAGTATTTCATCGCTGCGAGCAATGCTGTCGCTCTCTTTAATGGCGACTTGGTGACCCTTGATTCAACCACCGACGCTGCTGGTGTTCCTGGTATCCGTAAATTCGTTATTGGTACTGATGCTGCTGCTGTTGGTGTTGTTGTTGGCTTTGCAATCAATCCTTTGAACTTGAACAGCCCGCAATATCGTGCTGCATCTACCGCTACGTATGTGTATGTGGCAGATGCTCCTGATACCTTGTATGAAGTCCAATCTCAAATCACGATTACCGACTTTAACCAAAATGCCGTATTGACCGACGCAGGTGGGTCCACGGTTACTGGTCAGTCTGGTGAGAGTATTTCCGCAGTTAATACTACGGCAACTTCGATTTTGAAGTTGATGGGTGCTTCGGTAAAGGTAGACAATGACATTACTTCGGTAAATGCCAAAGTCTTGGTTATGATCAATAACCATCAATTTAGCGGTGGCACCGGCACTGCTGGCGTCTAAGGTTAAAGGAGATATAAAATGGCTGGTATTATCAATAGCTCAAGCTTTGCCAAGGCTCTTTGGCCTGGTGTAAATGCTTGGTACGGTAAATCGTACGACGAGTATCCTGTAGAGTGGGATCAGTTGTTCGAGAAGTTCACATCGCGCAAGCAGTATGAAGAAGATGTTGGTATCTCGTCTTTTGGTCTTGCCAACGTTAAGCCGGAAGGTAATCCGATTCAATATGACTCGGAGAATCAAACCTTCACGACTCGTTATACTCACATCGTCTATGCTCTTGGGTTTATCATCACCCGAGAAATCATGGAAGATGACCAGTATGATGTAGTTGGTCAGCGTAAAGCACAAGGTCTTGCTTTCTCGATTCGTCAGACCAAAGAAGTGGTTGGTGCAAACGTCTATAACCGCGCCTTCAATAGCTCGTATATTGGTGGTGATAACGTGTCGATGATTAATGCAGCACACCCCAACTTTGCTGGCGGTACGTTCTCTAACCAGATCGGCACGGCCGCTGACTTGTCGGAAGCTGCTCTTGAGCAGGCATGCATCGACATTGCCAACTTCACGAATGATCGTGGTTTGCGTATCGCAGTTCGTCCGCAAAGCTTGATCCTTCCGATTCAGTTGGAATTCGAAGCTGAGCGGATCTTGAAGACGGAACGACGGGTTGGTACTGATAACAACGATCTTAATGCGTTGAAGCAGACTGGGCGTTTCCCCAAGGGCATTGTTCTTAATCACTACCTGACGAACCCGCTGTCGTGGTTTATTCGTACCGATGTGAAGAATGGTCTGAAGATGTTTGAACGGCGTGGTGATGAGTTCGAAATGGATAATGATTTCGACACTGAGAATGCCCGCTTCAAAGCAACCTCGCGTTATTCGTTTGGTTGGACTGATCCGCGCTGCATCTACGGCTCGGCTGGCGTCTAATAATCGCACCCCCTTTTGGGGGTGCTCCTTTGGAGAATAATTATGGGTTATAAGCAACAAGATATTGTTCCGCTGAATGCGGCCTATCCTGATGCATTGAATCCCGTCCGCAAAGAATACGCCATTGTTCCGTTTCAGGTACTTCGCACTGATACTGGTGCAACGATTAAAAAGGCTGTTCTTCCCGCTGACGCTACGATTCTCGGTATCCGTATGTACATTCAAACTGCATCTAATGCAGGTACTACGGCCACCGTTACGCTGACTGGTCAGGGTGTTGGTCCCACTGGTGCAACATTCGCTTTTGGTACGTTCAGTGTTTTGACGACGGGCACTAGTCTGTTGAACACAACGGTTAACACTGTAACTGGTGTTTTCAATCTGGAGCGTCCTCCGGCAGTACAAACTTCTGGGGATATTTATATCTATGCCCAGTATGCTGAAACCGGTACTGCATCGACTGCGGGTGGTCCATTCTACTTCGTTGTAGAATACACTCGATAATTGAGGGGGCTTCGGCCCCTTCCTTTTCTTACTTTATCTAGGACATACCATGCGCCGCGTAATACAAGCAATTACTGGTATCGCCAACGGCGCTACCGTTCCTGTAGATTCTCGTTCCACAAACTTCGGCATCGGTTTCGGTGTTGTTATTAGTGGGACTATTACCTACACTGTGCAGCACACGTTTGATGATATTTATAATCCCGCTGTAACTCCAACATGGTTTAACAATGCGTATGCAGTAGCCCAAACTGCTAATATCGACGGCAATTATGCCTTCCCTGTTGCGGCTATTCGCCTTATCACCACAGCCGGAACTGGTACAGCCACTATGACAGCTCTGTTTAACGCAGGTCAAGGTTAACATGGCAGTGACAACTACTCCGTCGGTGTCTTATCCGACTCATACATCTAAAGGTACTGGGGTAACGCAAGTACCCAGTGTCTCCATATTTAGTACAGTTTCAGCAGACCAGCTCCTCCTGCTTACGGGCGGAAATCTGCTTCTAATGTCTGGTGGTGATTGGATGCAGGTACAATAACATGGGCGACTATTATGGCCACTAATCAAAACGTAACACAACTGACGGCACAGGCTACCTACGACACCACCTCATTGTTCTACGCAGTGGGTGCTTCTGGTACAACTGATACCAAACTTCCTGGGACGGTGCTTCTAACGAACACGGCCCTCACGGGTGTTCCTACGGCCCCCACAGCGGCTACGGCAACCAACACAACTCAGATTGCCTCGACAGCATATGTCCAAACTAACCTGGGCAGTTATCTTACCTCAGCAATTGCTGCAACCACCTACGCTCCATTGGCCTCCCCCACATTCACCGGGACGGTAACAATCCCGACCGGGGCCTCTATTTCTGGCTACGCTCCCTTAGCTAGCCCCACATTTACCGGATCTCCTGTAGTTCCTGGGTATCTTACTACAGCGGCAGCAGGCTCGACATATGCCCCGCTAGCATCGCCCACTTTTACTGGGACTGTTGTTATTCCGACTGTTACCATCAGTGGTGGCACTGTGAATAGTGCTACGATTGGTGCCACAACGGCGGCTAGTGGCAAGTTCACTACACTACAAGCAACCAGCACAATAACCCCATCAACTACTTCTGGTGTGGTTGGGACTACTTTGGCGGATAATGCCAATGCTGGAAGTATTGGAGAATTCTTGTCCAATTCGACTACAGGCACCGGCATTACATCTGGAAATACGGTCAATGCCACCAGCCTCTCTTTGACGGCTGGTGATTGGGATGTGTGGGGTCAGGCGTTGTTTATCCCCACAGCCGGGAGTATTGTTGTGGGATTAAATGCAGGACTGGGTACTGTTAGTGCAACATTACCGTCCCCGCCCGCAGCAATAGAGCTTGGGATCACACTAGCGACTGGTGCGGCAGGAACTACCGGGCTTAACGTCACAGGGACTAGATTCAACGTATCAACAACTACCACTGTCTTTCTAACTGCTGAGGCTAACAGTGTCACAGTTGCTTCTGCTTCGGTAAATGGGTATATCTTTGCCCGTCGTAGGCGTTAACTATGGCCCGTAATTATTTTAAATCGGGTGAGTGGAATGTTTATTGCATGGTGTGCAATAGAAAGGTTAAGGCCAGCCAAATTTTAAAGCGGTGGGATGGGTTGTTAGTTTGTCAGGATGATTACGAAAATCGTCATCCGATGGATTTTCTCCGGGCTAGACAAGAGCGGATATCTGTTCCCTTCACTAGCGACACCTCTTTCGATCTGTTCGATGGCCCCACCTATCCGGTGTATCCATTCTGTACACAAGAGGGCTCTAGTGGGGTTGCTGGATTTGCTGTAGCGGGTTGTGCTAGACCAGGACTGGGCTTTCCCAATGGACTGCCCGTAACTCAACCAGAAATTCCTGATGAACCAACCACGATTCCTATCGCACTGATGTCTGGAGCCACCCTGCTCTTAGTATCTGGCGGTACTTTAAACTCAATGAATCTATGAATGATATCAATGAACGTATCGCAATACTAGAAGAGCGCTCTGATCGTCATGAGCTTTCTGACAGCGAGATTCTAAAAGAAGTAAAAGCAATCCGCGCCGACATTAATCGATACAAGGGATTTCTAGGAGCTATCTGGTTCTGTGTCTCTTGTGTCGGTATCTTTTTCAGCGCATTTAAATTCTTCCATAAAGGTTAAAGATCATGGCTTTTGGACTTGACGACATCATCGGGGCTGGTTTAGAAATTATCAACAAGTTCATTCCCGATCCCGCTGCTAAAGCACAAGCTGCCTACCAAATGGCACAGCTTCAGCAACAAGAACAATTCAAAGAGTTGGATGTGCAGATTCAAACCATCCAAGCTCAGACGGATTCCAATAAGGCTGAAGCAGCCAGCACCAGTGTATTCGTGTCCGGTTGGCGTCCCTTTATCGGTTGGATTTGCGGCGCAGGTTGTGGCTGGAACTGGATTGGACTGCCTGTTGCTACCTTTGCCTCTACAGCCTTCGGCTACCCTATTCATGTGGCTCCTGCGGATATCTCCCAGATGCTGCCACTGTTGATGGGAATGCTTGGTCTTGGTGCAATGAGAACTGTTGAAAAACTGAACGGCATCAACGCAGGACAATAATCAATGGCAATTAACATGACGTTCACGGATTACAATACGATAATCCCCTCAGATTGGTTGAACAATGTAAACACGGCCGTCAACACAACGCTCCCAGTAATCCCCGCCCAACTAGCGGTACTGACAGCCAAGGCAGTTATTAGTCTAACTGACTATGGTTGTAAATGCAATGGAACTACTAATGATACCACGGCCGTTTTGGCAGCTATTACAGCGATTGGTAGTTCCAAGGTAACTTTGGTAGTTCCTGGACCCACTCTAATCAGTGGCAACGTCACCTTCGCACCCAACACCATTTTGTCTATTCCTCACCAAGGTGGGTTTGTTGGAGTTGCAGGCACCGAACAAGTATACGCCCAAGCCCAGATTGATGCTGGGGCATATCAAATCTTTACCAATTGTGCTCCTCTGACATCTATCGCTCAGTTTATATATCCGGAGTGGTTTGGGGCAGCAGTTGGTGGCACAGACACAGTTAATTTGGCAGCCTTCCAAGCTGCAAGTAACTATCTCCAATTTACCGGGGGCACCATACAGGCGGGATTTGGCATCTATCCAATATCTGCCAACTTTAACATTGGAACGCAAACTGGTAGCGTGGGACAAAATATCAGATTCCAGGGCCGTGGCGAAAATATTACAACCTTTAACCTGACAAATGCAAATAATGGATTTTTGCAGGTTCTTGGGGCTAGTGCCTCTACATTGCAGGGGATTAACCTTAAAGATTTTTCTATAACTAAGACTCCAGCCCCCACAGGGGGAGTGGGGATTTTCCTTCAATACACAGCTCTAGCCAAACTATCTAATATCCATGTCTCTGGAATGCTTCAGGGAATTGGGTTGTTGGGGGCCGGTAACACCATTTTAGATGATATTCTGGTCAACATCACCGGATCTGCCAACAATTGTGATGGGTATGATATTAATGGTGGTGGGGCTAATGTTGGGGGCAATGCCAGCTCTGTATTTAATCGGTGTTATGTGGATGCTTCTCAATCCACAGGTACTGGTCATATTGGCTTTAAGTCATACGGCGCTTATGTTTCAGATCTCCAATTTATCGCCTGTGAGACAGCAGATGCTCCTTCGGGGTACTACTTCGACATGACCGCCTCCGCCAATGCGGGGAATGAGGATGTTCAGTTGATTAATTGTCGAGCAGACAGTGTGTCTGTCAATGCTGTGTTCGTCAATGGTGCAGGTAGTGTTGGTTCTGCTGACTCCATGGTTTCTATCATTGGAGGGTGGTTCAACTGCAAATCTATCCTTGCCGAAGTTGATCTTCTTTTCTTTAATAACTGCCGTGGTATTTCAATATCTGGGGGAACTCAGCTCTATGCCGCAGCCGGAGCAGCTTTCGCCACTCATGTGAAGTTGGCAAACTGCAACAATATCACAATCTCGAATGACACTATCTTCAGTGAAATGAAGTATGGGGTATACATGACCAGTTGTGGCTACAGTCAGATTGGTGGTCGTTTTTATAGTAGTGCGGGCACACCAGCTACTAACTTTGTAGTGGGCTCAGCTTGCGCTCGCGTACTGGTCACATCTTCTACATTTGATGGCTTCTGTGCTGGTAATGTAGTTAATTTCGATAGTTCGTCGGTAGGGTGTGGAATTCTTACCTCTACCCTGAATGCCGCTACTTTGACTAATACCCCCCGAATACTGAACTCCTCAGCGAGTCCTATTGGCAGTTCAGATGGCTCAACAGGTTTAAACAGCGGAGTTTAATTATGGCAATATCTGGTGATGCAAGTTGGAACATGACACGGGATGCCATCATCAATGCTGCCTTTCGTAAGATTGGTGTGTCGGTTGATGGTGCCACAGCGTCCTCGACTCAGCTAGTTAATGCCCAAGAAGCTCTGAACAATGTGGTATTTTCTCTCTATGCTCAGGGCATGCCTGTGTGGGCCATGACCACCACTTCCTTTACCCCGGTGTTAGGTCAGGTGGCATATCCCGTGGGTCTTGGACTGGGCGTGGGTAACTTGAATATTCAGGCACCCCTGAAGATCGTGCAGGCATTCAGCCGGGATAATATCAGCAACACCGATATCCCAATGAACATCTATACCCAGTATAACTATAATCTGCTGAGTACAAAGATCAATGAGGGATATCCTGTACACCTTTGGTATCAGCCGTTAAATCAAGCCGGGACTATCACAATTTGGCCAGCGCCGGACCAATACACGGCAACTAATCGCTCGATCTATTTTGTGTATCAACGGGCATTTGACCAGTTTGATGCTGGGACAGATACTCCGGACTTTCCTCAGGTTTGGCTTGAGCCTTTGATTTATTCCCTGGCTCACCGACTCTCTCCGGAATTCGGCTTGCCTTTATCGGAACAGGATAAACTTAATGAGACGGCTTCCAGCCTAGTGACTAATGCACTCAGCTTTGGCACGGAAGAGGGCAGTTTCTTCATTCAACCTGATTGGGTTGTTATGGGCATGGGGGGAGGTAATCCAATATAATGGCCACGAACCCATATTTCACACAATATCACACCCAGAGATTTTCCTTTATTGGGTCTCCTCAGCAGCGCGACGGTACATTTCTAAAGGATCAGCGATTCCTTAATATGTACCCAGAGTTGATTAAGAGTCCCATCAGTGATGGTAAAAAATACTACCTGAAGAAACGTCCTGGTCTGGTGGAGTTTCAGACACTCCCCGCAGGGACTGCTCAGGGGATTTTCTTCTGGAATAATAACTACTACACGGCAGTTGGTGGCATTCTATATGAGGGAACGACTCCTCTAATCACTTTGTCACAATCAACCAGCCCAATAGGATTTGCCGAATACAGAACTGATGCCCAAGATTCGTTGTTTATCTGTGATGGTATATCAGCGTGGAACTTTAATTTGGGAGTGGCTACTGAGATAACCGACCCAAACTTTCCAAATCCCCACATACCTAATCCAATATTTTTGGACGGTTATATTTTTCTAGCATCAACTGCTACCCAGACGATTCACAACAGCAACTTGGAAGATCCAACTACATGGCCATCCGATGGTTTCATTGATGCGGAAATGTATCCAGATAGCATTGTGGCTTTGACTAAGAACCTGAACTATCTAGTAGCTGTTGGTACTGCTTCGATTGAATTTTTGTATGACAATGCCAATGCCACAGGTTCCCCGCTACAGCGTAATGCTCCGGCGGTGTCCCAGTTTGGGTGTCCGGCTCCATTTACAGTCAACCAGACAGAGACCGAAGTTATCTTAGTGGGATCTACTGGTAATGGTGGTAATACCGTATGGACCATTACAGGATTCCAACCAGCAGAAATAGCTAATGAACCCGTCCGAGAAGCCCTGGACACAGAAGGAACCTCAATTTCACAAGCGTGGGGAAACACGGTGCAATGTGCTGGCCACAAATGGTACATTCTAAATTTAGTGGGGAATCAGCGCACCTTTGTTTATGATTTCGAGGAAAAGATGTGGCATGAGTGGTCTTCCGGTTCTGGGCAACAAGCCTTTTCCTGGAGATTCACTGCCGATGCTGTGGGAGCCCCCGTTTTACTTTCTCCCGATTCTGGTATTGCAGTTTCTCTTACTCCAAGTGCTTATGTAGATATCACCACCCCAATCAACGCCACAGTCATTACTTCAAAGATTGACTTTGATACAATTCTACGGAAGAGATTCTATAGGTTGTCTCTTGTAACTGATGCACCAAATGGAGACACGAGTGTTCCCATGACGGTGTACTGGTCAGATGATGATTATAATACGTGGTCCTCCGGAACTACGCTACAAGTCGATGGGAATTATCCCACTATAACACAACTTGGATATAGCCGCCGAAGGGCGTTTAAATTTGTCTATCAGCAGCCTTTCCCTCTTCGGATGGAATCGTTTGAGTTAGATATCATTCAGGAAGTCAGGAGATAATTTTATGGCAGTAGGAATTCCGCCGCCGCCACTCAATTCACCAGATGGTAGCTATTACTGGCTTGAGTGGTACTCCAGTCTGACTAACTTCATCAATGGTCAAAACATTCCTTGGAGCAACCTGAACTTTGCCGGGTCGAATATCACGGATATCATAACCCGAGACCACAACGATCTTCAGGACATCCAAGGGGGCAATACTAATTTTAGGTATCATTTAGTTGGCATTGGTTCCTGTAGTGCTGACGCGAGTGCTCAGTCTTTGCCAAACACTTGGTCATTGACCCACACAGCGGCCAGCGGAATCTACACAATTGTTCACAATCAAGACATTCCTGTGACTAGTTCTATAATTGTGGCGACTTCAACTGGTCGGCCGTAACGTGGTGTACTGGAACGACAGTAGACACTAATTCCTTTAGTATCCACACATATTCCAACACAGGTGTTCCAACAGATCAGGCATTTTCTTTTATGTTTGGCACTGTATGAAAATACAAATTATTAAGTATGACCATAAGTACAAGGATCAGATGGTTGAGATTGCTCATCAAATCCACCAAGCATCTCTGTATTCGGAAATTGAGATGGAGGAAGATAAACTACTGGCCCAATTAGAATATGCCAGTAACACTCACCCATCAGGATATTTTAGATTGGCTGTGCTCGGGGATAAACTTTATGGGGCCTTCCTTGGTATGATAAGTCCAGGATTCTTCTGTGATGCCTTGATCGCCAAGGACATGGGTTGGTGGGTAAAGCCCGAGCATCGGGGATCCCCAGCAGCCATCTGTCTCCTTCGAGACTTTGAGAAGTGGGCAAAAGAGAAAGGGGCTAGTAAGGTGATGATTGGCCAAACTGGTGTAGAGAACATTGAAAAGACCACGAAGTTGTTTACGCACTGCGGATACAAAGTAGTTGGGTACAACACTGCCAAGGATATTATCTGATGATTTTATTTCGAGAGGAATCTTTTACAGAAGCATTGCTAGAAGAGGTTGCATCTTTGACTGAAGATCATTGGGATGAGGTGGCTAACTTTAAAGACACGATTAAGCTGGCAGTAGACAATGAGAAATATATCTCCCTTGGTTTGAAGAAATCCTGTCGGTTATATACCATGAGGGATGACGACAGATTAGTTGGATATATGTCTGTATTAGTAGACACCCATCTCCACTATAAGAATGATCTATTTGCATTTGTTGATACAATCTTTATAGATATCGATTATCGTAAAGGTGCTAGTGCGCTCTACTTTATGAAATTGGTAGAAAATCAAATGAAGTTGTTGGATGTAAAAGTAATGTCATACCACATTAAAGTAAAAGCAGATTATCCTGCTATTTTCAAACGGCTCAAATTCGAAAAGGTTGAGCATATTTATTCTAAACTGTTAGGGGAATAACATGGGATTTTCTGGAGCCGCTGCGGCGGGAGAGGGTGCAAAAGCTGCTGGTGAAGCCGGTGCAGGGGCCGTCACTGCGGGTGGCCTGGGAGCTGCTGGTGCGACCGCTGGTGGTTTAAGTACCGGCGCACTGGCGGGCATTACCTCAGGGGTACTTGCAGATGGTGGTGCCACTCTGGGTGGCCTTAGCGGTATTGCTGGTCTTGGTGCCGGAGGAGCCGTTGGTGCTGGTGCACTAGGAGCATCATCTCTTGCCTCTATTGGAGCAGGGCTCGGCGCTGGTATCGCAGGTGGTGACGCCTTGGGGGACTTTGCTGGAGGGAGTTTGTTGTCCTCGGGGGGTGGTCTACCTTCAGCGGGTGGGGATGTATTCTTGAATGCTGACGGCTCTCTGTCGGCGGCCCCGGGTTCTCCGACTGCTGCGGCGTCAGGGACTTCCCCAACGAGTGCCCTCGCCAACACCAGTGCAAATGGTCTAGGCACCACAGGCACTCCCACGGGCAGTATTGGTGGGGCTGCTCCCAGCTCGGTGACCGGCCCTACAGGCGGCGCTCAATTTACTGATGCTACCCAGGGCGCGGCCCAGTTCTCTGACGCCCCACAGGCTGCCCCACTGGGAGCTAATCCAGGGGCTGCCGGCGCGGCGGGGGATCAGGGATCATTGTCAAGTCTATATGGTCCAAACTCTACGGCGATCCAAAGTCCTATGGGACAGGCTATCTCAGGCTCCACTGGTGGGGATGTTGGCGGGGCTACTATGGGCCAGGTCATTCCGAATATGGGCACTCTGGGGCAAGGCTCTCCTAGCTTTCTTAGCTCTATGTTTGGTGATGCTAGTGGGAACATTACCCCAGGTAGTGTGGCCCAGAAAGAGGCACCTAATCTTATTAGCTCTTTGGCAAATGAAGGTCTGGGAGCGTATCAGCAATATGCTAAAAACCAGGCAGCAAAGAACTACGCAAATCAAATTAGCCAACTATATAGTCCCACGGGGGCCTATGCTCAACAGATGCAGCAGACCTTGGCTAGGCAAGATGCCGCCGCTGGGCGTAACAGTCAATCTGGCACTCGTGCTGTGCAGCTTGCCGCCGCTCTGACCCAAGGACAGGCACAGGCACTTGGTGGTAATAACTACTCACAGGCATCTCAGAATGTGGCCAGGACTGACGCCTTGAATGGTCTGTTCACACCCACCATTATGAATGCTGCCGGTACTGCGGGAACATCCGCCTACACCGGACTGGCTGGTCTTTTTAGCTCGCCGTCTTACTCATATTAATGATAGGGACTATCAAAAATGCCATATACAAATGACGCCCAAACGCTTGCGGATATTGTGAGTCCTGCCGCTGCGGCTATGCAAATGCAGACCCAGAACGAGCAGGCTAATCAAGAACAAGCTATCAAGAATCAAGTGCTCCAACAACAAGCTCCAGCTATGGGACAGCAAATTGCTGCTCAGAATGCTGAGGCTCAAGCACGAGCAGCCAATCTCACGGCAAACACCCAAGGTCAGCAACTTACCAATCAAGGAACTGCTGCTACCCAACCAGGGGCAATTGCTGCTGCCAACGCTGGTAACTCAGCTAAGATGACTGCTGACCAAGCACAGAAACTTAGTACCTATGGTCAGATTGCGGGACAGGTAGCTGGCATGATGGACAACGTTCCTCCTGCTGCTCGACCCGCAGCTATGAATCAGATGCTCCAGCAATACGGTGTAGATCCTAAGATGCTTGGTCCTTTAGCCAACGGTGATCCAGACATGCTCCGGAACTTCTCTCAGAAGGCTATTCAACAAAGTGCCAACTTTCAAACTGAGATGGCTAAGACGACCCTCCAAGGTCAGAACCAACAAGCTAATACTGGCCTGGAGAATCAAGGTCGTGTGGCATCTTCGCAGATCCTTGCTGGGGGTAGGGCCGATGTTGCTAACATCAACGCCAATGCTAAGATGAGCGCAACTCCTGCGGCTGTACAAGCCCAGTTGGAAAAGAAGGTGGCAGACGGCACTGCAAATCCTCAAGAGATTTCCTCGGTAAACCAACTACGTCAGTTGAATCAGATGGCCAAGGTCAATCCTATGATTGCTGCTATGCTGAACCAAGCCAATGCACAGTCAACAATGCCCCAGGTGCCTCAGGCAGGCCCAGCGCCCTCGGCGGCACCTACGCCCATCCCATCTAACGATGCTGGGCAGAAGGCAGTGTCGAGTAAGTTTGGTTCGTATGATCCTGATAAGTTCACTTACGTGCAGGCGATTAATCCGAAAACCGGCCAGATGGACGTGGGCCGTATTCCTAAATAACTATGGCCAATATCGACTTCGGTAACACTCCCTCTAATGCCCCCGCCCCGAGCGGGGGTGTTTCTTCATCAGCTCTGTACGCACAGGATGCTCTTATCCAGGCCAATCATGCAGCATGGCCCACCGGGGGTAGTGCTGCCCAACTGAGTCAAGAAACAAACAACTACAACAGTAATGCCGTATCCCCTAAAGGGGCTATGGGCATTGCTCAGGTAGAGCCAGACACCCTCAAAGCTGTAGAACAACAAGTGGGACGCAAGCTTGACCCTAAGAATGTCAATGATGCCTTGACCATCCATGCTTATGTGATGAACCAGAATCTCGATAAGTTTGGTGGAGATCCCTCTAAAGCTGTGGCTGCCTACAACAGTGGATGGGATCCTAGCAAGTGGAATAATCCCGAGACCTCAAACTATGTCAACAAGTTTAATGGAGCTACGCAAGGGGCTACCAATGCTATCGACTTCGGGGATGGTACTAAGGTTAGTACCCCTGGTAGTATAGATTTTGGCGACACACCCGGCGCTGACAAAGGATCCTCCACCTGGGATAATATCAAAGGTCTTGGAATGCAGGCCGCCAATATCGGAGTGGGTGCCCTTGAAGCACTACCTATTGGTGTGAGCACGGCACTCCATGTGGGGGAGAATCTCTACCAAGGACAAGGCGTTGGGCAAGCAGTTCAAACGGCTGCTCAACAGGGCATGGGAGAGTTTCAAGCAGCTTCCCCAGAGACACTACTGAATAAGGCTGGTGTCAATACTGATTCCCTCCATGGAACGCAAGGTTACGATCTGCCTGCTAAAGCTCTGGATTTTATCTCGAACACGCTTCCCGAGAAGGCAGCCCCGTACTTTGCGCAGGGTATTGCAAATGCTACTGGTTATGATAAGCCCATTACAGACCAGGATCTTGCTGATATCAAGGGGGGAATCCAGACAGGAATGTTGGTTACTCCTGCGGCAGAAATCCTTCATCGTATGGGTGGCCCCAAAGCGGGCACTCCTGAAGCCACGGCTGAGTTGGACAAACTCAATCAAACAGACATGGAGGCTCCTAAAGGTCCGACTACGGGCGTACAACAAGGCATTGATTTTGGGGACGTTGACAGGGCTAACAATGCTTATCAAGCCGCCACCATTGATGCTCAAGAGAATGCTCTAGCTGATGTGCCAGGACAGACTCTTGATGCTATGCGGGAGCAAGCACAGAATGAAGCCGCTGGCATTAACAGTGATGCAGATGTAGCAGAAGCTAAAGCCGCAGGACAGGGAGATCTCTTCTCTGAACCCAGCTCGGTAGATCTGGAAATGCAGCGTCGTATTGATGCTATGAAGTCGGCAGATCCTCAACAGTTGGATATGTTTAGTGATCCAGCACAACATCCTTTTGATCAGTTCATGACTCGTGGAGCTACTGATGAGGAGATGAAATCGGGTTCTCCCGCCGATGCACCAAGAACGCTGTCCCAAGATGAGTTTGAACAGACCATGCAAAATCTAGCTAGTACAGTAGATGATCAAGGTCGTCCTAAAACTGGCGTCACCATGCCAGACGATATGGAAGATGCCTATAACAAGTATCTAGATACTGTCCGTGATGACCAAGGTGGTCTCTTTGATCGTGCCACTATGGCCAAGAACTTCGCTGAAAGCGCAGCGGCAGATGCTATGGACAGGCGTGTGGCAGAGCATCCCATTGTGGCTGCTGCACAGGCTCGCGTTGATTCTTTCAATGCACAGATAGCGGCCTCGCAAGAAGCGGGGCATGGGGTGACTAACCTCACTCAACAGCGCGATCTAGCGCAGGCCACTCTTGAAAAGGCCAAGACCAATATTGGCAAAGCACTAGGCCGTGATCCTACCCTTCCCTGGGAAAAAGATGGTGTAGTGAATATGTTCACCTTCGGTAACTTGCCAGAGATGTGGCGTTCCATGAAAGCGGTGCTTCAGGGTATCCACGGCGTTGCTTTCAAGATGCTGGATAAGATGATCAATCGTCCTGGCAATCTTGATTCAACAGGTAAGATTGTTACTGCTGGTATGAAGCAGTTTGCCTCTCGTGAAGCTAATCGGGATTGGGCTCAGACTGTTAATGAGCAGCCTAAGGCTGTGTTGAAGGGCGTAGCGGGACTCCGCTCGGGTATTGACTCATTCAATCCCTACGAAGCCCAAGAAATCAGCCCTGCTGAGATCAAGCAACAGATGATTCAAGCTCCTGACTTGGCTCCTGGGACTGTTAAATCGGCTCTACGGAATAACATCCTACAAGGTGGGCAACAAATGTCTATCTTCAGCCGCAATCCTATTGTCAAGTATGTTACTGAATCAATGGATCGAGCACTACGAGATGCTCAGCACTTTACCCGCACTGCCTTGATGGGTAAGGATGGACTGCGTGAAAAGATCCGTGGTATGTCAGAAGACGAACTTACGGGTATCCGATCCCTCATGGAACTCAATGAAGGTGTGAAGGAATTTACTCCCAACGAACTGAAAGGACGTGGGTTCAGTGACAAGCAGGTTGATTACTACAACAAGTCTCGTGAGCTTAGCAAAGGTGCTTATGACGCACTCAACCGGGGTCGTGCCCTTGCCGGGCTTCCCGCTGTGGACCAACGTATTGGTCACATTGCTGGATACTTCATGGGAGATTTTAAACGTCTGGTAACGGACGGAGAGGGTAGTGTACGTGCAGTCCTGGCCCACAACAATCGCTTTGCGTTGAATACTATCTCTCAGCATTTCATGGAAAATCACCCTGATGCAGCCAACCTCAAGTTGGGTGAGATCAAGATGAACAAACTCAATGATGCTGGTAATGGTATGGACCATCGGTTCGAAGGTTACATGAATACCATCAACATGCTCAAAGAGACCAACGCTGATGTGGCACAGGTGGTAGATGCATACAAGACGTATATGTCTCGTGATGCTGCTAACGCCATGAAATACCGTGCTGCATATAAATCTAAGGAGGGGGTGATTGGCGCAGAAGGGCGCAAGATGTGGCAGTCAGCACAGAAGAATGCTGTGGATGGAGCGAAGCAAGAACTTCACTCGCTGGAGGCTATTAACAAATGGGCTGAGGTACAGAAGTCGATCCACGACTCCAAGCAGTTCCTAGCGGACCCGGAGATTGATAAGCCCAACGCCAAGGGAATGGCTCAAGCTTATCTCGATAACGTCCAACACAGGAACCAAGGTCTAGGTCAACAGTTTGTTAACAGTCTTGTTAATGGTGTATCAGAGGTTACCGGGGTAGGTCCGAGTCAACTACGTAACTTTAGTGCTGGCACCAAGACTGGGCTGCTTACAATGTTTATCGGTCTTGGGAAATTAAGCCACTCTTTCGTAACACTGATTCAACCTTTGCAAGGTATTCCAGTAGTAAATTCTCTGATGAAAGCCCGGGGAGCGGATCTGGGTCTAGCTCAAGTTTCAGCAGTTGTGAAGTCAATGATGAGTCAGAAGGATATGTTGCAAGCACTGACGACAAAAGGAACTGTAAGCGATCCATTTGTTCGTAAAGCGTTAGATTACGCATCGAAGAATGATACCTTTAATAGTTCGCAGTTTCAGTTTGGACACTTGACAGACGTTAACCGAAGTCGGCTAGGTTCCAATCTGCGGACGGCCTTTGAGTTTAACGTCACTGGTATGGAAGCAGGTACTCGTAGCTTTACCTACATGTACTACGCCCACATGCTCCGTGACCTGGGGCTTCCTGACAATGAGGCATTAGCAACTGCTCATAATGCAATGCGCAGTGTGATGGTGGATTATAGTGCGTGGGAACGTCCTGGTGTGTTTGGTAAGTTGGGCTTCCTTGGTGACTTGACGGCCATGTTGACGCGGTACAAGTTTAACCAATTGAGCCAGTATGCTACCGCAGGTAAGGAGATGGGCAATGGTAAATTTATGCCTATGGTTTCTTTACTCACGACTAGCCTTGCTGCTGCTGGGGCTCGTGGGTTCATTGGTTATAGTGTTGCTAATGAGTTGGTGAAGTTCCTTTCTACCTGGGCAGCTAAGAACAGTAGCACCATTCAACCTACCAGTCTGGATCAAATCTTCTTGCATGCTATTCATGGATTAAACCCACACCTCAGGGACGCTTTGAATTTTGGACTGCCCTCTGGACTGGGATTAAATCTTACCGGCTCGTTGAGCCACGCAGATGATATTCCAAATGATCCGTTGGGTACGTTGTTACCCCAGGCACAGCCACTTGGTAACATTGCTAAGTCGGCCTATGAGTTTGCTCACAATCCGAACAAGCAAACAGCCAAGACTGCTGTGTATGATGCCTCTCCTAACTCGGTTAAGGGTATCGAAGAGAACCATATGTTCACTGATGCTAATGGGAATTACTACAATCCACACACTCAGTTGCTGGAAACCAACCGGTCTCCTGCTGACCAGACTAAACGAACCTTTGGGTTCCGTCCGGTCAAAGAAGCTAACGATGACTTCACAGCGAACATAGCTAAGGAACAAGGGAATCAATTAGCTGAGGTTCGTCAAGACGTCATCAAGAAGATGTTGTCAGATCGAGATGCTGGTAGTTTGACGCAACAAGGGATGCAGCAATACGCACAGCGGTATGTCCAACTACAAGGAGATCCGTCTGATCTGACCTCGGCTATTGTTGAGCACGCAGGTATTGGACAGCACTTGGATCGGCTACAGCGTGAGCAAGGCATTCCTAACAGTGGCCTCAGCTCTATCTATAAATATGAAAGAGGAGATACACTCAAATGACCAACGTAAACAATCTAACCTACTCCGCTAATGGGTTGAAGCTGACGGAAGAATTCGAAAGCCTCTCCCTTAATGCCTACCAAGATGGTACAGGGGTCTGGACGAACGGGGATGGAAATACTCATAATGTAACTCCAGGCTCTACAATTACGGCGGCTCAGGCTACTTCGGATCTGGCGGCGAATGTTGAAGGTGCTGCATATGTGGTCAATACGGTCGTCACCACACCATTGAACCAAAACCAGTTTGATGCTCTCGTAGATTTTGTCTTCAATCTCGGCTCGGGTAACTTCCAAAGTTCCACGCTGCTTCGGAAGCTCAACAATAATGACTTTGTGGGAGCATCCCAGGAATTTCCTAAGTGGAATCATGCTGGTGGTGTCGTGGTTGATGGTTTAACGAGGCGTAGGCTTGCGGAGCAAGTACTCTTCAATACTCCGACAGTCGTGAATCAACAACCAACGGCCCCTGTAGTATCTGCTGGGATACCACCCAACAGCGGTGATCCACAACCTTCGGTTACGGAAGTAATTTCTAATGCTGAGAATTGGTTGTCTAATCTTCAAGATAAGCTCCCATGAGCGCTTTGCATCGCTTATAAAATAAAGCCGCCCATTAAACCGGGCGGCCTTTTTATTCCTGCTCAAATGCTTTGGTGATCAAAAACGAAATGATACCTAGATCAATAAGGATATAGAATGCTTCATCATCCTCTGCGTACTGAATACCAAACATCAAACCTTTAATCCAAGCCCCGGATATTGTCATACATCTCGATTATAAAGTGAATTACGTCCAGCACGAATCCCACTAACAAGATCCACCAACCCGTTGTCCAGGTTGGCAGACTTATCAACAGGGAAAGTAACAGACTAAGAAGCGTTAGATTCTTTAAGAAGCTCCTTAGTCCCATGCGATATGAAAGAGATTCTTAGTCCAACTGCGATATCTAAAATAGATGTGGAAATGGTACATATCTAGGCGAATAGTCCACCAATTACCTAGTTCGATAATGCCGTTGTCCATATTAGTGTAGTATCGAATTGGCTGTCCTTCTGGCTTAACCATATACTCGACAGCCCACCCATCATCTTCCCGGACTAGCTCCGGAATAGGCATTCGCATATTGGTGTAATCAAGCTGAATGCCTTTCGTGAACCGCACTACCTTATTGGGCACACCATCCCAGTTATAACCATTCAATCGACCTTGCCACCAAGCTAAATTACTTGGCCGCCCCAGCTTTATCCGAGAGGAGTTGTTCAATTGCTTTTTGAGCCTCATATTTAGCCTCAGCATCTTGTTTAAGAAACTCCAGGATCTCCTCCTGGGCCTCAACATTGTTAACTTCAGTCGTCACTTTCTTCTTGGTCCGCAGGTTACTCGTCTTCATAATTGTCGTTCAATGCTTCCAAGAGTTCATCATACTTCTCAATCACTTGGTCCGTCAAGAACTCAACAAGTTCAGTGGACGTAATATCCAACAGTTCCAAAATCGTCAATTCATCAAGCTGACTTAGCTTTTCTTTGATCTCTTCAATCGTCAGTTCACTCATCCAATTCCTTAAACATCTTCATAAAAGCAAAGGCTGCGGTCTTGGGCTCCATATTCAAAGGCATATATTCTGGATCAATCTCAGGGCGAATGCCCCTCCAAAGACTCCAATCATTACCTTGTGATGGCAGTAAGTAATGTGCCTCATCACTTAACTGTTCCCAATCTGCTTGTTTTACTTCTTTATAGTTATCCCAATCCAGATTATACTTCTCACCAATAACTTCCATAATCTTTTCTTCCATCTTATTGTAGTCGGGAAGAAATTGTTTGATCGGAGAGGGCATATCTGTAATATACGCTTCGGCAGCATCATGCAGCAGTCCGGTACGACACAATCGAGTGTCGAATCCTTTGGATCGCAAACGGCGTGCCACGGCAATGCTGTGTTCTGCCACCGACATAAAATCTGAACAGTGGCCATTAAACCGACAGTTGTTAGATAAAGCGAACGCAATGTCGTTAATATCAATCTGCTCTGGCTTAGGATCCATGAAGTAAAAAGATTTACCGCTGGACGTCTCGATATATGGTTCGATCATTTAATATATTCCTCGATCCTATTTAAAATCGTAGGATCTGCGTCTATGGTTCCAACATACCAATTACACTGGTGACACAATAATCCTCTAACCCGTCCAGTAGTATGATTATGATCCACATGGAGTGGGATCTTACCTGGTTTGCGGTTACATAATTTACACCCACCGTTCTGAGTGTCTAGCATCCTGGCATAGTCTTCCAGGGTTAATCCGTAGTTCTTCAATAGCATTCTACTTCTACGAATTTCTGGATTGTCCTTCTCTTTTTGCTTTCTTCTATCTTGGATGACTTTGGCCCTGTCAGGATTAGCAAGAATCCACTTAGTAGTATTCGAACGCTGATCTGATTTATAGACTGGATTCGTTTCCTTTAGCCATTTATCATAACAGGGTTTGCACATACCTCGTGCTTGGTGTTTTCGTTGTGGATGACACTCAGCTAGTTTCATTCAGAATGCCGTTTGGTCCGTATGGAAGGTCGTCCCATTTGGTCCCCTTCTTGCTCAGAGCAGAAAGAAACATCCAACAGCAACCAAGATGATCAATGTGAGGTAGGCCCGATTCGCCATCAAGATACTCACCTTTCTTGATAGCCCCAAGATGGCGCTCCATAGCAGCAACCAGCCTACTATAGTTAATACCTTTGGCCCAGTTCCAACTGGCGTATTTATTTGAACCAAAGGTAAGTACGGCAGCCAGCCCCTCCAATGCCCAAGGATCGAGTAGATCCATTCTAGGCTTGTCTGTATCATGCTTGGTCCCACCTGCATGTTGATCGGGGAATAGATCCCCTTGTGCGTCTGCTTTAAATCCCATTGTACAAGTCTCCGGTATCGGCCAGAGAGCTGGTGTAATCGCCGCGATTAATTCTATCATTTAGATCCAGTATCATTGACGCCAAGATGTGAAACGTACTGGTGTTGGCGTGTTGCCAGTCAGTCAACGTACCGCTAACCAATGCTCGGCCAGCGAGTTCAATCATCTGCTGCAACTCAGTATAATCTTTAGCTTCCATAGCGCTTCTTCAAGTAGTTGAGGGAGACTTGCATGGCGTCAAATTCTCCGTTGTTGACTTCGTGGAGAACCCAGATACCCCGCCAATAGTTGTTACCTTGTGCACCCAGGTAATCTTCATCATGTTCATAACAACAGCCTGCAAAGATACCCGTAATCTCCGTACCATCGGCTTTCTGTCCGTAAGCGATGCCACGATTCTGTACGTGGCCCATCACTGCTGACATATGCCGTTTTGTAAGAAGCGCTGAAGGACTTGCAACTGGACGTCCCATGACACCGGAAGTGAAATAATGGCTGTAAGCAATACCATCAATAACACAAACCTCCAGAAAAGGTTTAACTTCCCACCCATAGCGTTCATAACCCAGGTCATCGACACTAATAGTCCCATCGAGCTTAGGATCACCATCAACCACACGATCAATTCGATTCTCATGATTTCCGAGTGTCAGTACCATCCTAGGTTTGTATTGTTTCTTACCGTTCTTGCGGGCACGTTCGTTGAACTCATTCATAGGCCCCAGGAGACGCTGCATAGCCTCGTGGCTGGCCTCGATGTCTGCGATGTACCTACGACCCTCAAACGACTTACGACCTACGTCATAGGAACTAAGGCTAGCCATATCCGCAAAGTCGCCTATGTTCACAATTACCTCAGGCTGTTTCTCGACGATGTAATGGCCGATGCGTTCTAGGTAATCGTAGTTATGGTCCGGCTTTACTTGACAATCGGGCAGCACTAGATGTTTCATTGCTTCCCCTCAGGAAGTTCATGCAGATCGTGGATCGCATGGGTTTCTGTGCTTGCAAAGATAGGGTGTCCTGATTCAATCAAAGTATCAAGGCCCACCTCAATCACGTAAGCCAACTCAGCACCTTCAAGGATGCCTTGGAAGACCACACTACCATCCTCCCGTTCCACAGTTCGCTTTACTCGCATGAGCGGCGCTCCACCGCGATGTTATCGCTTTTCATTAAAGGGCCGCAACCAGTGCTGCGCTTGCCTCGGCTATCGTAGCGTAGTAGGTTTCGGTTTCAACAGCCCCTTCCGTTGCGGTGGGCGGGACAAAGAGAACAACAACAAACCCATTAAGGATCTGTCGGATTACTGCTGATGCCATTGAATTCATTTGAACCATTCCTTTGGAATAGAGTCTATCGTAGCCCATTTGATCCCGTGCTGGTCGCACCACTCGCCATATGTAGTCTTAGAGACTCGGCTCAGTTTATTATTGGGATTCTGGAACACTAGATAAACAGTGATGTCGGGATGTTGTTCTTTGATATGAAGATGTTTAGCACGATCTTGTGCTTTGAACAGTCCCTTAGTTTCGATGTACACACCCTCTTTTACTTTGAAGTCTGGGTTGTATGTGTGTGTTACTTGATACTGGAGCTTATCTGTTTCGTATTTTAGTTTTGGATAAGCTTGTGCAAATGTTTGCTCGAACTTACTCTTGTATGGCTTGATCGAGTCTAACTTCTGTTTCCTTCGGGAATTCCCACCAGTCATTGTCTTTTTTCATTATCCAAAGTAATTTACCGTTTCGTAGAAGTCGTTCGTCATCGTTGTATAGGGCTTGAACTATCTCGAACATGTCCCATTCGTCTTCTACGTCATTAATATACTTACCCGCTTTTACCGGCCCAATACCCCGGATACCATGAACATTATCACTAGTATCCCCAGTGAGAAGCTGCCTATAAAACAGGCGTAGTCCGTCAAGAGGATCGACCATATCAAACTCATCTCGTCTCCAGTTGTAGTGACGACCTGCGATCTGCTTAAGGTCTTTGTCTATGGAGCAGATGATCGTGGTTAGCGGTTCCGCTTGGCTTTGATTGATGCCCATCTCATCGTCAGCCTCATTACCGTCGGAGACTCTGGCACCCCACTTAGTGACCATGTAAGCATTAGCCTCGGCGCGGAACACTGGCGGTATTTTGTCTTTCCTGTTGGCTTTGTATTCTGGATCGATTTCATAACGTTTGTTGTTGTCGCCTGTGATAAAACATTGGTAGGAGTCGGCACGCGTGGTGTTGAGTATTCGATTCATTAGGTCATCGATGTCTCGTACCACAGCGTCCCAACCGTACTCATTGTTGTAGGCGGCACAGGAGAACGCTACAATATCAGCATCCACCAATGCTCGCATGATTTAGGCTGCCGGGGGAGTAGTCGTTTCCGTCGGAGCAACAACTACCGGAGGCACCACAACCGTTTCCGGCTTCGGATCAGCCGCTGCTGCGGGAGCTGCCGGCTTGGCCGTCACACCAAACATCGCATCCAGCTTCTGTTCAATACGCGTGAATGCTGCTTTGATGTCAGCCAATTCTGCTACAACTTTTGCTTTAAACGTCGAGAAAAAAGTAAACATTTCTAATATGTCCTTAATTTGTGTTAGTGTTATAAGTCGTGTGTACAGCCGTGCTGCAAATGGTTCAATAAGGAATAGAATCTTCCATATCTTCGATACTTCCCACATCTTTACGAGCGGTGTCTTCAGCTTCTCCACTACCAAAAACAAATGCCTCAAAACGCTCAGCAGTTGCAATTATGTCATCCACGTGAGGGGGAACCTTTGCTCCCGTTGTGAGAAGTTCAATCGCGTTGCTCAGACTTGACTGGCGAACAATAAAGATCTGCTTCTTCGCCCGTTCCTCCGGAGTTTCGTAGGTCGGCTTTGCAGTGGCATAACTTGCAGTACCAGTGCGAGCCGATGTCCCCGTCGTCGAACCAGACCCACTTGTGCTCCCCGAGGTCGCACCGCCGCCGTGATTTCGAGTTGCGGTCGTCCATTCCCAATACTTCTCCCCTTTAACCAACTCAACGTCATACACTTCCAACGCCTTTGCGTCTGCCAGCACCCTAAACGTAGTCCCTTCGGTCTTGCTGAAGGACATAAGCTTCTTCGCACCAACCTTACCACCATCACTCAGATTCTTGTATGCTACTTCAAGCATCTGATAACTACCCTTGGCAGTCGGTTTCGTTTCACTGGTTACTGATAAAACCTGAACTTGAATACTCATTCAATCTCCTAAATGTATATATACATCTTAACACAATTTAATAAGGCTTGTCAACTTTAACCATATCAAGAGTGTTCATTCCGACTTTCACTTCACAAGCTAAGGGCACTGTCCAGTTAATCTTGAACGTCCGATTCAGGTTGCTCACCAGATCGTCGAACACCTCGTAGAACAGCTTTACAACTTGGTCCACATACTTCTTCTCGCAATCCACTACGATTGAATCGTGGACCGTTGAAATCAACAGTACCGGAATACCAAGAGCCTTCAACCGGCGTGAGAAGCTGATACGGGCGATCATCATTACATCGGCACCTGTCCCCTGTACTGGGTAGTTTGTTAGAGTTGTCCATGGTACTTTGAGTTCTCCGTAGCGATCTCGCGTGATTTTGATAGTCCACTCTCGTCCTGACGGACCGACGAGCGGTCGACCAGCCATGACCTCTTCCGCCCAGTGCTTATGTGTCGCATCAAGTACTTTGTATTTACCATAGAATTTTTCTCCTATTCCGTCCCAGAAAGCGGGACTGGTGGACACGTGCATGAAATCCGGATCCACTGAAAAGGCGTAGCCGCTCCCTCGGAAAATAGTGCGGAAGAGGTAGATCTTTGCAATGAATCGACTAGGTAGGTTAAAGGCTTTTTCGTTGAGGCTGTGCGGATCTTGGCCTTCAACAATCTCCTTGATCCCAACCGGGTCTTGGCTAAGCTGCAAGGCTGTGCGCCACTCCAATTGGCTGGCATCACACGCTACCAGCATTAGATTCCTTCAGATCCCGTGTCTTGACAGCATGACTCAAAGCCTCATATTCTTCCTTACTCAAGTTCATTATGAAGTCCTGGAAGGTGTCAGAATACTCCAGCTTTACAAAGATATTACTCAACATCTTTTCTTCGTTGACAACGTGCTTAGTCACTATATCTGCTCACGAATAAATCAGCAGCTTCCCCATCAAAGTTCTGCTGGTTGGGTTTAGAAGCACTGAGGCGACCGCTGACGGCCACGCATTGATTCAGTTGACCGTGGAGTACACCTGGTTCCCACATCTGCTCTCGGTTGACTTTGATGATCCCTTCATATGTTTTAGACAATAGGGTATCAAGTCGCACCTGACGCTGGATCAACTCAATGATTGCTTTGGTAGCTTTGTTGCCTTTGAGTTTGAGTAAGGTATCTTGATTCGTTGCCCAGAATCCCTCCTTCTTTAGTTCCGACCCACGCAGGGGTGTCACTAATCTGGGAAGTTCGTGGAGAATCTCGATGTTCTTATATTTAGGTTCCCCTACTCGTGCTCCGCTTTTGAAGAAGCCGATGTGCTCCTTACCTTCCTCCACAATTGTTCCACCATAAAGAAAGGCAGATAGCTGATCCCCACTACCGAAGTTAATAGGCACGTTAGGATAAATGCTAGATAACTTCTCGGTGATGCGTTGTATCTCTCCCTTAATCTCCTCCGCACGTTTATGACATAACTCCTCGTCGTACACCAAACCATTTTTCTCCATAGTCTGAAGGATCAATAGATCCATGCCCATGAGATTGACCAAACGTTTCTGGTTTTGTGTTAACAGTTCTTGTTGTTTATGATACAAGGCCAAGGTCATCTTGGCATCCCAGATAGCATACTCCTCTAGGATAGGCCACGGCACATCTTCCGTTTGGATTCCTTTAGCCCAATACTCCGTCTTAACAACGTCTAACTTATGTCCAAGATCATGCCGCACGAGGGCATCCTCCAACGAAGGATACCTCTCCGTTTGTCTACTTAAGATGAACTCGCCGGTTTGGGTGTCGTGGACTCGGCAGATTTCTGGGACTTCGATTCCAATTTTGTTGAGCCAATGGATATCAAATTTAATGTTGTGCCCAATGAGAACTCTAGCTCCGAGAATCTTGTCTCTAAGGATTTCGATGCTATCCGATGTAACCTTATTTGCTCCCGCAGAAGTCTCATCTGCCCAGCTATAACATACAATTGTGTTTCGTCTATCATAGGGCGCACCATTGTTGTGTGTGCTCGTCTCTACATCTACGCATAGTGCACTCATTAATCATAAAATGCAGTCGTAGCTACGTCAAACCGGAAGCCCTTGATACCCTCGTCAATAAACTTCTGGGTGTGGGCACCGGCCGTCTCCACTGCGTCATCGTAGTTCATGAAGATAGCCACAGGAGTTTGATCTTTTCCATCACAGCTACGTACCACCACAAACGCCACTTCCTGTTTCTTAGTCATGTTTAGCTATGTCCACAATAAGGTGAATGCGATCACTGTCGCCTTTGTTTTGTACACTGTGCATCAAAGAATTATCAAACCAGAAAGCTGTGCCACCTAGTTCGTTAAGGACTTCATCACCACACATAAAAATACTATCAGCATCGGTAAGGCATAAATGATATCGGTTATACGCATCCGTGTGGTCCTTGAGGTCTATATGGGGATAGATAACTTTCCCTGGCTTAAGGCGAGTCAACACCATGCGACCCAATACAGCGTCGTCTTCTGTGTACCCCAGATGTTCCAAGAAGTTATATACAAAATCTCCCAGCTTTTCAAGTTCCCCTGACGCTGGATAGCATCCTTTGTTATCTTCTTCATCAATATCAAAGATCAGCAGAATATCATCAGCTTCTTTGTGAAAAGAATTACCTTTGGTTCGAATATCATTCTGGTTCCACAAATGTTCCTTGTCAGCTAGTTCCTCAAGAAGAGGTCCAGCGTCGAAGTCAAACTCCAACAACTTAAAGTTTTTCACATTAAATCCTGATATCTGGCAATGGTTGGATCAATCAGTGTTTCAAATCTTCCGTGGCGCATCTCGGGCTTGCCGTCTGGATCACCAACAAGTTTGTTCTTGGACAGGTGCATGAAGCGTAAGTTGTCATACCCAGGCTCATTCACTTTGCCAATGCCCAAAATCCAATCCGCCTCAGCTTGTTTACTTGTCTTGGCGTTAGCCACATTACCCATGGTAAGCCACTTTTGACCCTCTCCCGATCCATCAGATTGGCACACCCCCACAACGGGGCAGTACGTCTTCGCAAGTTCACGCGCCCATATGTAGATCGCCCCAAGGCGGAGATCTTCCCGGTCGGAATCAAAACCCTTGATCTTGTCAATTTGATCGAATACAACGAGAGATGGTTTTTGGATCGAACAGATCTTTTCCACCTGCCTCCAGTGGATACTCGCCGAATCTTTGAGTTTGATATTCCCATGAGTTACCTCGTGATATCGTCTGTGGTTCCCCGGCATATCCCGTAACAAAGTTACCATGTCAATCCCTAGGGCTGCTTGGTAACAACGTAACATTACTTCTCGGCCAACCTGCTCATTATTGAACCAGAGAATCGGACCCTTAGCTTGCGAAGCCATGTGTGTAACTTCCGAAGCGAGGAACGTCGTCTTGCCTGTTTCGGGGCGTGCAAATACAAAACCAAAATTACCCTGTCGAAGCGAACCAAGAGCCTGATTAAGACTGTTAAGACGCCATCGCAAACCTTCCACAGCACGACTTGCATTAACGATCTCGATAAGATCATCAGATACGAAGTCATCCAAGTCACTATCTTTAGATGCATCTCCTTCACCTGTTTGTTTAAGTGCCTCCAGCTTGGCTAGAATGCCCTCCATTGGCTTGCGGCCCTCTGCTGCATCGTAGGCATCCAGCGATAGTTCCCGTAGGAGCCTGGACGTTTGTAGGCCGTCTATTAATTTCTCGGTACTTTCCAACGAAGCTTCATTCTTCCTGATAGCTTCAAATACATCTTGATAGAACTCTATCTTACCACGATTCGTTGAGAAATACAAGTTAGATAGATCATCTACTGTGATACTCTCGTGGTTGTCACCAAGAAAGTGGGCATCAATAGTACGTAGGATTGGATGTAGGTCTTTGGAGAGATCCTCTACATCGATTCTATCACGTATACCATGGTAAGTCGTCTTGTTCAGTAGGTGGCGGATTACGCTCAGTTCGCTCAATAAAAACCTCCATCGCTTGAGCTATCTCCTTTTCGGAGAATTTTACACGTCCCACAGGCTTGGCCTGCTTCGGTACTTCGT
>Ga0302223_10000171_pt1 | contig 53216 bp, 46 predicted proteins | sample II_Palsa_E2_3_FD_194565 | JGI IMG/M metagenome (GOLD analysis project Ga0302223, IMG submission 194565) | Peat permafrost microbial communities from Stordalen Mire near Abisko, Sweden - II_Palsa_E2_3 | ecosystem: Environmental > Terrestrial > Soil > Palsa > Peat permafrost | place: Sweden... | reverse complement strand
GGCAGACAGGTCGCCTACCGCATCAAGGTGGGTCTGCAGGGTAGTGATCAAAGCAAGAGGCTCATGGAAAACCATGAGCCTCTTGGGTCATTCCGGCGGCGTCAATACCTTAACTGACTGGCATTAGGCATCGCCGGGCTTTTTTTGTGTGCTTATCAGCGCGTCGGCGGCGGTGGCCGCACTACGATCACGCCCCGTGCTCCACCCCAATACGGTCCACCGCCCCAGCAGGGGCCGCCCCAGCCGCCGCCGTAGAAACCAGGGCCCCACGGGCCACCGCAGAACTGGTCGTAGTAACCCCACGGGTAAGCGCCACCGGTGACATATTGCTCTCTGGGCCACAGGTAGACGACATCGGCTTCCACCCGTGGATAGGCATAGTCGTAGCCGCCCACTTTCTGCGAGAACGTGCCCTGGATGGTGCCGGTGACCGTCAACTCGCGTCCGCGAGTGAAGACCTCCGGATCATAGAAGCCACTGCGGCACGCCACGAAGCGGCCCTGGCTCACACCGTTATTCGTGGCGAGTTGGGGGCGTGCCTCGCTGTCGAGCGGACGCGACATCAGATAGAAGCAGGTTTCCTGCGGGCCCGGCTCGGTCTTGATGATCTCGCCGCCCCAACGCACGCGGCTACCGCTGGCGCCGCCCTGTTGGGCGCTGGCGGTGGTGACGTTGGTATAGGTGCCCTGAAGAGGTTGGGGGATCGTCGCACATCCACCCAGCAAGGCGATGGCGGCAGCGACTGTAAGTGGGCGGTACGTGGACATGGTGTCTTCTCCATCATGGGCGATGACATGCGCCATCGCGTCGGCTCTTATTTGACCACGTCGACGGCCCGAAAATCCCGCACGGCACGTTGAAATGCCTGCAATGGTTCAGGGGGCGGTTCGTCATGGGCGTAACGTAATTCCAGGTAGCGTTCCATCAAGTTTGCCAGTTCGTTGCGCCGCCCGGGCATCGCCCGCGCTGCGCGGCTCAGATAATGCTGCGGACCTTCACTGAAATGGCGGATCACTCCCTTGCGCGCCAGTTTTCGTTCCAGTTCGCTTAGCGTTACACGCAAGGCATCGCGCGGCTGTCGCCGCATCAAGGCCCACGCCAGACCGATCGCGACGAACAGCACGCTGCTGATCGCCAGCAGCACACTCAATGTCGCGGTGTCGGTATCGCGAATGCCAAACGGGCTGAGCAGCCCACGCTGGCGCAGTGCGTTAAAGCCGATAACGCCTTGATCCCACCAGCGGTTGACGAGGTCCCAGTGATTGCGCAGACCCTGCATCCAGTCGTTGCGATACCACGCCAGTTGATCGCCAGCGGCTGCCTCCGCACCCAGTTCCACCCGCGCCGGACGCACCGCTGCGGTGGGATCGACCCGCACCCAGCCACGCCCGGCGAGCCATACCTCGCTCCACGCGTGGGCGTCGGAATTGCGCACCAGCAGGTAGTTGCCGATCTTGCTCCAGTAGCCGCCCTGATAGCCGGTGACCACCCGCGCGGGAATGCCGGCGGCACGCATTAGTACGGTGAACGCCGACGAGTAGTGTTCGCAAAAACCTTCATGGGTGTCGAACAGAAAATCGTCCACCGCATCGCGGCCGAGCGGCGCTGGGGACAGCGTGTAGCGAAAGCCGCCATCGTGAAAAAGTGACAACGCGGACCGCACGATCGCGCCGTCATCACTGCCGTAGCGCTGTCGCCATTGCCCGGCCAATGCGAGCGCACGCGGATTGAACCCAGCCGGCAGGCGCAGGCCGAGCCGGCGCGAGCGGTCGTCCAGTTCAGGCTGCAGGCGGTAGTGCAGCGCTGAACGCAGTTCATAGCTGAGCGCGTTGTTCACCGGCTTGTCGGCAAGCACTTCGCGATCGGGCTGCAGGCTTGCTTGCGGTGGTGCAGCCAGCGGCACGTCGAGTGTGGGCAACACACGTTGATGGGTCGGTTCCAGGCCGATTCGATAACCGATCCCGGGGCCAGCCTCGATCGGTACAGGGGGCAGGGCAGACTTGGCCTCGACGTAACGCCAGTTGCGGCCGTCGTAGTTCCACATCACATAAGCGCGGAAATAACGCAGGTCAGGTGCCGGCGGCGCGCCATCGAAAGTCACCCGCATCGCGGGGCGATCGTCGGTAAGCAGATCGGTGAAGTTGCCCGGTGACATGCTGTCGCTCAAGCCGGTTTGCGCGTCGTTGGGCGATGGTGCGCCCCACAGCGGTGAACTCAGCCGTGGCACCAGCAAGAACGCCAGCAGAGCCAGCGGCAGCGTCGCGGCCAGCAAGCTCAGGCTGGGCAGAAAAGTGCGCGACAGACTGACCTGCGGCTGCGCGGGCTCCAGCGCGCGCAGGGTGGCCAATGCCGGCAATAGACCGAGTGCAACTATCAGCGTGGCGAGCAGACCCTGATCGAACAACAGGGCAGTCATCAGTGCGAAACAGGCAACGCTGACGCCGACGCGGACGTCGCGTGCGGTCTCGCTTTCCAGCAGTTTCAGGATCAGCAGGCCGACGGCCAGCGCCGTCCCCGGCTCACGGCCGAAAATGCTGCCGTAATAGACGATGACGACCGAGGTCAGCAGCACCAGCAACGGCAGCTTCAGCCAGCGCGGCACACGGCCGCTGTGCTGGCGTCGCTGCCACCAGCGCCAACCTAGGGTCAGTGCTAGCGCGATGCTCAGCCACCATGGCAGGTGCGGCGTGTGCAAACCCAGCACCAGCGCGGTGGTCAGGCTCAGCAGGTCGAACGCGCGGTCGTCGACCGCTGGCGCGACAGGTTTTTTGTGCAGCAACGGTAGCCTCATGGCAATTGCGCCAGCGCGCTCATGCAGTGCGCATGGTGCAGCGGGCCGCTGCCTGCGGGAATTTCGGTCCCAGGCACCCACAGGCTGTAATGGCGACGTTGTGCCTGGGCTTCATTCACCCAGCGTGCCAGTCGCGCGATGCGCGCCTCGTCGCCCAGCCCGCGCAGCAGGCGCCAGTCCAGCTGCCATTGTGGATGGCTTTGCGGTTGCTCGAAATCCTTCACCAGCAGGCTGTGATGATGGGCGCTGGCTTTCCAGGCGATGTGTCGACGCGGATCGCCGACGCGGTAATCGCGCAGCGTGGCCAGTTCGTCACCCTGATGCAGGCGCATGTGGCGGGTATCGTCGGCCGGCGCATCCGGCGGCGGTCCGGCTGCTTCCGGCTGCGGCCACACCAGGACCGATTGCGCGGGATGCAACCAGCTCCACGCCCGAAACATGCCCAGCGGCCAGCTGCTCCACAGGCGCAGGCGCGGCAGTGGCTGCCAGCCGCGACGGGTGGTTGGCAGTGCCAGTTTCACGTGGGCCGTGCCGCTGGTATCGAGCTCGAACGCAGTGGAGCTTCGGCCAAGATCGAGGCGGATCGCACTGCGTGCACGGGTCGAGTCGAACGCCAGCGTGAGCTCGATCGGTTCGCCGGCGACCGCGTGGCCGGCGCGGATATGACTCAGGCGCAAGCCGTTGAGACTGCGAAATGCCACCAGCATGCTGGTGGAACTGGCAGCGCCCAGCAGGCAGGTCAGCAGCAAAGCAGCATTGTTGGCGTAGTTCAGTGCGCCGGCCAGCATGACCATCAGCAGCAGGGAAAAGCCGAGGCCGAAGCCGGTCGGCACGATATAGATGCGGCGCCGATGCATTTCGATCGGCAGGCTCTCGGGGCGACGGTAACGGGTGAGCGCAGGCAGCCGCCGTTCGGCCCAGGATTGCAGGCGCTGCAGTGAGAGCCTGTTCATGGTCTTGCGTGGCTCGTGTAGAGGGTATTTTCAGGAGCACCCTCAACTTCGTCGGACAAAGCGCATGCGACCTCACCCTCTGCGGGTGGATCCACGCAGTCTCGAAGCGCCCCCTCCCCTGCTCGCAGGGGAGGGTTGGGGTGGGGTCGCTCTTCGCGAAGAAGATTAAAAGCTTCACCCCCTCCCAACCTCCCCCAGCGAGCAGGGGGAGGAGCAGTGTCATGCGACATTACTGGAGGCGTACGCACCTTGCTTGCATGCGATTGGAGCACATGCGATTCGAGCCGGGGATCATGAAGAGGCTCCAAGAGCATCAATCCACCGCGACCTCGGCCAGCAGCTTGCGCGCCAGCGTGTCGCCGCTGGCGCCGCGTGCCGGCAGCAGGCGATGCGCTGCCAGCGGCACGAATAGCGCTTGGATGTCCTCCGGCAGCACATGCGAGCGACCGCTGAGCAGCGCCCACGCCCGCGCCGCGCCGAGCAGGGCCAGGCCGGCGCGTGGCGACAGGCCCACGCGAATCTCGGGGTGTCGGCGGCTGGCGGTAAGCAGCGCTTGCAGATAATCGAGCAGGGTGGTGCTGGCGGTGATCGTCTGCGCTTGCCGGGACAGCGAAGTGAGCGCTGCGCCGTCGAGTTGCGGGAACAGCTGAGCCAGCAGATCACGGCGATCGCTGCCGGTGAGCAGTGCACGTTCGGCGGCAGCGTCCGGGTAATCCAGCGACAGCCGCAACATGAAACGGTCGAGCTGCGAGTCGGGCAGCGGGAACGTGCCGTTGAGGTCGAGCGGGTTCTGCGTGGCGACGACAAAAAACGGCTGCGCCAGCACGTGAGTCTGGCCATCCACGGTCACCTGATCCTCGGCCATCGCTTCGAGCAGTGCGCTCTGCGTTTTCGGGCTGGCACGATTGATTTCATCGGCCAGCAACAGGCCGGTGAAAATCGGGCCGGGATGAAAACGAAACTGACCGGTCTCGCGCTCGAACACACTGACGCCGATGATGTCCGACGGCAGCAGGTCACTGGTGAACTGCACGCGCTGGAACTCCAGCGCAAAGGTCGCCGCGAGCGCATGGGCGAGCGTGGTCTTGCCGACACCCGGCACGTCTTCCAGCAGCAGGTGACCGCCGGCAATCAGGCAGGTAAACGCGAGTTTCACCTGGCGCGGCTTGCCCAGCAGCACCCGGTTGACCTGGGCCATCGCGGCCTCCAGACGCTGCTGCAGGTTTTCATCGCGGATTGGGGTGATGGCAGACATGGTTTCTCGGCGACAGGGAGATAGAGGGCAGTGTAACGCTCGCGTTAAGCGGCATGCGGAACTACGGACCGGTCAAGTTGAACTCAGCATCATTGGCCTTATGGCAGCGGGATGCCGCGTTCGCGCAACATCTGCGCCAGGGCAATCAATGGCAGCCCGATCAGCGCGCTGGGGTCGCGGTTGTCGATGGATTCGAACAGGCTGATGCCGAGACCTTCGCATTTGAAACTGCCGGCACAATCCAGCGGCTGCTCGCGCTCGACGTAGCGAACGATTTCCGCCGCACTCAGCTGGCGAAAACGCACGCGGGTGTGATCGACGTGCGTAAGCCGCTGGCCATCGCGGGTATCGAGCAGGCAGAGCGCCGTATGGAATTGCACTTCGCGGCCGGAACTTGCGGCGAGCTGGTCACAGGCGCGCTCGAACGTTCCGGGTTTGTCGAGCATCAGCCCATTGAGCTCGGCAACCTGATCGGAGCCGATCACCAACGCGTCATGCCATCCAATCGCCGCTGCCTCGGCCTTGGCAATCGCCAGTCGCAGCGCGCGCGCCGCTGGTGTCTCGTCGGCAAGGGCGGTTTCGTCGGTGCCGGGTGCGCTTTGCTCAAACTCCGGGCACAGCCGGCGCAGCAGCTCGGCGCGGTAGCGCGAAGTGGAACCCAGCACCAATCGTGGAGGCGTCAGTGGCACGGATGTCATGTATCGGATTCACGGCGGAGGTGTTCGCGCATGGCGCTGTTCAAGTCGATTTGAGCCTGGGTGAGTGCCTGCAGCAAGGGCTGCAGACGGTCACGGGTGGCCTGCATTGAATGGGCAGCCTCGCCCAGTTCCTGTTGACTGGCGCGCGGCGAGCGGTCGCGTATCCATAGCCGTTGTTGCAGTAGTGCACGCAGGCCAGCGTCGATCGCGTGCTCTGCGTCCTGTTCGCTGGCAGCCGGCAGATCTGGATTGAGCGACATGACCGCGTGCGCCTGCTGCAGGCCTGCGCGACAGGTTTTGAGGTCCGTCTCCAGCCGATCGGCCAGGTCGAGCAGGTTTTGCAGGCTGTTGTTGCGCAGGGTCTGGCGTCGGCGCTGCCATAGCGACCAGCCCACAGCTAGAATGATCAGCAACAACAGCAGGGCAGCTACGCCAAGCGTTAAATAGGCATTCACGGGTAGCGGCTCGGATGACTAGGGATAGGAACGCGCTAATGGATCGGCGCATCCCAAGTCTGCCGTATTGGGACCGGATCAGGCAAAATACCCTCCTTCAGCAGCTCCCTTTCGTTGGGCAACGGCCATGGCAGTTGACTTCGGACGGCTTCAAACCTAGAATTTATCGATTATGTCCGTGACACTGCCAGAGTCCGTGGACGCTTGGCGCATGGTCTCGGCGCGGCGTTCTTTCGAGGGAACGCTGCCCATCGCGTCCATGTCGCGCCTGTGCGAGGTGTTGGCTGACGCCGATGGGGTGGTGAAGTTCGAGTTGGATTTCGGCCGCGACAGCTTTGGCACAGACTATGTTGATGTTCGCGCGCAGGCTTCGCTCACGCTGATCTGCCAACGTACGCTGGAGCCATTTGCGCTACCGGTCGTGGTGGACACCCGGCTTGGCTTGATCAGGCTGGAGCGCGACGAGGCCGGCTTGCCGCCTGATTGCGAGCCGCTGTTGGTGCCCGAGGATGGCCGGTTGAAGCCGGCTGATGTAATTGAAGACGAATTGCTGTTGGTGCTGCCGCTGGTTCCGATCAATCCGGACAGCAGCTTGCCCGACGAAGTAACAGGCCACGACCTGGATGAAGAATCTTCCGGTCATGAGCGCTCCGAAAATCCGTTCGCGGTGTTGCGCGAACTGAAGAAGTAACCACCGGCCCGGATCCACCCATTCAGGTGATCCAGGTTATGTCGTAACAGATCATCAAGTTTCAGCTGGAGAATTATCATGGCAGTTGCCAAGAGCCGCCGTACCCCGTCCACCCGCGGCATGCGCCGTTCGCACGACGCGTTGAAGACCGTGCAGCTGTCCACCGATCCGACCAGTGGCGAAGTGCATCTGCGCCATCATGTCACCAAGGATGGCTACTACCGCGGCAAGAAAGTGATCGAAACCAAGGGTGCGGTGTCGGTCGAGGATTGATTCTGCCGGAATCCTGCGGATTCCCTCGGAATGTGATCAAGCGGGACGGCGCGGCGACGCGCCGTTTTGCGTTTATGTGCACCGGAAAGTAACGTGGCGATGTTGCGCAAGCTGATTTGTGCAGTCGTCGCCCGCGGTGTTCGATCCGCTGTTTTCGTTGATGGATAGCTGAATGTCCCAGATCTATGCCCGCATCATTGCTACCGGCAGCGCTTTGCCGGAGCGCGTGGTCACCAATGCCGATCTTGAAAAGATCGTCGACACCAGCGACGAATGGATCCACAGCCGCACGGGTATCCGTCAGCGTCACATCGCGGCGGACGGCGAAACCACCGGCGATCTAGCCTTTCGCGCCGCGCAGAACGCACTGGAGGCGGCAGGCGTCAAGGCATCCGAACTCGACCTGATCGTGCTCGGCACCACCACGCCGGACCTCATTTTCCCATCCACCGCCTGCCTCGTGCAGCACCGTCTGGGTGCCAACGGTTGCGCCGCATTCGATGTCAACGCCGCTTGCTCGGGCTTTGTCTATGCGCTGGGCATTGCCGACAAGTTCATTCGCAGTGGCCAGTCGAAGAAAGTGCTGGTGATCGGTGCGGAAACGCTGACCCGGATGGTCGACTGGACCGAGCGCGAAAGCTGCGTGCTGTTTGGCGATGGTGCTGGAGCGGTGGTGTTGGAGGCTTCCAGCGAGCCAGGCATCTACGCCACCTGCCTGCATGCGGACGGTGGCTTCAAGCACCTGCTGTACAACCCGGTGGGCGTGTCGGTCGGTTTCAAGGATGAGCCCAACCACGGCGTGCGCATCAAGATGGCAGGTCGTGAAGTATTCAAGGTTGCCGTGAAGACACTCGACTCGCTGGTCGAGGAAACCTTGCAGGCCGCCGGCATGGTCGAGGCGCAGATCGACTGGCTGATTCCACATCAGGCCAACCTGCGCATCATCGAGGCCACTGCCAAGCGGCTGAACATGTCGATGGAGCGGGTCATCGTGACCGTCGACAAGCATGCCAATACCTCGGCCGGTTCGGTGCCGCTGGCGCTCGATTACGCCGTGCGTTCGGGCAAGGTGCAGCGCGGCCAGAACCTGCTGCTGGAAGCGTTTGGTGGCGGTTTCACCTGGGCGTCGGCGCTGCTGCGTTACTGAGTCTTCGCCTCTGGATGGTTCCGACGATGCCGCCCACTTGGGCGGCATCGTTCTTTTTCAAGTGGGCAATTTCTCCAGAGGGTTGCCCGAATACAGCTGCGTATGGGCGTCGATGCTGGCACCATGGCGGTTTTAGTCGATGGAATTCACGCGTTCATGACCCCCACTTCCGCTTCGTTAGCTTTCGTTTTCCCTGGGCAAGGTTCGCAGTCAGTCGGTATGTTGGCTGAGTTGGCTGCCGCGCATGCCGAAGTGCAGGCGACCTTTGCGGAGGCATCGCAGGGTGCCGGTCTCGATCTGTGGAATTTGAGCGAACAGGGGCCGGAAGATCAGCTCAATCGCACCGAAAATACGCAGCCGGCCTTATTGGCCGCCAGCGTGGCGGTTTGGCGCGTATGGCAGAAGCTCGGTGGCGTGCAGCCGGCACAGCTGTCTGGCCACAGCCTGGGCGAATACAGCGCGCTGGTGTGCGCGGGTGCGCTGTCGCTGCACGATGCGGCAGCGCTGGTGGCCGAACGTGGCCGCCTGATGCAGGCGGCGGTGCCGGCCGGCGTTGGCGCCATGGCAGCGATCCTCGGCGGCGACGACGCGCAGATTGCCGCCGTGTGCGAAGAGGTCGCGCAGGGGCAGGTGGTATCGCCGGCCAACTTTAACTCACCCGGCCAGCTGGTGATTGCCGGCGACGCCGAAGCTGTGGATCGCGCGCTGGCGCGGCTCGCGGAACTAGGTGTGAAGAAGGCGATCAAGCTTGCCGTTTCAGTGCCTTCGCACTGCGCGCTGATGCTCGAGGCAGCACAGAAGCTGGGTGAGCGGATGGCTTCCATCAGCTGGCAGCTGCCGGGTATCCCGGTGGTGCAGAACGCTGAAGCGCGCAGCTACGACACTGTCGAAGATATCTGCGGTGCGCTACAGCGCCAGCTGTATCTGCCGGTGCGCTGGAGTGAATGCGTGCAGGCGCTGGCAGCCGGCGGTGCCACCCGTATCGCGGAATGTGGCCCGGGCAAGGTGCTGACTGGCCTGATCAAGCGCATCGACAAAACAATCGAGACGCGTGCCATCGGTACGCCAGCCGAACTGGACGCCGCGCGCGCAGAATGGATTTGAGTGGCGCCGCGTGCGCTTGACTACCTCCACGCTCCACGAACTTCAGGAAACCACCCAGATGAGCAACACCCTGCAAGGTGAAATTGCGTTGGTCACCGGCGCCAGCCGCGGTATCGGCGCGGCGATTGCCGACGAGCTGGCGGCCATGGGCGCCACGGTGATCGGTACGGCAACCAGCGAGAGCGGCGCCGCAGCCATTGGCGAGCGGCTTGCCGCGCACGGCGGCCACGGTCGCGTGCTGAACGTCACCGACAGCGCGGCGGTCGATGCGCTGGTCGACGGTATAGCGAAGGAATTCGGCGCGGTCTCGATCCTGGTCAACAATGCCGGCATCACCCGCGACCAGCTGTTGATGCGGATGCGCGAGGAGGACTGGAACGTCATCCTCGACACCAACCTGAGCTCGGTCTATCGCACCTCCAAGGCGGTAATGCGCGGCATGATGAAGGCGCGCAAGGGCCGCATCATCTCGATCGCCTCGGTGATCGGGCTTACCGGCAACCCGGGGCAGGCCAACTATGCGGCAGCGAAGGCCGGCATCATCGCGTTTTCCAAGTCGCTGGCACGCGAGATCGGTACGCGCGGCATCACCGTCAACGTGGTGGCCCCAGGCTTCATCGACACCGACATGACCCGCGCCTTGCCCGAATCATCGAAGGAAGCGCTGCTCGGCCAGATCGCGCTGGGCCGGCTCGGCGAGGTATCAGATATCGCCAAGGCAGTGGGATTCCTGGCTTCGCCGGCGGCCGCCTACATCACCGGCGAGACCTTGCACGTCAACGGCGGCATGTACATGCCGTAAGAGCCTGCGCGGGTAGTTGTCGCCAGCGGGCTCGTTTTAGGAGACAATTACCCTTTCGCGCTGGCCGTCATGGCCTGCGCTTGGATATCACCGGCGGATCGTGGCGGCTCCATCGCTTAGCCACTACAATGCGGCCGGCCTTTTAGCCGACACTATCCGGCACAGACAAACTATTACTCCTTGAGAGGTATGGGCAACATGAGCACCATCGAAGAGCGCGTCAAGAAAATCGTCATCGAGCAGTTGGGCGTGAAAGAAGATGAAGTCACGGCGAACGCTTCGTTCGTGGACGATCTGGGCGCAGATTCGCTGGACACGGTAGAACTGGTCATGGCGCTCGAAGAAGAGTTCGAGACCGAAATTCCGGACGAAGACGCCGAGAAGATCACCACCGTGCAGCAGGCTGTTGATTACATCAAAGCCCATTCCAAAGACTGACCGATCGCGATCAGTCGATCTGGATGATTGATCCGTGAGGGATCGGCGCGTGTTACGTCGCTTATCCATTGACGAGGCTATATCGAACGCTGCGCCGACATGGCGCAGTTTTCGTTTCTGTTTGTTGTAACGTCCGACCCCGTATGGTGTGCGAGATGCATCCTTGTCGAGGTGGCTGACGTATCTACGACCCGCGCCGCGAAGCAGCCGTTCGCAGCGGGTTTATGGAATCACGAAGGAAGACAGCATGAGCAAGCGTCGAGTAGTAGTGACCGGCATGGGCATCATTTCGCCGGTCGGCAACGACATCGCCACCGCCTGGGAGCGTGTCCTCAAGGGCGTCAGCGGAATCGGCCCGGTCACCCATTTCGATACTTCCGCTTATTCCACGCGCATCGCAGGCCAGGTCAGCGGCTTCGATCCGGGCCAGTGGATGCCGGTGAAAGACATCAAGAAAATGGACCCGTTCATCCACTACGGTGTCGCCGCCGGTACTCAGGCGCTGCGTGATTCCGGACTGGAAGTGACCGAAGCGAACGCGCCGCGCATCGGCGTAGCCGTCGGTGCCGGCATCGGCGGTCTGTATACGATCGAGGCCACCACGCTTGAGCTGGCCGCGAAGGGGCCGCGTCGCGTATCCCCGTTCTACGTGCCCAGCTCGATCATCAACATGGTATCGGGCCAGCTGTCGATCATGTTTGGCCTGAAGGGGCCGAACATCGCCTGCGTCACGGCCTGCACCACGGCCACCCACAATATCGGTCTGGCCGCGCGGATGATCCAGTACGGCGATGCCGACGCGATGATTGCCGGCGGCGCCGAGTTTGCCACCACCGGCACCGCGATGGCCGGTTTCTGTTCGGCCAAGGCGATGTCCACCCGCAACGACGATCCGACCCGGGCCAGCCGCCCATGGGACAAGGATCGTGATGGCTTCGTGCTGTCCGATGGCGCCGGTGTGCTGATGCTGGAAGAGTACGAACACGCCAAGGCACGCGGCGCGAACATTTACGCCGAGCTGGTCGGTTTCGGCATGAGCGGCGATGCGTTCCACATGACGGCGCCGAGCGAGGGCGGCGAAGGTGCTGCACGCTGCATGCAGAACACGCTCAACGATGCCAAGCTCAATCCGTCCGATGTGCAGTATGTGAACGCCCACGGCACCTCCACCCCGCTCGGCGATCTGGGCGAAGTGATGGCGGCGAAGGCAGTTTTTGGCGACCATGCGTACAAGCTCGCGATGAGCTCGACAAAGTCGGTCACCGGTCATTTGCTGGGTGCGGCTGGTGGCGTCGAGGCGATCTTCTCGATCCTGGCGCTGCGCGATCAGGTACTGCCGGCGACCATCAACCTGGACGAGCCGGGCGAAGGCTGCGACCTGGACTTCGTGCCGCACACCGCGCGCGAAGCGAAACTCGACGTGGCCCTCTCCAACTCGTTCGGCTTCGGCGGCACCAACGGCACGCTGGCGTTCCGTCGCGTCTGAGCGTGACTCACCACACCCGTGTACTTAGCGGCCGGCGCGATCTACTCGCGCCGGCCGCTGCCTTTGCGCAGCGCTATCCGTGTCTGCTCGAAAGTGTGGTGCGCGGTACCGCGCAATCACGCTACGACATCCTGTTTGCGTTTCCGCATGACAGCCTGACGCTGCATGCGGACGGCCGCTTGTGTGATGAAGCGGGGCAACGGCTGGACGGTCGTTTCCTCGATGCGCTGGACAGCGCCTGGCAGGCCGAGCGATTGCCGCCGGGCGACGACGATGGCCTGCCGTTCCATGGCGGCTGGGTCTTGATGCTGGCTTACGAGTTGGCCGGCGAAATAGAGCCCAGGCTGCAACTGCGGCCGCCGTCGGTGTTGCCGGTGGCACTGGCCTTGCGTTGCCCTGCCGCGGCGATCGTCGATCACGCGCGCGAATGCACGATCCTGGTTGCCGAGGCCGGGCACGAAAATCTGCTGGATGCCATGGAGGCTGACCTCGTTGCGTTGTCATCGATGCCGCCAATGCCCGCGCCGATCGCCTGGGAAGAGGATGCGCCGGAGCTGTTTCTCAGCGGCGTGGCGCGGATCCATGAGCACCTGCAAGCCGGCGACATCTTCCAGGTAAATCTGTCGCGGGCCTGGCGCGCCCGCTACGCGCCGGCACCGGCACCGGTATCGTTGTATGCCGCGCTACGGCAGGCCAATCCGGCGCCGTTTGCCGGATTGCTGCAGCAGCCTCAATGGGCAATTGCGAGCTCCTCACCCGAGCGGTTGGTGGAGGTGCGTCGCGGCGTGGCACAGACCCGGCCGATCGCCGGTACCCGGCCGCGGCTGCCGGGCGATGACGAACTGGCACGCATCCGCGAGTTGAGCGCGCATCCGAAAGAACGCGCCGAGCATGTGATGCTGATCGATCTGGAGCGCAACGACCTGGGTCGCGTCTGCGTACCGGGGACGGTCGAGGTCGATGAGCTGATGGCGGTGGAGAGTTACGCCCACGTTCACCACATTGTCTCCAATGTGCGTGGTCGTCTGCGTGCCGAGGTGACGCCCGGTGAAGTCATCGCCGCCACGTTCCCCGGTGGCACCATCACCGGTTGTCCCAAGGTGCGCTGCATGGAAATCATTGCGGCGCTGGAAGATGCGCCGCGTGGCGCCTATACCGGCGCGCTAGGCTATCTCGACCGCAATGGTGACCTCGATTTGAACATTCTGATCCGCACCCTGACCTTGGCCGGCGACGAAGTGAGTCTGCGCGCCGGCGCCGGCATCGTCGCCGATTCGGTGGCGGAGCTGGAGCTGGACGAGACCCGCGCCAAGGCCCGCGGCCTGCTACGCGCGCTGGGAGTGCCCGATTGATGGCCTCGCGCATGCTGGTCAATGGTGCGCCGATCGAGCTGGTGTCGGCACTGGATCGTGGGCTGGCCTATGGCGACGGTCTGTTTGAAAGCATTCGCTTTGTCCACGCGGTGGCGCCCTTGTGGTCACGTCACATGCAGCGACTTGCCGAGAGCTGCGAGCGATTGCGCATGCCTGTTCCCGACCTGGCGCAACTATGGCGCGAGGCGCTCGACGTCAGCCGTGGCTTGGCGCAGTCAGTGGTACGCATCACGTTGACCCGCGGCATCGGCGAGCGTGGTTACGCACCGCCGGCATCGCCACAACCCACGCGCATCCTGGCTGCGTTCGGGCCCCCGCCGGTGAGCAACGAAAGCTACTCCCGCGGTGTGCGCTTGCGCGTATGCGATATCCGGCTGGCCGAACAACCACTGCTCGCCGGCATGAAGCACCTGAACCGTCTGGAGCAGGTGCTCGCACGTGCCGAATGGAACGATCCGGAGATTGCGGAAGGTGTGTTGTGCGATACCCATGGCCAGGTCATTTCGGCGACCATGGCCAATCTTTTCGCGTTGGTCGACGGCGTGCTGCTGACGCCGACGGTGGATCGTTGCGGTGTTGCGGGGGTCGCTCGCGCTGAAGTCCTGGCGGCATACCCGCAAGCGCAAATAGGTGTTTTGACGCTGGATGCGCTGTTGGATGCCAGCGAGGTCTTTCTCAGTTCGAGCGTACGCGGCATCCTGCCGGTACATTCGCTGGACAAGCGCGTTTATGCGCGAGGCACCGTGACTGGCGAGCTGCAACAGCACTGGCACAATCTGGGATTTTCGATGGAGCACGGTGGATGAGCCACAAATCGACGCAAGGGCGCGCAGCGCTGCGTGTGCTGCTACTGGTCGCACTGCTGGCGATGGTCGTTGCTGTGGTCTATGGCTGGTACGACTTCAACCGTTTCACCCGTACGCCGCTGCATGTGACGAAGCAGGGCGACAGCATCGATGTCGCTCGCGGCACGGGTTTCCGCAGCATCGTCGGTGAACTGCGCCAGCGCGGGCTGACTTCGGCTGATCCGTTGTACTGGTGGCTGCTGGCCGAACAGCTGCGGGTAGCCGGCAAGCTGCACGCGGGCGAGTACGCGCTTGAAGCGGGCATCACGCCGCGCCAGCTGCTTATCAATATGGCCACCGACAAAGTGCTGCAGCGTAATTTCACCATCGTCGATGGCTGGACGTTCGCCGAGTTGCGCCAGGCGCTGGCGAAGGCCGAGAAACTCAATCACGACAGTGCCGCACTCGACGACGCGGCGATCATGCAGAAAATCGGTGCCGCTGGCGAAGCGCCGGAAGGGCGTTTCCTGCCGGAAACCTACGCCTATGTGAAGGGCGACAGCGATCTGGATGTCCTCAAGCGTGCGCACCTGGCGATGGCCAGGACACTGGGCGCGTTGTGGCCGGCGCGCGACAAGGACTTGCCGCTGGCTACGCCGTACGACGCGTTGATCCTCGCTTCGATCGTGGAGAAAGAGACCGGCCGTGCCGATGAGCGGCCGCGGATCGCCGGCGTATTCGTGCGGCGCCTGCAGGATCACATGCTGCTGCAGACTGACCCCACCGTGATCTACGGCATGGGTACCAACTACAGCGGAACGATCCACAAGGTCGACCTCGCCACCGATACGCCCTACAACACCTATACCCGGCCAGGCTTGCCGCCGACACCGATTGCGCTTCCAGGCAAGCCTGCACTGATGGCGGCCCTGCATCCGGCGGCGGGCAACGAGCTTTATTTTGTCGCACGTGGCGATGGTGGGCATGTATTTGCCAGCACGCTGGAGGAACACAATCGCAACGTCGATTGCTATCAGCGGAAGCATTGCCAATGAGTGCATCTTTGATAAGTGCCGCACCCCTCAATGCGTCACCGCGTGGAAAGTTCATCAGCCTTGAAGGCGGCGAGGGCGCTGGCAAAAGCACCTTGCTGGCCGGCCTGCGCGACTACATGCAACAACACGACATCAAGCTGGTGCAGACGCGCGAGCCCGGTGGCACCTCGCTTGGCGAAGCGGTGCGCGCCATCGTGCTCGATCCGGCCCGCAACGAGCTGGCCGCCGAGACTGAGTTGCTGCTGATGTTTGCCTCGCGTGCACAACTGGTGCGCGAGGTGATCGAGCCAGCACTGAGTGCCGGCCGATGGGTACTCTGCGATCGTTTTGCCGATGCCAGCTATGCCTATCAGGGCGGCGGCCGTGGCCAGCCAGTGGAGCGCATCGCCGAGCTGGAGCGCTGGGCATGCGCCGGCGTGAAACCCGACCTGACCCTGTTGCTCGACCTGCCGGTGGCGACCGGTCGCGCCCGCGCGGCCGGTCGTGGCGACGCTGACCGCATCGAAGTCGAAACCGATGCGTTCTTCGAACGGGTGCGGACAAGCTATCGCGAACGAGCCGCTGCTGAGCCTGGCCGCTTTCGGGTGATAGATGCCAGCCAGTCAGCACTCGCCGTGGTGCAGGCAGCTACCATCGCCGTAGCCGAGCTGATCGGGAATTCACGACCATGAATCAGCTGCCCTGGCATGCCGAACATTGGGCGCGATTGCAGGCGCGCCGTCAGCGCGGGGCCATGCCGCATGCGCTGTTGCTGACTGGACCCGTCGGGCTCGGCAAGCGCGCGTTTGCGCAGCGTTTCGTGCAAGGCCTGTTGTGCCAGCAGCCGACCGACGGCGATGCCTGCGGCACCTGCCGCAGTTGTCTGTTGTTTGTCGCGGGCACCCATCCGGATGTGATTCCGTTGAGTCTGGGTTTGCGCAAGGATGGTGTACAGCGCAGCGAGATCGTGGTCGACCAGATTCGCGAGCTGTCGGCTCGACTGGCCATGAGCAGCCAGTTCGGTGGCTGGCAGGTGGCCCGCATCGATCCGGCGGACGCGATGAACACGGCTGCCGCCAACGCGTTGTTGAAAACGCTGGAGGAGCCGTCCGCACAGACCATGCTGATCCTGCTCGCCGATGCGCCGTGGCGGATGCCGCAGACCATCCGCAGTCGCTGTCAGCGTATCGAATTTCATTTGCCTGCCGAGGCTGATGCGCTGGCCTGGCTGCAGGCCGAGGGCGTCCGTGATGCGGCGACCGCGCTCGGTGCTGCTGGCGGTAATCCCGGCCTGGCCAGTGCGTGGACCCAGGAGGGCGCGCTCGATCGGCGCCTGGAAGTGCGCAAGGATCTGGCCGCGCTCGCTGCCGGCCGCGGCCAGCCGATGGAAGTGGTCAAGCGCTGGCTGGACAACGAGCCGGCGCAGCGACTGTGGTTTGCCGCTCAGGCTGCCGCCGATGAGGTCAAGGCCAGGGCTGCAGACGGCACGGGGCCGCTGGCCAGCGCGCTGGACGTCGAAGCGCTGGGGCACTGGTACAACGCCGTGAACCGCACCCGCGAGAGTCTGCGCGGTCCGCTGCGCGGGGACTTGTTACTGCTCGAGTTGCTGGCGCAGTGGCGCTGATGGATGCAGCCGCCAGCCAGTTACCCGCGGCCACCCCGGTGACTGAGTCACTCACCATCTCGGCGCAGACCCGGCTGCTGGTGGTATCGCCGCATCCCGACGACGAAACCATTGCCGCCGGCCTGCTGATCCAGCAGGTGCAGGCGGCCGGCGGGGAAGTGCAGATTCTGCTGTTGACCGCTGGCGACAACAATCCGTGGCCGCAACGCTGGCTGGAGCGGCGCCTGTGGATTGGCAGCACCGAGCGGCAGCGTTGGGGGCGTCGCCGTCACGGGGAAATATTGCTGGCGCTGCAACGGCTCGAGGTGCCGTCATCCGCGCTGCAAGCCCTGGGCTGGCCGGATATGGGCATTACCGACAGCCTGCTGCAGCCGGGCCAGGCGGCTGTGGCCACGGTGGCTGCGGCAATCAACCAGTTTCGTCCCAACCTGATCGCGGTGCCGTCGCTCGATGACCGTCATCCTGATCATGGCGCGGCACATGTGCTGGTCCGCCTGGCGCTGGCCGGGCAGGCCGATCCGTCACCGTTGCTGGCGTATCTGGTGCATGGCCATGCGTCCGATCGAGGATCGTTCGAGGTTGGCGGATCGCCCGGACAACGGGAAAAAAAGTTGCGGGCGTTGACGGCTCACCACAGCCAGATGGCATTGAGCGGCAACCGCATGCATCGCCTCGCAGCCAGGCCGGAACGGTATGCGAGCGTCCCTGCGTTGAGCGACAAAGTCTCCTCAGCCCTGCCGTGGCAGCCTTCCGCATGGCTGAAGCCATGGTTACGGTTGATCGTGGCCAGTCCGGCGGGGACGCAAAGCTGGCGTTGGAGCGAAGCCCCAGTCCAGCGCGATAGCCAGGGCGTCTTCCACCTGTCGTTGCCGACGCCAGTGGGTGCTACCCCGTGTTTCGTCAAATTGGCCTGGGGCCTGCCGTCGCTGTGGATTTTCGACCATTGGGGCTGGTGCGAACTCTAAAGAGGCACCCAGACACGCCCACCCCGCCGCCGCGCGGGCTAGGGAAGTTGTTAACGGGCCGTATATTTCCTCGATTGTGACACCGTGTCTTGCATCGATTGATCGACAGGGCTAGCTTTTGACTCGGGGGGACGATGTTGCTGGTGCAGCCTCAGGGATGTGCCACGCTTTTTTCGTGATCGAAACGGGCAACGACTTCAACCGACCGGGGGCCTCATAGCGAGGTAAAAGTTACTGATTCCATCCACTTGGCTGGCCACGTGAATGCACAATCCGGATCAGGACTCGATGCAGCTCAATTCCAGATCGGTCGTCGCGTCCAGCGAGAGCTTTTACGCGGCGTTGTCGGATATTGGCCAGTTGCTGGTCCGCTCGCTTGATCCTGAGGTTCTGTACGAGGGCGTTATCGAGGTCCTGGAACGCAGGATTGGCGCCCGGCTGGTGATGGTCGGCGAGGTAGACCACACCACAGGATGGTTTCGGCGGATTGCTCCTGCGCAGGTTGCGCCCGGTTTTGAGGATATTTATCCGGACCATCTGCCGTTTTCCATCGCCCACCAGCCGTTCTGGCAAGGCCAGCCGCAACTGGAGGCGGATATCCGCCATACGCCCGGCCTGGAGATGTCGCGTGCGGCTTACGTGCGGCATGGGGTTAGTTCCGCCGTCGCGGTGCCGGTGCTGAAATTTGGCGCGGTGCGGGCGACCCTGGTCATACGGTCGTCCCATGTGAGTTTCTTCACTCCACGCATGATTGAGCTGCTGCAGCAGGCAGCGGCGAGCATCGGCTTGGGGCTGGAGGCGCACGAACAACGCATGCGCCTACTGCAATCAGTGCAGGAAGAGGGGCGCCAGCGACGTGCGCTGCGCCTGCTCAGCGAGATGATCAAAGTGGTAACGCGTAGCCGGGACGAGCAGGTGCTGCTGACCGACGCCTGCCGCGTGGCCCGGTGTATCGGCGACTATCAGGTCGCCTGGATCGGCTTGCTGGAGGATGACGCCGATCAAACCCTGCGGTTGCATGCGCACGAGGGTCTTGCCGGCGGGACCGATGCGGACGCCGAATTCAGTTTGACGGCTGCCGGACATCCCGATGATGCCGTAGCCATCGCGATGCTCACAGGCGAACCACTGCTCAGGCATCCACAGTCGTCCCGTCGTGCGGACTGGCTGCCGGGTGGCGCGATGCCAGACCTGCAGGCGTGGCTGACACTGCCACTGCAAGTGGACGCCGCGGTCGTCGGTGTTTTCGTGATTGGCGCCGCGCAGGCTGATGCTTTCACGCCTATTGAGGTGCAGGTTTTTTCGGAGATGGCGATCGAGCTCGGGCTCGGTATCCAGATGCAGCGGGCGCGTGCCGCACGTGTTTTGGCCGAGCGCGAACTGCGCTTCAACCTGCAGCACTTCCGGACTATTTTGTCGAACCAGCACGCCGGCATCCTGGTGATCTCCGAAGACGATCGGGTGAGGTTTGCGAACGAGGCTTTCTGCGCGCTGTTTGGCATTCGTGAAACGCCAGCGGAACTGGAAAGCCAGCCCACCACCGCGCTCTACGCCCAGCTCAGGCCTGCCTACGAGGACCCGGAAAGGGAACTGCGGCGGATCAGGGACATTCTGGCCAAAGGTGAGCCGATCAGGGGCGATGAAGTCTCGATGAGCGACGGACGGATCTTTCTGCGTGACTTCACGCCGATCGAGATCGATGGCGTTGCACGCGGCCGGATCTGGCATCAACGGGATATCACCGAACAGAAAAAGCATGAGGCGAGAGTCGAGCGGCTGGCCTTTTACGACGTGGTCACCGGCTTGCCCAATCGGCGTCTGCTGTTCGAACTGCTGGAACAGGCACGTACCCGGGCGGCACAGCAGCAATCATTGCTAGCCGTGGGCGTGCTCGACCTCGACCGCTTCAAGAGTGTCAACGACACCATCGGGCACAGTGGCGGCGACCGGGTGCTGGCCGAGGCCTCGGCGCGGATCCTGGGCATGCTGCGCGAGGCCGACGTACTGGCGCGGTTCGGCGGCGACGAATTTGCGCTGGTGATCTCCGGTCTCGACAGCAAGGAGCAACTGGACGCCATCAGCCGCTGCATCCTGCAAGCGCTGCGGGCGCCGTTCAACCTGATGGGTGAGCAGCTCTATCTGTCAGCCAGTGTGGGCTGGACACTTTTCCCGCTGGATGGCTCCGATGCCGAAGGGCTCGTGCGGCATGCCGATCTTGCGATGTACGAGGCGAAAGAAGAGGGCAAGGATCGGGGTTCCCTGTACGAGCCGACCATGGAACTCGAACAGCACCGACTGCAGGTGATGCGCGATCGGATGGCGCAGGCGCTGGTGCAGTCCCGCTTGCGGCTGCTGTTTCAGCCGATCGTCTATATCGACGGCTTGCCTGGCCTGCACGGCGTGGCCGGCATGGAGGCACTGCTGCGCCTGCATGATACGGACCAGGGGCTGATCGAGCCGTCCAATTTCATGCATGTGCTGGACGATCCGCAGCTCGCGCGACCGATCGGCCGTTACGTCCTGGATGAAGCCCTGAAGCAATGCCAGGCATGGGTACAAAGCGGCATCCCGGTCCCTGTTTCAGTGAATATCAGCACCCGCCATTTGTTGCACCCAGCGTTTTTCAGCGACATCGACACTGCACTTGAAGCCTACCCGGGCGTCATGGACGTCGGCTTTGGCATAGAGGTGACCGAGACGGGCCCCACGATGGACCACGCCCGCGCCAAGATTGTCATTGAAGAGTGCCGCCGGCGGGGAATCCGCGTCGGCCTGGATGATTTCGGTACGGGCAGCGCTTCGCTGAGCCACATCCAGCAACTGGACATCGAACACATCAAGCTTGACCAGAGTTTTGTGCGCGACATCCTCAGCGAAGAACGCAACATGGCGATTGCGGCTGGGGTGATCACCACGGCCCGAATGCTTGCCAAGACAGTGATTGCCGAAGGCGTCGAGACTCCCGCCCAAGGCGACTTGCTAGCCTCCCTGGGCTGTCATCAACTGCAGGGCTTCTGGATTTCACGACCGTTGGCCGCCGAATCGGTGCCGGATTGGGTGAATCGATGGGTGCCGCCGGCGTCGTGGGGACGCCTCGTCAACGAGCGCCAATCGCTGCTGGCACGCCAGCCGGAGAGTCAATGACGCCTGGCGGTCTCCTCGCCGATGGCCGGGAAGGGCTTTGTTACAAGCTGACGAGAGTGTCGGGAAAGTAGTTCGGCAGGTTGGCAACGAGATAAGATCGGCGTTAACAGGATCAGCGTTAATCAGAGACCGGGCGATCCGATTGCCCGGCAGGAGCCAAGCATGAAACCCGTGAATGCCCGGCAGGGCATCATTTCATTGAAAATCAAGGATGCGGCCTCGCTGTATAACGCGTACATGCCGTTTCTCAAGCATGGCGGTTTGTTTGCGCCGACCGCGCAACATTATTCGCTCGGTGACGAAGTGGTGCTGCTGGTGACCCTGGCCGAAGAGACCGAGCGGCTTTCGGTCGTCGGCAAAGTGGTCTGGATCAGTCCGCTGGGTGCACAGGGTAACCGCGCTGCCGGTATCGGCATCCACTTCAACGAATCAGGCGATGCCGAGGCTGCGCGCAGCCGCATCGAGAACATTCTTGCCGGCACGCTGACCTCCGAGCGCGCCACTCACACCATGTGAGGGATGAGCGGATCGGCATGATCAGATCCACGCGGTGACGTGCGCTGCATCGCGTCGCTCGTCAAGGCTTGTTGTTGTACCCATGCCCGCTGATACAATGGCGAGATTCGCGAACTCATCTCGCGAAACATCGGACGCTCGCGGCTTCAACGCCCGCAGGCGTGGCTGAGTAGCCAAGGCCTGTCGGCCTGCTGAATCGAAGTCGCCGGACCGTGAGTTACTGGATAAGTTACCGCGGTCACTGATGCGCCTGTTGGCGCGGAGGTACGTTGCATCGTGCTTGCCGAATACTGGCCTGTTCTGTTGTTCATCGGCGTTGCCACTGGCCTCGGCCTGGTATTGCTCGCTGTCGGCCTGCTGGCGGGGCCTAGCCGTCCCGGAGCGGAAAAGCTCGCACCCTACGAATGCGGCTTCGAGGCTTTTGAAGATGCCCGCATGCGCTTCGACGTGCGTTATTACCTGCTTGCCATCCTCTTCATCATTTTCGATCTGGAAATCGCCTTCCTGTTTCCATGGGCGGTGGTGTTCCAGCAGATCGGCATCGTCGCGCTGATCGAGATGGCGCTGTTCCTGTTACTGCTGATTATCGGTTTCGCCTACGTGTGGAAGAAGGGAGCACTGGAATGGGAGTGATCGATTCCGTCAGCCGGGTGATGCACAACCCGGAGCCGCTGAATGTGGTCGACGACATTCTGCGACCGACCGGCGACAGCCCCATGGCTCAGCGTGGCTTTGCCACGGCGCGCATCGATGAGCTGATGAACTGGGCGCGCACCGGCTCGATGTGGCCGATGACTTTCGGTCTGGCCTGCTGCGCGGTGGAGATGATGCACGCCGGCGCGGCGCGACTGGATCTGGACCGCTACGGCGTGATCTTCCGCCCCAGCCCGCGGCAGTCCGACGTGATGATCGTGGCGGGTACCCTGGTCAACAAGATGGCCCCGGCGTTGCGCAAGGTCTATGACCAGATGCCCGAGCCGAAGTGGGTCATCTCCATGGGCAGCTGCGCGAACGGCGGTGGCTATTACCACTATTCCTACTCCGTGGTGCGCGGCTGCGACCGCATTGTGCCGGTGGACATCTACGTGCCGGGCTGCCCGCCAACGGCCGAAGCATTGATTCACGGCATCTTGCAGTTGCAGAAGAAAATCCGCCGCACCAGCACCATCGCGCGTTCGTGAGGCTCTGATATGTCCGACACACCTGCGACCTCGCTGGCCGAGCGACTTGCCGCGCGATTTGGCGACACGCTGACGATCAACATCGTGCGCAACGAAACGGTCGCCGAACTGGCTGCTGCCGATCTGATCGCGGTGGCCACGGCGCTGCGTGACGAGCCGGCGTTCCGCTTCAGTGAGCTGGTTGATCTATGCGGCGTCGATTACCTCGGCTATGGCCAGACCGAGTGGGAGACCAACACCGCTGGCGGTGATGGTTTCTCGCGCGGCGTGGAAGGCCAGGCGATGGGGCGCTTCGACTGGGCCGGACGTCCGCGTGGCCACAATGAGCCGCGCCGGTACGCCTCTGTAGTTCATCTGCTGTCGATTGAGCACAACAGCCGCCTGCGCCTGCGCGTGTTCTGCGAAGACGACACGCTGCCGGTGGTGCCGTCGCTGACCCTGGTATGGCCGGGCGTGAACTGGTTCGAGCGCGAGACGTTCGATCTGTACGGCATCATCTTCGATGGCCATCCGGATCTGCGCCGTATCCTTACCGACTACGGTTTTGTCGGCCATCCGTTCCGCAAGGACTTCCCGCTGATCGGCAATGTCGAGGTGCGTTACGACCCCGAACAGAAGCGGGTGATCTACGAACCGGTGTCGATCGAGCCACGCATCCTGGTGCCGCGCACCATCCGTGATGACGCCGATCTGATGCAGGCCAAGGCCGAAGCCGCCGATCACTGGCGGGAGAATTGAGCATGCAGGAAATTCGCAACTACACGATGAACTTCGGCCCCCAGCATCCAGCCGCGCACGGTGTGCTGCGCCTGGTGATGGAGATGGACGGCGAAACCATCGTCCGCGCCGATCCGCATGTCGGCCTGCTGCATCGTGGCACCGAGAAGCTGGCGGAGTCCAAGCCGTTCAATCAGTCGATCGGCTACATGGACCGGCTCGACTACGTCTCGATGATGTGCAACGAGCACGCCTACGTGAAAGCGATCGAGACCCTGCTGGGGATCGAGGCACCGGAGCGGGCGCAGTACATCCGCACCATGTTCGACGAGATCACGCGCATCCTGAATCACCTGATGTGGATCGGTTCGAACGCGCTCGATCTGGGCGCGATGGCGGTGTTCCTGTACGCGTTCCGCGAACGCGAAGAGCTGATGGACGTCTATGAGGCGGTGTCCGGCGCGCGCATGCACGCGACGTATTACCGTCCCGGCGGCGTTTATCGCGACCTGCCGGAGCACATGTCGCAGTACCGCGAATCGCCGTGGCACAAGGGCAAGGACCTGAAGCGCATCAACAGCTGGCGCGAAGGTTCGATGCTGGATTATCTGGAAGCGTTCACCACGGATTTTCCGAACAAGGTGGACGAGTACGAAGATCTGCTCACCAACAACCGTATCTGGAAGCAGCGCACCGTCGGCATCGGCGTGATCAGCCCGGAGCTGGCCCAGCAATGGGGCATGACCGGCGTGATGCTGCGCGGCTCCGGTGTCGAGTGGGATCTGCGCAAGAAACAGCCGTACGCAAAGTACGCCGAGATGGACTTCGACATCCCGGTCGGCGTCGGTGGCGATTGCTACGACCGTTACCTGTGCCGCGTGGAAGAAATGCGCCAGTCGAACCGGATCATCCAGCAGTGCGTGAAGTGGCTGAAGGCGAATCCCGGTCCGGTGATGCTGAAAAACTTCAAGGTCGCGCCGCCGTCGCGGGTCGAGATGAAGGAGGACATGGAAGCGCTGATCCATCACTTCAAATTGTTCACCGAAGGCTACTGCGTGCCGGCCGGCGAAACCTATGCCGCGGTCGAGGCGCCGAAGGGCGAGTTTGGCTGCTATCTGGTTTCCGATGGCGCAAACAAGCCGTTCCGTGTGCATCTGCGCGCGCCGGGCTTTGCCCATCTCTCATCCATGGACACCATCGTGCGCGGTCACATGCTCGCCGACGTGGTGGCCATGATCGGTACCTATGACCTCGTGTTCGGCGAAGTCGATCGCTGAGCCCGGAGGATAAGCACACATGAAAGCCACCGGACATTTCGAGCAGGTCAGGAACATCGACCCGCTAGTCGTTCTCAACGACCACACCCGTCATCACATCGACGAGTGGGTTGCCAAGTTTCCGCCCGACCGCAAGCGCTCGGCGGTGATCCAGTCGCTGTTCGCGGCACAGGAACAGAACCAGGGTTTCCTCACCGACGAGTTGATCACCGCGGTCGCGAAGTATCTCGACCTGCCGGCGGTATGGGCTTACGAGGTCGCCAGTTTCTACTCGATGCTGGAGACCAAGCCGGTCGGCCGCAACAACGTGGCGATATGCACCAACATTTCATGCTGGCTCAATGGCGCCGATGATCTGGTGCGTCGTTGCGAGAAAAAGCTCGGCATCAAGGTTGGCGAAAGCACGCCGGATGGTCGGGTGTATCTGAAGCGCGAAGAAGAATGCATCGCTGCCTGCGTGTATGCGCCGGCGATGACCGTCAATGGGCACTATCACGAGCATCTCACCCCCGAGAAGCTCGACGACATTCTGGACGGGTTGGAATGAAGAGTCTGCCTATGACTTCCCAGCAGCCCGCGTTGCTACGCAACCCTTCGGGCCGGGTCTGTTTACGCGCAGGCCGGCGTCATCACTCGGTCGTGTGCGGACGCACACTTCCTCGCTCTTCCTTGGCCTGCGCGCAAACAGCTCCCGGCGCGGGCCACTGTGAAATCACAGGCAGACTCTAATGGCCGTCGGACCCGCACCCCAGGAACATCAAGTCGTCTACACCACGTTGCATTTCGACAAGCCGTGGGCGATGGACAGCTATCTGCAGGTCGATGGTTACAAGGCGTGGAAAAAAATCCTCGCCGAAAAACCCGATCCGGCAGCGCTGATCGAGGAAATCAAAAAGAGCAGCCTGCGCGGCCGTGGCGGCGCGGGCTTCCCGACCGGTCTGAAGTGGTCGTTCATGCCGAAAGGCACGATGCAGAAGTACATCCTGTGCAACTCGGACGAGTCCGAGCCGGGCACGGCGAAGGACCGCGACATCCTGCGCTACAACCCGCACTCGGTGATCGAGGGCATGGCGATCGCGTGCTATTGCACCGGTTCCACCGTGGCCTACAACTATCTGCGCGGCGAGTTTCACCACGAGCCGTACGAGCATTTCGAAGAGGCGTTGAAGGAGGCGTACGCCGCCGGTCTGCTCGGCAAGAACATCCAGGGCACCGGTCTGGACGTGGACATCTATGGCGCCCTCGGCGCCGGCGCCTACATCTGCGGTGAAGAGACCGCACTGATGGAGTCGCTGGAAGGCAAGAAGGGCCAGCCGCGCTTCAAGCCGCCGTTCCCGGCCAACTTCGGCCTGTACGGCAAGCCGACCACGATCAACAACACCGAGACGTATGCCTCGGTGCCGGCGATCCTGCGCAACGGCGCCGACTGGTTCCTCAATCTAGGCAAGCCGAACAACGGCGGCCCGAAGATCTTCTCGGTCTCCGGTCACGTCAACAATCCGGGTAACTTCGAGGTCCGTCTGGGCATCTCGTTCAAGGATCTGCTGGAGATGGCCGGCGGCGTACGCAATGGCCACAAGCTCAAGGCAGTGATTCCGGGCGGCTCGTCGATGAAGGTGCTGCCGGCCGACGTGATGCTGGAAAGCACGATGGACTACGACTGCCTGCAGAAGGCGGGCTCGGGTCTGGGCTCCGGCGCCGTCGTGGTGATGGACGAGACCACCTGCATGGTCAAGGTCTGCCATCGCATCTCGCGCTTCTATTTCGCCGAGTCGTGCGGTCAGTGCACGCCGTGCCGCGAAGGCACCGGCTGGATGTACCGCGTGCTCACGCGCATCGTCGAAGGGCAGGGCACGCAGGACGATCTGCATCGTCTGAAGGCAGTCGCCGGCCAGATCGAAGGTCACACGATTTGCGCGTTTGGCGAGGCAGCAGCGTGGCCGGTGCAGGGTTTCCTGGCGCGTTACTGGGACGAATTTGAATACTACGTGCAGCATGGTCGGTCGATGACCGAAGACCGGCTCGCCGGAATCAACCCGCTGGCTGAAGCCAATAGTGGAGTCGCTGCATGAGTGCGCAGCCCGTCAACAACGTGGCCCCCGACCTGCTGAATATCGAGGTCGATGGCAAACCTACGCAGATCCGCAAAGGCGCAATGATCATCGAGGCGGCCGATGCGCTTGGCGTCGCGATTCCGCGTTTCTGCTATCACCGCAAACTGCCGATCGCCGCGAATTGCCGCATGTGTCTGGTCGATGTGGAAATGGGCGGCAAGCTGATGCCCAAGCCGCAGCCGGCCTGCGCCACGCCGGTCGCCGAAGGCATGAAGGTGACCACGCGTTCGGACAAGGCGCTGAAGTTCCAGCGCGACGTGATGGAATTTTTGCTGATCAACCATCCGCTCGATTGCCCGATCTGCGACCAGGGTGGCGAGTGCGAATTGCAGGACGTCGCGCTCGGCTACGGCCGCAGCGTGTCGCGCTACAACGAGCGCAAGCGCGTCATCGCCGACGAGAACATCGGTCCGCTGGTCGCCACCGAGATGACTCGCTGCATCCAGTGCACCCGTTGCGTACGTTTCACCAGCGAGATCGCCGGCACCTACGAACTCGGCGGCATGAGCCGTGGCGAGAACCTGCAGATCGGTACCTACATCGGCAAGACGATCGAGACCGAGCTGTCGGGCAACATCGTCGACGTCTGCCCGGTCGGTGCGCTGACCAACAAGCCGTTCCAGTTCCAGGCCCGTGCCTGGGAGCTGATCGCCAAGCCGTCGATCGGTTACCACGACGCGCTCGGCTCCAACCTGTGGCTGCATACGCGCCGCGGTGAGGTGCTGCGCACGGTGCCGCGCGACAACGAATCGATCAACGAATGCTGGTTGTCCGATCGCGATCGCTACAGCCATCAAGGCCTGTATGCGGCCGATCGCATCAGCGCGCCGGAAGTGAAGCGCAACGGGCAGTGGCAGGCCACCACCTGGGAAGACGCGCTGCAATTTGCCGGTGAGGCGCTGAAGAAGCTTCCGGGCAACGAACTGGGTCTGCTGGTGCATCCCGCCACCTCGAATGAGGAAGCGGATCTGCTGATGCGCCTGGCGCGTGCGCTGGGCAGTGCACACGTCGATCATCGACTGCGTCAGCTCGACTTTGCTGACAACGCCGTAGCGCAGCCGTTCGCGCTGCCGGTGGCCGAAGTCGGTCAGGTCAGGGCAGCGTTGCTGGTCGGTTCCGATCTGCGTCACGAGATGCCGCTGTTGAATCATCGCCTGCATCAGGCAGTGAAAAAAGGCGCCAAGGTCTACACCGTCAATCCGGCGCATTTCGATTTCAATTACAAGCTTGCGGGCGAGGCGATCGTCGCGCCACAGGCACTCGTCGATGCGCTGCTGGCGTTGGCCAAGGCCGCCGTGGCAGCAGGCGCGAGCGCGCCGGCCGCGCTGGCCGATGGCGTCAACGCTGCGCAAAGCGATCAAGGCGATGACGACGCGATTGCCGCGCTGAAGTCGGGCAAAGCCGTAGTCATTCTCGGCGAGGCAGCGGTGACCCATCCGCAGGCTTCATGGTTGCGTGCGATTGCCCGATTTATCGCCGAAGCCACTGGCGCCAGCTACAACGAGTTGCCGGTGGGCGCCAACGCGATCGGTCTGGCTAGACTTGGCGTGGTGCCGGGCAACGGTGGGCTGGATGCGCAGGCGATGCTGGCGCAGTCGCGCAAGAGTTATGTGCTGTACGGCGTCGAGCCACCGCACGATTTCGCCGATGGTGCTGCCGCCCTGAAGGCACTTCGCGCGGCCGAGCAGGTAGTGGCGTTCAGCGCCTATGCCAGCCCGGCGTTGCGCGAAGTGGCGAACGTGATCCTGCCGATCGCATTGTTGCCGGAGATCGATGCCACGCTGGTCAACGTCGATGGTCTGGCGCAGGGCGCGACTGCCGGATCGAAGGCCCCCGGTCAGGCCCGGCCCGGCTGGCGGGTGCTGCGTGCGCTGGGTGGCGCGTTGCAGCTGGCTGGCTTCGAGTTCGACGACCTCGCCGGCTTGCGCGAGGGCATCAGCGAACGTGCAGTGACGCTGCGCAGTGGTCTGGCCACACGAGCAAACGTCAACGGCCTGACCCGTCTCGCCACCTGGCCGATCTATCGCGGCGATGCGGTGTTGCGTCGTGCCACGGCACTGAACGCGCATCCGTTGAATCGTGCGCCGGCGGTCCGCGTGAATGCGGATGAGGCGAAGCGATTGAGCCTGGTCGAGAACGGTCAGGTGCGCATCGACGACGTCGTGTTGCCGCTGGTTATCGATCGGTCTGTGCCCGATGGCACTGCCTGGATCGAAGCTGCCCAGGATCTCACCGCCGCGCTGCCGCCGTATGGCGCAGTCATCAACTTGAGCAAGGCATAAGCATCATGGTTGATCAACTTATCCATCAGCTGGTGTGGCCGATCATCTTCATCCTGTGCATCACAGTGCCACTGATCATCGCCGTGGCGATGTTCGTGTACTGGGAGCGCAAGGTCATCGGCTGGATGCATGTGCGCCTGGGGCCGAACAAGATCGGCCCGTTCGGTTTGCTGCAAGCGTTCGCGGACGTGGTCAAGTTGCTGATCAAGGAAGTGATCCTGCCGACCAACGCAAACAAGTTCCTGTATTACCTGGCGCCGCTGCTGGCGCTGATCCCGGCATTGGCGGCATGGGCGGTGGTTCCGTTCAGCAGCAAGATGGTGCTGTCGAACGCGAATGCGGGCGTGCTGTATCTGCTGGCGATGACCTCGCTGGGTGTGTACGGCATCATCCTCGCCGGCTGGGCGTCCAACTCGCGTTACGCACTGCTGGGCGCGATGCGCTCGGCCGCGCAGGTGATCTCCTATGAGCTGGCGATGGGCCTGTGCCTGGTCTGCGTGCTGGTACTTGCCGGCAGCTTGAACCTCACCGACATCGTCAATGCGCAGGCTGGTAACAAGGGCTTGTTCAACTGGTACTGGCTGCCGCTGCTGCCGGTGTTCGTGATCTATTTCATCTCCGGCGTGGCCGAGACGAACCGCGCGCCGTTCGACGTGGCCGAGGGCGAGTCGGAAATCGTCGCCGGTTTCCACGTGGAGTATTCCGGTTCGGCTTTCGCGATCTTCTTCCTCGCCGAATACGCCAACATGATCCTGATCAGCTTCCTGGCCTCGATCCTGTTCATGGGTGGCTGGCTCAGCCCGCTGCAGGGCGTGGTCACCGCTGACGTGTCGCCGTGGGTCAACTGGATCTGGACCGGCGGCTTCATCTGGCTGTTCATCAAGGCGTTCCTGTTCGCCTTCATGTTCCTGTGGTTTCGCGCCACCTTTCCGCGCTATCGCTATGACCAGATCATGCGGCTCGGCTGGAAGGTACTTATCCCGATCGCCATCGTCTGGGTGCTGGTCGCCGGCTGTATGAAGTACTACGGCTGGGTCGGCGTGGGCATGGGGGCATAAAGAATCCAATGAATCGCATATCCGCTTATTTCAAGAGTCTGCTGCTGATCGAGCTGTTCCAGGGTATGGGACTGACGATGGGCTACATGTTCAAGCCGAAGTACACCGTGCGCTATCCAATGGAGCACATCCCCAAGTCGAACCGCTTCCGCGGTCTGCACGCGCTGCGCCGCTATGCCAATGGCGAAGAGCGTTGCATCGCCTGCAAGCTGTGCGAAGCGGTGTGTCCGGCATTGGCGATCACGATTGATTCGGCCCCGCGCGAAAGCGACGGTCAGCGCCGCACCACGCGCTACGACATCGACTTGTTCAAGTGCATCTTCTGCGGCTTCTGCGAAGAGAGCTGCCCGGTCGACTCGATCGTCGAAACCAGCATCCACGAATACCACTTCGAGCATCGCGGCGAAAATATCGTGAACAAGACGAAGTTGCTCGCCATCGGCGATCGCTTCGAGCACCAGATCGCCGCCGATCGCGCACAAGACGCAGCGTACCGCTGAGGCCGAGATGAATCCCCAACTGTTCCAACTCATCTGCTTCTACGCTTTCAGTTTCGTCACCGTGGCGGCCGCGCTGTCGGTGATCACCTTGCGCAACACCGTGCATGCGGTGCTGGCGCTGGTGCTTACCTTCTTCAGCACGGCATGCCTGTGGATGCTGGCTGAAGCTGAATTTCTCGCATTGGCGCTGATCGTGGTTTATGTCGGCGCGGTGATGGTGCTGTTCCTGTTCGTGGTGATGATGCTCGACATCGACCAGGAAAAAATGCGCGAGGGCTTCGTGAAGTTCCTGCCGGTCGGCTTGATCGTGGCAGTGGCGATGCTGGTGGAAATGCTCGGGTTGATCGGCGTGCGGGCAATGCATGCACAGATCATGGGCGCCAATCCGGCGACCGTCGCCGGCGTGTCCAACACCGCGTGGCTGGGTCGTGCGCTGTATACGCAGTACCTGTTGCCGTTCGAGATTGCCGCGCTGATCCTCACCGTGGGCGTGGTGGCAGCCGTGGCGCTGACCTTGCGTCAGCGTGGCGATGCGCGTCACGAGTCAGCCAGCCAGCAGGTCGCGGTCAATGCGCGTGATCGCGTCCGTATCGTGAAGATGGCCTCCGAGCGTCCCGCAGGGGAATCGCCGGCCTCGCAACAGGAGCCTCGCCCATGATCACCTTGTCGCACTACATCGTGCTTGGCGCGGTGCTGTTCTGCATTGCCGTCGCCGGTCTGTTCATCAATCGCAAAAATGTAATTGTGCTGCTGATGTCGATCGAGCTGATGCTGCTGGCAGTGAACACGAACTTCGTGGCGTTCTCGCGTTTTCTCGGCGACGTCTCGGGGCAGGTGTTCGTGTTCTTCATTCTTACCGTGGCCGCGGCAGAAGCTGCCATCGGCCTGGCGATCCTGGTGCTGCTGTTCCGCAATCGCAGCACGATCAATATCGCCGACATCGACAGCATGAAGGGCTGAGCACATGGGTCTCTCCACAACCATTCTGCTGACCATCGCACTGGCCCCGCTGGTCGGTTGCGTGCTGGCAGGCTTTCTCGGCCGGTTCCTCGGCCGCGCCGGCTCGCATACGGCCACCATCCTCGGCGTCGCGCTTTCCTGCGGCCTGTCGTTCTATGTGCTGTACCAGCTCACCCTCGGCGGCGCGCCCGAATACAACCAGAACATCTACACCTGGTTCCAGATCGGTCACCTCAATGCCAGCGTCGGCTTCATGGTCGACCGCCTGACCGCGATGATGCTGGTGGTGGTGAGCTTCGTGTCGCTGCTGGTGCACGTCTACACCATCGGCTACATGGCCGACGACGACGGCTATCAGCGCTTCTTCAGCTATATCTCGCTGTTCACGTTTTCGATGTTCATGCTGGTGATGAGCAACAACTTCGTGCAGCTGTTCTTCGGCTGGGAAGGCGTGGGCCTGGTGTCGTACCTGCTGATCGGCTTCTGGTACAAGCGACCGACGGCGATCTTCGCGGGCCTGAAGGCATTTGTCGTCAACCGCGTGGGCGATTTCGGCTTCCTGCTCGGCATCGCGGCAGTGCTGTATTTCCTGGGTACGCTCGATTACGCCACCGCGTTCGGTGCTGCCCCCAGCCTGGTCGGCAAGACGCTGCAGATCACGGCGAACACGCATTGGGATGCGGCCACGGTGATCTGTCTGCTGCTGTTTGTCGGCGCGATGGGCAAGTCGGCGCAGGTGCCGCTGCACGTGTGGTTGCCCGACTCGATGGAAGGCCCGACCCCGATCTCCGCCTTGATCCACGCGGCCACGATGGTGACCGCCGGCATCTTCATGGTGGCGCGCATGTCGCCGCTGTTCGAGCTGTCCGAAAATGCACTGAGCTTTGTGCTGGTGATCGGTGCCACTACTGCGCTGTTCACTGGTTTGATTGGCATCGTCCAAAACGACATCAAGCGGGTGATCGCGTACTCGACGCTGTCGCAGCTCGGTTACATGACGGTGGCGCTGGGTGTGTCCGCGTACAGCGGTGCGGTGTTCCACCTGATGACCCACGCGTTCTTCAAGGCGCTGCTGTTCCTCGGTGCCGGCTCGGTGATCATCGCGATGCATCACGAGCAGGACATGCGCTACATGGGCGGCCTGCGCAAGTACATGCCGATCACCTGGATCACCATGTGGATTGGTTCTCTGGCGCTGTGCGGCGTGCCGTTCTTCGCCGGCTTCTATTCGAAGGATTCAATCATTGAGGCGGTTGGCCTGTCGCATCGCTGGGGTGCCGGTTACGCGTACTTCTGCGTGATGACGGGTGCGCTGGTGACCGGTTTGTACACGTTCCGCCAGATGTTCCTGACGTTCCACGGCAAGGAGCGCTTCACGGTGCTCGAGCATCACGGCCACGTGCACCACGATGAACATCATGACGATCATGGCCACCATGAGCAGGGCGTGCTGGACCATGCGCCGAAGGAGTCGCCGTGGGTGGTGACGCTGCCGCTGGTGTTGCTGGCGATCCCGTCATTGCTGATCGGCTATGTCACGGTCGGACCGATGTTGTTTGGCAACTGGTTTGGCAGTGCGATCCATGTCAACGAGGCAAACAACGTGTTGGGCGAGCTCGGGCACGAATTCAACGGTTGGCTGGCGATGACCTTGAAAGGGTTCGCGCAACCTCCGTTCTGGCTGGTGGTGGCGGCGTTCGTGATCACGGCCTACATCTACCTGTTCAATCCCGCGATGGCCGGCAGGATCAAGTCCGCGCTGAAGCCGTTGTGGACCGTGCTCGACCGCAAGTACTGGGTAGATGACGTCTACTTCGCGGTCTTCGCGCGTGGCGGCGTCAAGCTGGGCCGTCTGTTCTGGAAGGCGGGTGACACGGCAGTGATCGACGATACGATGGTCAATGGCTCGGTGAATGCGATTCATCGCATTGCCGCGATGACGCGTCGCCTGCAATCGGGTTACCTGTATCACTACGTGTTCGCGATGATTCTTGGCCTGATCCTGCTACTTAGCGGATATTGGCTGGTTGGTTCCGAGCTGGTCGGAAAATAAGGGAAGCAAGCACACATGTTTAATCACTTGCTCAGCCTGCTGATCTGGCTCCCCATCGCCGGTGCGATTCCGGTGTTGCTTGCCGGCTCCAGCCGGCCCAACCTGGCGCGCTGGCTGTCATTGCTGGTAGCCGTACTGACGTTTGTGGTCAGCCTGTTTCTGCTGGTGCAATACCACCCCGACGCGGGCGGCATGCAGGTCAACGAGAGCTATCTGTGGATCGCCTCGTGGAACGTTCACTACAGCCTTGCCGTTGACGGTATCTCGGTAGCGCTGATCCTGATGAGCACGTTCGTCGGCATCCTGGTGATTGTCGGCGCGTGGGAAGTCATCCAGGACAAACCACATCAGTACATGGCCGCCATGCTGATCCTGGAAGGCCTGCTGATCGGCGTGTTCTGCGCCACCGACGCGCTGCTGTTCTATGCGTTGTTCGAGGCGATCCTGATTCCGATGTTCATCCTGATCGGTATCTGGGGTGGCCCGCGACGGGTGTATGCCACGCTGAAGTTCTTCATCTACACGTTCTTCGGCTCGGTCTTCATGCTGATCGCGCTGCTCTATCTGTATCAGCTGGCGCATACGTTCGACATGGCCACGCTGGCCGCGTTGCCGCTGACGATGAAGGAGCAGACCTGGATCTTCTTCGCGTTCCTGATTGCGTTCGCGATCAAGGTGCCGATGGTGCCGGTGCACACCTGGTTGCCGGATGCCCACGTGGAGGCGCCGACCGGCGGCTCAGTGGTGCTGGCGGCGGTGATGCTGAAAGTGGGTACGTACGGAATCCTGCGCTTCATCCTGCCGATCACACCTGACGCAGGTGCACATTTCGGCTGGCTTGTGATCTTGCTGAGCCTGATCGCGATCGTCTATATCGGTTACGTCGCGCTGGTGCAGGAGGACATGAAGAAGCTGGTGGCGTATTCCTCGGTGGCCCACATGGGCTTCGTCACGCTGGGCATCTTCATCGCATTCATGCTGGTGCGCGACCCGGCCCACGCCGACATGGCGCTGCTGGGCATGCAGGGCGCGATGGTGCAGATGATTTCGCACGGCTTCGTCTCGGGCGCGATGTTTACCTGTATCGGCGTGATGTACGACCGCATGCACACGCGCCAGATCAAGGATTACGGCGGCGTGATCAACGTGATGCCGTGGTTTGGCTTCTTCTATGTGCTGTTTGCCATGGCCAATTGTGGCCTGCCGGGTACCAGCGGCTTCGTTGGCGAGTTCATGGTGATCCTGGCCAGCTTCAGTGCGAACCCGTGGATCGCGCTGTTTGCCGCGTTCACCCTGATCATCGGCGCCGCTTACACGTTGTGGCTGGTCAAGCGCGTGCTGTGGGGCGAAATCACCAATCCGCACGTGGCTGAGATGAAGGAAATCAATGGTCGCGAGACGTTCGTGCTGGCTGCTTTTGCCGTCGCCGTGCTCGCGATCGGCGTCTGGCCGCAGCCGCTGGTTCACCTGATGGGCACTTCGGTGTCGCAGCTGGTGCAGCAGCTCGCCATCCACAAGATTTGATCGGGATCCAACATGCCCACCCTGAATGACATCCTGATCCTGCTGCCGGAGTTCTATCTGGTGGCGGCGGCGTGCGTGCTGCTGATACTAGACGCCTTCATGAAACCCGCGCAGCGCCCGTGGCTGCACTGGCTTGCGATCGCCGTGTTGCTGGTGACGATCTATCTGGTGATTGCCGGTCAGCCGGCGCAAGCGGTGACGGCGTTCGGCGGGATGTTCGTCCGCGACGAGGTGTCGGAGATACTCAAGGTCTTTGCGCTTGGCACGACGGCCATGTTGTGCGTCTACGCGCGGCCTTATCTGATCGATCGCAAGCTGTTCATTGGCGAGTTCTACACGCTGCTGATCTTTGCGGTACTCGGCGTCATGCTGCTGGTTTCAGCGGGCAACTTCGTCACGTTGTACCTGGGGCTGGAGCTGATGTCGCTGTCCTCGTACGCACTGGTGGCGTTGAACCGCGATTCGAAACTGCCTTCCGAAGCGGCGATCAAGTATTTCGTGCTGGGTGCACTCGCCTCGGGCATGCTGCTGTACGGCATGTCGATGGTCTACGGAGCCTCCGGCATGGGTGGCACGCCGAGCCTGGATCTGGCGCAACTGCATAACGTGATGACCTACACCACGGCGCCACAGCTGCTGCTGTTCGGGCTGATCTTCATGATCGTCGGCATCGGCTTCAAGCTGGGTGCCGCACCATTCCACATGTGGATTCCGGACGTCTATCAGGGCGCGCCAACCCCGGTCACTACGTTCATTGCGTCGGCTTCGAAGCTGGCCGCGTTCGGGATGGCTTACCGGCTGCTCAGTTCGGGCATGGGTGATCTGTCGGCGCATTGGCAATTGATGTTGGCGGTGCTGGCGGTGTTGTCGCTGGCTATCGGCAACCTGGTCGCGATCGTGCAGACCAACCTCAAGCGCATGCTGGCCTATTCGACCATCTCGCACATGGGCTACCTGTTGCTGGGCCTGGCCGCTGCGGGCCCGGAAGGTTATGCCGCGGCGATGTTCTATGCGCTTAGCTATGCGGTGATGAGTGTGGCTGCGTTCGGCGTGATCCTGGCGCTGGCCCGCGCGGGCTTTGAGTGCGAAGAAATCAGCGACCTGAAGGGACTCAATCAGAAATCGCCGTGGATGGCATTCCTGATGTTGCTGACGATGCTTTCGCTGGCCGGTGTGCCGCCGCTATTTGGTTTCTGGGCCAAGGCGCTGGTGCTGGAAGCGGCGATTCACGCGCATATGATGTGGCTGGGCATTGTCGGTATCGTGTTCGCGATCATCGGTCTCTACTACTACTTGTATGTGGTCAAGGTGATGTACTTCGACCAGCCCGCTGAGGGCAGTGTGTTGCAGTCCAAACAGGATGTGCCGCTGCGCGTGGTGCTGTCGCTGAATGCGCTGTCGCTGCTCGTACTGGGCTTATACTGGGGTCCATTGCTGGGCTGGTGTCGCCACGCGTTTGGCCTCTAATTGAGTGGCTGCGGGCGGTGACTTGATCCTGCAATGACTTTGGTATCGAATAGTTGATGTTGAGGCTTGCAAGAAACTGGCCATCCCGTTAAACTCTTCGGACTCTGATGCGGGGTGGAGCAGTCTGGCAGCTCGTCGGGCTCATAACCCGAAGGTCGCAGGTTCGAATCCTGCCCCCGCTACCAGATCTTTCTTGGTGCAAGAAAGCCTCCTCGTGAGGCTTTTTTGTTGGGCGCACGGATGCGTCGCAAGTGGTTGCCCTGGCAATCCCGCGCGAGAAGGAGCATCACGAGAAGGGACATCGGCGAGATAAGGAAATGGGCCGTTGGAGCCCATTTTTTGTTTCTGCCGCTCGGATAAAGAGTGGTCTGGGAGATAGAGCCCATGGATACATACGCACTGACACAACGCTTCAACGAGGTACTGGCCGATCTGGGCCTGGAATGCCTTGGTGTGGAGTTCACCCCATCGCACGGGCAGAGTACCCTGCGGGTTTACCTGGACTTACTTGATAAGGACAGGCTTGACAAGAGCGAGCCGGAAAAAGACGGTGTACGTCGCGAAGTCGGCGTCGAGGATTGCGAAACGGCCAGCCGTGAGCTGTCCGCGCTGCTCGATGTCGAGGATCCGATTCCTGGCCACTATGTGCTGGAGGTTTCCTCGCCTGGCCTGGATCGACCGCTGTTCACTGCCGCACAGTTTGCGAAAGCCAGCGGGCAGGAAGTGAAATTGCTGCTGAAGGCGCCGCTGGAAGGGCGTCGTCGCCTGCGCGGCAAACTGGTTGCAGTGGAAGGCGAGCGGATTACGCTGGAAGCTGAAGGCAAGACATTCGAATTCGAGCACGCGCTGGTGGAAAGTGCGCGTGTGGTGCCGGACTGGGTGGCGCTGGGTTATGCACCGCAGCCCAAGCGCGGTGGTGGCAAGACAGCGGCCCCCAAGGCCACGAAATAATCAATCAGAACGATGGGACGCCGTTTGGCGCCTATGGAGTTGCTGCAATGAGCAAAGAGCTTTTGCTGGTCGTTGATGCGGTCGCCAATGAAAAGGGCGTGCCACGCGAAGTTATTTTTGAAGCGATGGAAGCCGCACTGGCTTCGGCCGCGAAGAAGCGCTACCCGGAAGAGGAGCCCGACATTCGCGTATCCATCGACCAGGATACCGGCGAGTACGAGACGTTCCGTCGCTGGGAAGTCATTGCCGATGATGGCGAGATGGAATCGCCGTCCTACCAGCTGCGCCTGATGGATGCGCTGGATGAGCGCGCCGACGCCGAAGTGGGCGAATATATCGAGCAGCAGGTCGAGAACGCCGAATTCGGGCGTATCGCCGCGCAGGCCGCCAAGCAGGTGATCGTGCAGCGTGTGCGCGAAGCCGAGCGCCAGCAGGTAGTGGACGCGTTCGCTGATCGCGTCGGCGAGCTGGTCACCGGCATCGTCAAGCGCGTCGAGCGCGGCAATATCTATCTGGACCTGGGCAGCAATGCCGAGGCATTCATCCCGCGCGACAAGACGATTCCGCGTGAATCGGCCCGCGTCGGCGACCGCGTGCGCGGCTACCTTTACGAAGTGAAGTCCGAAGCGCGCGGTCCGCAGCTGTTCGTGTCACGCGCCGCACCGGAATTCATGATCGAGCTGTTCAAGCTCGAGGTGCCGGAAGTCGGCCAGGGCCTGGTCGAAATCAAGGGCTGTGCCCGCGATCCGGGCGACCGCGCGAAGATTGCCGTGCTGGCCCACGACACCCGCACCGACCCCATCGGCGCCTGCATCGGCATGCGCGGTTCGCGCGTGCAGGCGGTCTCCAATGATCTCAACGGCGAGCGCGTCGATATCATCCTGTGGCACGAAAACCAGGCGCAGTACGTCATCAATGCGATGGCGCCGGCCGAAGTGCAGTCCATCATCATGGACGAGGAAAAGCACTCGATGGACATCGCGGTGGCCGAGGACAAGCTGTCCCAGGCGATCGGTCGTGGTGGCCAGAACGTGCGTCTGGCGAGCAAGCTCACCGGTTGGCAGCTCAATGTGATGACGCAGGACCAGGTCACCGCCAAGAGTGAGTCCGAGCAGGAGGCCGCGCGCCAGCTGTTCATGGAAAAACTCGAGGTCGATCAAGAGATTGCCGTTATCCTGGTGCAGGAAGGCTTCTCCAGCGTCGAGGAAATCGCCTACGTGCCCAGCGCCGAGCTGTTGGCAGTGGAAGGTTTCGACGAGGATATTGTCGAGGAGCTGCGTGCCCGCGCCCGCGACGCGCTGCTGACCGAGGCACTGGCCGTGGAGGAGGGCGTCGACGAACATCAGCCATCCGACGAGCTGCTGGCGCTGGAAGGCATGGACGAAGCGACGGCTTTTGCACTGGCCGCTCGTGAAGTGAGCACGATCGATGATCTGGCGGATCTGGCGGTAGATGACCTGATCGATATCGAAGGCATGAACGAGGAGCGCGCTGCAGCACTGATCATGGCCGCGCGTGCGCCGATGATCGAGCGACTGGAGAAAGGCGGCTAACCGCGGGCGGCAGCACCCTGGATGGGTGCGCCGGGAAAGGCTTTGAGGAGCCTTTCACCATGGATGGAGGTGGCGGCGCAGATAATTGCCGCACAGACGATAAGCGCGGGAACGGCGGAGCAACAACACGATGTCGGACGTCACGATCAAACAACTCGCCCAGGTACTGGGTATGCCGGTCGACAAGCTGCTGACGCAGCTTGGCGAGGCTGGCATGAAATTCTCCGATCAGGAGCAGATCATCAGCAGCACCGAAAAGGTGAAGCTGCTGGGATTTTTGCGTCGCACGCATGGCAAGAATGAAGTCATTGCGGAAGCTGACGACACTGCACCGCGTCAGATCACCCTCAAGCGGCGCACGGTCGGTGAGCTGAAAGTAGCCACGCCGGGTGCCCGCGGCGTTGCTGGCACGGCCAAGACGGTCAACGTCGAAGTGCGCGCCAAGCGCACCTACGTCAAGCGCAGCGTGATTGCCGAAGAAGCAAGCGCCGACGTCGACCGCGAAGATGCCGTGCGCAAGCTGCAGGCGTCGCAGCAGCAGCGCGAGCAGGAAGAGCAAGAGCAGCTCGAAGTGGAGCGCCGCCGTCTGGAGGAAGCGCAGCAGCGCGCCCTGGATGAGCAGCAACGTCAGCACGAACATGCTCAACGTCAGGCTGAAGCCGCTGCGGCAGCTGAAGCTGCGGCGAATATTGTCGCGGCCGTGGCAACCCCGGAACCGACGCCTGGCGTCGTAGCCCCGGAGAGTGCCGTCGACGAAGTGCAGCAGGTCCAGCGGATGGATCAGCGCGACCTGGGCATGATCCTGCCGCGCATCCACGAGCCGCGCAAACGCGAAAAGCTGGTGAAACCCGTGCCGGCCCCGCCGGCACCAGCGCCGGTGGCCGTGGTTGCGCCGGTGGTGGCACCCGTGGTGCGCCCGACAGCGGCCAGCGGTGGTGCCGCTGCAGCAGCGCCGTCGACCGATGCCAATCGCAACAAGCCCAAGCATGCCCGCGAACGCAACGAAACGCCGGGTAGCGGCAAGGAAGAGCGCGACGGCGGCAAGCGTTTTGCTGGCGGCCAGATGCATCTGAGCGAGGCCGATCGGGCTCGCCGTTCATCCTCCAGCAACAAGCGCGGCAAGCCCACTCGCGGTGGCGGCCGTGAGATGTCGCGCGGCAACGGCAATGCACCGTCCGGCCCGCATGGCTTCTCCCGTCCGACCGCTCCGGTCGTGCGCGAAGTGGTCGTCGCTGACACCAACATCGTCGCCGAGCTGGCGCAGAAGATGGCGGTCAAGGGTTCCGAGGTGGTCAAGGCGCTGTTCAAGATGGGCGTGATGGCGACCATCAACCAGAGCATCGACCACGACACCGCTGTGCTGGTGGTGGAAGAGCTCGGCCATACGCCGGTTGCCGACAATCAGAACAACGCCGAGGAAGCGCTGGCGGCGCATACCCAGAACGTCGAACTGGAGGGCGAGAAGACCACGCGTCCGCCGGTGGTCACGATCATGGGTCACGTCGATCACGGCAAGACCTCGCTGCTCGATTACATCCGCACGACCAAGGTTGCTTCCGGCGAAGCCGGCGGCATTACCCAGCACATCGGCGCGTATCACGTGCAGACGTCGCGTGGCGTGATCACCTTCCTGGATACCCCGGGCCATGCCGCGTTCACCTCGATGCGTGCCCGTGGCGCGCAGTCGACCGACATCGTGGTGCTGGTGGTGGCTGCCGATGACGGCGTCATGCCGCAGACCATTGAAGCGGTGAAACATGCGCGCGCCGCCAAGGTGCCGATGATCGTCGCGGTCAACAAGATGGACAAGGACGGTGCCAACCCCGACAACGTCAAGCAGGGGCTGGTGCAATACGAAGTGGTGCCTGAGGACTGGGGCGGCGACGTCCAGTTCATCCCGGTATCGGCCAAGACCGGCATGGGCATCGAAGATCTGCTTGAGGCGATCTCGATCCAGGCCGAAGTGATGGAGCTCAAGGCCGTTGCCGATGGTCGCGCCTCCGGCGTGGTGATCGAATCCAGCCTGGATCGTGGCCGTGGCCCGGTCGCCACCGTGCTGGTGCAGCAGGGCACCTTGAAGAAGGGCGATTTCATCGTCTGCGGCATCGAATACGGTCGTATGCGTGCGCTGATCGATGAAACCGGCAAGCAGGTGCTGGAAGCCGGTCCGTCGATTCCGGTGCAGGTGCTGGGTCTGTCCGGCGTGCCGGAAACCGGCGATGACTTCGTCTGCGTCGAAGACGAGCGTCTGGCCCGCGAAGTGGCCCAGGAGCGTGAGCTCAAGCGTCGCGAAACGCGCATGGTCAGCAAGAGCAACCGGCTCGAGGACATCATTGCCAAGATGGGTCAGGGCGTCGAACAGCAGACGCTCAACATCCTGGTCAAGGGTGATGTGCAGGGTTCGGTCGAGGCACTGCGCGAGTCGCTGACGCAAATCGGCAACGAGCGGGTCCGGGTCAACGTGGTTTCGTCCGGCGTGGGTGGCATCAACGAGTCCGACGCCACCTTGGCGGCGGCCTCGAAGGCGCTGATCATCGGCTTCAACGTGCGCGCCGATGCGTCGGCCCGCAAGGTGATCGAGACGTCCGGTCTGGACGTGCGTTACTTCTCGATCATCTATGACGTGATCGATCAGGTGACCCAGGCGGCCACCGGTTTGCTCGGCATGGAAGTGCGCGAGGAAATCATCGGTACCGCGCAGGTTCGCGACGTGTTCCGCAGCTCCAAGTTCGGCGCCGTGGCCGGTTGTATGGTCATCGAGGGCGTGGTCAAGCGCAGCAAGCCGATCCGCGTGTTGCGCGACAACGTGGTGATCTTCGAAGGCGAGCTGGAATCGCTGCGCCGCTTCAAGGAGCTGGTCGACGAAGTCCGCAACGGCATGGAATGCGGTATCGCGGTCAAGCAGTACAACGACGTCAAGCCGGGCGACCAGATCGAGTGCTTCGAGCGCACCGAAGTGGCACGCACGCTTTGACCTTGAGCCCCTCTCCCGTCGGGAGAGGGGTTGGGGTGAGGGTTCACGGCTTGCGCGTACTTTGTACAGGGTCGTGAACCCTCATCCGCCCCTTAGGGGGCACCTTCTCCCGCAGGGAGAAGGGAATTCTGTCTTTGGAGATTCCTATGCCATCCCGTGATTTCAAACGTACCGACCGTATCGGTGCCGAGTTGCGCCGCGAGCTGGGCATGCTGGTGCATGCGGCTGTGCGCGATCACGGGCTGCCGTCCGTCAGTGTGTCCGACGTGGAAATTACCCGCGACCTGGACTGGGCCACCGTATGGGTGACCGCCATGCTGCCCGAGCAGGGGTTGCCGACGGTGAAGGCGCTCAATGCGATGGGTCACGAAATCCGTCATTCGCTGGCACACAGCGGCATGCGTATGCGGCGGGTGCCTGAATTGAAGTTCAAGTACGACGATTCAGTGGACAAGGGCGAGCGCATCGAGTCGTTGCTGCGCAACCAGGCGCGTGATTTGTTGCCGCCCGCGGGTGATAAGCCCGCGGACGACGAGTCCGGCGACAAGCAGGATTGAATCTTAGAGCCTGTTCAAAATCTTTCTGATGTCGAATCTCAGCGATTACTTCAGGACTGGCGGGCATGGCTCCTCCCCCTGCTTGCAGGGGGAGGCTGGGAGGGCGTGCTCTTGAGCACGTCAGAGGCAAGAGCTTTACCCCTCCCCAACCCTGCAAGCAGGGAAGGGAGCCAAAAGCCAAGCTCGCTTGTTAGATTCAGCCCCAATCAGTAAGACTTTGAGCAGGCTCTTAGACGTCCGGTACCGCTGAACCGATGAGTAAACCCCCGAGCATTCAATATCGCGATCTGCACGGCCTCGTGCTGCTCGACAAGCCGATCGGCCTGAGCTCCAACCAGGCGCTGCAATCCGTGCGGCGGCTGCTGCGCGCGGCCAAGGGTGGCCATACCGGCGCACTCGACCCGCTGGCGACCGGCCTGCTGCCTCTGTGCTTTGGCGAGGCGACCAAGCTGGCTGGCAGCCTGCTCGGTGCGCGCAAGGCGTATGTGGCCGACTGCCGGCTCGGCATCACCACCGATTCCGCCGATAGCGAGGGGGACATCCTGCAGCAGCGCGAAGTGCCGCCGCTGGACGATGCCCGCATTGAAGCGGCATTGGCCAAGCTGCGCGGCCGCATTTTCCAGGTGCCGCCGATGTATTCGGCACTGAAGGTCGATGGCGAGCGGCTGTATGCAAAGGCGCGCCGCGGCGAAATCGTCGATGTGCCGCCGCGTGAGGTCGACGTGCACCGGCTCGAACTCCTGTCGCGTGACGGCGACACGCTGCGGTTCCTCGTGGAATGCGGTTCCGGCACCTATGTGCGCTCACTGGCGGTGGATCTGGGCGAGGATCTGGGCTGCGGCGCACATCTGACCGCCTTGCGTCGTTTGTGGGTCGAGCCATTCAGCGAGCCGCACATGGTGACCCTGGACGAGCTGCAGCAGGCAGCTGAACAGGGCGATGAGGCCTTGTTGAGCTGGCTGCTGCCGGTATCTGCCGGTTTGTGCGATATTCCGGCTGTTCAGCTCGATGACGCCCAGACCATGGCCATTTCCCGAGGGCAGCCGATCCAGCTATCCCCATCGCCGCCGGCGGGTCGTTGCGCTGCTTTTGCCAGCGACGGAGCGCTGTTGGCGCTGCTTGAGCTCGATGCCGAAGGGCGTACGCGCATCCTGCGCGGCTTCAATCTGCCTCCGAACTAACAATTTATGCCTGTGAGCCGCTGTGTACTTGTTGAAACACCACCTGCATCAGTAGAATAGACAGGTTATTTCAACGCTTTCATTCATTAAGCGAAGCTTGCGCAACGTCATCGCGGTGACGTTGCGCAAGCTTCGCATCGCCTTTTAAGGAAGAGATACTCATGTCCCTCAACGTAGAACAAACCAGCAAGATCATTGCTGATTTCGGCCGCGTGCCGAACGATACCGGTTCGTCGGAAGTCCAGGTGGCGCTGCTGTCCGCCCGCATCGACCATCTCACCGGCCATTTCAAGGAACACAAGCAGGATCACCATTCCCGCCGTGGTCTGCTGAAGCTGGTCAACCAGCGCAAGCGTCTGCTCAGCTACCTGAAGGATCGCGATCTTGCGCGCTATCAGACCCTGATCGAACGCCTCGGCCTGCGCCGTTAATTCACCGGACGAGGAGTAGAACAACGTGGCAAAAGTAACCAAGTCATTCCAGTACGGTAGTCACGAAGTCACACTGGAGACGGGCGAAATTGCCCGCCAGGCGTCCGGTGCGGTCATGGCCAGCATGGGCGGCACCGTGGTGCTCGTCACCGCTGTGGCCGCAACCAAGCAGAAGGAAGGGCAGGATTTCTTCCCGCTCACCGTCGACTACGTTGAAAAGTTCTATTCCGCCGGGCGCATCCCGGGCGGCTTCTTCAAGCGCGAAGGCCGTCCGACCGAGAAGGAGACGCTGACCTCGCGTCTGATCGATCGTCCGGTGCGTCCGCTGTTCCCGGAAGACTTCAAGAACGAAGTGCAGGTCATCGCACAGGTCGTATCGCTCAACCCCGAGGTTGACGGCGACATCGTGGCGCTGCTCGGCGCCTCCGCTGCGTTGAGCCTGGCCGGTATTCCGTTCAAGGGTCCGATCGGCGCTGCCCGCGTCGGTTACGCGAATGGCCAGTACCTGCTGAACCCGTCGCACACCGAACTGAAGACCTCAGAACTCGACCTGGTCGTCGCCGGTACCGCCGGTGCCGTGCTGATGGTGGAATCCGAAGCGAAGCTGCTGTCCGAAGACGTCATGCTGGGCGCGGTGATGTTCGGTCACCAGCAGATGCAGATCGCGATCCGCGCGATCGCCGAGCTGGCTGCCGAAGCCGCCAAGCCGTCGTGGGACTGGCAGCCGCCGGCCCGCAACGAGTCGCTGGTCGCCGCCATCAAGGGCGCCGTCGGCAACAAGCTGGAAGAAGCGTTCCAGGTTCGCGACAAACTGCAGCGCCGTGACGCGATCTCCGCGATCAAGGCTGGCGTGCTGGGTGAGCTGAAGGCGCAGGCTGAAGCGAATGCCTGGCACTCTGCCGACCTCTCGAAGGAATTCGGCGAGCTCGAGTACCACACCATGCGCGACAGCGTGCTGAAGACCAAGGTGCGTATCGACGGCCGTCAGCTGGATGACGTCCGCGCGATCAGTGTGCGCGTTGGCGTGCTGCCGCGCACCCATGGCTCGGCGCTGTTCACCCGCGGCGAGACGCAGGCACTGGTCGTCGTCACGTTGGGCACCACGCGCGATGCACAGATCATCGATGCGCCGGAAGGCGAGTCGAAGGATCCGTTCCTGTTCCATTACAACTTCCCTCCGTTCTCGGTCGGCGAAGCGGGTCGTTTCGGTGCGCCGAAGCGTCGCGAGATCGGCCACGGCCGCCTCGCCAAGCGCGGCGTGCAGGCCGTGAAGCCGAGCATCGAAGAATTCCCGTACGTCGTTCGCGTCGTCTCGGAAATCACTGAGTCGAACGGTTCTTCGTCGATGGCTTCGGTGTGCGGTTCCTCGCTCGCGATGATGGACGCAGGCGTGCCGTTGAAGGCGCCGGTCGCTGGTATCGCGATGGGTCTGGTCAAGGAAGGCGGCGACTTCGTCGTGTTGTCTGACATCCTGGGTGATGAAGATCATCTGGGCGACATGGACTTCAAGGTAGCCGGCAGTGCCGATGGCATTTCCGCGCTGCAGATGGACATCAAGATCGACGGCATCACCGAAGAGATCATGAAGGTGGCGCTGGAGCAGGCCAAGCGTGGTCGTCTGCATATCCTCGGCGAGATGAGCAAGGCGCTCACCACCGCACGTACGGAAATGAGCGAGTACGCCCCGCGTCTGATCACCATCAAGATCCACCCGGACAAGATCCGTGAAGTGATCGGTAAGGGTGGCGCGACCATCCGCTCGATCACCGAAGAGACCGGCGCAACGATCGACATCAACGACGACGGCACCGTGATCATCGCCTCGGTCAACCGCGAAGCGGGCGACGCGGCGAAGAAGCGTATCGAGCAGATCGTTTCGGACGTCGAGCCGGGCCGCATCTACGAAGGCAAGGTCGCCAAGCTGATGGACTTCGGCGCATTCGTGACCATCATGCCGGGTAAGGATGGCCTGGTGCACGTGTCGCAGATCTCCAGCGAGCGCGTCGAGAAAGTTTCCGACAAGCTCAAGGAAGGCGACATCGTCAAGGTCAAGGTGCTCGAAGTGGACAAGCAGGGCCGCATCCGCCTGTCGATGAAGGCCGTGTTGGAAGACGAAAACGCGAACGCCTGAGTTTTAAGGTCAGTGTGATTCCACAAGGCCCGGTTCATACCGGGCCTTGTGCGTTTTGCGGCGCGGGTTTTGCCGGGAATGTTCTTACGCCGATGACTTCACGCAACATGCTTTTGCTAGGATGATGAGAACCTTGCACGAGGATGTAACGATGGCTGACCAGGCAAGTGATTTCATCAGGGATGATTTCATCCGCAATTATCAGGCGCTCGCACAACAGTCCTGGGATGCCTGGACACGGCAGCTGCAGCAGCAACAGCAACAGCCGCCTGCACCGAATCCGTTTTTCACGCCGCCGACAACATCGACCGCTGGCAATGAAACGCTTGAGCGCACATTGGCTGGCCTGAAGGGGTATTTCGACTGGATGCAAGGTGTCGCTGCCAGCGGTGCTACGGCCGGCGGCGGTGGGGAATGGCAGCAGCAATTGCAGCAGCTGTTCGGCGGCGCCAGCCAGCCGTTTGCGCAGGCGTTTGGCGGCATCGACAGCGCCGGTGCCGAAGGTTTTTCCCGGCAATGGCAATCCTGGATGCAGGCTGCGCAGCACGGAGGTTTCAATGGTCTCGGTGATTTGTCCGGTGCCCGTGCACAGGTACTCGGACCGACTCCCGCGTTCGGCCAGAATCGCGAGCAACAGATGCAGCAGCAGGCCATGGCGACGGCGATATTGGAGTCGCTAAAGGCTTCCGCGCGTTATCAGGCGTTGGTCCAGCGCGCCAATTCCCAGGGTATGGAACGCCTGCAGAGCAAACTTGCGCAGCACTCCGAACCCGGTCGTCAGATCGAGTCGCTCAAGGCGCTGTACGACCTGTGGATTGATGCCTCCGAAGAAGCCTATGCCGAGATCGCGTTGTCGGAAGAATTCCGCGAGGTTTATGGCGAGATGGTCAACACGCAAATGCGCGTGCGCCAGCTGCAGCTCCAGCAGACCGAGCAGATCTGTCAGCAGCTCGGCGTGCCGACGCGCAGTGAAGTATCGAGTCTCGGTGAACGATTGCAGGCGGTCCGGCGCGAGCTTGCCGCGCTCAAGCATCAGCTTGCTGGCAGCAGGTCCGCAGCAAACGCGGCGGTGAAAGATGCCGTGCCCAAAGCCGCCGTCAAGCCACGCAGTTCAGCCGTAAAGAAGTCCGCTGCAAAAGTGCAGGCAACCGCGCCGCGCAAAGTCGCGGTCAAGAAAGCTGCGGTCAAGAAGGTCGCGGTCAAGAAAGCTGCCGCAAAGAAGGCCGCTGTTGTATCCAAGTCACGCAGCAAGCCCGTTGCGCGTGCCAACTCGCGCAAGCGCAAGTAAGGAGAAGACGTCGCCATGTACACGCCACTGCGTATCGATCCGACCAAGGCTCTGGGCGACATCGCCACCTTCCAGCGCAAGCTCGCCGCCGGCATGAGCCATCTGCGCAGCATGCGCGAGCCGGAGTACGCCAATACCCCGCGCGAGCTTATCTACAGCGAAGACAAGTTGAAGGTGTGGCACTTCAAGGGTCAGGGCAAGCCGACTGCGAAGACACCGCTGCTGATTGTCTACGCGCTGGTCAATACCGTGTGGATGACCGACCTGCAGGCTGATCGCTCGATGGTGCGCAACTTGCTGGAGCAGGGCGAGGATGTCTATCTGATCGATTGGGGTTATCCCGACGGTGCCGATCGCTGGCTGACACTGGACGATTACATCAACGGCTACCTCGATCGCTGCGTCGACGTGGTGCGCGAACGCCATGGGCTGGATGCGATCAACCTGCTTGGCATCTGCCAGGGCGGCGCTTTCTCGCTGTGCTACACCGCCTTGCATCCGGACAAGGTCAGCAACCTGATCACCATGGTCACGCCGGTGGATTTTCACACACCGGACAACATGCTGTCGCACTGGTGCCGGAACCTGAATGTGGATCAGTTTGTCGACGCCATGGGGAACATCCCCGCTGGCCTGATGAATTACGTCTACCTCACGTTGAAACCCATGCGACTGAACCAGCAGAAGTACATCGGCTTGGTCGACATCCTCGACAATCCGACCGAGCTGGAGAACTTCCTGCGCATGGAGCGCTGGATCTTCGATTCGCCGGATCAGGCCGGCGAGGCGTTCCGCCAGTTCATCAAGGATTTCTACCAGGACAACAAGCTGATCAAGGGCACGCTCGAGATTGGCGGTAGACCGGTCGACCTGGGCATGGTGAAACAGCCGGTACTGAACATCTTCGCCGAGCAGGATCACCTGGTGCCACCGGATGCCTCCCGCGTGCTGGGCCGGCATGTCGGCACCACGGATTACACCCAGCTCGCGTTCAAGGGCGGCCACATCGGTATCTATGTGTCTGGCCGTGCGCAGCGTGAGGTGCCTCCGGCTATCCATCAATGGCTCAGTGCGAGAGACTGAGGCCTTTCCTGGGGAGATCGTTGCTTATGGAAAAACGCTTATATCGTTCGCGCAATGACCGGACTGTGGCCGGCGTCTGCGCGGGAATCGCCGAATATTTCGGCTGGGATCCGACCTTGGTGCGAGTTGCCTGGGTCGTGCTGACTCTGCTTGGCGGATCGGGCATCCTGCTGTACCTGATCATGTGGCTGGTCATGCCTGAGGCACCGTGAGCCTTGGTGATCGCCTGATGTTCCATTGGCACTGTTTGACTGAGTAAAAGAATACGCATGGATTACGACCGTTATGACCGCATCCGCGCCGTGCAATGGCAGGGTGATCATCTGCGATTGCTCGACCAGCGGCTGTTGCCACGCGAGGAGCGCTGGATCGACTGCCGTGATGCACGTCAGATTACGCAGGCGATAAAAGACCTGGCCGTGCGCGGTGCACCGGCGATCGGCATCGCTGCAGCATGGGGCGTGGCACTGGCAGCAAAGCAGGGCGAATCGCTCGGCGAAGTGCTGCTCATGCTGCGCGCCGCGCGACCCACGGCAGTGAACCTGATGTGGGCGCTGGACCGGATGAAAAAACGCATCGCTACCGGCGCCGATGCTGACGCGCTGGTGCGCGAAGCCCAGGCTATCCAGGATGAAGACCTCGCCGCGAACCGCAAGATGGGCGAGCTGGGTGCATCACTGATCCCTCCGCACGCTGGCGTGCTGACTCACTGCAATACCGGCTCGCTGGCCACCGCTGGTTTCGGCACGGCGCTGGGCGTGATCCGCGCCGGCGTGGCCAAAGGCCAGATCGAGCGGGTCTATGCCGGCGAAACCCGGCCATGGCAACAGGGTGCGCGATTGACCATGTGGGAGCTGGTGCGTGATGGCATCCCCGCGCAGCTGATCGCCGATTCCGCCGCAGCGCACCTGATGAAATCCGGTGCCGTGCAATGGGTGATCGTCGGCGCCGATCGCATTGCCGCGAATGGTGACACGGCGAATAAGATCGGCACCTACCAGCTGGCGATCGCCGCGAAATACCACGGCGTGAGGTTCATGGTGGTGGCGCCATCGTCCACCGTCGACATGGCCACTGGCACCGGTGAGGAAATCGAGATCGAGCTGCGCGATCCGACCGAGTTGCTGAGCACAGCGGGCCAGCGCACCGTGGTCGAGGGAGCCAAGGCATGGAATCCGGTGTTCGACGTGACGCCGGCTGAGCTGATCGATGCGATCGTGACCGAACGTGGCGTGATCGAGCGGCCAAACAGCATCGCGATGCAGGCGATGTTTGGATGGTGAAGCGGTCGTGCAAACACACGCCGTTGGCGGTCCGTCCATCACCTTGGCAGCTGCTGCGGCACTAGCGGCGCTGGTCAATTTTTCGACAGCTCGCCGGGTGCTTTTCGCGACTCTCAGATGACTGACGTAAGTCACTGATTAAAAACAACTTAATCCTGTCGCTTTAGTGTCATCTGTGCTACACTCCTCGGGTTGATTTCGGGTCGCTTGCGCATGCGCCGGAGGCGCGGCGCCAGCGTCCTTTTTTTCGTTATCAGGGAAGCCGATTCATGGCAGAACTCGCCAAAGAAATCATTCGCGTCAACATCGAAGATGAGATGCGCCAGAGCTATCTCGATTACGCCATGAGCGTGATCGTGGGCCGCGCTCTCCCGGATGTTCGTGATGGTCTGAAACCCGTGCATCGTCGCGTGTTGTTCGCGATGAACGAACTGGGCAACGTCTGGAACAAACCGTACAAGAAATCGGCCCGTGTGGTCGGTGACGTGATCGGTAAATACCATCCGCATGGCGATCAGTCGGTCTATGACGCGATCGTGCGCATGGCGCAACCGTTCTCGCTGCGTTACATGCTGGTCGACGGCCAGGGCAACTTCGGTTCCGTCGATGGCGACAACGCCGCCGCGATGCGATACACCGAAGTGCGCATGTCGCGTCTCACCCACGAGTTGCTGGCCGACATCGACAAGGAAACCGTCGACTTCGGCCCGAACTACGACGAAAGCGAGCACGAGCCACTGGTGTTGCCGGCGCGCGTGCCGAACCTGCTGGTCAACGGTTCGTCCGGCATTGCGGTCGGCATGGCCACCAATATCCCGCCGCACAATCTCAATGAAGTGATTGCCGCGACCATTGCATTGATCGACGAGCCCTCCTTGGGCATCGAAGAACTGATGCAGTACATTCCGGGCCCGGATTTTCCGACCTACGGCATCATCAACGGATCGTCCGGCATCATCGAGGCGTACCGCACGGGTCGTGGTCGCATCCTGGTGCGCGCGAAGGCCGAGGTCGAGACCGAGGCGAATGGTCGCGAGACGATCATCATCCACGAGTTGCCGTACCAGGTGAACAAGGCGCGGCTGATCGAGAAGATCGCCGAGCTGGTCAAGGAAAAGAAGCTCGAAGGCATCAGCGAACTGCGCGACGAGTCCGACAAGGACGGCATGCGCGTGGTCATCGAGATCCGTCGTGATTCGATGGGCGATGTGGTGCTGAACAACCTGTTCCAGCAGACCCAGCTGCAGGTCACGTTCGGCATCAACATGGTGGCGCTGCTGGACGGTCAGCCGCGCCTGCTGAACCTCAAGGACATCCTCGAGGCGTTCATCCGCCACCGCCGCGAAGTGGTTACCCGGCGCACGATTTTCGAGCTGCGCAAGGCACGTGCCCGCGCGCACATCCTCGAAGGCCTGACGGTTGCGCTGGCCAACATCGACGAGATGATCGAGCTGATCAAGACCTCGCCATCGCCGGCCGAAGCGCGCGAGCGCATGGTTTCCCGGCGCTGGGAAGCAGGCCTGGTGCGTGCATTGCTCTCGGCCACCGGTTCGCAAGCGTCGCGGCCGGAAGAGATGGATCCGCGCGATGGCCTGAAAGAAGACGGCTATCAGTTGTCCGAAGCGCAGGCCCTGGAAATCCTGGCGATGCGACTGCAGCGCCTGACCGGACTGGAGCAGGAAAAGCTTTCCGACGAATACCGCCAGGTTCTGGAAACGATCCGCGGCCTGATCGATATCCTGGAAAATCCCGGGCGCCTGCTGGAAGTGATTCGCGGAGAACTCGAAGCCGTCAAAGCCGAGTTTGGCGATGCGCGCCGCACCGAGATCCAGCATTCGCAGGAAGATCTCAACGTACTTGACCTGATCGCGCCGGAAGACGTGGTGGTCACGCTATCTCACACCGGCTACATCAAGCGTCAGCCGGCCAGCACCTATCGTTCGCAGAAGCGCGGTGGCAAGGGCCGTTCCGCATCGACGCTGAAGGACGAGGACTTTGTCGAGCAGCTGTGGGTGGTCAACACGCATGACACCTTGCTCACATTCACCAGCACCGGCCGCGTTTACTGGCTCAAGGTCTACCAGATGCCGGATGCAGGCCCAGGCGCGCGTGGCAAGCCGATCGTCAACTTGTTGCCGCTGGGCGAGGGCGAGAAGGTGCAGGCGGTATTGCCGGTACGCGAGTACAGCGAAGATGGTTTCGTGTTCTTTGCCACCCGCCATGGCACGGTGAAGAAGACCCCGCTGACCGAATTCGCGTTCCAGCTGCAGAAGGGCAAGATCGCGATCAAGCTGGACGAGGGCGATGCGCTGGTCAATGTCGCGCTCACCGACGGCAACAGCGATATCCTGTTGTTCGCGTCCAACGGCAAGGTCAATCGCTTCGACGAGAACACAGTGCGTTCGATGGGCCGTACCGCCGGCGGCGTACGCGGCATGCGGCTGGCTGAAGGCGTGAACGTGGTGTCGCTGATCGTGGCTGCCGAAGGTGACATCCTGACTGCCACGGCACGTGGTTACGGCAAGCGCACCGAACTGGCCGAGTTCCCCAAGAAGGGACGTGGTACCCAGGGCGTGATCGGCATCCAGTGTTCCGAGCGCAATGGCGCACTGGTGGCAGCGGCCCAGGTCACCGAGGCGCACGAGCTGATGCTGATCTCCAACCAGGGCACGCTGGTGCGTACCCGGGTCGCCGAAGTGTCGCAGCTCAGTCGCAACACCCAGGGCGTCACCCTGATTCGTCTGCCTGCCGATGAAACGCTGGTCAGCGTGATGCGGCTGGATGCGGAAGAGGACAACGGCGAAGAAGGCGCGATCGTCGATGTGCTGGCGCCGACCGATGGAGACGGCTCAGACACGGTGGAGCCCGCACCCACGGAAGAGTGACTTGAGGCTGTTCTGAATGAAAACCCCCGGTCATGCCGTAATGCCAGTCAGTTAAGGTATTGACGCCGCCGGAATGACCCAAGAGGCTCATGGTTTTCCATGAGTCTCTTGCTTTGATCACTACCCTGCAGACCCACCTTGATGCGGTAGGCGACCTGTCTGCCGACGCGTTCGATCGTTTCAGCCAGCTGATTCCGGCCGACTGGATCGAACAAGCCCTGCAAGCGACCGG
>Ga0302223_10000158_pt1 | contig 54760 bp, 45 predicted proteins | sample II_Palsa_E2_3_FD_194565 | JGI IMG/M metagenome (GOLD analysis project Ga0302223, IMG submission 194565) | Peat permafrost microbial communities from Stordalen Mire near Abisko, Sweden - II_Palsa_E2_3 | ecosystem: Environmental > Terrestrial > Soil > Palsa > Peat permafrost | place: Sweden... | reverse complement strand
TGCACGATTCTCAAAAACTCCTTGTATTCAAGCACCTTGCGGAAGTTCGTGAGAAAGCGCTGGAATCACGTACACAAACTCGCCTTTCTCCTTGATTCACAAGCGAAATTTCCTTGACAGTCTCATGTCGCGAGACTATCGTGGGTTCACGTGTGAAATCGTGGGTTTTAGTGGAGTTAGTGCATCGTGTTCCAAGGCGAGACCGCCATCACCGTCGACGACAAGGGCCGCCTGGCCATCCCGACAGCTTATCGGGAACAGGTCGCGGGCGAGTGCGCCAGTCGACTGGTCATCACCTACAACCCGTTCGAGTCGGGCTGTCTGTGGCTGTTTCCTTATGCGGAATGGGAGCAGGTGCGCGATCAGGTCAATGCGCTACCCAAGGTCAAGGCGGCGCATCGCGACATGCAGATGAAGCTGGTCGGTGCTGCCACCGTGGTCGAACCTGACGGTGCGGCGCGCATTTTGTTGCCAGCCAGCCAGCGTGCGGCGGCGGGCATTGAGAAAAAAGCCGTGCTGCTGGGCATGGGCAACAAATTCGAGCTTTGGAGCGAACAGGCGCATCTGGCCAAGATTCGCCAAACCATTGGTGAGGACGACGTTACCGAACACATGGCAGATCTGCGCCTGTAACGGGCGCAGCAACGAACGCAGGATGGGAGCGGGTGTGCACATGGCCGAGCAGCAATTGCGGCACATCCCGGTGATGCTGGATGAAGCGGTGGAGGGGCTGTCGGTGCAGTCTGGGGGGCGTTATCTCGACGGTACTTTCGGACGCGGCGGTCACGCTCGCGCCGTACTGTCGCGCCTCGATGCCGATGGCAGGCTGCTGCTGATGGATCGCGATCCGCAGGCGATCGCCGCTGCGCAAAAAGAGTTTGCCGCTGATCCACGCGTGTCGATTCGGCACGCTAATTTTTCCTCGATGGCCGAATGGGATGAAACTGCCGCAGGCCTCGATGGCGTGCTGCTGGATCTCGGGGTGTCATCGCCGCAGCTGGACGAAGCCGAGCGCGGCTTCAGCTTCATGGCCGATGCGCCGTTGGACATGCGCATGGACACCACGCAGGGCGAAAGCGCGGCAGACTTTCTGGCCAGCGCCACCGATCGCGAAATCGCCGACGTGCTTTGGACCTTCGGCGAAGAGCGGCACAGTCGTCGCATCGCACGTGCCATTGTCGAAGATCGCGACGCCAAACCGTTCGCTCGTACCGGCCAGCTGGCATCGCTGATAGAGCGCATCGTCGGTCGTCGTGAGCCAGGCAAGCACCCGGCGACGCGCAGCTTTCAGGCCTTGCGCATTCATGTAAACGGCGAGCTTTCTTCGCTGCAGCAAGGCTTGAACGCCGCGCTGGAGCGACTGCGTCCCGGTGGCCGACTGTCGGTAATCAGCTTCCATTCGCTGGAAGATCGTGCGGTGAAAATGTTCATTCGCGACCAGTCCGGTCGCGTGCAGAACAGCCGTCGCGGTCCGCCGGTCGTGGAGTCGATCGCGCGCATGGTGGCCGTGGGCAAAGCGCAGTTTCCGTCGGATGCCGAGCTGGCGGCGAATCCGCGGTCGCGCTCTGCGGTACTGCGCGTAGCGGAAAAACTGCCGGAGCAGGCCCTGTTGATGGAGGGCCATGCATGAAGGCCATTGGCACACTCGTGATGCTGATGCTGCTCGCGGCCGTACTGGCCAGCGCGCTCGGCGTGGTGTGGACGCGGCACGAAAGCAGGGTGCTTTTTGTCGCCCTCACCACACTGCAGAACCAGCGCGATGAAACGAATATCGAATACGGCAAGCTCGAACTGGAGCAGGCCACGTATGCCGAGCCGCGTCGCATCGACGACGAGGCGCGGATGAAACTGGGCATGGTCACGCCTGCCCCGCAAGACATCCGGTTGCTGCACTGATGTTGCCGCGCAAGCCAGGCCAGCCAACGTCGCGCCAGGGTCGCCGGCACAGTGCCGGCCCGATCGTGGGCAAGCGCATGATCGTGGTAGTCAGCCTGCTCGGGCTGGCCTCGATCGGCCTGATTGCGCGTGCTTTCGATTTGCAGGTCGTGGGCAAGCAGTTTTATCAGCGTCAGGGTGATGCGCGTTTTTTGCGCGAGATGCCGATTCCGGTTTCGCGCGGCACCATTTTTGATCGTAACGGCGAGCCGTTGGCGGTATCGACGCCGGTCATGTCGATATGGGCCAACCCGTCGGAAGTACTCGAGAACGAAGATCGCATTCCGCAACTAGCGCAGGCGCTCGGTGCCGATGCCGATGAGCTGAAGCAGCGACTCGAGCAGCGCTCCGATCGCGAGTTCTTGTACCTGCGTCGCCAGATGTCGCCGGAGGCCGCGCAGGCGGTGCTCGATCTGAACGTGCCCGGCGTCAACGGTCAGCGCGAATTTCGCCGCTTTTATCCGTCCGGTGAAGTGACTTCGCATGTGCTGGGTTTCACCAACATCGATGATCACGGTCAGGAAGGTCTGGAACTGGCCTACGACGACTGGCTCTCGGGAAAGCCGGGCGAGAAGCGCGTTATTCGCGACCGCATGGGCCATGTCGTTGAAAACGTCGAGCAGGTGCACGCGCCGCAGCCCGGTCGCAATCTCACGTTGAGCATCGATCGACGGGTGCAGTTTCTTGCCTATAGCGAGCTCAAGGCCACGATCGAGAAATCGGAGGCGGATTCCGGCTCGATGGTGGTGCTCGACGTTCAAACCGGCGAAGTGCTGGCGATGGTCAATCTGCCGACGTATAACCCGAATGCGTTGGTCAATACGCCGCCTGGCAATCGGCGCAATCGTTCGATGACCGACGTGTTCGAGCCGGGCTCGACGATCAAGCCGATCCTGATGGCCGCCGCCTTGTCCAGCGGCAAGTTCACGCCAACCAGTCCGCTAATCGATACCACCGGCGGCCACTGGTTCTACCTTGGTCACGATATTCACGACACGCACAACTGGGGCGTGTTGACGCCTACCGGCGTCATCACCAAATCCAGCAACGTCGGCGCCGCGCATATTGCGTCGGATATCGATACCGGCCTGATGTACGACACCTACCGGGCGTTCGGTTTCGGCTCCAGTACGAACAGTGGCTTTCCGGGCGAAGCGTCCGGTCACCTGCGGCCGGGCGGCAGCTGGGGTTTGCGCGAGAAAGCCATTCTCGGCTACGGCTATGGTCTTAACGTTACCGTGCTGCAGCTCGCCAGCGCCTACGCGACGATTGCCGATGGCGGCGTGATGCATCCACCGACCTTCATCAAGGGCGGTGAAAACGAAGCCAAGACGCTGATCGAGCCGAAGATCTCCAAAGAGCTTATCGGGATGTTGGAAACCACCACGCAGCCGGGTGGCACGGCGGCACCGTACGCGTGGATCGCCAACTACACCGTGGCCGGCAAAACGGGCACCGCGCACAAGGCCACCCTCGGCGGATACTCGAAAGACAACTACGGTGCTGCGTTCGCCGGTTTCGTGCCGGCGACCAATCCGCGCCTGGTGGCTGCCGTGCTGATCGACAGCCCGAAAAAGGGCAGCTATTACGGTGGCCTGGTTTCCGGGCCGGTGTTCGCCAAGGTTATGGCCGGCGCGCTGCGTCTGCTCGATATTCCGCCCGACAATATCGGTCGCTGGTACGTCGGCGGCCCGATGCAGGATCAAAACGGCCTGACCGGCAACAAGGCACCCACGGCGCCGAACATCGAAGAAGCACCGGTAGACGATGGGGATACGCCATGAGCACCGGCCAACTCGACCAGCTGCTGATGGGTATCGCCGATGCGCAGGTTGCCCAAGCGCGTGGCGCGGCGCGCATTGTTGTTTCCGGACTCTCGCTGGACTCGCGCCAAGTGCGCCGTGGGGATGCGTTTTTTGCCTTGCAGGGCTCGCAGGGGCACGGCATTCGTTTTGCCGCCAGCGCCGTACAGCGCGGCGCGCAGGTCATTCTTGCCGAAGCGCCGGTGGTCGACGAATTGCCGCCGCTGGACGTGCCGCTTTTGTGGATCGACGGTCTGCGTGACCAGGTCGGTGAAATCGCGGCGCGCTTCTACGATCGCCCGACCGAAGCGATGCGGGTGATTGGCATCACCGGCACCAATGGCAAAACCTCGTGCGTGCAATTGCTGGCGCAGGCGTTGACGTTTCTCGGCCATCGCGCCGCCACCATCGGTACGCTCGGTGCAGGCTTGCACGGCAAGCTGCTGGAGGGTGAGCGCACCACGCCCGATGCGATCAGCGTGCAGCATCTGCTGGCCGAGTTTCGCGATGCGGGTGCCAGCCACGTGGCGATGGAGGTTTCATCGCACGCGCTGGAGCAGGGCCGCGTGTCAGCGGTCGATTTCGAAGTGGCCGGCTTCACCAATCTGACGCGTGATCATCTGGATTATCACGGCAGCATGGAAGCCTACGGCCAGGCCAAGGCGCGGCTGTTTTCATGGCCCGGATTGCAGGCGGCGGTCATCAACGTTGACGATGCCTTCGGTGCCGATCTGCTCGCGACCTTGCCGCACGGTGTGCAGGCGATAAAAGTCAGCAGCGCGGAAAATCGTGAAGCGGACGTTACCGCTGGCGGTATCGTGACCTCGGCCGAAGGTCTGGTATTCCAGCTGCGCACGCCGTCGGGCCTGCGCACGGTGAGCAGTCGTCTGCTGGGTCGTTTCAATGTGGCCAATTTGCTTACGGTTGCCGCCTGTCTTGGTGCGCTTGGCGAATCGTTCGATCGCATCGTTGCGGCGCTGGAAAGTCTGCAGCCGGTCAATGGCCGGATGAGCCGGCTTGGCGGCGTGCACGGCTTGCCGCTGGTCGTCGTCGATTATGCACATACGCCAGACGCGCTGGAGCAGGCGCTTACCGCGCTGCGTGCGCACTGTGCCGGCAAGCTGATTTGCGTCTTCGGCTGCGGCGGCGAGCGCGACGCTGGCAAGCGACCGTTGATGGGCGACGTCGCGGCGCGCATGGCCGACGTGGCCATTGTCACCGACGACAATCCGCGTGGCGAAGACGGTGACGCGATCGTGGCGCAGATCGTCGCCGGCATGAAGGCATCCCCGTCCATGGCGGTGGAACGTGATCGCGCCCGCGCGATCGCTCAGGCACTGCAGCTCGCGCGATCGGGTGATGTAGTGCTGATCGCCGGCAAGGGTCACGAAACGTATCAGGATGGCGCGGCCGGCAAGCGACCGTTCGATGATCTCGCGATTGCGCACGCCGCTCTGGAGCGTTTGCGTCGGGAGCCGCGCGCATGATGGCACTCAATACCATCGCCCTGTGGACGCACGGCAGTCGGCTCGGCAACGACGTCGAGGTCACCGGCTTCGCGATCGACACGCGCAAGGTCGTGCCGGGCGACCTGTTCGTCGCCATCAAGGGCGAGCGCACCGACGGCCACGATTACCTGGCCGAAGCGGCCGCGCGCGGTGCCGTCGCCGCGCTGGTCACGCGTTCGATAGATAGTCCGCTGCCCCAAGTGCTGGTGAAAGACACCACGCTGGCGCTGGGCGATCTGGCCAGCGCCATGCGTGCGCAGCATGATGTTCGCGTGGTCGGGATTACCGGCTCCAACGGCAAGACCACGGTGAAGACGCTGACCGCGTCGATCCTGTCGCGACACGGTCGCACGCACGTCAGTTCCGGCAATTACAACAATGAACTCGGTCTGCCGCTGACGCTGTTGGGGATGCCGGCGGATACGCAGTTTGCCGTGCTCGAAATGGGCGCGGGCAAGCCGGGCGACATCGATTATTTGGCGGCCATCGCACGGCCCGATGTCGGCCTGGTGACTCTGGTCGCGCCGGCGCATCTCGAGCGCATGGGCACCGTAGAAGGCGTGGCGGAAACCAAGGGTGCGCTGTATCAGTCGCTGCCTGCGGATGGCGTGGCCATCATTAACGTCGACGACGCGTTTGCCAGCTTTTTTTCAGGGCTTGCGGGCACGCGCAAAACGCTGCGCTTCGGCATGGATCACAAGGCGGACGTGGGCGCCGATATTCTGGAGCAAAACATCGACGGCTCGCGTTTTGTACTGAGCACGCCGCAGGGTGATGCGGAAGTCGCCCTGCCTTTGGCCGGTCGGCACAACATTGCCAACGCGCTGGCAGCCGCGTCGATCGCGCTGGCGCTGGCCATTCCACTGGACACCATTGTCGCCGGCCTGGAACAGGTCGAAGGTGTGCCGGGACGCCTGCGCCGCATAGAAACACGAGCGGGCTGGACGCTTATCGACGACAGCTACAACGCCAATCCCAGCTCGATGGCGGCGGCGATCGACACCTTGCTGCTGGCCCAGGGCGAGCGTTGGCTGGTGCTCGGCGACATGGCTGAACTCGGTGCCGATGCACGCGCGTTGCATGCCGGCATCGGTCAGCGTGCGCGCGAGCGTGGTATCGAACGCCTGTTCGCCGTGGGACCGCTGAGCGAGGCCGCGGTCGATGCATTCGGCGCGGGCGCTGTGCATTTTGCCGACAAGGATTCGCTCATTGCAGCGATCGAGAATGATTTGCACGCCGGTGTGACCTGCCTCATCAAGGGCTCGCGTTCGGCTGGCATGGAACAGGTCGTGAAAGCGCTAGACGATCACGCCGGCGTTGCCGCGCCGCCGTCGTCGGCGCAAAAAGCGGACAAGGGGAGGGCATCCGATGTTGCTTGATCTATCGGACTGGATGGCCCTGCATATGGCGGCGCCGCACCTTTTCCAGTACATCACTTTTCGCACGATCATGGCGGCACTCACCGCAATGGCCACCTCGCTGTTGTTCGGGCCGGCCCTGATCCGCAAACTCAGCGCGCTGAAGGCTGGTCAGGTTGTGCGCAGCGATGGACCGCAAACGCATCTGGTCAAGGCCGGTACGCCAACAATGGGCGGCGTGATGATCCTGCTGTCCGTGGCAGTGGCGACCCTGCTGTGGGCCGACCTGCATAACCGCTATGTGTGGATCGTGCTGGCGGTGATGCTGGCGTACGGTGCGATTGGTTTCTACGACGATTACCGCAAGCTCGTATTGAAGGACAGCCGCGGCCTCGCCAGTCGCTGGAAGTATTTCTGGCAGTCGGTGTTCGGCGTCGGTGCCGCGCTGTTTCTGTATTACAGCGCGCCGCACGCGGTCGGCCATTTGCCGGTGGCAGAGACGGCGCTGTATGTGCCGGTGTTCAAGCACGTCGTGATTCCGATGGGCCTGTTCTTCGTGGTGCTGACGTATTTCATGATCGTCGGCTTCTCCAATGCGGTGAATCTCACCGACGGTCTCGATGGTCTGGCGATCACGCCGACCGTGCTGGTGTCCGGTGCGTTGGGCGTATTCGCCTACCTGGCCGGCAACAAGGTTTTTTCCGAATACCTCGGCATTCCGTCGATTCCCGGCGCAGGCGAGCTGGCGATTTTCTGTGGTGCGCTGGCGGGCGCGGGCCTCGGATTTCTGTGGTTCAACACCTATCCCGCACAGGTCTTCATGGGCGACGTCGGTGCGCTGGCGATGGGTGCCGCACTGGGCTGCGTCGCGGTGATCGTGCGGCAGGAAATCGTGCTGGTAATCATGGGCGGCGTGTTCGTCATGGAAACCGTCTCGGTGATGATGCAGGTGGCCAGCTTCAAGCTGACCGGCAAGCGCATCTTCCGCATGGCGCCAATCCATCACCACTTTGAATTGAAGGGCTGGCCCGAGCCTCGCGTGATCGTGCGTTTCTGGATCATCAGCGTTGTGCTGGTGCTTGTTGGTCTTGCCACGTTGAAGGTGCGCTGATGTTTGACTTCGACACCACCCAGGCCAAACGCCGCGAAGGTCCGCGCGGCCGCTTCGACATGCTGATGCTGATCGGACTGATCGGGCTGGCCAGCGTTGGTGTGGTGATGGTCACGTCCAGTTCCATTGCCGTTGCCGACAGCGAGCATCTGGGGCAGTTCTATTTCCTCAAGAAGCACCTGCTGTTTCTTGGCGTGGGCATGTTCGCTGCCTTGATGGCGATGCGCACCGAACTGAAACTGCTGGAGACCTACGCGTTCCCTCTGCTGGCGCTCGCCTTCATCCTGCTGCTCGCAGTATTTGTGCCGCACTTCGGCATGCGCATCAACGGCGCACGACGCTGGCTGAATTTGCTGGTGACCAGCTTCCAGCCGGTCGAGGCGGTGAAGTTGATTCTGGTGATCTATATCGCCAGCTATCTGGTCCGACATCGCGAGAGCGTCGAGACGCGCTTCATGGGCTTGATCAAGCCCATCGCTGTGGCCGGCATTATCGTGCTGATGCTGCTGGCGCAGCCAGATTTCGGTTCGGCCACGCTGGTGATTGCGGTGAGCATCGCCATGGTCTGGCTCGGTGGTGCGCGGCCGATCTTCCTTTTCCTGATGGGCTTGCCGCTGATGCCGCTGCTATATATCGCGGCGACCGGCGAAAGCTATCGCATGAAGCGGCTGACCACGTTCATGCATCCCTGGGATCACCCCTTCGACGACGGCTTTCAGTTGACCCAGTCGCTGATGGCGATCGGCCGCGGCGAATGGACCGGCGTGGGTCTGGGTTCGAGCGTGTTGAAGCTTTCGTATCTCCCCGAGGCACACACCGACTTCATTTTTGCCGTGATCGGCGAAGAGCTGGGCTTGGTCGGCGTGGTGCTGGTGATGGGGTTGTTCGGGGTCGTGGTGGGTCGCGGTCTTTACCTGGGTCTGAAGGGTGTCGAGAACAATCAGCATTTCGCCGGCTACGTGGCATTCGGCATTTCGCTGATGCTGGCGATGCAGGCGATCGTGTCAGTCGGCGTGAATCTCGGTGCGCTTCCGACCAAGGGCCTGACCCTGCCGCTGATCAGCTACGGCGGTTCGTCGATGGCTTTGACGTGCGCCATGGCCGGCGTGCTGCTGCGTGCCACGTTCGAGATCAACCGCTCGCTGGATGCGCGCGAATTGCGCAAGCGCATGTCGGCTGCCGTGGCAGCGACCGACGTCAACATCGCGGCGCATCCGGATCAGGCGATGGCCGCATGACCGCTTCCGCGCCCGTGTTGATAATGGCCGGAGGCACCGGCGGTCACATTTTCCCCGGCCTTGCCGTAGCCGATTGTCTGCGCGCGCAGGGTGTGCCGGTGGTCTGGCTCGGTGCGCTCGGTGGCATGGAAACGAGGGTTGTTCCCGCACACCAGATCGAGTTGCATACCGTCGCTGTCGGTGGATTGCGCGGCAAGGGAATGCGCACGCGGTTGCTGGCGCCGCTGATGCTGGTGCGCGCGCTGGTGGCATCACTGGTCACCGTGCAGAAAATCAAGCCGCGCAGCGTGCTGTCGATGGGTGGCTACGTCGCCGGGCCCGGCGGCCTGGCGGCGTGGCTGCTACGTCGGCCGTTGCTCGTGCACGAACAAAATCGTGTAGCCGGATTTACCAACAAAAAGCTGGCCAGCATCGCCCGGCGCGTGCTGGCGGGCTTTGCCGATGCGTTGCCGAATGCCGAGTGGGTGGGTAATCCGGTGCGCGCAAGCATTGCCTCGCTGGCCGAGCCGGCTCAGCGCATTGGTGCGCGCGTCGGCAAACCGCGATTGCTGGTACTTGGCGGCAGCCTTGGCGCGCGCGCTCTGAATCTTGCATTGCCCAAGGCATTGGCTCAGCTGAGCCTTGAAGAACGACCCGAGGTGCTGCATCAGTGCGGTAGTCGTGGATTGGACGAAGCGCGCGCCGCCTACCTTGAAGCTGGTGTGGCGGCAGAGGTCGTGCCGTTCATCGACGACATGGCCGGCAGCTACGGCTGGGCGGATCTCGCCGTTTGTCGCGCCGGTGCGCTGACGCTGGCCGAGCTGACTGCCGCAGGGCTCGGTTCGATTCTGGTGCCGTTCCCGCACGCCGTGGATGACCACCAGACGCGCAACGCCGAGGCGTTGGTCGAGGTCGGCGCCGCCGAAGTAATGCAGGAGCGCGATCTCGACGTCCGGCAACTGGCGCTCCGATTGACAGCGCTGCTGCCCGACCGCACGCGCCTCACGGCGATGGCTATCGCCGCGCGTTCGCTGGCCAAACCTGACGCAGCGCAGGTCATCGCGCGCGCTTGCATGGAGGTGGCCACATGACCCTGCGTCGCCTGCATGCACACGAGGATCTGATGAGCACGTTTCGTCGCGTGCACTTCATTGGCATCGGTGGCGTCGGCATGAGTGGCATCGCCGAGGTGTTGAACAACCTCGGTTACGCCGTGTCCGGCTCGGATCGAGCAAACTCGCCGACCGCGCAGCGGCTGCAAAAACTGGGTGTCACCGTGCATGTCGGCCACGCGGCTGAACATATCGGCGATGCCGATGTGGTGGTGACTTCCAGCGCGATTGCAAAGGACAACCCCGAGCTGGTTGCAGCGCGTGCGGCGCGCGTGCCGGTTATTCCGCGCGCGGAGATGCTCGGCGAACTGATGCGTTTCCGCCGCGGCATCGCGATTGCCGGCACGCATGGCAAAACCACGACAACGAGTCTCACCGCCAGCGTGCTGGCCGAGGCGGGTTATGACCCGACCTTCGTGATCGGCGGCCAGCTCAATGCGGCCGGTGCCAACGCACGCCTGGGCACCGGCCAGTATCTGGTAGCCGAGGCGGATGAATCCGATGGTTCGTTTCTGCTGCTGTCGCCAGTGATTGCCGCGGTGACCAATATCGATGCCGATCATCTGGAAAATTACGGCGGTGATTTCGCGCAGGTGAAAAAAGCCTTCGCCGATTTTCTGCACCGGCTGCCTTTCTATGGCCTGGCGGTGCTGTGCATCGACGATGAGGAAGTGGCCGAGCTGGCCAAATCGACCACGCGTCGCGTGATGACTTATGGCATCGACACGCCCGACGCGGACGTGCGTGCGATCAATATCAGCCAGCACGGCTTCGAGATGCATTTCGATGTGCAGTTGCCAGGTGGTGACGATCTGCTCCCGATGAAGCTCAACTTGCCCGGGCGACACAATGTATTGAACGCGTTGGCCGCCGTCACCATCGGCTGGCAGCTGGGCGTGGAGGCGAAAGCCATCGCCCACGCGCTGGAGCATTTTCAGGGCGTCGGTCGCCGTTTTCATGCGCGCGGCGAACTCGCGCTCGACAACGGCAGCGTGCTGCTGGTCGACGATTACGGCCACCATCCGCGCGAGCTCGCGGCAGTGTTCGCGGCGGCTCGCGGCGGCTGGCCGACGCGTCGACTGGTGGTTGGCTTTCAGCCGCATCGCTACAGCCGCACGCGTGATTTGCTGGACGACTTCGCCAACGTGCTGGCCGAGGCCGACGTGCTGGTGCTGACCGACGTGTATCCCGCCGGCGAAGCGCCGATTGCCGGTGCCGATGGCCGCGCGCTGGCGCGGGCGGTACGTGCGCGCGGCAAGGTCGATCCGGTGCTGATCGATCACCCGCGCGATTTTGCAGACACCTTGCCGACCCTGCTGCGCGACGGCGATCTGCTGCTGCTGCTGGGCGCCGGCGATATCGGTACCGCGGCGCTGGAGCTGTCACAGGCCGGCGAACTGAGGACCAACAAATCATGAGTCAGCTAAACAGCATGCCCAACAAGATCACAGATCCCGCCCAGTTTGGCCGCGTGGCGGTAGTTATGGGCGGCAGCTCGGCCGAGCGCGAAGTGTCGCTGGATTCCGGTCGTGGCGTGCTGGCGGCACTCAAGGCGCGCGGCGTTGATGCGCACGCGATCGATGGTATTCCGGCACTGCTCGATGCCGTGCGCGCCGGCCACTTCGCACGCGTGTTCAACATTTTGCACGGCGCCGGTGGCGAAAACGGCGAATTGCAGGGCGCGCTGCAGTCGCTAGGTGTGCCGTTTACCGGTTCCGGCGTGCTGGGTTCGGCGTTGTCGCTGGACAAGATCCGCGCCAAGCAGGTGTGGCAGGCGATCGGTCTGCCGACACCGGTCTACAAGGCATTGCCGCGCGGCGCGGACATGCACGCCGCGGCGCGCGCAATCGGCTTTCCGCTGATCGTGAAGCCGGCGTGGGAAGGTTCCAGCGTCGGCATCACGCGCGTGTTTGATGAAAAAGATCTGGATGCCGCCGTGGCGCTCGCCGCCAAATATCCGGGCGATCTGATGATGGAAACGCTGATCGAAGGCGGCGGCGAATTTACCGTCAGCATTCTTGATCGGCAGGTGCTGGCCAGCATCCGCATTGTGCCCAAAGGCGAGTACTACGACTACAACGCCAAATACATTGCCGACGACACGCAGTACATCTGCCCCGGCCTCGACGGTGCGGCCGAGCATGAACTGCGCGAGCTTTCGCTGCGTGCTTTCGACGCGCTGGCTTGCAGTGGCTGGGGTCGTGTCGACGTGATGCGCGACGCGGCCGGTCGCAACTGGTTGCTGGAGGTGAATACCGCGCCGGGCATGACCTCGCATTCGCTGGTGCCCAAAGCGGCGGCCGAAGCCGGCATCGATTATCAGGAACTGTGCTGGCGCGTGCTCGAAACGAGTTTTCGGGAGGGCACATGAGGGGAACGATTCGCCTCATCGCCTGGTGTCTGGCTATCGCGCTGGTCGCGCTGCCGATCGTCGGCGTGCTGCGCGGATGGTTCGCGGCCAACCGCTGGCCGGTGACCCAGCTCACCGTGCAGGCAGAGTTCAAGCATGTGACGCCGGACGAGCTGCGCGCCGTCGTGCTGCCGCGTCTGGGCAAGGGCTTTTTCGCGCTGGATCTCGATGCAGTACAGAAGTCGGTCGCCGCATTGCCATGGGTCGAATCGGTCGAAGCGCGCAAGCGCTGGCCGAACACGCTGCTGCTGCGCATCTACGAGCGCCAGCCTTTTGCGCGCTGGAATGACAAGCAGCTTATCAGCCGCCAGGGTCTGGTGTTTGATGCTCCCGACACCAGCGACGCCGGCAACTTGCCCGGCCTGCATGGGCCCGATGACCGGCTGGCGGAAGTGGTGAGCTTCTACGCCGAAACGCACAAGGCGTTCAGCGGCACGCATCTGGACATCAATGGCGTGGCGCTGACCGATCGCGGCAGCTGGAGCGTCACCACAGTAAGCGGCGCAGAAATTGTGATCGGCGACCGCGACCAGGCGGGGCGGCGACTGCGCCGCTTCCTTGACGTTTATCCGCAGATGACGGCCGGTCATACCGATGCTTTCGCCTACGCCGACCTTCGTTACACCAATGGATTTGCCGTGCGCTGGACGCAACCGCCGATCGCCACCCACGCTGGAGGCCCGACCCGCATATGAAACCGCGCAACGACAAACAACTGGTCGTCGGCCTCGATATCGGCACCTCGAAAGTGGTGGCCATTGTCGGCGAGTACGAGCCCGGCGAGCCGATCACGGTGATCGGTATCGGCACCCACGTATCGCGCGGTATGAAGCGCGGCTCGGTGGTCGACATCGAATCGACCGTGCACTCGATCCAGCGCGCGGTGGAAGAGGCCGAGCTGATGGCCGGCTGCGACATCCGCTCGGTGGTGGCTTCCATTTCCGGCAGCCATCTGGAGACGCGCAACTCGCATGGCAACGCGGCGATTCGCGACCGCGAGGTCACCGCCGGCGATCTGGAGCAGGTGCTGGAAGCCGCCAGCGCGGTGGCGATTCCGGCCGATCGCAAGGTTCTCTATAAGGAGTCGCAGGAATATCGCATCGACGGCCAGGACGGCATCCGCTCGCCGGTCGGCATGAGCGGCGTGCGGCTGGAGGCGAACGTGCATCTGGTCACCGGCGCGGCGGCGGCGGTGCAGAACATCACCAAGTGCATCCAGCGCTGCGGACTTTCGGTCGACGAGCTGGTGCCGTCGGCGCTGGCCAGCGCCAAGGCTGTGCTGACCGACGATGAGCGCGAGCTGGGCGTGTGCCTGGTCGACATTGGCGCCGGTACCACCGACATCGCGATCTACACGCAGGGCTCGGTGCGGTTCACCGCGTCTCTGCCGATTGGTGGCGACCAGGTGACCAGCGACATCGCTTACGGCGTGCATACGCCAACGGCGCACGCCGAAGAAATCAAGATCAAGTACGCCTGCGCGCAGACCGGGTTGGCGCATGCCGAAGAAACCATCCAGGTGCCCAGCGTCGGCGATCGCCCGCCGCGGCGGCTGGCACGGCAGTCCCTCGCGCAGAGCGTGCAGGCGCGTTACGAGGAAATTTTCGAGATGGTGCAGGACCAGCTGCGCCGATCCGGCTACGAAAGCCTGGTCGCGGCCGGCGTGGTGCTCACCGGCGGCGCTTCCAAGATGGAAGGCGCGCTGGAGCTGGCCGAAGAGATCTTCCACAAGATGGTGCGCATCGGCGTGCCGCAGCAGATCAGTGGCCTGGGCGAGGTGGTGGCCAGTACGCTGCATGCGACCGGTGTCGGCCTGCTGCTGCACGGCGCGCGCACCGGCGGCATGCGCGTGAGCGGTCCAACCGGCGGCAGCGTCGGCGGCATCGTCGACAAGCTGCGCGGCTGGATTACCAAGAATTTCTGAGACTGAAAACGCTTTATCGGGTGACGCATGGAGTTGTCACCCAGGGCAGAAGGAACCAGCCCACCACCATGGACCGACAAGGAGTCGCGTTCCCTGGTTACAACGACAACAACTCTTTTAGGAGGACGGGAAATGTTTGAACTCATCGATAAGCTCGCACCAAACGCAGTCATCAAAGTCATCGGCGTAGGCGGTGGCGGCGGCAATGCCGTGGCCCACATGCTCAACTCCAACATCGAAGGCGTCGAATTCATCGTCGCCAACACCGACGCGCAGGCCATGACCAGTTGCGGCTCGCGTACCCACCTGCAGCTGGGTGGCAACGTAACCAAGGGCCTCGGCGCCGGCGCCAATCCGGAGGTCGGTCGTCAGGCCGCGCTGGAAGATCGTGAACGCATTGAGGCCATGCTCGAAGGTGCCGATATGGTGTTCATCACCGCCGGCATGGGCGGTGGCACCGGTACCGGCGCGGCGCCGGTCGTGGCCCAGCTGGCCAAGGAAAAGGGCATTCTCACCGTGGCGGTGGTCACCAAGCCGTTCCCGTTTGAAGGCCGTCGCCGCATGCAGGTGGCGATGAAGGGCATCGAGGATCTCTCGCAGCATGTCGACTCGCTGATCACCGTGCCGAACGAGAAGCTGCTCAGCGTGCTGGGACGTGACGTGACGTTGCTGAACGCGTTCAAGGCCGCCAACGACGTGCTGCAGGGCGCCGTGCAGGGTATTGCTGACCTGATCACAGCTCCAGGCCTGATCAACGTCGACTTTGCTGACGTGCGCACCGTGATGTCCGAAATGGGCCTGGCCATGATGGGGTCGGGTACCGCATCGGGCGACGACCGTGCCCAGGCGGCTGCCGAAGCCGCGATCAAGAACCCGCTGCTGGAAGACGTCAACCTCAACGGCGCTTGCGGCATCCTGGTGAACGTCACCGCCGGCACCAACCTGACCATGCGCGAATTCGACGAAATCGGCCGGATCATCCATGACTTTGCCAGCGAAGATGCCACCGTGGTCATCGGTACGTCGCTCGATCCGGAGATGAAGGACGAAGTGCGCGTCACCGTGGTTGCTACGGGCCTCAACCGGGCGGCGGCATCGCGTCAGCCTATCCGCATGGTCGAAACCCAGCAGATGCCGCGTCCACGCCCCGTCGTACTTCGTACGGGCACGGGCAATGAAGTCGTTGATTACGCTCAGCCGGAGGCGAACAACAATCACCACAGCCGTGCAGACAGCAACGCAACCCCAGCCAAGTCGGCCGAGCCCGGTTTTGACTATTTGGATATTCCCGCGTTTTTGCGTCGTCAGGCGGACTGAGCCATAGGCGGCCCGCCGAGGCCGTTTTAAAACATGCGTTAAATTTTTGAACCAAAAGGCCGCCGGGCTTGTCCATTCCCTGTCGCGTACGGAGTCATTCCGTGCCGGCAGGAAAGGTCTGGATTGTGCTTCGGTTTTTTGCCTGTTGGTGTCGCTGCAAGACGGTGCGTCTGGACAGACGCATGTCGGGCCATCGGTTGTTTACGTCGGCCCGTCCGTTGCCTGTGCTGGATTTCCCGTCCGTAGCGCAGGCAGCGTGTCGACCCTTGGAAGGGCAGAGAAACGCGGCTTTTGTCTCGTTCCGTTGAGATGAAGGGCGGATGAAGGCTTAATCAGACTGTACCGTACAGTTTGCTATTTCACAGGTTAAAACTGTGTTAGCATTTGCTCCTAATTGGCTGTGCCTACACGGGTACCAAAAAAATGATAAAGCAGCGTACGCTCAAAAATATTATCCGCGCTACTGGCGTCGGCCTGCACACCGGTGACAAGATTTACATGACGTTGCGCCCGGCAGCGCCCAATACCGGCATAGTATTTCGCCGTACCGATCTCAATCCGCCGGTCGACATTCGCGCCCGTCAGGACAACGTAGGCGATACAAGCTGGTCGACCACGCTGGTCAACGCCAACGTCAAGGTTTCTACCGTTGAGCATCTGCTGTCGGCCATGGCCGGATTGGGCATTGACAACGCCTACGTGGACCTCTCTGCTGCAGAAGTGCCGATCATGGACGGCAGCGCTGGACCGTTCGTTTTCCTGCTGCAGTCGGCCGGAATCGAAGAGCAAAACGTAGCCAAGCGCTTCATTCGCATCAAGAAGCCGATTAAGGTCCAGGACGGCGACAAATGGGCGAGCATTTCGCCTTTTGAAGGTTTTAAGGTTGGGTTTTCCATTGATTTTGATCACCCGATCATCAGCAAGCGCACGTCGCACGCCGAAATTGACTTCTCGACCACCTCCTTCGTCAAGGAAGTGAGTCGGGCGCGCACGTTCGGCTTCATGCGCGACATCGAAATGATGCGTGAAAAGAACCTCGCGCTCGGCGGCTCGATGGATAATGCGGTGGTGCTCGACGATTATCGCGTGCTGAACGAAGACGGCCTGCGCTACGAGGACGAGTTCGTCAAACACAAGATTCTCGATGCGATCGGTGACCTGTATCTGTTGGGCCACAGCCTGATTGGCGCCTACAGCGCGCACAAGTCGGGCCATGAGCTCAACAACAAGCTCCTGCGTACCTTGATGGCTGATGCCTCTGCCTGGGAAGAAGTCAGTTACAAGGACGACCCGGCGACGTCGCCGATTTCCTACGCGCATCCGGCACAGGCGATCTAATCGACTGACGCGCCACGATAAAAACGGTTATTTGCTGCTAAAAAGCCACGTCTTGCGACGTGGCTTTTTCATTTTTAGGATATCTGCGCGACCACGCATTTCGGAACGGGGGTTCTTTCGATGGGTGTCGCGTGAGCCGAACAGCGTGTTATAAATCGTCGTCTGGCATAAATACTGCACTGTTTTTAACGCCCGTCGAAGTCTCGAAACAGGCAGTCAAGGTTTCTTTATTGGTGTGGAATCAGTGGTATCGGCCATGGATGCCAAATCGAGGAACAGATCCCGCAGTGTGGGGTCCGAGATTGATGCCGCCGCGGCTTTCAGATGGGTGGCGGCGACATGAGAAAGCGGTTTTGATCGTTCCGGCTCGATAACGGCCGGTGGTGGGGGAGCCACTTTCACGGCGACAGAACTGGCCGGTGTGCCGATGGCATGCGCGGTGGCAAGGATTTGCGTCTGCATAAGGCGCAGACGCGTTGCCCAGGCTGGGGAAGAAGCCAGAAAGACGAGGCGATCGTTGCGCAGGTTGGCGAATCTCACCTGCTCGCGCAATGGCGATGGCAGCGTCTGGCGCAAGGCGCGATCCAGCGCTTCGAGCATGCCGGCCCTTTTGGCCAGCGTGGCGAAGGAGCCACAGTCGACGATGGACTTCGGTCCGTTGCCGATGCGGCGCAAAATGGCTGGTGCGGGTCGTTGCACGGTGTTGAATTCGATTCTGGAAACTCATGCAAATCATACTCGTCTCACGCACCCGCAAAGCGCCGAAAACGCTGGATCTGGAAAACCGCCAACTGCGCTTGAAGCTGCTGGCGATAGTGGCGGCGGCCGTAGTGGGGTGTGTCGGGATGGGTGTCGGACTGGCATTGACTCTTGCCAGCCCGCGCGACCGCGCGTTGTCGCAGATACGCGGTTTGCAGCAGCAGGTGCGCCAGCAGAAGGGTCAGCTGGACACGGTACGCGAGGATTCGCAGCGCGGGCTTGATGCGCTGGCGGTCAAGCTGGGCCAGCTGCAGGCGCAGTCGACCCGGCTCAACGCGCTGGGCGAGCGTTTGACCGAGGTCGGCAAGCTCGATGCCAATGAATTCAACTTCGACCAACAGCCGGCCGTGGGCGGCGTGGAAGACTTCAGCGGCGGCGCCTACGCCCTGCCGCAAAATCTGGACAGCGGCATCAGTCAGTTGGCGACCCAGTTTGATACTCAGCAGGCGCAGCTGTCCGCGCTGCAAAGCCTGCTGATGGACGCCAAGATCGACTCGAACCTGAAACCGACGGGGATGCCAGTTGATGGCTACATCTCCTCTTACTTCGGCGCGCGTCCCGATCCCTTCGACGGCCGATCGGCAAGGCACACGGGCATTGACATCGCCACGCCTTACGGTACGCCGGTGCACGCGGTGGCTGAGGGCATGGTCACTTACGCCGGCGTGCGCAATGGCTACGGCAATGTGGTCGAGATCGATCATGGTAACGGCTACATGACGCGCTATGCCCACAACAGCGCGCTCGATGTACATGCCGGCGAGCACGTCCAGGTTGGCACGGCCATCGCACAGGCGGGCTCCACCGGGCGATCGACCGGTTCGCACGTGCATTTCGAGGTTTGGTACGACGGTCACGTGGTCAATCCGCTGGCTTTTGCCAAAAATCATCGCTGACGAAACGACGCCCGGCGCCGCCGGGTACCCTTGAATCCCCCGCCTGTCGCCGCCATCCCGAATGACTGGGCGCGCCGGGCTTTCCGTATTTACCCGTGGCAAGGGCCTAGCGCGAGGTCACGTCGGGATCTTCCGACCAGGCTTCACGGTGGCGCTCCAACGACCTGAGCTGAAGCGGGTGTTGCTGATGGGCCGCGCTGGCGGTCTTTGGCGCCCGTCTAGCAATAGCCGTGTAGTAATATGTTCGACTGGCCCGCGCTCGCTGTGGGCAACTTGTTTCCCAATCCGGAAGATCGATGTTCAACCGTGCCCTGACGAGTCTTTTCGGTAGCCGCAATGATCGTGTGCTGCGGCAGCTTTCCCGAAGTGTTTCGCGTATCAATGCGCTGGAGCCGGAGTTCGAAAAGCTGAGCGACGAAGCCCTGCGCGGCAAGACCGACGAGTTCAAACAGCGCATCGCCGCGGGCGAGCCGCTGGACAAATTGCTCCCCGAGGCGTTTGCCGTGGTGCGCGAAGGCGCCAAGCGCACGCTTGGCATGCGCCATTACGACGTGCAGATGATCGGCGGCATGGTGCTGCATTCGGGGAAAATCGCCGAAATGCGCACCGGCGAGGGCAAGACCCTGGTCGGCACGCTGCCTGTATATCTCAATGCGCTGGCCGGCAACGGCGTGCACGTGGTTACCGTGAACGACTATCTGGCGCGCCGTGACTCGGCCCAGATGGGCAAGTTGTACAACTTTCTTGGGCTCAATGTGGGCGTCGTGTATCCGGGCATGGATCACGCCGACAAGCACGCGGCCTATGCCGCCGATATTACCTACGGCACCAACAACGAATTCGGCTTTGATTACCTGCGCGACAACATGGCGCTCAGCAAGGAGCAGCGCTACCAGCGCGGCCTGCACTATGCGATCGTCGATGAGGTCGACTCGATTCTTATCGACGAGGCGCGCACGCCGCTGATCATCTCCGGCCCGGCCGAGGATTCTCCGCAGCTGTATATCGCCGTGAACAAGATCGTGCCGCGGATGATTCGTCAGCCGCTGGAAGACGGCGAGGGCGATTACTGGGTCGATGAGAAGCAGAAGCAGGTGCATCTGTCGGAGGCCGGCATGCAGCACGCCGACGAACTGCTGCGCGAAGCCGGCGTTATCGAGCAGGACAGCGGCCTGTACGACTCGAAGAATCTGGCGGTGGTGCATCATCTCAACGCGGCGCTGAGGGCCAATGGCATTTATCAGCGCGACGTCGACTACATCGTGCGCGACGGCGAAGTCATCATCGTCGATGAATTCACCGGCCGTACGCTGGCGGGTCGCCGGTGGTCCGACGGCCTGCATCAGGCGGTCGAGGCGAAGGAAGGCGTGCCGATCCAGCGCGAGAACCAGACGCTGGCGACGGTGACGTTCCAGAACCTGTTTCGCATGTACAAGAAGCTGGCCGGCATGACCGGCACGGCCGACACCGAGGCGTTCGAGTTCCAGAGCATCTACGGTCTAGAGGTGGTGGTCATTCCCACCCATCAGCCGATGGTCCGCAAGGACAACTCGGACATGATCTTCCTCTCGCAAGATCCGAAATATCGTGCGGTCATCGAGGACATCAAGGCCTGCCACGAGCGCGGCCAGCCGGTGCTGGTGGGCACCACCTCGATCGAAGTATCCGAGCTGCTTTCCGGTCTGCTGACTCAGGCGAAGGTGGTGCACGAAGTACTGAACGCCAAGCAGCACGAGCGCGAGGCGCATATCGTTGCGCAGGCCGGTGCGCCCGGACAGGTGACCATTGCCACCAACATGGCCGGTCGCGGTACCGACATCGTGCTCGGCGGCAGCCTTGAGGCGGCCTTGGCGACCCTGCCCGACGGCGCCAGCGAGATCGAGCGCCAGCGCGTCAAGACCGAGTGGAAAAAACTGCACGAGCAGGTGCTGGCTTCTGGCGGCCTGCACATCATCGGTACCGAGCGGCATGAGTCGCGGCGCATCGACAATCAGCTGCGCGGCCGCTCGGGTCGTCAGGGTGATCCGGGCTCCTCGCGATTCTATCTGTCGCTGGAAGACAACCTGTTGCGCATCTTCGGTGGCGAAGGCCTGATCCGCTGGATGAAGCGTTTCGGCATGAAGGACGACGACGCGCTGGAAGATCGCATGATCAGCCGGCAGATCGAAAAGGCCCAGCGCAAGGTCGAGCAGCACAACTTCGATATCCGCAAGCACCTGCTCGAGTTCGATGACGTCGCCAATGACCAGCGCAAGGTTATCTATCGCCAGCGCGATGAGCTGCTGGAAGGCGAGGATGTTTCAGCCACTGTGGCCGACATCCGCGAGGACGTGGTGCAGTCGATGGTGCGTTCGCACGTGCCGGCTGACAGCATCGACGACCAGTGGGACATTCCCGCGCTCGATCGCGAGCTGGAAAGCGAGTTCGGCCTGACGCTGGAACTGAAGAGCTGGATCGAACAGCAGCCGGAAATCGATGCCGAACGCATCCTCGGCCACGTGCGCGAATCGGTCGACAGTTTCTTCCAGGCGAAAGAGGCGCAGGTCGGCGCCGATACCATGCGCCAGCTGGAAAAGCACATCATGCTTACCGTGGTCGACAATGCATGGAAGGATCATCTGGCCAACATGGACTACCTGCGACAGGGCATTTACCTGGTGGGCTACGCTCAGCAGGATCCAAAACAGGCATTCAAGCGCGAATCGTTCAAGCTATTTTCCGACATGCTCGACCGTATCAAGGTCGAGGTGGTGCAGATGCTGGCGCGTATCCGCGTTCGCAGCGAGGAGGAGGTTGCGGCGATGGAGGCAGAGCAGCAGCGCATCGCCGAACGTTTGCAGACGCAGATGCTGGCCACTGGCGGTGGCGCGCCGGTCAACGCGTTTGACGCGCCGGACAACAACGAGTCTTCCGGTGGCGCAGGCAACTACGATCGGGCGCCGGAGCCGAACAGCCCGAAGGTGGGTCGCAACGATCTGTGCCCGTGTGGTTCCGGTAAAAAATACAAGCATTGCCATGGCCAGCTGACCTGAGCGTATCAGGACTGGCACGACGTCAGGATGATGTTGAAAAACCCCGCTTCGGCGGGGTTTTTCGTACGTGACGCTGAATCAGTCCTCACTACCCGGCGGACGATGGCGATGCGGCTCGGCGTTGACCGTAATGTACTGAGGCTCTTCCTCATCGATACGCAACGCGGTGAGTTTGCCGCCCCATACGCAGCCGGTGTCGATCGCGTGCACGCCGAAGCCGGCAAACCGCCCGAGCGCGGACCAGTGACCGCAGACAATGCGCGTATCGCGACGACGCATGCCGGGGACTTCAAACCAGGGATACAGTCCGGGTTTCTGCGTGCCGGGAATATTTTTGGCGTCAAAATCGATCCGGCCACTGACGTCGCAGTAGCGCATGCGGGTCATGGTGTTGATGGTGGCGCGTTGTCGATCCAGCCCCTGCAGCCGGCTGGACCACACGGCGGGGCGGTTGCCGAACAGATTGCGCAACAGCCTCGGATGGCGCGGACTGGACAGCTCGCGCTCCACATCCTGCGCTGCCCGCTGCGCTTGTCGCAGCGTCCACATCGGCGCCAGCCCCGCATGCACCATCGTCCAGTTGAGCTTTTCGTCGTGATGCAGCAGCTTTTGCGATCGCATCCATTCGAACAGCACCGGCGCGTCGTCGGCGAACAGTACTTCGCGCAGTTCGGGATTCACCCGCGCCTGCGCGTCGGGACGACGCTGGGCGATCGCCAGCAGACTCAGGTCGTGGTTGCCCAGCGTCACCACGCTCGATTCGCGCAGCTCGTGAATCAGCCGCAGCGTCTCCAGGGATTGCCCGCCACGGTTGACCAGGTCGCCACAGAACCAGAGCTGATCCTGCACCGGATCGAAGCGCAGCTTTTCGAGCAGGCGCTGCAGCTCCGGGTAGCAGCCCTGCACGTCGCCGATGGCGTAGGTGGCCATGTCAGACGATGTCCATCAGTGCCGGATCCATCAATGCAGCGTGCGCGGAATGGACAAGGTGAACGTGGGAATGGGGGCATCGAAATGGGTGCCGTCGTCGGCGAGCATTTGATAACTGCCGCCCATCGTGCCGACCGAGGTTTCCAGCACCGCACCGGAGGTGTATTCGAAGTCGTCACCCGGCCGCATCCACGGTTGCTCGCCGACGACGCCTTCGCCACGCACTTCTTCCACCTTGCCGTTGGCGTCGGTGATCATCCAGTGGCGCGTCAGTAGTCGCGCCGGCATATCACCCTGGTTGCGCAGGGTAATGGTGTAGGCGAAAACGTAGCGATTATCACCGGGCTTCGATTGATCGGGGACGAAGCGCGTTTCCACCTGCACATCGATCGTGTAGGGAGCTTTTTCATTCATGCGCCGATTGTAAGGCCTGCCATCGTGAATGGGGTGCAGCCTTCACTTCTGTGATGAATTCTCGATGGTGAAACTACCCCGTCGCCTGTGCCGTGTAGATCTTTGCCAGTCGGACAAAATCAGCAGGCGACAGGGTTTCGGCGCGAGCCTTGGGGTCGACGTCGGCGCGGCGAATGGCGTCGCTATCGAGCATCTGCTTGAGCGCATTGCTGAGCGTCTTGCGTCGTTGCGCAAAGGCCGCCTTCACCACCGAATAAACGTGCGACGAGTCCGCGTCATGCCTCTGCTCAGGCAACAACGGCAGCAGGCGCACGACCGACGACTCCACTTTCGGCGGCGGGCGAAACGCTTCCGGCGGCACATCGAACAACGGTTCGACCCGACAGGCGAGCTGCAGCATCACTGAAAGCCGGCCGTAAACCTTGCTGCCGGGTTCGGCCGCCATGCGCTCGACGACCTCCTTTTGCAGCATGAAGTGCAGATCCTGGATCGCGCCGAAATGATCGACGCAATGAAACAGGATCGGACTGGAGATGTAGTACGGCAGGTTGCCGGCGATACGCAGGCGCTCCACGCCGAGACTTTGCGCCAGCGCGGTGAAGTCGACCTTCAATACATCGGCGTGGATGATCTGCAACTCACCCACACTCGCAGCGCGCGACTGCAGGCCGGGGATCAGATCCGTATCCAGTTCGATCGCGGTGAGTTTTCCGGCTGCCTTCAGCAACGGCAGTGTCAGCGCGCCTTCCCCCGGACCGATCTCGATCACCGTATCCCCGGGACGGGGCGCAATCATGCTGACGATCTGACCGATGTATCGCTGGTCGTGCAAAAAATGTTGACCAAAACTCTTCTTGGGGCGCGCGCTCATGCGCTTAAGCGCCGGCGTTCGATCAACATCAAGGCCATGCGTGCCGCCGCGATCAGGCTGGCCGGGTCGCCGCGGCCGGTGCCGGCCAGATCGAGCGCGGTACCGTGATCGACCGAGGTACGGATAAACGGCAGGCCGAGCGTGAGATTCACAGTGCGATCGAACGCTTCGCTCTTCAGTACCGGCAGCGCCTGATCGTGGTACATCGCGACCACGGCGTCGTAGTGCTGGCGCTGCGCGGGTATGAACGCGGTGTCGGCCGGCATCGGTCCAATCAAATGCATGCCTTCGGCGCGCAGAGCGTTCATGGCGGGAATGATGGTGTCGATTTCTTCGTGCCCGAGATGCCCGGCTTCGCCGGCGTGGGGATTGAGGCCGAGTACCGCGATGCGCGGGGCGGCAAATCCGAATTTATTGCGCAGCTCGCTGTGCACAATGCGCAGTGTGCGCGTCAGCCACGCTGCGGTGATGGTGGCGGAGACGGCGGACAATGGCAGGTGCGTGGTTACCAAGGCCACGCGCAGCTCGGGGCTGGCCAGCATCATTACCACCTCGGCATCCACGCGTTCGGCAAAAAATTCCGTATGTCCGCTGAAGCGGATGCCGGCCTGATTGATCGAGGACTTTTGCAGCGGCGCGGTGACCACCGCGTCGTAGCGGGCGGCCACGCAGCCATCGCTGGCTTCGGCCAGCGTCGCCAGCACGTGATGCGCGTTGGCGGGATCGGGTTGGCCGGGCAATTCAGTGACCGCCAGCGGCACGTGCCTGACGCGGAGCACACCGGGAAGCGGCTCGGTCTGCACGCTGCCATTATCGTCGATCAGTTCAATGGAAGCGCCGCAGCGCAGCGCGGCGCGCTCAAGCAGCTGGCGATCAGTGACGGCGATCAGGCTGGCCGGCAGCCCGATGCTGGCCAGCCGTATCAACAACTCAGGACCGATGCCGGCAGGTTCGCCGGCTGTTATCGCAAGCCGCGGGAAAGGGATCCCGTTCAATGCGGCTTACGGCGTGGTATCGGTCGAGGCTGCCTTATCATCCGCCGGCTGCAGCTCGGGGGCCATAATCTTGATGTAAGCGTTGGCGCGCGCTTCGCGCAGGTAATCGTCGTACGTCTGTTCGGACTTGCGGTTGCCGATGGCCTGGCGGGCGTCGTCCCGCGCAATCTGGTCAGTCAGATCGCTTTGACGCGTGCCCAGGCGCTGCAGGATATTCCAGCCCGCATCGGTCTGGAACGGCTGCGATATCTGGTTGTCCTTCAGCGTATCGAGCTGCTGACCAATGGCTGAGCCCCAGTCCTGCTGCTTGAACCAGCCCATGTCGCCACCGGCGTTGGCGGTCGTTGTATCGGCCGAATCCTTTTTTGCCGCTTCAGCAAAATCACCGTGCTTGCTGACGAGGCTGGTATAGATGTCCTGCGCTTTCTGGTGGGCCTGCTCGGGCGTGATCAGTTCGCTGGGCTTGATGACGATCTGTCGGGCGTGATATTCGGTGACCACCTGTGCGCTTGGCTGACGCTGGCCAAGCAGTTTGATGATGTTGAAACCGGTCGGGCCGCGCAGAGCAGGGCTGACGTCGCCGGGCTTCATGGCGGCAATGGTGTCGACGAAAGCGGGCGGAACGGCATCCATGCGGCGCCAGCCGAGGTCACCACCCTCCAGCGCATCGGAGGCGTCGGAGAAACGGATGGCGGCTGCGTTGAAATCCAGCCCGCCCTGAATCGCGGCAACGGCCTTGGCAGCTTTGTCCTGCGCGGCCGCAATGGCCGCAGCGTCAGCGCCGCTGGGCGTGCTGATCTGAATATGTGCCAGATGCACTTCCCCGGCTTTGTAGGTCGGGCTGCTGAGCAGGTTATTGACCTCGCTATCCGTCACCGAGACCGAATCCTGAATCACGCTCTGGTGCAGCCGCTGAATAGTGATCTGATCGGACAGCTGCTGGCGAAACGCGCTGTAGCTGCCGCCATCGTGTTCAACGGCGGCGCGTAGCTGATCGGCGGTCATCTTGTTCTGCTGGGCCACGCCGTTCACTGCCTGATCCACATCGGCTTCGGAAACGTGGATGTCCTGATCCTGTGCCTTCTGAATCTGCAGCCGGTTGAGGATCAGGCGATCAAGCACCTGTTTTTCCAGCACGTCGGTGGGCGGCAATTGACCGGGCTGACTGGCGTATTGCTGGCGCAGCGTGCCGACGGCTTCATTCAGCTCACTCTGCAGGATCACGTCGTCATTGACGATGGCGACAATGCGGTCGACGGGCTGCGGACCGCCAGCAGCAGCGCCGGGCAGCAGCTGAGCCTGTGCGGGCATTGCAATGGCGAGAGTCAGCAGAAGAGATGCGAGGAGTTGCTTCATCGATGAAAAGCCTGGGTCGCCATGGGCGTATGCAAAATTATTGATAACCGAGAATATCACGGCTCAACGCGTCGTCGATCTGGCCGCCCGTTGAGCCCAGCCCCTTGAACACCACTTCGAACATGATGGCGTTGTCGCGCAGGTTCACATTACTGGTCGTGGGTGCCGGGCCGAAACCGTAGTAGTTCTGGTTGACGTAATTACGGTCAACCAAGCGCAAGGTCACGCAACAGCTGTCGTATTCCACGCCGGCCAGCGCCTCCACTGTGCCGGTAATGGTGTTCACGACGCCCTTGATGGGCTCCTCATAACTCCATGATCCGATCAGGCGCCAGTACGGCGACAGCGGATAGACCGCGGAAAAACTGTATTGTTCCAGGATGCCCTGGCGGTAGTGGTACGAGAAGTTCAGCACGCCATCGTTGCCCAGCCGATGCTGCAGCTCGAACGAAGCCACATCGGTCTGACGCGAGTTCGGGCTCCACTGGTAAGCCGAGTTGATGCGCCAGCGGTCATTGAGCTGTACGTCGAGCTGCGCAACGTAATCGGAGCCGTTGTAATTGGTCGCCACCGGAACGGTGTTCTGACCGTTCGGTATCTGAACGCGCTGCGGCGAGAAATAGCGGATCTGTCCGAAGCTGGCCGACACGCGTTCGACGCCATTCTCGTCGAGCAGCCGGCTGGTCAGTGCGCCGGTCAGGTTGTTGGCGTTCATCTGGCGATCGGCGCCGGCGAACTGGTTCGGCGTGAACAGCTGGTAGTAGTCGAACGAGGTCAGCGAGCTGTCGAACAGCGGCAGGTTGTTCTGATTGCGGTACGGCACGTACAGGTAGTACGCGCGCGGTTCGAGCGTCTGCGTGAAATTGCTGCCGAACAGCGAGATGCTGCGATCAAACACCAGTCCGCTGTCCAGGCTGACGATCGGCAAGGCTCGGCTTGGCGACTTGTCCGTAAACGGCGAAGCCGTGCCGCTGCCGCTGCCCAATATTCCGTAGTAGCCGTAATTTTGGTAGTTGCCGTTCAAGTCGTAAGCGGTATAGCGATAGGCCAGCTTGGGCCGCACAAACCACGCCGAGGTACCGAAATCAGCCTGTAGATACGGATAAAGATCGACGCGCGCACCTTCGACATTGGCCGTCTTGTGAAACTCATCGGCCTCGTTGTTCATACCGAACTCGAGCCAGCGCGAAATCGGCACGTTCAAATTGAGCGTCACATACGGCATCTTGTCGTATGGGTTCACCGTGTCGGTCGCGAACGGGTTGGCGTTTTGATAGAGCAGGCCACCGAGGGACGCATTCCACCAGTTGCCGCCACCGACGATCGCGGCGTTCGATGTCAGTGTGTAGATGGCCTGCTTCGTCAGCGCGTTGCCGTAATCGTAGATATAGCTGCTGTCCGAGACGTGGTTGTACGAGCCGACGAAAGCCCAGCCGTCCCACAGGGCCGTGGTGTCGGTCAGGTCGACCAGATAACGCGAGTCGCCCTTGGTATTGGTCAGGCCGTCGCTTTCACCCGTGTCATTCGGCACATATTCCACATTGTCCTGACCGTGGCTGGTCGCTGTCTCGTAACGAAATTCACCCGCCAGCAGCGGGCCACGATCGGTATAGAAACGTGGCTCCAGCGTGGCGTCGTAGTTGGGCGCCAGATTTAAGTAAAAAGGTGCGCTGATCTCGAAACCCGAACGGCTAGTGTTGCTGAGCGTCGGTGCCAGAAAACCGGTCTCGCGCCGGTTGTCGAGCGGAAAGGTGAAGTACGGCAAATAGATGAACGGCACATTGCCCACGCGCATGGTTCCATTACGCGCGGTGCCGACGCCGGTGTCCTTGTCCATCGTGATCGACTTGGCGCGAAACTCCCACACGTGGTGGCCCAGGTCGCAGGTCGAGTACGTCGCCATCGCGTAGCGTGAGTGCAGGTCGTCGAGCATCTGCCCCTGTTTGGCCACGCCATTGCCGCGTGCGTCGAGCATCTGATAGGTCACGTTGTCGGCAATACCGCGGCTGGCATCAGAGTTGCCACGCATGTGACTGCCAGAGATCAGCTGGGTGGATTCCTGATAGCGCACATTGCCGCGCGCGTCGTAATCGCTGGTCTCATCGTTGTAATCGACGGTATCGGCCTGCAGCTTTTCGTCGGCGCGTTTCAGTACCACGTTGCCGGACAGGTGATACACCGTCTGGTTGGAGCTATCGACGTTGATCGAGTGGACGTCGGTCGGACTCGTATTGCGCAGCGCCGGATTCTTGCCCAGGCTCGGGTCATAGAAGTCCAGCAGCGCGTTAGGCCGGCAGATCGCAAAGTTGTAAGGCCGCGGCGCGCAATGGAACGAGCCCAACGGACAAACCTGTTCAGCGCCGTCAAGCGATGACGCGGGTTTTTGCGTTGCCGCATCGGCCGGTCCTCCAAACAAGGCAAGGGCGGCAGCGACGGCAAGGAGGCGGTGCGGTGGGAGCTTATGCGTCACGTCGAAATCTGTCGTCTTTGAAGGCACGTTAAGCTAACAGAAAGATCGCGTGTAAGGCAGGCATACATTCTCCCGTTTCAGCGCGCTCACCTGCAGCGGCGCGGCCATCGTCAGGATTGGCCCCGTTTTACGGCTTTCCCCCGTTTCAGCCGGGGTCGAAGCGACCGGCTGCCGGCTTGCAGCAAGCCTCAATCCATCAGGGCCGAGACATGGGCTGATGCGCTGGCGGCCAAGGCCGGCAGGTCGTAGCCGCCCTCCAGCGTCGAGACCAGCCGACCGCCTGAATGTCGGCGGGCGACGGCGACCAGTTTCTCGGTAATCCAGGTGTAGTCGTCCTGCCCCAGCCGGATATCGGCGAGCGGGTCGTTGCGGTGCGCGTCGAAGCCGGCGGAAACCAGCACGAGCTGCGGTTTGAACGCATCCAGCCGGGGCAGCAGCAAACCGTCCCACAGTTCGCGGAATTCGCGCGAGCCATCGCCCGGCGACAGCGTGCCGTTGACGATATTGCCCACGCCACGCTCGTTTTCGAAGCCCGTGCCCGGATAGAGCGGCGACTGGTGGCTGGAAACAAACAGCACCCGCTTGTCGGCTTGGAAAATGGCCTGCGTGCCGTTGCCGTGGTGCACGTCGAAATCGGCGATCGCCACACGTTTCAGGCCGTAAGCGGCGATCGCATGGGCGGCAGCCACCGCAATACTGTTGAACAGGCAAAAACCCATCGCCTGGTCGCGCGTGGCGTGGTGGCCGGGCGGGCGCACGGCGCAGAAGGCGCGCTGATTGTCGGCGCCGCTCATGACGGTATCCACCGCCGCGACCACCGCACCGGCAGCGCGCAAAGCGGCGTCCAGCGATCCCGGCGACATCACCGTGTCTTCGTCCAGACGATGCGCGCCATCCGCCGGTGCGCTGGCAAAAATACCATCCACGTAAGCGGAGCTGTGCGCGCGCAGCAATTGCTCGCGGGTGGCACGGGGCGCCTCGATCCGATCCAGTGCCGCGTAGCGGTCGACGTCCAGCGCGTGCAGCACGGAGGACAATCGCGCCGGACGTTCGGCGTGACCAGCGCCCGGGTCGTGCAGCAGACAGTCTGCGTGGGTATAGAGCTGGAGCATGGGCGGGCGGTCCCGTCGGAGGGTCTGAAGGACTAGTTCTTGGCGGTGGGTTTGCGTCGCCGCTCGTGCTGCCACAGCACTTCACCGTAGCCGCCGGCACGCGCCAGCACCCGGCAAATCACAAATAGCAGATCGGACAGCCGATTGAGATAGCGCGTTGCCTGCGGTCGCACATCTTCTATATGCGCCAGCGCAACCACATCGCGTTCGGCCCGTCGGCACACGGTGCGCGCAAGGTGGCAGGTGGCCGCCGCCATGTTGCCGCCCGGCAGGATGAAATCCTTCAGCGGCGGCAGGGGTTCGTTGAAGCCATCGAGAACATGTTCGAGCCGATCGATGTCGGCGTCCTCGATCATCGCCATGCCGGGAATACACAGCTCGCCGCCGAGATCGAACAGCTCGTGCTGCACCTGGGTCAGGGCCTCGCGCACGGCGTCGTCGACGCCCTCACTGGCCAGTACCATGCCGATTGTGCTGTTGAGCTCGTCCACCGTGCCATAGGCGCTGACGCGCAGGGAATCTTTCGAAACCCGCGAACCGTCGCCCAGTCCGGTGCTGCCGTCATCGCCCGTGCGGGTGTAGATCTTCGACAGGCGGTTGCCCACGTCAGTGCAGCTGACCGCTGCGCTGACGCACGCGGGACAACTGCACCGCCAGCACATGCAGTACTGCGCCCAGACCGACCCAGACAGCGGTGGTTTCGAGGAATGGCAGATACCAGTCGCCGAGATTCTCGACCCATCCGCCAAAATTACGCGTCGCCGCCGGCACGCTGGCACTGAGCCAGAAGAAGCTGCCGTTGGAAATCACATAGCACACCGTCACGCTGGCCAGCAGCGCTGCCGCCGCCATGCCCAGCGTGGCCAGGTCCAGACCACGCTGATACTTGGCCAGCACACTGCCGCCCAGCCACAGGCTGAAATACGACGGGATCAGGAACCAGTAGGCCGCCGACACGCAGTAGTGGCTCCAGAAATCCAGGCCCTGGTTAGTGATCACCACGTAATCGACCAGCACCGCCTCGATCATCAGCAGCGGGAATGCCCAGCGCGCCGAGCCGCGCAGCCAGAAACCGGCCAGGAAAAATACGCCCCACGAGGCATCCGGCAGCGCATCGAAATGATGCAGAAACGAATGGTGGATACGGGTGGCCGCCATCACCAGGGCGAGTGCGAGCAAAATGCCCAGGCGTTGGGTGTGCGTCTTGGCCATGCGAAGCTCCGTGAGATCGTTTCGTGCAGGTCGGTTCAGGCCGCTAGTCTAGCCCACCGGCCGCGATCCGTTCCGGTCTAGCGGTTATCATCGACCGATGAATGTCACTCTGCCTTACTCGTCGTCCCGAACCCCTGTATTGATCATCGGCGGTGGCCTGGTCGGCGCCAGCCTGGCGATCGCGCTGGACGCCGCGGGTGTCGCCGCCACTTTGGTCGAAACCTCGGCGCCGCGTGTGGATGCGCAGCCCAGCTATGACGAACGCAATCTCGCGCTGGCTCGCGCCACGGTGAACGGTCTCAAGGCGATCGGCGTCTGGCCCCATGCGGCGTCGGGCGCCACGCCAATCCGGCACATCCATGTCAGCCGCACCGGCGAGTTCGGCAGTGCGCGCATTGATGCGGATCGGCACGGCGTCGACGCGCTGGGCTGGACGCTGCCGGCGCGCGAACTGGGTACCGCCCTGCTGCGTCGCTTGGACGAGTGCAGCACACTCACCCGGCTTGCGCCCGCCAGTCTGGTTGGCTTGCAGCCGCTGGCCGACGGCTGGCGCGCGCAAATCAGCACGTCGGAAGGCCCGCGCAGCATCGACACAAGCTTGGTGGTCGGTGCCGATGGCACCGAGTCCTTCGTGCGTCATCAGCTCGGTATCGACGTCGACCGGGAGGATTACGAGCAGACCCTGTTTGTCTGCACCATCACGCCGGAGCGCGAGCACTGCCATCGCGCCTACGAGCGTTTTGCTGACGACGGTCCGGTGGCGATGTTGCCGCTTGCCGAACGCCGCTGCGGTCTGGTGCTCACCGTGCCCAGCGATCAGGCGGATGCCGTCGCCGCGCTGGACGATGCAGGCTTCGCCGACTTCGCGCAGCGGCGTTTCGGCTGGCGGCTCGGTCGGCTCAGCCGGCCCGGCAAGCGCCATCCCTATGCGATTCGCGCGGTAACCGCAAAGTCACTGATTGCGCCGCGCGCGGTGCTGGTCGGCAACGCGGCGCAGACGGTGCACCCGATCGGCGCGCAGGGGTTCAACCTCGGCCTGCGCGATGCGTTGACGCTGGCTGAGTTGGTGGCCGCGTCGTCAGATCCGGGTTCGGCTGATTTGCTGGCCGACTATGCGGCGCGTCGCGCACCGGACCGCGAGGGCACCATCGCCATGAGCCACAGCCTGGTGCGTCTGGCCTGCCTGCCGCAGCCGCTGCTGGCGCCGCTGCGTTCGCTGGCGTTGCTGGCGTTCGATCGTGTGCCGCCGCTGCGCAACGCGATGGCCAAAAGCGGCATGGGTTTTCGCGGCGAGCCGCCGCGGGCGGTGCTGGAGCGCTTGCCGTGAGCATGGCTGCGCCGGATGTTTCAGCACGCCGCCGTCCTGCGGCGCTGGATGTAGCGGTCGTCGGCGGCGGCATGGTCGGTGCCGCGGCGGCACTGGCGCTGGCCCGCGCCGGTTTTCGCACGGCTCTGCTGGAGGCACGCGAGCCGTCGCCGTGGCGGGTACAGAACGAGGTCGATCTTCGTGTCGTCGGCCTCGCGCCATCGTCGATAGAGCTGCTGGATAAAATGGACGTCTGGACGTCCATTCGTGGATCACGCGCCAGCCCGTATTCGCACATGCACGTGTGGGACGCCGAGAGCGGTGCAGCCATCTCTTTCGATGCCGCCAGCGAGGGGCGCCAGCAACTTGGTTATATCGTCGAAAACAGTCTGGTGCAGTGGACGCTATGGCAAGCGCTGGCCGCCGCCGGCGTGCAGCGCCTTTGTCCGGCAGAAGTGCGGTCGTTCGAGGCGCGCGAGGACCGCATCCAGCTCGAGCTTGGCGATGGCCAGTCGCTGAGCGCCGGCTTGCTGGTGGCGGCCGATGGCGCGGCTTCGCCGTTGCGCGAGCTGGCCGGCATCGCCACGCGTGGCCGCGACTATGCGCAGCACGCCATCGTGGCGCATCTGCGTACCGAGCTGCCGCATCAGGCGACCGCTTGGCAGCGCTTTCTTTCCACCGGCCCGCTGGCCTTGCTGCCGCTGGCCGACGGCCGCAGCTCGCTGGTCTGGTCGCTGCCCGAGAACGAGGCCCAGCGCGTGCTGGCGCTGGACGATGAGGCGTTTCTCGGCGAACTCGGTATCGCCACTGATTTTCGGCTGGGCCGTATCACCGCCACTTCAGCGCGCGCGGCCTTTCCATTGAAGTTGCAGCTGGCCCAGCGTTATCTGGCCGAACGTTTTGTGCTGCTGGGCGATGCTGCGCACGCAGTGCATCCGCTGGCCGGGCAGGGGGTAAACCTTGGCCTGCGCGATGTAGCCGAATTGCGCGACACACTGGCGGCCGCGCGTTCGGCCGGCCGCGATATCGGCGCCGAACATGTGCTGCGTCGCTATGCACGCCGTCGGCGCAGCGCTGACACGCTCGATGCACTCGGCCTTGACGCGCTGGCACGTATCTATGCCTGGCAGTCGTCGCCGCTGGTCGCGGCTCGCGGTGTGGGTGTTCGGTTGCTGGACAGGCTTTCGCCGATCAAGCGCAGGATTGCCGATCACGCGGCGGGGATTTGACCCACGCCGCGTACGTGGGTCGACCGCCGATTTTAAAGCGACATACTTTCCATCAACGCACCGAGGATTTCGTCATGCGACTCGTCCGACTTTGCTGCGCGCTCGTCCTTAGCACCGTTGCCATGGCGACTCAGGCCAAGATGGTCAATAAGCCGGTCGAGTGGACCCAGGACGGCACACGCTTCCACAGCGTGCTGGTCTACGACGATGCGTTCAAAGCCAAGCGTCCGGGCCTCGTGATGGTGCCGAACTGGTACGGCATCAACGACATGGCCGTGCAGAAGGCCGAGATGATTGCCGGCAAGGATTACGTGATCCTGCTCACCGATATGTATGGCGCCAACGTGCGCCCGACGCAGGGCAATGCCGATCAGGCGATGGCCGCGGTCAAGCCGCTGTACGGCAACCGCGAACTCATGCGCAAGCGCATCAACGAAGCGCTGGCGCAGCTGAAGGCGCAGGCGGGCAGTGCGCCGATCGATCTGACTAATCTCGCCGCCATCGGTTTCTGCTTCGGCGGTTCGGCCGTGCTCGATCTGGCGCGCAGCGGCGCCGATGTCAAAGCGGTGGTGTCGTTCCACGGCGGTCTGACGACCGACAATCCCGCGCTGGGCAAAAACATCAAGGCTCGCGTGCTGGCGATGAACGGTGCGGACGACAAGAGCACGATGCCGGATGCCGACAAGTTCATGGACGAGATGCGCGGCAGCCCGGCCGACTGGCAGTTCGTGGTGATCGGTCACGCCGTGCATTGCTTCACCGAGAAAGGCGAACATTCCGCCGGTTGCCGCTATGACGAAAAAGTCGCGCAGCGCAGCTATCGCCTGATGCACGACTGGCTGCGCGAATCGTTCGCCAACCAGCCCTAACGTTTACTCCATCGACCACTCGGTCGACTCTTCGGAAGCATCGATGAAAGCCAGCAAGGGTGTAGTACGGGTCGAAGATCGCGCAGCGGTATTGCGCGCGCTGCAGAATGCCAAGATGGCGGCGTCGGCAGACGCGTACGTCCGCGGCGCCACCGTGCGGTTTTATCATTGGCTGGAGGCGAACCACAGCTGGTCGATTCCGCAGGGGCCCGCGGTCTGGATCTGCGGCGACTGCCATCTCGGCAATCTCGGCCCGCTGGCCGATACCGAAGGCCGTGTGCAGGTGCAGATCCGCGACCTCGATCAGACGGTGATCGGCAATCCCGCGCACGATTTGATTCGGCTCGGCCTGTCGCTGGCCACCGCAGCACGCGGCTCGGACCTGCCGGGCATCACCACGGTGCGCATGATCGAGACCTTGATGGAAGGTTACGAGTCGGCCTTCCCCGAGAACGACGAGCCGCATCCGGAAAAGCCGCAGGCGGTGAAGCTGGTGATGAAAAAAGCGATGAAGCGCACCTGGAAGCAGCTGGCGCGCGAACGCATCGATGATCCCAAGCCGATCATTCCGCTGGGCAAGCGCTTCTGGCCGCTGGCGAAAGACGAGCGCAAGGCGATCGAAGAGCTGTTCAGCACGCCAGCGCTGGATGAGCTGGTGACGCAGATCAACCATCGCGCCGACGGCTCGCGCGTCAAGGTGCTCGACGCGGCCTACTGGCGCAAAGGCTGCAGCTCGCTGGGCAAGCTGCGTTACGCGGTTTTGCTGGATGTCGACGGCGGCGATGTCAACGGCGACGACCTCTGCCTGATCGACATTAAACAAGCCAACAAGGCCGCGGCGCCGCATGCGAGCGGTGTCGTAATGCCGCGCGATCAGGCGCGTCGTGTCGTCGAAGGTGCGCGGCATCTTTCACCGGCGCTGGGCGATCGCATGCGCAGCACCACGCTGCTGGATACACCGGTGATCATCCGCGAGCTGCTGCCGCAGGATTTGAAGCTTGAGATCGAGCATCTCGACGAGGAGGAAGCCATCAAGGCGGCACGCTTCCTGGCCAGCGTCGTCGGTCACGCACACTGCCGGCAGATGGACGCGAAAACCCGCCGCGCCTGGCGCAAAGAGCTGCAGCGCAACCGCTCCAAGACCCTCGATGCACCTTCGTGGCTATGGTCCAGCGTGGTCGATCTGGTCGCCGAGCACGAGCGCGGCTATCTCGAGCATTGCCGCAAGTACGTGTTGCTGGATCACGATTGATCGGCTTTGACGTGTGGGTTCAAGAAAACATTGATCTCGCGTTCCGACCTTGGCACTGAGGGTTTATCTGTTTAGCGCCACGCCGTTTGCTTGAACGGCCCCTGCTGCCGATAACGGCTCGGCGCGACGCCGCACGACGCCTTGAATGCCGCGATGAAACCGGAGTAGCTGTCAAAACCCGACTCGATGGCGATTTGCGTGAGCGTTCTGGCCGGCTCTTGTTCCATCAGCGCTCTGGCGGCATGAACGCGCACTCGCGTGACGTACTGCCAGAGCGAGCACCCCATCGCCGCGCGAAACAAGCGGCAAAGATGGAACGCGCTGGTGGCGGAAGCGCTGGCAATGGAGGCCAGATCCATGGGTTCGTGAAAGTTAGAGTGGACATAATCCATCGCGCGGCGAATACGCCAATCTATCGGGGTGCACCCCGATTTTCGCGAGAATCCTTCGGCAGCTCCACCGACGGCGGCAGCAAAGCTGACGAAAATGGATTCACCCACCAGAGGTCCATAGGGGCTACCGGCCAGCATGTCAGCGTGCATCGCGCGCATCAGAAAGCTGAGCGTTGGCGATGCGTGTCCGATGGCTGGCGCGATTTCGCTTCGCAACCCGCCGTGCTCTTGGCCGAGCGCATCGGTCAACGCGGCCGGCGTGAAATACAGGCAGGCGAAATCCACCGGGCGATCCCACCAGACCTTGGCCGAGGCACCTGCGGGAATGATGGAAACATGATCGGGCGGTAACGATGTGCCGCTGCGATGGCCTTCCATGTCCCAGCCCATGCTCAACGGCTCGTGATCGAGCCGCAGGCCGAAATGGTGAAATGGCACGCCCGGCGTCACGTCGGCCATCGGGCCAAAGCACGATTGCTCCACGACGAAGGCCGAATGCAGGCGACGGTGCGCCACCTTGTCCTCGAACCACGGCGGCACCCGCGTCATGACCACGGCAGCTGCGTCCATCGGGCTACTCCGGGAGGTAATCGAGAGATACACGCCTGGAAAAAAGATTAGCAGGATTCAGAAAGAACGGCGCTGGGCGTTGAGGCTAATCTGGCTGTGCACGTCACATCGCGTCCTTTGTTCAAGGACGGCGATCTACGCACATCGACAGGGGGAGTCATGAAAGTTCAGCGTTCACTTTTGCTCGTTGCCAACGCACTATTTTTGCTTGGGCCGGCGGCAGCCTCGGTCGCGTTCGCCACACCGGCGGATGCACCTCCGGTGCAGGAACAGGCCGGCCTCCAGCAGCAGTTGATCGCCGCCGACCGGGCCCTGTTCGACGTCACCACGGGACCCCACCCGGACGTCGAGAAGTACCAGCAGATGCTGGCTCCCGACTATGTCGACATCGAGTTTGGGATTGTCCACTCCCGCCAAGAGGACGTTGACCAGGTCAAGGTGATGCGGGACTTTTCGATTGACTACAAGAATCCCAAGGCCGTCGTCCTCTCGCCCACCTCGGGCTACGTTCTCGCCGACGTGCGCTATTCAGGCGTCGTCAACGGCGGAGGCATCCAGAATCATGTGCTTTCCACCACCATCTACTCACTCGAGCAAGGCAGGTGGCTTGCGCACCTGCAGATGTCCCAACCGTATGCCGCAGCGCCGAAATCCACAGCAGCCGTCCCGGACAGCGATCCCACGCTCGTCGCGCTGCGCGCACTGGCCTCGCAGGTGGAAGCGCGGGTTCACGTCCCCGGCTACCCCGCGTTCACTCCGCCGAAGGTGATGCTCGATGCCGGCATGGGCGTCTCGTACTTCAGTTACGGCGACCAGACCGTGCATGAGGCGCAGTTTGCCGACCTGCCCGCACCGATGCAGAGCATATGGAATCAGTGGGCCACGTACACCACCGACCAACCGACCGGCAAGGCGCTCTTCGATGACATGTTTCATCGTTTCTTCTTCGTCCATGAGCTGGGACACTGGATGGCCAGCCAGGTTATCGCCGGACTTCCAAAGGGCGAGATAAGTGTCATCGCCAAAAACGACGCAGGCCATAAGTGGGAGGGAGAAATAGCCGCAAACCGCATTGCCGTTGCCTGGTATCGCGAGCATGACCCGCAATACCTCGCCAAGCTGGTGAAGGACTTCCGCAATATCGAAGCCCATCTGCCGAACCCCGTACCCGCCGGCGTCGACAAGAAAACCTATTTCACCGACAACTACCAGAAACTGGGCGCCGACCCGCTGGCTTACGGTTGGTACCAGCTGCAGATGGTGCTGATCGCCTATGACGAGCCCGCTCGAAGCTTCCAGCAGGTGCTCTACGCGCTGCCAAAGAATCGCTACGAATGATTTGTTGACGTTTAGCGATATTTTCCTTGGATCTATTTTCCTCGGATCAGCTGCACCGCCCGATTTGATCGGGCAAGAGGCCGTCGTTTGAGAATCACCATGGAAAAGGGAAGAGAGCCATGACACTACGCCGCACGATGAAACGTATGCTCTCAGCGCTGCTCTTCCTGATCGGCTTGGCAATCTCCATCGCGGCGAGCCTCATGGCGACCTATCAAACGGCCAAGGTGATGCCAAGTAGGGATGGGTTGACTGCAGTTGCGCTGCTGGTGTTTTTTCTTTGCGTTTTCCTGACTATAAAACTCGTGGGTAAGCTAAGCACCAGTTTTCTCAATCGCCGCACAGTTTTCACGAGTGCCATATTCTCGGCTCTTTTTGCGCTTGGTCTTTATTTCGCCGTGTTGAGACCGTTGCACTATCCGCATATCGTCCCGGTACCCCGCGCGAATACGCAGTATTGGAATCTTCCGACAGGGTCCCGCATCGCTTACAGTGTGTATGAGCCAACTGCAGGTGTGCCGGTGAAAGCCGAGCCGATCTTGTTCGTGCACGGCGGCCCGGGCGTGCGTGCGCTCGATACAGACCATGCTTTTTACGGGCAGTTCGCGCGGGATGGTTTCCGGGTGTATCTCTTCGATCAGGCCGGCTCTGGCCTGTCGGATCGCCTAAACCATGTGGCGGACTATTCGGTAGAACGTTTCATCGCCGATATCGAGGCAATTCGTCAGCAGATTGGCGCCGACAGGCTCATTTTGATTGGGCATTCCTGGGGCGGCACACTCATTGCGCACTATGCCGCGGCCCATCCGGACCATGTGGCAAAGCTGGTCTTTCATTCGCCGGGGGCGATATGGAATTATGCGTCCGCTCCATTGGAGCCGCAGCGGACCGATGCGAAGGAACACGGGGGTCTTCCTCCGCTACGAATAGTGGCGGCGATTGTTTTGTCGCATGCCAGCTGGAGTGCGGCAGAAAACCTGTTGCCCCAGGAAGAGTCCGGCGACTGGCAACTTGCAAATGCTCCGGCTGATTTGGGCGCGACGGTTTGTAAGGGAGAGCGCGGTAAATTGCCCGTCGATTTGTCGCCTGCCAAGGTTGCCGGGATGAATCTCTACCCATTGCTTGTCGCCGATCGGGAACTGAATGACAAGCCTGAAATGGATATTCGCGGACAGCTTGGCAAGCTGCATGTTCCTGCCATTGCGTTGGAGAGCCAGTGTGAATTTGTACCGTGGTCGCAGCAGTTGGAATACAAGCAGTCCATTCCGGGATTGCAGGAGTTCTATTTTGCCGACGCCGGTCATTACATCAACTTTTCGCAACCGGAAAAGCTGGCAGCGGTGATCCGCTCCTTTCTGCTAGATCAGCCGCCGCCTTTCCCTGCATATCAGGGCGACAAAGATCCTCGGCCCGCGATCAAGCCTTGAATGCACAGCGTGATGAACGGCCGCAACGCGGAGACTAGCCGTGTTCATTGATCTCGGGTTTTGCTGATCTAGTTTCAGTGCGTGCGTTCAACCGCATAAGCGGCCAGGGTCAGCAGCGCATCGCGATGCGCTGAATCCGGCAGCACCTGCAATGCGGCGCAGGCGGCATCCGAGTGAAATACCGCGCGCTCATGCGTGCGTTCCAGGGCACCGGAGTCGCGGATGGCGGCGATGATGCGGTCGAGCGAATCCAGCCCGCCTTGCTCGATCGCGTGCCGCAGCGATTGCGCCTGCTCGGGGGAGGATTTTTCCAGGGCGTAGATCACCGGCAGCGTGGGCTTGCCTTCGGCTAGGTCGTCGCCGATATTCTTGCCCAGCGTGTCGGCGTCCGAGACGTAGTCGAGCAGGTCGTCGGCAATCTGGAACGCGTAGCCGAGCTGCATGCCGTATTCGCGCAGCGCCGCGATCTGGTTTTCCGGCAGGCCGCCAAGAATGCCACCCAGCTCGGTGGCGGCGGCGAACAGCACGGCGGTCTTGCGCTCGATCACGGCCAGGTAGGCCGCCTCGTTGACGTCGGCGTTGCCGATGTTGAGCAGCTGCAGCACCTCGCCTGCGGCGATGGTGTTGGTGGTGTCGGCCAGGATGCGCATGATCCGCATGTCGTCCAGTTCCACCATCAGCTGGAACGAGCGCGAGTAAAGAAAATCGCCGACCAGTACGCTGGCGGCATTGCCCCACAGCGCGTTGGCGGTCTTGCGGCCGCGGCGCAGGTCCGACTCGTCGACCACGTCGTCGTGCAGCAGGGTCGAGGTGTGAATGAACTCGATGATCGCCGCCAGCTTGGTGTGCTGGTCGCCGCGATAGCCGGCGGCACCCGCGGCCAGCACGTGCAACATCGGTCGCAGGCGTTTGCCGCCGCTGGCGATGATGTGGTCGGCGATCTGGTTGATCAGCACCACATCGGACGACAGCCGCTGGCGTATCAACGCATCGACACGTCGCATGTCGGTTGATGCGAGCTCACGCACCTGGGTGAAGTCGGCGGGGCGGCTGGCGTCGGCGGGCATCGAGTTCATGTGGGCTTCAAATCGGTGTGTATGGCGATTATAGGGTGCGACAGGTAATTACGCCGTGACATGACGCCGCGCGCACCGGTACGCCGAGCCCAGCAGCGTCTTGCGGAAAACTTTACGGCTTGTTTACGCGAGTACGCCGAATCGATACCCCGTTGTTATGCGGCAATTCCTACAGTGCGCACCTTACTTTACCGAGCCCGCGCCAATGGATTTCGTCTACCTGCTGCTGCTGATCGTGCTGTGCGCAGCCACCTTGGGTCTGTTGCTGATCTGCGACCGACTGAGTCCGCGCAAGTAATCGTGACCGGCAGAACCCTCCCAAAACGCATCCGCCGCTGCCTCGATCGACACGGCTTTCTTCAGCAACGTTACTGAGTTCCCTCTCATGAATGTCCTCTATGTCCTCGCCGGGCTGATCGCTGTGGCGCTGACCGGCTACCTCTGTGTGGCCCTTCTCAAGCCGGAGTGGTTCGAATGACCACCAATGACTGCGTCCAGATCGGTTTCTTTCTGGTCATCCTGCTGCTGCTGGTCAAGCCGCTAGGTTGCTACATGGCCAGCGTGTTTTCCGACGAGTCTGATGACATCCGGCCCAATCGCATCAGGCGTTTCGGCGGCGGCGCCGAGCGGCTGATCTATCGCCTGTGCGGCATTCGCCAGGACGAAGACATGGGCTGGAAGCGTTATGCGCTGGCGGTGCTCGTGTTCAACATCCTCGGCCTGCTGGTGGTCTATGCGCTGCAGCGTCTGCAGCAGTGGCTGCCGCTGAACCCGCAGCACTTTGGCGCGGTGACGCCGGACTCGGCGATGAACACCGCGATCAGCTTTGTCAGCAACACCAACTGGCAGGGCTACGGCGGCGAGTCGACCATGAGCTACTTCACCCAGATGCTGGGTTTGGCCGTCCAGAACTTTCTTTCAGCGGCAACCGGTATCGCGGTGCTGATCGCGATCATCCGCGGCTTCAGCCGCCGCAGCGCGCTGGGCCTGGGCAACTTCTGGGTCGACATGACGCGCAGCACGCTGTACATCCTGATGCCGCTGTCTCTGATTTTGACGATGCTGCTGGTGTCGCAGGGCGTGGTGCAGAACTTCAAGTCCTACGTCGACGTGCCGGTGGTGCAGACAACCACGGTCAGCGAACCGGTGCTGGATGCCTCCGGCGCGGCGGTGAAAGACAAAGCCGGCAATCCGGTGATGAAGCCGACCGAGGTCTCGACGCAGACCCTGCCGATGGGCCCTGCCGCCTCGCAGATCGCAATCAAGCAGCTCGGCACCAACGGTGGCGGCTTCTTCAACGTCAACTCGGCGCATCCGTATGAGAACCCCACACCTTTCAGCAATTTCCTCGAGCTGCTGTCGATCCTGCTGATTCCCGCCGCGCTCTGCTACACCTTTGGCGAGCTGGTGAAGGATAAACGCCAAGGCTGGGCGTTGCTGGCGGTGATGCTGGTGATCTTTGTACCACTGCTGATCGCCTGTACTTCGGCCGAGCAGGCGGGCAACCCCGCGTTCAACGCGCTGCACGTCGATCAGACGGCGTCCGCGCTGCAGGCCGGTGGCAATATGGAAGGCAAGGAGACGCGCTTCGGTATCGTCAATTCCACCCTGTGGGCGACAGCAACGACGGCGGCATCGAACGGTTCGGTCAATGCGATGCATGACTCGTTCACTCCGCTGGGCGGCCTGATTCCGATGTGGCTGATCCAGCTCGGCGAAGTGATTTTCGGCGGCGTCGGCTGCGGCTTGTACGGCATGCTTGCCTTCGCGGTGGTCGCGGTATTCATCGCGGGCCTGATGGTCGGCCGCACGCCGGAATACCTCGGCAAGAAGATCGAAGCCTACGAAATGAAAATGGCCAGCCTCGCCGTGCTGCTGCCGTGTGCCCTGGTGGTCATCGGCACGGCGATCGCGGTGATGGTGCCGGCCGGCTTTGCCGGCGTGGCCAACCCCGGCGCGCATGGCTTCACCGAGATGCTTTATGCGGTGAGTTCGGCGTCCAACAACAACGGCAGCGCGTTCGGTGGTTTGTCGGCCAATACGCCGTTCTGGAATGTGCTGCTCGGTATCTGCATGTTCCTCGCACGCTTCCCGCTGATCATCGCGATGCTGGCGATGGCCGGTGCGCTGGCGGCTAAGCGCCACGTACCCGCCACGGCCGGCACCTTGCCGACGCATACGCCGCTGTTCGTCACCCTGCTGGCCTGCGTGGTGATCGTGATCGGCGCGCTGACCTTCTTGCCGGCGCTGGCTCTCGGGCCGATCGCCGAATACCTGATGTCCGCCCACTGATGCACTTGCCATCGATCTTTTCTGGACACTGAATCATGACTACCCAAACTGAAACGATGGGCCACGCGCCTGTCGGCAATTTCAATCGTGCGATGGTTATCGCGGCGATCGGCGATTCCTTCCGCAAACTTTCCCCGCGTTTGCAGTTCCGCAATCCGGTGATGTTCGTGGTGTTCGTCTGCAGTGTGCTCACTACCATGCTGTGGGTACAGGCGCTGGCCGGCCACGGCGAGGCGCCGACAGCCTTCATCTTCTGGGTCAGCCTGTGGCTGTGGTTCACCCTGCTGTTTGCCAACTTTGCCGAAGCGCTGGCCGAAGGCCGCGGCAAAGCCCAGGCAGACGCGCTGCGCAGCTCGCGCAAGGACGTGATCGCCAACAAGCTGGCCAGCGCCGATCGCAACGCCGCGATCACGATGACGCCATCGAGCGAACTGCGCACCGGTAACTTCGTGCTGGTGATGGCGGGCGACCAGATTCCCGGCGATGGCGAAGTGGTGGTCGGTGCGGCCAGCGTCGACGAAAGCGCGATCACAGGAGAGTCCGCGCCGGTGATCCGCGAATCCGGCGGCGACCGCAGTGCCGTCACCGGCGGCACCAAGGTGTTGTCCGATTGGGTGGTGGTACGCATCACCAGCAACCCGGGCGAGAGCTTCCTCGATCGCATGATCGCGATGGTCGAAGGTTCCAAGCGCCGCAAGACGCCGAATGAAATTGCGCTGACGATTCTGCTGGCCAAGTTCACGCTGATTTTTTTGCTGGCCTGTTCCACGCTGTTGCCGTATTCGATCTACAGCGTCAAGGTGGCCGGCGCCGGTAATCCGATCACGCTGACCGTACTGATTGCGCTGCTGGTGTGCCTGATCCCTACCACCATCGGTGCGCTGCTCTCGGCGATCGGCATCGCCGGCATGGACCGGATGATCCGCGCCAACGTCATCGCCACCTCCGGTCGCGCCGTGGAAGCCGCCGGCGACGTCGATGTGCTGTTGCTCGACAAGACCGGCACCATCACGCTGGGCAACCGACAGGCTGTGCAGTTTCATCCGGCGCCCGGTATTGCGGATAACGTGGTGGCCGAGGCCGCGCAGCTGGCTTCGCTGGCCGACGAAACGCCGGAAGGCCGCAGCGTGATCGTGCTCGCCAAGGAGAAGCATGGTCTGAGCGAACCGCAGCTGGCCGAGGGCGAAGCGCAGTTCGTGCCGTTCACCGCGCAGACGCGCATGAGCGGTGTCGACATCGGTTCGCGCCAGATTCGCAAAGGTGCACTCGATGCCGTCGAGCGTCATCTGGAAGCGCAGAGCAGTCATCTGCCGCCGCTGGTCAAGCGCATGGCCGAGGACATCGCCCGCCGCGGCGCCACGCCGCTAATCGTCACCGAAGGCGCGCGCGCGCTCGGCGTGATCGAGCTGAAGGACATCGTCAAGGTCGGCATCAAGGAGCGCTTCGCCGAGATGCGCAAGATGGGCATCAAGACCATCATGATCACCGGCGACAACCCGCTCACGGCCGCCGCGATCGCAGCCGAAGCCGGCGTCGATGATTTCCTCGCCGAAGCCACGCCGGAAGCGAAGCTGAAGCTGATCCGCGACATGCAGGCCGAAAACCGCCTGGTGGCGATGTGCGGCGACGGCACCAACGATGCCCCCGCGCTGGCGCAGGCTGATGTGGCGGTGGCGATGAACACCGGCACGCAGGCGGCGAAAGAGGCCGGCAACATGGTCGACCTGGATTCGAACCCGACCAAGCTGATCGAAGTGGTGGCCATCGGCAAGCAGATGCTGATCACCCGCGGCGCGCTGACCACGTTCTCGATCTCCAACGATATCGCCAAGTATTTCGCGATCATTCCGGCGGCGTTTGCCACCACGTATCCCGCGCTGAACGCCTTGAACGTGATGCATCTGGCCACGCCGCAGAGCGCGATTCTTTCGGCGGTGATCTTCAACGCGCTGATCATCATCTTCCTGATTCCGCTGGCGCTGAAGGGCGTGAAGTACCGGGCGCTGGGCGCAGGTGCGCTGCTGCGGCGCAATCTGCTGGTCTACGGCCTGGGCGGCATCGTGGTGCCGTTCATCGGCATCAAGATCATCGACATGCTGCTCGTCGTTTGCGGATTCGCCTGAGCGTAGCTGGCCTGATTCATTTTCACCGTCATGCCTGAGTTGACATGACGACTTACTTCTCTCTGGAGTCTGTCGATGCAAACCCTGAAGCTTTCTGTCTCGCTACCCGACGCAACCCATCCCGATATGGAGCTGCGCCTGTCGGCCAATGATTCGGACTGCGAGTTCGTCATTGCACTGCCCACTGGCACACGCGTCGATCTGGTCAAGCCGACGGTCGTCAGCGTCAATCCGCTGAGCGCGGTCAACGACGAATACGAGCTCGGCGGCTACGCCGGCATCTGACCAAAAAAATTCACCACCGCGTATTTCACCACCCACGTATTTCACCACCAGTCTGGTCCGGCACGGGCCACAGTTGCAGGGGCTTTAACTTTTATGCAGTACAAGAAACTTCTTTCCGGAGCGATCCTCCTGGCGATGATGCCCCTCGGCCACGCCATGGCTACCGCGGCTTCCGCGTATGGCGCCGAGCTGTCGGCCGACCCGCAGTCGGCGATCGCTACGCCTGCATCGCCGGCGCAGGTCGCAAGCAGCGACTGCTCGGCTGGATTCCTGAGCCGTTTTGCCGCGGCCTATCGCGAAGATGCGGCGCCAGCTGATCCCAATGCACCGGCTACCCCGCGTCGCGCTATGGATGCACCGCTGAATTCACCGCCGTTCCCGTCTTCGGAGTGGCAGCTTGGCGCGGTGCCTGCGCCGATTGGCGTGCCGGATACGAACTCGCAGTATCCGCTAGAAAAAGCGCTGGCCTGCACCTCACTCGGTCACTGGATGCAGCGCAACCGTATCGAAATCTTCGGCTGGGTAACGCCGGCGGCGAACCTCAGCACCTCAAGCTTCACGAATGCCCCGTTGTCGTACAACACGCGGCCCAATCGCGTCGAGCTGGATCAGGCGGTGATCAATATTCAGCGCGTGGAGGACACGGTACAGACCGATCACCTCGACTGGGGTTTCGGCCTTTCCAACCTTTATGGCTACGACTATCACTACACGACGATGAAGGGCGTCTTCAGCAACCAGTATCTGAATCATCCGAATTCGAACGGGCCACAGCAAGGCAAGGTTTATGGCGATGATCCGATGCTGTTCTACGGCGATATCTATATCCCGTGGGTAGCAGAGGGCATGATAGTTCGCATCGGTCGCTACCTGTCGCCACCTGATATCGAAGCGCAGTTCTCGCCACAGAATTACCTGATGACGCATTCGATCCTCTACACCGAGGATCCATATACGCAGATGGGCATCATGACCAGCACCCGGCTCAGCAGCCAGTGGACGGTGCAAATTGGCATCAACGGCAGTAACGATACGGCGATCTGGAACCATTCTGCACGTCCTACGCTGCAGGCCTGCGTGCGTTGGGTATCGGCCAGCAATAACGACATGCTGTATCCGTGTATCAACAGCCTCAACAACAGCGACTACAACTATAACAACGTGCAGATGTACGTCATGACCTGGGGCCATCGCTTCAGCGAAGGTGTGCATATCCTTACCGAGGCCTACAGCATGTTCGGCCGCAATATTCCTGGCTACGGCCCGGGCGCGACGCCAGGTCAGGCGGGATCCTCGCCGTTTGCGGGCGAGGCGGGTGAGTTCGGTATCGTCAATTACCTCAATATCGAATTGAACCCGAGCAACATGTTGTCGATCCGCAACGAGTTCTACAACGATGAAAAGGGCCAGCGCACCGGCTACGCCACCCGTTACAGCAGCCATACCGTAGGCATCACCCATTGGGTGTCGCAGGATCTGGAAATCCAGCCCGAGCTGCGCTACGAGCACTCTTACGACGCGGACGCGTACAACGCGGGCAAAAAGAATTACCAAGCGGTCGCGCTTCTCGACGCGATCATTCACTTCTGAGGCGGTTATGGGCAAATTATTACGTCAATCCATCGTCATGCTGCTGTTGATGACAGTCATAACAGGCGTGGCTTATCCATTGGCCGCGACCGGCCTGGCCCAGCTGATCTTTCCGCAGCAGGCCAACGGCAGCCTGATCGAAAAGAACGGCAAGCCGATCGGCTCCGCGCTGATCGGCCAGTCGTTTACCGACGCCAAATATTTCTGGGGTCGTCCGTCGGCCACGTCGCCAAACCCGAATAACGCGGCATCGTCGAGCGGCTCGAACACCGGTCCGACCAATCCGGCGCTGATCGACACGATCAAGCAGCGCATCGACGCGCTGCACGCCGTGGACCCGGGCAACAAGGCGCCGGTGCCGGTGGATCTGATCACTGCTTCGGGCAGCGGTCTCGATCCGGAGATCTCGCCGGCCGCGGCGCAGTATCAGCTGGCGCGTGTGGCGCAGGCGCGCCAGCTGAGCACGTCGCAAGTGCAGGCATTGGTCGACGAATACACCAGTGGCCGTACGCTGGGCCTGCTCGGCGAGCCGCGCGTCAACGTGCTCAAGCTGAACCTTGCACTGGACGCACCTGCGCAGGCGCGTTGACCGCCTCTCGTTTTGTGAAGCAACCGCTGCCATGCTTGTTACTCATGCAGCTCAGTATCAGAACTGCACGGATGGCCCGTCGTTTTCAGGACGGCTCTGATCGGAGTGGCAACGCATGACCGAATCCTCCCGCGAAGCCCGTGCCGATGCGTTGCTCAACACCGCGCATGAAGAGCACAGCCGCCGCCTGAAGATTTTTCTCGGCGCGGCGCCTGGCGTTGGCAAAACCTACGCCATGCTTTCCGCCGCGCGCGAGCTGAAGCGTCAGGGTGTCGATGTGGTCGTCGGCCTCGTGGAAACCCACGGCCGCACCGAAACGGCGGCGTTGCTCGAAGGCATGGAGGTGCTGCCGCGCCGGCCGGTGCGCTACGAATCGTTCAACGGCGGCGACCGCGAGTTCAGCGAGTTCGATCTCGATGCCGCGCTGGCGCGCAAGCCGGCCGTGCTGCTGGTTGATGAGCTGGCGCATCGCAACCTGCCGGGCGGCCGGCACGAACGGCGCTGGCAGGATATTGCCGAACTGCTCGACGCCGGCATCGAGGTCTATACCGCGCTCAATGTGCAGCATCTGGAAAGCCTCAACGACCAGGTGCAGCGCATCACCGGCATTACCGTGCGTGAAACGGTGCCCGATGCGTTTCTCGATCACGCGCGCGACATCGTGCTGATCGACCTGCCGCCGCGCGAGCTGATCGCGCGGCTGAAGCAGGGCAAGGTCTACGTGCCAGAAACGGCGGCCGCGGCGCTGAACGCGTTCTTCTCACCGACCAATCTCGCCGCGCTGCGCGAGCTGGCACTCGGCACCATCGCCGATCACGTCGACAGCGATCTTCGTGAGCACATGCTGGCGCGCGGCAGCGCGATGACCGTGCGCCGGCGCGTGCTCGCCGCCATCGACGGTCACGCGCAAAGCGATTATCTGGTGCGCGTGGCGCGGCGCATCGCCGAGCGTCGCGGCGCGCCGTGGAGCGTGGCCTACGTCGATACCGGCGCACGGCTCGATCCGGCGCGACGCGAGCAGCGCGACGCGGCGATGCGGCTGGCGCGGCGGCTCGGCGGTGAAACCATCATCCTGCGCGGCCATGCGATTGCCGACGAGCTGCTGGCGCACGCCGACCGCGAGGGCGTCGGCCAAATCATTCTTGGTCGTACGCGCGAACGGCCGTTTGCGCGGATGCTGGGCCGCTCACTGACCCAGATGCTGCTGCGTCGTGGCGCGCATATGGAGCTGACCATCATCGCCACGCCGGCCGAACGGGCCAGGGCGCGCCGACGCTTGCGCTTGCCGCGTGAGCGCGGCAGCCGCGCCGAATATATTTACGCCACGCTGGCGACGCTGGTCGCGTTCGGACTTTCTTTCATTGCCGACCGTTATCTGGCGGTGGCCAATCTGTCGCTGATTTTCCTCACCGCAGTGTTGATCGTGGCGGTGCGAACGCGCATGGCCGTGGCCGTCTATACGGCTATCCTGTGTTTTCTGGGCTACAACTTCTTTTTCACCGCGCCGCGCTACACGTTGTCCATTTCCAATTTCGACGACGTGCTGGCGGTCACGCTGTTTCTCGTCGCCGCGCTGGTTTGCAGCCGGCTGGCGACGCGGCTGGCCAGCCAGGTCGAATCGCTGCGTTCCTCGCACGCACAAACGCGTGCGCTGCTGACGCTGGGACAGCAGCTGAGTACAAGTACCGACGCCAACGGCATCCGTGACGCCGGCAGCAAGGCGCTCGCACGGGTATTGCGCTGCGAGGCCTCGATGCTGGCGCGCGATCCCGAGCAGGTGTTGCGCGTAGTTGCCAGCGCGCCAAGCGAGCGCGAGTTGACCGCGCAGGACATGGCAGCCGCCGACTGGAGCGATCGCCACGGCGAGCAGGCAGGCCGCTTCACCGACACCTTGAACGCGGCGCCGTGCTGGATTCTTCCGCTGGGCACCGATACGCGTCGGCATGGCGTCATCGGCCTGCGCTTTGATCCACAAGAGGGTGAGCCCGACGCCGATCGGCGCAGCCTGGCGCTGGCGATGGCGCAGGACATCAGCCAGGCGCTGGAGCGCGCGCGGCTGTCCGACGAGCTGGAGGGCGCCCGCGTGCAGGGCGAAACCGAGCGCCTGCGCAACGCGCTGCTGTCATCCGTTTCGCACGATCTGCGCTCGCCGCTGGCCTCGATGATTGGCGCCGCCGGTACGCTGATCAGCTACGAAGCCAGGCTGCCGCCGGAAGAACGTACCGAACTGCTGCAGTCGATTCTCGGCGAAGGCCAGCGGCTGGATCGCTACATCCAGAACCTGCTCGACATGACGCGGCTCGGGCACGGCACGCTCAAGCTCAGCCGCGACTGGACCGACAGCAGCGAAATCATCGCCGCCGCCATCACGCGCTTGCGCAAGCTGTTCCCCGATCTGCGCGTGGAAACCATGGCGCCGCACGAGCCGATCCTGCTGTACGTGCACCCGGCGCTGATCGAGCAGGCGCTGTTCAACATCCTGGAAAACGCAGCGCGCTTCTCGCCCGCCGATGAAGCCGTGCGCGTTACCGTGCAAAGTACCGAAGATCGCCTGTTGATCGACGTGAGCGATCGTGGCCCGGGTATTCCCGAAGCCGAGCGTGCGCAGATCTTCGACATGTTCTATTCCGTCTCCCGCGGCGATCGCGCCACGCAGGGCACCGGTCTGGGCCTCGCCATCTGCCGCGGCATGATCGGCGCGCATGGCGGCAGCGTCGAGGCCTTGCCGGGCGACGGCATTGGTACCACCATCCGCATCAGCCTGCCATTGCCGGCGCCGCCCGGCTCTGATCCGTGATGGATGGTCGCAGGGTGGCCTCAAGCGATGCCTTCCGAACCCCCAATACGATGAATGATTTGCCATGACCTCCGCTTTACCGCGCATTCTTGTCATCGATGACGAAGCGCAGATCCGGCGCTTTCTCGACATTGGTTTGCGCGCGGAAGGTTACGAAGTTTTCCTCGCGGCCAATGCGGCCGAAGGCCTCGCGCTGGCAGTGACGCAGTCGCCCGATCTGGTGATTCTCGATATCGGCCTGCCCGATCGCGAGGGCCACGATGTGCTGGCCGAGCTGCGCCAGTGGAGCCAGGTACCGGTGATGATGCTCACGGTGCGCGATGCGGAAACCGAAAAAGTGCGCGCGCTCGACGGCGGCGCCAACGACTATGTCACCAAGCCGTTCGGCATTCAGGAACTGATGGCGCGACTGCGCGTGCTGCTGCGCAGCCGGCCCGGCGAGCCGGCCATCCAGCAGCGCTACGACGATGGCCATCTGAGCATCGATCTGGCTCGACGCGAGGTGCATCTCGACGGCGCCCTGCTGTCGCTTACCCGCAAGGAGTACGCGGTGCTCGCGCTGCTGCTGCACCACGCCGGCCGCGTCGTTACGCAGCAGCAGATACTGCGCGAACTCTGGGGTGCCACCCACGTGCAGGACACCCACTACCTGCGCATCGTCCTCGGCAAGCTGCGCCAGAAACTCGGCGACGAGGCCACCGCGCCACGCTGGCTGAAAACCGAACCCGGCGTGGGCTACCGTTTTCTCGGAGAAGCCTGAGCATCTGCGCTGGAATCAACGCCCCGTCCGCGCTGGAGTTGCCGCGCGGATGGGGCGATGCAGGCATCCCATCTGACTCTTCAGCCAAAGACGGTTCGACCGCTGATGTGCCGAGGGTCAACGTCGAGCCGAGCGCGGCGGCGTCTCCCTAGCAACACGAATCGTTTTATTGCTGTACCTTCAGAGGGTGGGCTTGCGTGCCGCCCGCTTTTCTTGGATGTCCGCCACTGGGACCAAGCACTTCGCTACGCGTCTTTCGGACAGCTCATATGAGCACCAACCTGGATAACAATTACCGCCTGCTCGTCGAGGCCGTGGTCGATTACGCGATTTATACGCTCGATCCGGGCGGGCACGTGTCCAACTGGAACAGCGGCGCCGAACGGATCAAGGGTTATCGTCCCGAAGAAATCATCGGCTCGCACTACTCGCGCTTTTATTCCGAGGCTGACCAGAAGAGCGGAGAGCCGCAGAAAAATCTGCGTCAGGCGGCGGTGGCGGGTCGTTGTGAAAGCGAGGGTTGGCGCGTACGCAAAGACGGAACGCAATTTGCGGCGCACGTCATCATCGACAGGATTCTCGATGAAAACGGAGAGCTGATCGGTTTTGCGAAAGTCACGCGCGACGTGACCGAGCAACGCAAGGCCGCGGCCGACTTGCAAAAGGCGCGGGAAGACCTCTTCCAGTCTCAAAAGCTCGAGGCCATCGGGCAACTGACCGGTGGACTGGCGCACGACTTCAATAACCTGCTGATGGCCATCATCAGCTGCATGGAGCTGCTGACTCGTCGCGTGCCGGACGATCCTAAAATTCATCTGCTTATCGAGACGGCCAAACAAGGCGCATTCCGCGGCGCTGCGTTGACCCAGCGCATGCTGGCGTTTGCACGGCGCCAGGAGCTGAAGCCGACGGTCATCGACCTGATCACTCTTGTGCGCGGCATGGCCGAATTGCTTCAACGCTCCGTCGGTGCGCAAGTGCAAATTGCCATGACGTTTCCTCTGACGCTGGAATCGGTGCTGGTCGACTCAAACCAGCTCGAACTGGCATTGATGAATCTCGCGGTGAACGCTCGTGACGCCATGCCCGACGGTGGGCAATTGTCCATTTCGGCGCAGCAGCGCGAGGTCGGTCCGGCGCACGCTACCGGTCTTGCCGAGGGAAGGTATGTGGAACTGTCCGTTGCCGATGAAGGGCACGGCATGGACGAGGAAACCCGCCTGCGCGCCACCGAACCTTTCTTCACCACCAAAGGCGTGGGCAAGGGCACGGGCTTGGGCCTTTCCATGGTGCACGGTCTGGCGGAACAGTCCAATGGCCGCCTGATTGTTCACAGCACCGAGGGAAAAGGTTCGCGCATGGCGCTCTGGCTGCCGGCGGCACCAAACGCAGACGACGTGCAGGCGCTGCCCGTACACGTTGTCCCCGTTCCCGTCATCGCGGTAGCCGTGATAGCCCTGCGTATCCTTGCCGTCGACGACGACAACCTGGTGCTCACCACCATGAGCGCCCAACTGGAAGATCTGGGGCACCTGGTCATATCGGTATCTTCTGCCGAACAGGCGCTGCAGATCCTGCAGCAGGGCGAGCGATTCGACCTTCTCATTACCGACCATTCCATGCCGGGCATGACGGGTTCCCAACTCGCCGAAATGCTCCGTGAAAATCTGCCGGAGATGCCGGTCGTGGTAGCAACGGGATACGCTGAAATCGTCAATGACTACAAGCAGGACATTCCCCGCCTGCAAAAGCCGTTTACGCAGGAAACGCTGGCCATCGCCATTTTCAACGCCGTCGCCACGGCGCGTACCCGGCAGAAGATGTAAGCGGGTCACCCTTGCGTTGGGCCGAGTGGAGTCGATTCGAGGCGAAGAGCTGCGGATGGCTCAGCCGCCGTCGACGCCTCGTGTTTAGCAGACGAGATATACGGCCAAAAGACGACGTGAAACAGCCGTCTGATTTCGCCATGTCCTTTGACCCCTGGAAGCAACGTTGCCTGGTCGCAAGCTGGCTTTTGTCGGTACTTGTTCGGCTTCTCCCGCCCAGAAAGCTAGCCTTGTCGGATAAACAATCGGCGCGTTGTCTGGGATGCCCCCTTTGGGAATGATCTGGAGGCTTTTCGTCTTTTGCGTTCAGGCTCGTACCTATGAGCCGGCACCGCGAAAGTCAGCCGTGTCAGGTCTGGCGATGTGAAATTTTGCCGAATACGCTCAGGCCCATCGCGTCGGTCGCGTCACAAGGTGACCTAAAAATGCTGAATCTAAATTTCCTCTTGCTGCAAGCCCGAAGGGACGGATAAAGTGTGAACTGATTCACATCTCTAACCTGTATGGCACATTCGTTGCTGCGTACCGGTAGCGAGTCCATCAGGGGAAATTTTTGCGCTCCATGCATTTCATCTCCGGCCTGCCCAGGTCCGGATCGACCCTGCTTGCGGGTCTTTTGCGTCAGAATCCGGCGTTCCATGCCGGCATGAGCGGCCCCGTCGGTGGGCTGTTCAATACCTTGCAGGGTGAAATGAGCGGCCGCAACGAGTACTCGGTGTTCATCACCGATACCCAGCGTCGGCGCCTGCTGGAGGGACTGTTCAAGGATTACTACGGTGAGGAATTTACCGCCGAAGTGATCTTCGATACCAACCGCATCTGGTGCAGCAAGTTGCGCCTGCTCAACGAGCTGTTTCCGACTGCCAAGGTGATCGCCTGCGTGCGGCACATGCCGTGGATCATCGACAGCATCGAACAGCTGGTGCGCAAGAACGCGTTCCAGCCCTCATCCATCTTCAACTACCAGCCTGGCGGCACGGTGTACTCGCGCGCCGAAGGCCTCGCCAACGGCGAAGGCATGGTGGGCTTTGCCTATAACGCGCTGAAAGAGGCGTACTACAGCGAAGACACCGCCAACCTGATGCTGCTGCAGTACGAAACGCTGACCAGCGATCCCGCTAGGGCTATGAAAGCCGTTTACGAGTTCATCGGCGAGCCGGCGTTCGAGCACGACTTCAACAACGTCAGCTACGACGCCAACGAGTTCGACCTGCGTGCTGGCACGCCGGGTCTGCATACCGTGCGGAAAAAGATCGAAGCGCGCGAGCGAATCAGTGTACTGCCGCCGGATGTGTTCAGACGCTTCGAGAACGACGCTTTCTGGCGCGACTCCAGTCTCAATCTGCGCGGGGTGAAAGTGGTCTGAGCGTCGACATCAAGTGCTGGTTACGCGATACCCAAGTCTTAAAAGTCCAGGCTCGCTCAGAGAAATGAGTTTGGACGTACAAAACACTTTTTTGAACAACAAATCACTGGTTTCTTAGGGGAAATTACAGATGAACCGTATTTACCGATTGGTATGGAATCGCGCGTTGCGCATTTTCCAGGTGGCATCAGAACTTGCGCGCCAGCCGCATCAGGTAGGCAGTGTCGCTATTGGCCGCGTGCTTCGTCCAAGCGTTCTGGCGCAGGCATGTGCCGTCGTGCTGATCGGTTCGTCGGGGGTTTCGTCTTCGGCATTTGCTGCAAGCTGCACGATTTGTGGTGTGAATGGAACTAGCTCTAACAGCCAAATGGGCGGCATCGGCGGCGGCGGTGTGGGTAATGGCGGCAATGGTGGTTATGGCAGCGTGGGGTCAACGGCGGGTACCGGTGCTGCTTCAAGCGGTGGTGCCGGGGGATTTTCCAATTACCAGAACGGTGGTGCTTCTGGATCCGGTGGAGTCACGGCTAGTGGCGCTGGTGGCGTTGGTGGCGGTTATAGATTCAACGGTTTTACATATGGCGCTGGCGGCGGCGG
>Ga0302223_10000151_pt1 | contig 55871 bp, 39 predicted proteins | sample II_Palsa_E2_3_FD_194565 | JGI IMG/M metagenome (GOLD analysis project Ga0302223, IMG submission 194565) | Peat permafrost microbial communities from Stordalen Mire near Abisko, Sweden - II_Palsa_E2_3 | ecosystem: Environmental > Terrestrial > Soil > Palsa > Peat permafrost | place: Sweden... | reverse complement strand
GCATTTTTCATGGATCAAGAAGAAGCTGCAGCATCTGGGTAGCTGGGCTGTACGCGTCGCGAGCCGAACGGATGTAGCCGACGCACCCAGTGGGTTCCGCGCCATTTCACGCGAAGCGGCGATGCGACTCAATGTATTCAATGCTTACACCTACACCCTCGAAACAATCATCCAGGCTGGCCAGAGCAATATGCGGGTTGTCTCGGTTCCCATCCGCACCAATGCTGACCTGCGGCCATCACGACTGGTAAAGAGCATCTCCAGCTACGTACAACGTTCGCTGGTTACCATTCTTCGCGTGTTCGTGATCTACAAGCCGCTCAAGTTCTTTGCTTTTTTCGGTGCGATCTTCACGCTTGCCGGCGTGATTACCGGCGCGCGCTTCCTGTGGTACCTGTTCGAAGACAACGGCGAGGGTCACGTGCAATCCGTGATCTTCTGCGCCCTGTGCATCATTGCGGGCCTGCTCCTTTTCATGATGGGAGTCATTGGCGATCTCATCGCTACCAACCGGAAGCTGCTGGAGCGCATCAACCTGCGACTTCAGCATATCGAGCACCAACGAGACTGAAATCTTTCCCAGCACCTTAACGCTTGGAAACCTATACTTAAATCAAGTGCCTGCAAACAAAGCCAATTGAAAATGACTCAATTTGCTGAATGGTGTAGCGAGATCAAGGAGTGTGTTGGACAACTACACTGAAAGATCTGGGAGTGGCGTTTCATCGCGCAAGCATTCTCGGAGCGAGGGACGCTTACGGAGGGGGAGAAATAGATGAATTTCTTGCATTTCGTATGCAACCGGTTGTTCACCGTAGATGAGCGAATCCTTGCCGAAGGGCAATAGAACACACTGCCCAATTGATCGTCAATTTCAAAACTTATTAAGGTACGCTATGGGATTTTTGAACGTCGTAAAAAATCGACTCTTGCGTGGCGACACGAATATGTCCGTTGAGCCGCTTATTGATCCTCGCCATTTTCAGCCACCGCTACCGCTACCCGATGGCTATAGCCGGGAAAACCTCCTTTCCGCGCTCGAGTCGGTGAGCATCGACGGATCGCAGAAAGGTGAACTGATCGTGTATGCCCAAGACGATTTTGAGAGATTCATACATACGCTAAGCCTCGTACCGGAAAATGCCGTCGGGCGATCCCTGGAAATTGGAGCAAACCCCTATTTCACTACGCTTTTGTTAAGAAAATTCAGACCATTGTTGAATATGGATTTGATCAATTATATCGGGGGCCCAGAACGCCAAGCGATACAACAGGTCTCATTCCCCGGCTTCGATGGCATTCCCGAAGAAATCGACATGATTTGGCACAACGCCAATCTTGAATTTGCCACGCTGCCTTTTGAGACAGATACCTTCGACGTCGTTCTGTTCTGCGAAGTGCTGGAACATCTCACGTTTGATCCATTACACGCCATGCTGGAACTGAAGCGTGTGCTCAAACCCGGCGGCCGGCTGGTCCTGACCACACCCAATGTGGCGCGGCTGGAGAATGTCTCTGCGCTTATAGAGGGAAGGAATGTCTATGATCCATATTCTAACTATGGGGCCTATGGCCGCCATAATCGTGAGTACACTCGCCACGAACTCTCGCAACTGCTGACGCACTGTGGGTTCGATATTGAAACTTTCTACACCGCGAACGTGCATCACGATATTCCACATCACGTCATGCATAACCGCGCAATCAATGCAATGATCGACGCAATAACCAATCGCGAATATGATCTTGGGCAATACATGTTTACATCTTCGATCAATAAGCGCGATGCAGAAACTCTGCGGCCATCCTGGCTTTTTCGAAGTTATGCAGCCGATGAGATGGTTTGAACTAGCGCCTCCGCTTTGCAACGATCCCGACTGAACTGAAGTGGTGGCATATCCCTCACGAACCAGCTTGATGTCAGGATTGTCCGTATACGGCGGAGCATCGACATAACCGTCGAGATAGTGCGCATCCGGGGCGCCGCTGAACGCCTCCACTTCGTGGCCGCGCCCCGTAACCGATCAACCATCTCAAGCATGTCACGTTTGCGATAAAGGACCGCCGCCCCCTCCCGCAGAGTGTCATCGTTGGATGAGAGGTTGAACTCTGTGGCGTGGCACGCGCCCCTCCTATCAACAGCGTCTTTTCGACGCTGTTGATCACGAACTCGATGCCCGCCTCCAATGATCCAAGTTGCTCGAAACAACAGCATGACCAAGTAAAATCGAAGCCTGTCAGATCGTCATCGATTCGGTTCATATCGCAGGCGCGGTGTATGACATTGCTGCACACGATATCGTCATCGACGACGGATCAGCGCCATGGCACATCCAACGATGCATCGTTGATAGTACAATCAAAGATCAGACTGAAAGCCCCCGCCACTTGGGGCTTTCTCACTTTCTTATGCAGCTAAATGTTTGCCGACGTTGGTTGACATGATTTTTGTTGCTGCGAAAGCCTATAGACACCTAAGGATGGCCTGATTAACCTCCGCATCGCAACAAAGCTGAATAATGAAATCAACAAGTTGCACAGTGCGCAAACAGGTTAATCAGACCGTCCCTAACACTAAATGGAGAAGAACTTGAGCCAAATATTGGTCACTGGCGGTGCGGGGTTTCTCGGTTCTCATCTTTGCGATCGCCTTGTTGAAGCCGGACACGATGTTCTCTGCGTGGATAACTTTTTCACGGGTTCGAAGGACAATATTCGCCACTTGATTGGACACTCGTCCTTCGAGCTAGTGCGGCACGACGTAACGTTCCCCCTTTACGTCGAGGTGCAGCAGATCTACAACCTCGCCTGCCCGGCGTCTCCAGTGCACTACCAGCACGACCCGGTCCAGACCACCAAGACCAGCGTCCATGGCGCCATCAACATGCTCGGCTTGGCCAAGCGTGTGCGCGCCCGCATCCTGCAGGCATCAACGTCCGAGGTGTATGGCGACCCGGAAGTCCATCCGCAGCCAGAATCTTACTGGGGCCGGACCAATCCGGTCGGCATCCGCAGTTGCTACGACGAGGGCAAGCGTTGCGCAGAAACGCTGTTCTTCGACTACTGGCGGCAGCACCAACTCGAAATCAAGGTCATGCGTATCTTCAATACGTATGGTCCGCGCATGCACCCCAATGACGGTCGTGTCGTCAGCAACTTCATCGTGCAAGCCCTGCGGGGCGAATCGATCACTATCTATGGCGACGGCATGCAGACCCGCAGCTTCTGCTATGTCGACGATCTGATCGAAGGCATGCGCCGACTGATGGACAGCCCCACCGAGGTCACCGGTCCGATCAATATCGGCAACCCCGGTGAGTTCACCATGCTGGAACTGGCCGAGAAAGTGATCGCCCTGGTGGGCGGCAAGTCCAAGATCACGTATATGCCGCTGCCCAGCGATGACCCGAAGCAGCGTCAGCCCGACATCACGCTGGCCAAGGCCAAACTGGACTGGACGCCCAAGGTGTCTCTCGATGAAGGCCTGAAGGAAACCGTAGCCTACTTCCGCCACCGGCTTGGGGTTTGACCGCTCATGGCGTCGACACGACTGATCGTGGTGACTCCGGTATTCGAGGATACTGAGGCTTCATCGATCCTCTTTTCAGAGCTGGCCAAGACCTTCGGTAGCGATATCCACGTCGTCGCCGTCGATGACGGCTCGGTGCGCCAACCGCTGCTGCTGGACGGCATGCTGGCCGCCGGCATTTCCGGCGAAATCGTCACGCTCAAGCGCAATGTCGGCCACCAGCGCGCCATCGCCACCGGGCTGGCCTACATTGCCGACGAGTTTCCGGATGCAGACCGGGTGATTGTCATGGACTCCGACGGCGAAGACCTGCCGGAGACCATTGCAGCCCTTACTGCGGAGCTCGACAAGGGTGACGTGGACGTCGTGGTGGCCGAACGCAAAAGTCGTGTGGAAACCTTGCGGTTCAAGACGTTCTATGTCGTGTACAAAGCGCTGTTCAAGCTGCTGACCGGGCGCAAGATCAGCTTTGGCAACTTCATGGCTTTGAATAAAGCCGCTGTGCACCGACTGGCCGCCATGGGCGAACTGGCCACACACGTAGCTGGCACCGTGCTGATGTCACGGCTGCGCTGGCGTACACATGCACTGCACCGTGGCCCGCGTTATGCGGGCCAGAGCAAGATGAACTTCGTGGGCCTGGCCCTGCATGGCTTCAAGGCATTAATGATTTTTGCCGAAGACGTGCTGGTGCGCGTAGGCATTGCCTGTGCAGCGGTTGCTGTGCTCGCACTTCTTGGAAGTGGTGTCGCCATCGCACTCAAGTTCCTGGGCTTTGCTACGCCAGGCTGGTTCTCCGTGGCGTTTGGGTTGCTATTGCTGGTCTTCCTGCAGACTGGCGCCATCACGCTGATGACACTGATGCTCACCGGCATCACGCGCAGCAGTACCGTCTTACCCATCGATTACAAGCTGCTGGTAGGCAGGGTGCTGAAGACTAGCAATGTTTCCATCCATGGCTAGCCCGCTGAACTTCCAGCCAGTCCGATATCTGATCAATGGCGGCATCGCAACCTGTGTCAGCTACGCCGTGCTCAATGCGTGCATTTATCTGCTACACGTGCCATCGGCTGGTGTCGCCAACTTCATCGCTGCGGTCTTCGGCATTACATGTTCGTTCTTTGGCAGCCGTTATTTCGTGTTCCCCGGCGCGAGCGAGTCGTTCTGGCATCAATTGGCACGTTTCTGGGTGTTGTATGCGGTGCTCGCGCTGATGCAGGGCGCAGTAATGTTTCTGTGGGCTGACTTGGCTCACCTGGATTACCGTGCAGGCTTTCTGCTCGGGACCTTCCTGCAAATGGTCTGCAGTTATTTCGGAGGCAAGCATTGGGTATTCAAGCAGTAAAACTGGGCCGCAGCGTGGTAGCCACCATCATCTTCGTCGCCGCACTGTCGGTGACATATGTGATCCACTCGCTGTACTTGCGAGTCAACGTGGTCTTCTATGCAGCCATTCTCGATGGCGTGATCGCTACCGCTCTTTGCGCCACCATGTTACTGCTTGTACCGTGGTTCAAGATGCTGGGTACCGTGGAGAGGCTGCAACTGGTGCTCATCTGGCTGTTGCTCGGCTACAGTTTCGCGATTTCAGTGCCAACCGTGCTCGACCGCTCGCTCTCGTTCTACATCCTCGAAAAACTGGATCAGCGCGGCGGCGGTATTCGTGAAGATGCCTTCGCCGACGTCTTCATCAAGGAATACATGCCAGAAGACCACCTCGTGGCAGTACGTCTCACCGAGCAATTGCAATCAGGCACCATCACCATTCGTAACGGTTGCGTGCTGCTCACCGACAAAGGTCGCCACTTGGCGAATTTTAGTAAATTCTTCCGCAACACCCTTCTGCCCAAGCATCGCCTGCTTATGGGCCAATATTCAGACGTGCTGACCGATCCATTCCGCAACAGCATTACTGACGTGACTTACCAGTGTCATTAACGCCCCCTTTTTTTTCAAGACAAGCGGCCAGGATCAGGCCCATAGGTAATAAAAGAACATGAAGATCACCGTTGTTGGCACTGGCTATGTGGGTCTGGTTTCCGGCGCCTGCCTGGCCGAAATGGGCAATGAGGTGCTTTGCCTAGACGTGAACCCGGAAAAGATCAAGATCCTGCAGGACGGGGGTGTCCCCATTCACGAGCCCGGACTAGACAAGGTCATCAGTGCCAATGTCGCCGCAGGCCGCCTGCACTTCACGACTGAAGTCGAACAAGCCGTTGCCTTTGGCACCGCCCAGTTCATTGCCGTAGGCACGCCTCCCGACGAGGATGGCTCGGCAGATCTCAGCTATGTCATCGAGGCCGCCAGAAAAATCGGCCGTCACATGACCGAATACAAGCTGGTCATTGACAAGAGCACCGTGCCCGTTGGAACCGCCGACAAGGTCAAAGCCGCCATTGCCGATGAACTCGCCAAGCGTGGCGTTCAGATTGATTACTCCGTGGTTTCCAACCCCGAATTCCTCAAGGAAGGCTCGGCAGTTGAAGATTTCATGAAGCCCGAACGCATTGTGGTTGGTGCGGATGACGAACGCGGTATCCGTCTGATGAAATCGCTGTACGCCCCTTTTCAGCGCAATCACGACAAGCTTGTACTCATGGACGTGCGCTCAGCCGAGCTTACGAAATACGCTGCCAACGCGATGCTGGCCACACGCATCTCCTTCATGAACGAGCTGGCCCTACTTGCCGAAAAACTCGGCGCCGACATTGAACTGGTACGCCACGGCATCGGCTCCGACCCGCGCATTGGCTACCACTTCCTTTACGCGGGCTGCGGTTATGGCGGTTCGTGTTTTCCGAAAGACGTCAAGGCGCTGATCAAGATCGGCGAGGAAGCAGGCCAACACCTGCATGTATTGAGTGCAGTGGAAACAGCCAACGACACCCAGAAGCACGTGCTGGGCAAGAAGATCCGTCAACGCTTTGGCGAGGATCTCACTGGCAAGCATTTCGCACTGTGGGGCTTGGCATTCAAGCCCAATACCGACGATATGCGCGAGGCATCCAGCCGTGTGTTGATCGCCGAACTGCTGGAGCGTGGCGCGACTATCTCCGCCTATGACCCGATTGCCATGGATGAAGCTCACCGCATCTTCGGCAACACACCAGGACTGAGCCTTGCCGAATCAGCTACCAAAGCGCTGAGTGAAGCCGATGCGCTGCTCATCGTGACGGAGTGGAAGGAATTTCGCAGCCCTGATTTCAACGAGCTCAAAAAGATACTGAAAGCGCCCATCGTTTTCGACGGTCGAAATCTGTACGACCCATTGGCACTAAAAAACGATGGTTTCGAGTATTACTCCATCGGGCGCAACCATACTGCTATTTCAGCATAACTCCATAAGGGAACACACCTTGTCGGGGGCTCCCTCATGCATTACTGCGGCAGCTGCGACGAGTATCCCAAGCAGCATTCACCGAGAATACGAAACACTTCATGCAAACACCACATAAACAAGGACTAGAAAAACACATTCTGGCGCTGGGTTTTCTGGCATTCGGATTTGTTGGCATCACACTACGCCAGTCCGCGTTTTTCCACATGATTCCTGGTGACATAGGGGATGCACGTTTCAACAATGTGATCCTGGAACACTTGTTCAGGTGGATCACTGGGCGCGACGAAAGTCTATGGAGCCCGCGCTTTTTCTATCCTTACCTCGGTGCGCTCAGCTTTAGCGACAATCACTTCGGCTCGGGCATTGTTTATGTCGTGCAACGGCTGCTTGGCGCAAGCCCCGAGGTCGCGTATATCGGGTGGTTTACCGTTGCCCCTGTCCTCAATTACCTAGCGTGCTATTACACACTGAGAAGGCTTAACCTGCAGAAAAGCGGTAGCGCTGTAGGCGCTTTCATTTTCACCTTCGCCTTGCCCATGACTATCCAGGCCGGTCACGCGCAACTCATTTATCGTTTTGCTATTCCTCTTGCCGTGCTTGCTTGGGAAAGACTAAAGCAAGACGCTAACCCACGTGAACTAGCAAAACTCGCCGTTTTCGTCACGTGGCAGTTCTATTGCTCCATTTACCTCGGGTACTTCCTGCTACTTCTGCTTGGAGCCTCCGTCGTCTCCGACTATGTTTTCCGTATTCGGAATAAAAGCACATGTTCCGCACCGCACATGGCGCTGTTGGCAGTTGCCCGCTCGATTCTTTCCGGGTATGCCATGGGAACACTCCTTTGCATAGCCATCTGCATAACTCTGCTCGCAGTCATGCTTTACCCCTATGCCTACTATTCCAAGTTGTATGGCTTTCAACGTGACCTTGCAACCATCGAAAGCATGCTGCCCAGACTGGCCAGTTACCTACTTTGCGATAACTCCTGGAATTGGAAACACGTAAGCGCGCACTTCTCAAATGTACCCATGCGCGGCGAACAGCAGCTATTCTTTGGCGCCGGCGCTTGGGCGCTGGCGCTTGTGGGTGCCTTTCGGTCACGAAGCAACCAAAGCAGACGCGCACTACTTACCTTATTTTTCTTGATATTGGGGACCATTGATATCCATGGCCACTCAATCTATTTATTAATTGTGAAGCTGCCTTTAGCCAATGCTATCCGTGCGGTTTCCCGCATTGGCCTTGTCATGCTATTTCCTTTTGCCATCTTGGCGGGTAATGGCGTGGACTGGCTATGCAGCCGCGAACGCAAGCGCCCTTATATCAACGCCGCTTTCTGCGTAAGCCTGATTGGTTTGACTCTACTTGAATACTGCTCGTTCACCCCAGGAGGTGTCAGCCTCACTGAATTAAATGCGCGAATCTCCGCATTGCAGGCCAAGTTGCCTCAGCCCTTAGCGAAAGGTGCCATTCTCTTCGTACCAATAGAGTCCAGTGCCGGTTTTTTTGCTACTGAGATCGATGGGATGATCCTTGCTCAACGAATGGATCGCCCCACCCTGAACGGATACTCCGGAAATGCACCCACACTCGACTATTACTCTCCGATGCCGGCCTGCGAGCTCGCCAATTCCCGACTTGCTGACTACAGCCTGTTTTCGAAACTCGGCACTGCCCAATTCAATGATCTCGTCAGTCGCGTAGTAATTCCGGGTGATGTGCACTCCTGCTCAGCCATGCCGCAAATGCTGCATCAAACGCACTCTACGTTGGCACTTTCAGCTGATGCCATCAAAGCGTTATCCGTGAATATCGATAACTTGGCCATGGAGAATGGCAAGCTTTCCGGCACCATTCTGCTGACAAACCACGGCACGAGTTTGCTGCCATCTCGATCCGACGATAGCCAACCGGTGCGTTTCTCTTGGCGATTCGTGGATGTTGATGTTCAATCGCCCGCGCTACGCGATGGCTGGGATCCACGGCTCGGTTTGCCGTATGACGTCCTGCCAGGGCAAACCGAGCGCATACCGCTGTCAATCAGCCCCCCTCGGAAACCAGGGAATTATCGACTGGAAGTATCAATGGTCCAAGAGGGCGTCATCTGGTTTCATGATGCGGGAATGTCAATAGCAAAAAGCAGCCAACTAATTCATGTAAAACCGGACGGCGGCATAGAAGTCGAGGCACGCATTTCACCGGAAAACCTTCCTCAGAAGTCAAGCAAGCATTTCGCGATACCTTCCGACTCAGGCCTGAATAAGCCGACGTAGTTCGTCCGTCTTGTCTTGCATCAGCGCGGCATCGCCACGCGCCTCCACATTCAGCCTCAACAGCGGCTCTGTATTGGACGAGCGTACATTGAAACGCCATGTCGTGAATTCCAGGCTCAAACCATCGGTTCGGTCGATTGCCGGAGCGTCTACTGCGTAGTGGGCAAGGATACGGTCCAGCGTGGCGGCGGCATCATTCACGCGAAAATTGATTTCGCCGCTGCACGGATAGGCTTGCATGCGTGCTTCCACCATCTCGGCCAACGGGGTTCCGGTGCGGCAGATGCGCTCCGCGATCAGCAGCCACGGGATCATCCCCGAGTCGCAATAGGAAAAATCGCGGAAGTAATGGTGCGCGCTCATTTCGCCACCGTAGACGGCGTCCTCGGTACGCATGCGCTCCTTGATGAATGCGTGGCCAGTCTTGCCTAGCACCGGCACACCTCCTGCCTTTTGTACCATCTCGATGGTGTTCCAGGTCAAGCGCGGATCGTGGATGATCCGGCCACCCGGATTCTTAACCAGCAATTGGGCGGCAAGCAGGCCGACCAGGTAATACCCCTCGATGAAGCGGCCTTCGGCGTCGAAGAAGAAGCAGCGGTCAAAGTCGCCGTCCCAAGCAATACCGATATCCGCACCAGATTCGCGCACGGCTTGTGCCGTCGCTGCACGATTCTCCGTCAGCAACGGATTGGGTATGCCATGCGGAAAACTGCCATCCGGCTCATGGTGGATGCGGATGAACTCGAACGGCAGGTACGGTGCGAGCTCGTCGATCACCAGGCCGGCACCGCCATTGCCGGCGTTGACGACAATCTTGAGCGGACGCAGGACCCCACGGTCGATATAGCTGAGCAGATGCGCGATATAGGCGGACTTGTCGTTATCGACCCGCACGGAGCCGATCCGGCTCGATGGCGCGAAATCGCCCGACTCGGCCAACACCTCGATGTCCCTGAGCCCGGTGTCCCCGCTGACCGGTCGCGCGTCTTCGCGAACCAGCTTCATGCCGTTGTAGTCCATGGGATTATGGCTGGCGGTCACCATGATGCCGCCACCTACACTACGATGCGCGGTCTGGAAATAGACCTCTTCCGTGCCACACAGACCGATATCGATCACTGAGGCGCCACCATCATTCAGGCCACGCGTTAGCGCTGCGGTCAGCGTCGGGCTATCTTCGCGAACATCACGACCGACCACAATCTCACCGGAGTCAAAAATTTGCGCGAACGCACGACCGATACGGTAAGAAATATCTTCATTCAATTCGTCTGGCACACGACCACGTATATCGTAGGCCTTGAAACAATTAAGCACTAGGGCAGCCTCTTGTAAATGGGCGGAGTGCGATTATCGAGCACGTCCGACTGATCGAATCCTGACTGCGTGATGGTGACCGCTTCAAGTCCAAGCGCAAGGATTCGCTCATCGGCTCCGGCACCTACGGATTGAGGGGACACGGCATCAGGAAATGCGAAACCAACACGAATTTCTTTCGGCGACATCAACGCACTCTCGGGAATATCCAGATCAATGCCGATCACCGAGTTGGGATATGTCGCTTCGTAGTGACCAACATAGGCACCATTAAGAGACACTTCAATGCGTTGCTGAGGGTGTGAAGACGTCACGAATGTATGGGTATCAAAATGAAGACGAAGCCCATGTGCCGCATCGGGCAACTGACGGGGATTGATAGCCAGCTCAGCATGCTGCCCCAAGCTCCAGGTGCCCCAGGATTCAGGGGAGGCCCACCCATTGACCAGCAAGTTATTCCACGCGCCGGTTTGATCGAATTTTTGCACCTGTGCAAGCGGCAGGACCGGCTTTGCGAGAATGAAAAGATAGAGCCTTTTTGCACCTCGTAGCACTAGCTTATTTGGGTACAAATGACTCGGAGCGAAAGACCAGTACTCAACTCTCGTGCTGCCCAATGGCTCAAATTCCGGTGGAGCAGTGGCATTGTCTGAAACCAGAAACATATCGTCATACAGCGCATTCAACGTTGCAAGATAGGCGCGATCATCGAGCGACTTTTTGCTCACATTGACTACGTTGCGCCCAAACGTATACAGAATTGGCGTTTCGATTTGGCTCTCGTTCGGAAACGCGGATTGCGAGGAATCGATCAACACCAGATCGTTGGAGTCGACCTGCATTAGCAATTGTTGCAACGCAGCATAGACTCCACTGTTTTCGCTTTTGCCCAGCTGCTGGGCACTGGCGAGTGTCATATACGCCAGTGTCATCGCCAGTATGCACTTGGTCGCCTTCTTCCATGGCGTTGGTGACATGCACGACCATGCAAGCACTACGAACAGAGTGAGATAGGGGACGAGCTCGCTCAGCAGATAACGGGCGTAGTAGGGCCCGCACGGAACGGTCCATTGCAGTATGGCCGCGTAGACAAAAAAGCCTGACACGAACAGGCGCAGGAACTCGATGTGCGGATTATCCTGTCGACGGACGACGAAGGCCAGGAAGCACGCTGGCAACAACGGACCCAGATAAACGGCAAGCTCGAACAGGCTGGACGACTTGACCGCCAGCGCTCCCGAATGTGCGAGGCCCCACATGCCACCTAACCAGTCATCATGCAGATAATGGTCGGTCCAGCCGAGTCGATAGATTTTGAAAAGTCCAACTGCAAGACCGAGAACAATAAGCGCACCGATCGCCTGTCTCACCGGCATGACCAGATAACGGCGCATGCGTAGGCGCGCGCCATCCGAACGCGCAAACAATGTGAGCGCCGCCCAGGCGACAAAAACAATCAACACGATGGCAGTAACGCCTAAGCGCCATTCACTATGTAAGATCGGCTCGAAAGACAAGCGGTAGATATCAGCCGCATATTGACTCGAGAAGTGGAGCCCGTACAACACGGACAAGGCATAAAGGGCGACGACACTGAGCGTCCATGTAAAGATCGCATCCCGCCGCTTCCTATCGGTATCCATGATCGTGCTCGCAATCGCCAGAGCGATAAAGAACGGCACGTACATGAAACCGCTAATGCGTGTGGCATACAGGGCAGCGAAGCTTGCCCCGGAAATCCATAGCCAGCGATAGCTGCTTGCTGCCCCTACTTTGTTCCAGAAGGTAGCCAGATAGGTAAAACCGACGAGCGAAAATGCCAGTGTCGGCACTTCGGTTACCGGAAACTTGGAGAAAAAAACATGCAACGGGTTGAGCGCAAGCAGCAGCCCAGCCACCAGAGCTACCCGCCGCGACCCCGAGACCACCAGCGCAAGACGATAGAAAAAGAGGATCGATATCCACGCGAAGAAGCTGAGCGCGTAGATCCCGAAAGCACTCCCGAATACACCGGAAAACAGCGCCATCCAGACCGGAAACAAGTGATAGAACTGAAACTCCAGCTTCGTACCTGCCGGATCAGGCGAATATATGCCAGGTAGATAGGCCCCATTCGCATAACGGTTTTCAGTGAGATAGGTGTCCGCAAACGTTGAGCCTTTCAACTTCTCCAGGACCACATCATGCACGTCGATACTGCCCGTGCGCTCAATGACATGGGCGACATTGACGTAGATCCCCTCGTCCTGTGCGCCAAGCACGTAGTGGTACGCCGGCAGACGGAAAAACAGGCATACCAACGACAGCAACAGCAGATGGCGCCAATCCGGGGACACGCCGAACACCGTATGCACCCCGCGTGTATACCAGGCATAAATGCCCGTAAACATCAGTGAGGCAAGCAGAACCTGCGGCGCGAGGAAATGTCCTGCTAGCGCCGAGAGCAGACCAAGGGCACTGGCAAACAGCAGCCAGACAACGAGCAACTCAAGTCCCCTGTCGATACGGTCATCCACACCTCGCCCCTCTTGAATCAAGTCGAATCTCCATCGCGTCGAGGCTGGCTGCCGCTTGCCCATCGACGCCTCGCAGCCGACGAGCGCATAACATTCAATCGCTCGTGTACATCCATGCGAGTGTATCCCTCAATGGGATCCGACTGCCCAGGCTGATCTCATTCCCGAACAACGCATTCGAGCCAACCAGGCATCGAACTTCGTTGGCGCGTACAAACGCCGGATTGATCCGCTTCTCGATCCTGTAGCCGACGATATCAGCCATCATCTCAAGCACGTCATCCATGGAATGACCAACGCCCGTGCAAATGTTGAACGTTTTGCCGACAGGTCTGTTTCCCAGAATTGCCAGATAAGCACGAGACACGTCACGCACATCGCCGAAATCCCGCACCACTTGCGTGTTGCCGAGCTCGATAACCCGCTCGCCACGACGGAAGTGCGCAACGATCTTCGAAATCAAGAACTGTTCGGATTGTCCCACACCGGTGTAATTGAACGGACGGGTGATGACGATGGGTAACTTGCCCATCCACAGTCGGGCCATGTACTCCATGGCGCACTTGCTTACCGCATAATCATTTTCCGGCGCCAGCGGAGTCGCCTCGGTGATCGGCTCGACTTCCGTATTTCCGTAGACATTGGCACTACTCGCCAACACCACCACTCGCGGTGACTTCGGCGAAGACGCCAGGGCATCAAGCAGATTGCGCGTGCCCACGACATTGACCCGATAGATCTCATCCACATCGCCGTGAGCAACGAATGAAATCGCCGCCAGATGCAGCACCACATCTGGCTGCACCGCGGCAACCGCTGCATGTACTGCTTCGCGATCAAGCAGGTTGGCGGTAATCGAACCGATATCCGAAGGGTCCTGACGGTCACTCAGGCCGATGACCTCATATCCAGCAACCTCAAGCTCGCGGGCCACATACCGGCCCGTGAACCCATTGCGACCGGTCAGCAATGCGCGGGGTCGACCCACGTCAGAACGACGCCCCACGCTTGTTGCGCTCTATGTCGGCAGAAACCATCATGCGGCAAAGCTCCTCCAAAGTGGTCTTCGCCTCCCAACCCAGCTTGCTGCGTGCCTTGTCGGGATCGCCGATCAGCAGTTCCACTTCCGCCGGCCGGTAGAAGCGCGGATTGATGCTCACCCGCACTTTTCCGCTGGCAGCATCCAGACCACGCTCAGCTTCTCCTTCACCGTGCCACTCGATATCGATGCCGACAGCCTTGAATGCCATGCTGACGAAATCGCGCACGGTTTCCGTGCGGTTGGTCGCCAGCACGTACGTATCCGGCTCATCCACCTGCAGCATGCGCCACATCCCCTCCACGTATTCCTTTGCGTAGCCCCAGTCACGCTTGGCATCCAGGTTGCCCAGCTCCAGCACATCGAGCTTGCCAAGAGTGATTTTGGCTACCGCATCGGTAATCTTGCGCGTCACGAATTCGCGCCCTCGCAGAGGCGATTCGTGGTTGAACAGAATACCGCTGCTGCCGAAGATGCCGTAGGATTCGCGATAGTTGACCGTCATCCAGTGCGCGTAGAGCTTGGCCACGCCATAAGGACTGCGCGGATAGAACGGTGTGGCCTCAGTCTGCGGCACGGCCTGCACCTTGCCAAACATTTCCGATGTTGACGCTTGATAAAAACGAATCTTGCGATTCACGGTGCGAATCGCTTCAAGCATGTGCACAGCGCCAATGCCGGTTATGTGACCGGTTGTAATAGGCTGATCAAACGACACTCCGACGAAGCTTTGTGCAGCGAGATTGTAGACCTCACTCACATCGGTGTTTTCCAGCAAGCGAATGCTCGAACCAAGATCGGTGAGATCATATTCAACCGACTTAAGCTCGGGGTGCTTGTCGATCCCCAGTTCTTCAATACGCCAGAAATTGACCGAGCTTGTACGGCGATAGGTGCCGTAAACACGATATCCCTTTTCTAATAGCAGCTGAGCCAAGTATGCACCATCCTGACCAGTAACTCCGGTAATCAACGCCGTCTTCATTTAAGGTGCCCTTTCACTAAAAGTTTCACAGCCGCATATCTGGCTGCACTGAATCATTGCTTTCCCAGCGTTATTGGGACGCCAGCGACAAATAGCGTTCATTGTAATTCAGGCTGAGTGCCTGCATTGGCTATCAACGCCGGGTGGATCTCAATTCTACTTAGCCACATATCGGCTTTTTCGTCCACACCAACACGTACCTCAAGATCGTACACATCCGCATTCAGAGTTAGATCGACCTGAACCAGCAAAGTGCCTGCATCGATCTCTCCGCGCGCAAATTCGCGATAGCTATGCACTGTCTTTCCTTTGGAACTACAAACATCCATCCATGCCGCACCAACACCACCGCCATAAACCTGAACCGTATATTTTCCAGAAGAAAGTCGTACATAAGGCCCATGGAGAAGCAAACCTGCTGCGCCGCTTGTAATCATGCGCCCATGCAGAAGATGTCCAATCTGGGTGGAAAATCGGTAGTCAAATGCGGCATAGCGATGCACGAGACCTGGGATCCATTGATGCAACCAGTCCTCCCTGAGAACTACATCAACCAACTGCGATGTGGCCTCTCTCCAGCTTTGCCATTTGATTCCATCGGACTGAGGCGCCTGACTGCCAGCATCAAGTTCAAGCCATTTGCGTATCGTTTGGCAAAGGCTCCCAGCGTCGTAACCTGCGAAATAAAGCGCATTCTCCCCCGCAATTTCCCGGAACACTGGCAGGTCGCGTGCAATCAACGGCACGCCATGATGTGCCGCCTCAATTAGAGGCAACCCAAAGCCCTCGCCTTCTGACGCCATAAGCAGCGCTGAAGCCCGCTGATAGGCTGCGAGCAATAGATCATCACCTGCTTTCTCGAACCAGAACAGTCGTTTGCCTTGTTGAGGATGATCTGTTAGCCGATGAAGCAATCGATCAACCAACCATCCTGATTTACCGATGATCACCAAATTTGCCTGAACCCCCTCCTCCCACAATTGATCGAATGCAGCCAATGCCTGTGCATGCCCTTTACGTGGCTCGATCGTTCCCACCATCAAAAATGTAGGGCTATCACCAAGGCCAGCCAGTGCCTCATTAATGGACGCTCCCGATACAGTTGATTCTCTCGAAACTGTCAGATCAGCGCCGAGATGAAACCAGCCAATACTCAAGGGTCGCATCCGATCGGGTCGAGCCTGATGTAGCCACGACTCGAACTCATCTGCAACAGCTCTTGAAATACACAGGACGCTATCAGCTATCTCAATGACAGATTCGTACCAGCGCCTGAGCATACGCAAACCGGTGGGATCGAAACAATCTGGTCGCATCAGAGGCAACAGGTCGTAAACGACAAAGTGCTGCTTTATTCCGATATTTCTCATGTGACGGAAAACATCAATGTGTTCAGGAATTAGATGGGCAATAAGGTCCAAACCCAAATACACGTCACCTTTGGCGAACTCAACCGGTTCGTCCGGTGGCAAGACGTCAGACTTGAAATAACGCTTCTGGCAATAACTACGTGCGTAACGGAATACCCCATCCTCGCCAAGAAATACCGGCTCTACACGATATCCTTCAAGCGACATCGCCAAAAGCTCGTCAAGCACATGCCTAACGACACGTTGAATACCTGTGCCGGCATCATTAACAAACAAATTGGAAATATCTACGAGCCACTGCGCACCGCAATCAGGCGCTGCCACTCTGTTGGAGGAGAGGGCGGTGGCAGTTTGGCGCCAGTCCTGTTCAGAAGCGTCGGCTACACCCTCCAGATTGGCCAGAACGGCGATTATCTTGTTAATACGGTTACGCCATGCCAATTCGTCACCCACGGTCACCCCGGGCGATGAGCCATTGGACATAATCTGAATGCGCCCAAGTGCAGCCAGGCCATGCACCGTCACCAATTGACCCAAAACCTTTGAATTGAAGTTGCCGTTTATGGCGCTCTGTATCGCACGATAGCCACCGGAGTGGTAGAGCAGCGATACCACCAGCTCTCGACCCTCCACGCTCTGAGCCAGAACAGCCAGCGGACGGCCAAAGCTGGGATCACGCAAGAGGATGTCCACCGCACCGGTTACCGCGAGCTTAAGCGTCTTGGCGCAATAAGGTTGGTCGGCCAGTTCAATTACAATGCTCTCGAAATTCACGCGATCACTAACAAAGTGATCCAGTGAACGCTTTGTCGAAGCGCCTGCGCAATCCTTATCGGCGTAGATAGTGTTGGCTCCGAATCTTTCATCGGCAGCAGATGAATGCGGTGCCGGAAGAAACGCTGTCACCGCTGTTGTCTGAGGCAAGTTCGACACAACCACCGAACTGACTGGCAAGGTTCGATCTGCAGCTATTTCGAAAGCGACCATCGCGCGCCGGGCAGATTCTTCCCAAGAAAATTTCTGGCACTGCTGATAACCATGCTCGCGTAGACTCGAACGAAAGGCCTCATCTGTAAGGGCAGTCACCATCTTTCCAGCTATTGCGCTGTCACTGCGGGGATCAAACAAGGCATCGCGGTTTCCAATGACCTCCGGAAGACTCGATGTATTTGAACCTATGACGATAGCGCCGCTCGACATGGCCTCCAGTGCAGGCAAACCGAACCCCTCCTGTAGCGACGGAAAGACGTACAGTGCGCAGAGGTTGTAAAGCTTGACCAAATCATTATCCGGGACGTAGCCGGTAAAAATTACTTCACTGACCGCAAGACCCACCTTAGTGACTACATTTGTTAGCGCTTGCCGTTCTGATAGCGGGATTCCGCCGACGATCGCAAGCTGATGCTCACGCCGAAGTGTTGACGGCAACAACGCAAAAGCGCGAATAAGCGCACCAATGTTCTTGCGTGCATCGAAGCCACCGGCGTACATGACAAATTTTCTCTGTAGACCATACCTGTGCATCAGCTCCTGCCGAAAAATTTCCGCATCATCGAGCCGTACAAAGATTTCATTTGCTGCACCAGAGATATCAGTTAATCGTTCGGCTGGAATCTCCAGCAATTCACTTGCCTCGTCGCAGGAAAATCGGGAAATACCTAGTAAGAAGTCAGCGCGACGCAGATGCTCTACCTTTTCCAGATACCAGTGCCTGACGCGCGGGTCACTCAGATATGTTTCTTGGTGCGCCAGCGGTATCAGGTCATAGAGTGTTACGGCGCCTAAAAATTGCTCACGCGCGGATATCGTTGAAACAACGTCGTCGCCCCAACCGTCAAACAGACTGGCAACATGCACAACGTCTGGATTCAGTTGCCTCAAAACCTCTAATCTCAGCACTTCAGACGTCTGTCTGCGAAATGCATTGAGTGGATTGACACTGGCAGTGGGCGAAAGCGACTGCCATGTATGAATCCGCTCCTGTGAAAGCAACCCGTCGAATTGGCCTCGCAGGAACTCGATAGATTCCCCCATGGAGGCGCTAAGCAAAATTGAAATATCGTGCCCGCGCGGTTGCGCGCACATCGCTTTGGCAAGTGCGAGCGAGTACCGGCCGATTCCACGCCGTCTGCCTTCAGGCGATTGACACGCCTGCAAATCCAAAACAAAGTGCACGCCTTACGCCCCCCGTGAGCGGAATGAGCTATCGCCGCTCTGTTGTTTCTGGTTAGCTTGCTGTATCTCAGCAAATATCTGCGCAGCGTGCCTGGTTAAAGGTTTATCTAACTGCACCGTTCCGAATGGTTCATTCTCCTGCGGAGTCGGTAGACGGCCGAACAGGAACAATCGGGCATATATAGTCAACTGTGAATCGGCACCAGCCACCCGCACTGCCATTGCACGGAATGCTGATGACCGCGCCATAAAGCGCATCGATGGCCTGAGAAGATGGGCCGGCCAGCGAACAAGGTGGTAACCGATTCTATTAGCCTTTTTTAGGGTTGCACTTGCAGTTCGCGCACAGAAACGCAGCGGAGACGTAATACGCCACGACATACTGGCGTAGAGCTTATGAATCGCTTTATGCAGTCGAGCCACCTCATCATCACGGAATGCGACCTCGTGATGGAGTCGACCCACCTCTTGATGGAGTCGACCCACTTCACTCCGAAGATAATCCAGATCAACTCGCCATTGGTCCCGCTCAATTTGAGCATGCTGCAAGCTTGCAGCTTCACGCTCTTCCAGTTGCTCTGATAATTTTCTGTATTGAATCAGCGCATCTTCCCTACGCTTGTTTTCACTATCCAAAAATTGGACATTTGCGCGCAGCAATCGTTGCGTGTCCCGCAATACCAGCAAATCACCCTGAGCTGACTCCAATTGCCTACGCGTCATGGCCTCGGGTGCGCGCACGAAACCATCGAAAATATTCGGCGGATAGGCAAACGCCACGTCCAATTGACATTGCTCGTCGGATACGTAAAACCGGTTGAGCCCGTCTTCATAGACGAAGTGATAGCCATGCTCTGTAAGCAGCGACTCCCATTCCATATAAGCTGGCTTTTGACTATTGGGCTCGGTGGCCTCGAGCAGGATAATCCAAGGCCGTATCCGATCCAGCGAGAGACCGCGCAGCGCCGCAGCCTCGCCTCCCTCACAGTCAATTTTAAGGAACTGGATTTCGCCAACCCCGTGAGCTTCACAGATCTTGTCAAGAGGGAGGCATTCAATATCCGACTCGCAAATCTGGTGTCCTGCCTGTATGTGCCGTGCCGCGAAATTCGGATCGGTCGTTGAAAGTCCGCTATCGACTACCTCGAACAAATGCAGAATGCCTGGACTGTCGGACACAGCGAGCTGCAAATTAATGTCTTGAGGACGATCAGCGACCAGCCGATTGAACCAGTGGGTAACGGGTTCAATGTTTATACCGCGCCAGCCCATCTCGTAAAATGCCTTTGTCACTGAATCGTGAACCGGGTCCTGCGCACCGACATCAATGTAAAAACCCTTTGCTACGCCACGTAGCGCGCGGGCCAACATCACATCCTCGTAATTTTGGGCATAGGAGATAAAGCTCATGGACTACCGACCTCAATCTGCGGCGGAACCCAAGCCGAACCCACAAATATCGGACGGGAAAGATTGGAAACCGTGAACACCAACGCCAGATCCCTCCATTCATAGTTGTTAACCAAATGGGTATCTGTGCTTACCAATGCGGTCGAGACAGAATAGCTCCCCTGTCCGAAATTCATCGGGAAATTGATACGGAACTCGACACGCTGGCCCGCCGAGACATTTTCCAATACCTGCTTCGTATGGTGCGTATTGGTCCCGAAAACCGGTTGCCCCAAGCGATCCTTGATCAGGTAGCCGAGTACAAGCCGGGGAATAGATTTTCGCACCATCACTTGGATAAGCAGAGTTACCTGCTGCCCAACGTCGACAAATTCCACCTGCTCGTTCGCCATGTTTACAAGCATGATATTTTCGACCACAGCCTCACCGCTGCCAGAGACAATTTGCGCACGGCCGCTAGCGTGGCTTGAAATGGTAATCGCGCTATTTTCACGTTCCGCGATCAATGCGTTATACAGATCCATAACCTCGGCGGGCTCTCCGTCCTTTACGAGCATCCCATTCTCCAAAAGCAGTGCGCGGTCACAAAGCGCCTGCACTGCGCTACTGTCGTGCGAAACGATCAGCAAGCTTGTGCCCTGTTCCCGGAACTCGCGTATTCGCTTGAAACACTTGTGCTGAAAATAGGCATCCCCTACCGACAGCGCCTCGTCCACAATCAGAATATCGGGGCGAAACGCGGTTGCCACTGCAAATGCGACGCGCATCTGCATACCGCTTGAATAAGTTCGCACTGGCTCGTCGAAGTACTCCCCGATTTCGGCAAACTCCTCAATCGAGGCCATTACACTGGTAATTTCCTCGCGAGGAAATCCCATGAGCCCGGCAGTATGCTGTACGTTCGCGCGGCCACTCAGATCCGGACTAAACCCCATGCCTAGCTCCAAGATAGCCGCAATTCGACCATTAACACTAAGGTTACCTTCAGTCGCTCTGAGTGTGCCCGTTATCAGCTTGAGCAGCGTGCTCTTTCCGGCGCCATTTTGACCAACGATGCCAATTGACTCACCACGTGCGACGTTGAATGAAACCCCGCGCAGAACCCACGTCTCGGTTTTTGCGCGAGTGCGCACTCCTAGCCATGAAGCGAAGCGACGCCATTCTGAACCGTAGTCACGGAAGGCTTTGCCAATTCCACGTACAGAAAGTAGTAATTCACTCACAGCACATCCACCATTTCTGGAGCCGCACGCCGAAACAAAATCAGCGAAAGAAGCAGAAGAATAATTGCCGTTGCTGCAATCGTAACGAGGCCCGTCATAGCTGGTGCGCGCCCATAGAGAATAACGTCCTGGAAAGCAGTCACCATGTGCACCATCGGATTAAAGACCAGCACGGCTCGCAAGCGCTCTGGAATAATGCTCGGCATGTAGACGACAGGGGTTAGCCAGAACAACAACTGCAAAACGACCATCATAAACTGGGCAATATCTCTGACGAAAACGTTCAACACACCTAGCACCAAACCAAAGCCGACAGCAAAAGCAATATTTATTCCGATCAGAAGTGGCAGCCATAACATTGCTGTACTCAGCGGGTGGCCGATCAGGAGAAATACAACGACTGCGGTTATCAGGAGAAGCAGATTATTTACCAAGCAAGAGCCAGCGATAATAATTGGCAGGCAAACCCGCGGAAACGCCATTTTCTTCATCAAATTGCCATTATCCACAAATACCGTTAATGATCTGGTCACCACCTCGGCAAACAATGACCAGGCAATCATTCCCGCCATCAGATAGATGACATACGCATAGCGGTTGTCGATGCCCGGTAACTTGGCCGCCATGATGCGCGATAGTACCAAGGCATAGATGGCGACCTGTGCCAAAGGTTGCAAAACCATCCAGAGGGCACCCAACTTGCTTCGCGCGAATCGCGAACGAAGATCATTCTTTATCGACGACACAATGAAGTGACGATAAGTCCATATCGCCGTCAGAATTTCTTTCATTAACCGTATACCTTTATGTTGTGCCAGCTGTCGAACCAGTGCTTGCGACGTCGGATACACCAGGAAGTAACGACAACGCCTCCAATCGATGAATGATCCGCTCTGCCGCAGTATGTGGCGAAAGTTTGTTGCGAATGTCAAAGGCCGCCTGCGCACCGATCCTGGCAGCGAATTCCCGGTCATCGGCCAGCCGCCGCATGAATGTCGCCGCATGGTCTATGTCCGGCTCGGCCCAGCGTTGATCGGTGTAATGGAGATACTCACCTTCGCCCACCGGTACCAGCCGGTAATTGACCAGACAACTGTTTTCGGGCGTCATGAATTCCATGTTGCCGGACCATGCCGTGGCGATCACCGGCTTGCCTAGCCGCATACACTCCGCGAGCCCAAGCCCGAAGCCTTCGGCACGATGCAGCGAGACGTATGCATCTGCGCACCGCTGGAGCGCCTGCACGTCACTGCGATCAATCACCTCGTCGCGGACTAGAATACGCTGATCGCCCACTACCGCGTTCAACAGCTCGCGCAACTTGTCGGGATGACGATGACCGTTGCTGGACTTGATCAGCAGTCGCACATCCGTTCGACCAACAGCGAAAGCACGGTGAAACGCTTCGATGACGGCGAATGGATTCTTCCGGGTCAGGAAGGAGTTGAAATCGAAACTGTTGACGAAAATGAAGACATCATCTTCCAAACCAAAGTCCGCCCGGGTCAAACCGCTGTCATCAATTTCATCGACAGGCAGCGGCACGTACAATATAGGCTTGTCCGTAACTGGCCTGATCACTTCCCCAATAAAACTTGACGAGACCATGATCTCGTCAACTACCTGCAGTGCAGGAAGCCATTCTTCTGGAAACTTCTCCAGTTCCCAGAACCAGCATGCCATCGTGTAGCGACCGGCGAGACGCTCACGCCCGATGTTGGCAATGGCATCGTCGAGATAGTCCGGATTGACGAAAACCAGATTGATGCCGTACGGGGTGTCCGTGCCGATATGCTCGTCCAGGCTGGTGTCGTCCATGCCATGCGGTATATCGATATCTATATTGTGCACAGCCACGGGATAGCCCTCGGCCAGCAAGGCACGAACATACAGACGCGCACTCTCACCGAGTCCGGACTGTCCACGCGCATAGGCAAACACGTTCACGCCGGCCGCTGCGCCGAACTTGCGGTTTCCCATCTCCGCAGTCGGAGAGAGGGGCAACCGTGCGCGATGTTCCCAGTTCGCTGTCCGCTGAAACCTGATCTGTGTACTGGCGCGCGAAGCGAGCGTTTCAGATACCTTGTTGCGCAACGGCTGCGGGAAATGGCGATAGACTTCCTTCAACCACGGCTGCCGGCGAATCCACGCCGACAGGTTGAGCAACATGAGCCCCACGCTTCTCCGTGGCTTACCGGCGCCACTCACCGCAGACCTCCGATCGATATATCAGCGTTCGTATACATAGACGCCATGGCTCAGTTGCCCAAGGCGTACGTCAGCTCCGCCCTAAGATCGGCAAGATCCTCCACACCCACCGACAGGCGGATCAAACCATCGCTGATGCCCAAGCGCTTGCGAATGGCAACCGGGACCGAAGCATGGGTCATGATTGCCGGGTGTTCGATCAGGCTTTCGACGCCACCCAGCGACTCGGCCAGTGCGAACAATTCGCAACGCTCCAGCATCCGCTTGGCTTTTTTCAGGCCGCCCTTTACTTCGATCGTGATAATGCCGCCGAAACCATTCATCTGACGCTTCGCAAGGGCATGCTGCGGATAGCTCTTGAGGCCCGGGTAGATCACCCGTTCGACCGCAGGGTGCTTCTCCAACCACTTCGCCAGTTCCAGTGCACTCTCGCAATGTGCCTTCATGCGCAGATGCAGGGTCTTCAAGCCACGCATGGCGAGGAACGCATCGAACGGGCCAGCCACGGCACCAACCGAGTTCTGCAGAAAACCCATCGACTCGGCCAGTTCCTTGCTACCGGTAACCACGATGCCACCAACCATATCGGAATGGCCGTTGAGATACTTGGTCGCCGAATGCAGCACAAGATCTGCGCCATATTCAAGCGGGCGCTGAATCATCGGCGAGCAAAAGGTGTTATCCACCACCAGGATCAGGCCATGCTTCTTCGCGAACGCAGCGACCTTGGCCAAGTCGACCAGCTTGAGCATCGGATTGGTTGGCGTTTCAGCCCAGATCATCCGCGTATTGGGCTTGAGAGCCGCCTTCAGTGCGCTAACGTCGTTTAGGTCAACGAAACTGAAATCCAGACCCGCCGAACGCCGGCGCACTTTTTCAAACAGGCGGTAGGTGCCGCCGTAGAGGTCGTCCATCGCAATGACATGGCTGCCTGAGTCCAGCAGGTCCAGGACCGTAGCCGCCGCCGCCAGTCCCGAAGCAAACGCAAAGCCGGCAGCGCCTCCTTCCAAATCGGCTACGCAGCGCTCATAGGCCATCCGCGTAGGATTTTGCGTGCGTGAATACTCGTAACCCTTGTGCTTACCGGGGCTTTCCTGCACGTAGGTCGAAGTAGCGTAAATCGGCGTCATGATGGCGCCGGTGCTGGGATCGGGGTGCTGGCCAGCATGGATGGCGCGGGTGCCGAGACCAAGCTGGGTGTTTTTACGTTTAGCCATGTGATTCAACCATTTATAATGACCATTAAGCATGCTGGACGCAATGCAAAGTGCTCTATCTTAGCTTGTAATGTGGGCAGTCTAACGATGGCTTGGCCGCGCCATACCAATGGTGTTCAGAGGTTGCGCGGATCTAATGGATCCCCCTCGCCAAGACGCATCTCCCAGCTGGAATTTTGCCGAAACATTCAGAGAGCGGCAGTCGTCGTCGGTGCCTTGGGTTGCACCATGCCGCGTCCACTCCTTCGGCGCATCAGGGCCAGCGCGGGACGCTCGACCAGATGCCAGGAAAGCGCCGCCACCACGACCGTGATCGGCATCGTAAAAAGCAGGCTGAGGTAGTTGTTCATGGCTGGCTGGAACCCGGAAAAGATCTGCTGAATCACGAAGCCGTATAGATAGATACCGTAGGAATAATCATGTCGTGGCCGCAACTTCAGAAGAATTTGTGCCGAGGAAAACCAGAGTAATCCGTAAGCGAAGGCTGCATAGAAAAATAACGTTCCGGACCATGAGTAACGTAAAACTATTGCTCCTATGAACAATACGAGTGCAAGCCTTCCGCTCAGTAAAACTTTTCCTCTGAAGCCGTACAACAGCATGCCTAGCAGGAAAAACGGCGCAGGATAAAAGGAATACCCCATAGGCAGCACGAAGAAATCCTGTACGAAGGAAATATGCAGCGGATGTACGACAACATACGCAAACAACAGACTCACGCCGACCACGAAAGCCAACAAGCCCCGGCGTGATCCGATCAAACCAGCCACACCCGCCAAAAGCACGACCACGTAGCATTTCAACTCAACTGGTAGCGTCCACACCGACGAGTTGACCAGCAATTTTGCATGGTGATCGGCGAACAGGCCCGGCAGCGGCCCGCCCACGTTTCCAAACAGCGAGGCATTCTGAGCAAACCAACGGAATACCTCCGGCGTGGACAGATATTGGCGTACCGGCAAACTGGTGAATATCGGCCCTATGACGAAGGCGATCAGGCCGCTACATACAATGACGCCAGGCCAGATGCGCGTCGCACGTGCGGCAATGAAGCGCGTTACCGAGGGGCTTGCCTCAAAGCTCGCACTGACAAGCATGCCACTGATCAGGAAAAAACTGTAAACCGCGATACTGGCAAACGACTCAAGATGAGTAAGCATGAGCATGGACTCAAACCCGCCGCCCTGCATTCCGTAGGAGTGACTAAGCATCACCATAAGTGAAGCCAGAAGTCGCAACAGATCAAAATTGTTATTCCCTCGCCGGAGCGTATCAGACAGCACGTACATGATAATTCCCAGCTACGACTCGCATAGTTGCACCACCCTATGGTTTGCAAACGGCAGGCGGCAAGCCTTTCATGCCGGATAGCGTATCGGGCACGATGACACGCATCCCATCCACCGTGCCAAGCCAACTTGCCGGCTCGTGCAGACAGACGAGCTTGGCCCAGAGCTTGTCATCATCCACTACATACATCGTCGATGGTTCCAGCTGACCGTGCATTAGCCCGTCAGTACGCGCTTCACTCACCTGTGCCATCCGCACTTCGTCGATTCGTGCCAAGTAGGCGATATTGATCGTCATGCCGTGGTGTGCTGCGTAATCGGCCACGATCTTGTAATTCTTATTGAAGGTGACCATGCCAAACGGAAGTTCTGGGACTTTGAGATACGCGATGTGCCTGATATTGCCCGGCAATACCGTCCACAGTGGTGACGTCAATGTGGGGTGCCAGGCAGGACTGCGTGAAATCGTCGCACGCATATCGACAGCCGCCTTGGAAAGGTCGCTAAGCTGGACAAGCAGTGCGACCAGCATGAGGTATTTTGCGTAGCGAAGGCGCACACCACGCAGCAATCCATACAACGTCGCCAATAGCAACAGGTACCACGCGGGCCACGTAAAGCGGGCAGCACAGCGGAACACGGCGGAAACGTGGTCCAGCCACGGCGGTATCGAATAACTGAAAAGGAGTTTCTGCGCAAAATAGATATGGTTACTGAGCGCGCAGAAAAGCAGGACTCCGCTGGCTACGGTCAAGACCATCCAGGCTGAAGTGGGAATCATCTTCCTCTGCTCTGGCGGCACGCGCAAAAAGCGCGACCCGATGAGCAGGATGATCGCTACGAAAAACAGCACGATGAAACCGAGACCTAGATAACCAAAACCGTCGTAGGCCAGCACGTCCATGTCCATCGCCGGCACGAACCATGACCATTCACCCCACGTTCTGATGCCCGTCCAGAACGGCTGCACCAGATCGAAATGGCTACGCACAGGACTACCCAGCGGCGGTCCAGCCATGAAGTAGCCCGCCACCCACATCAGAATCAGCACGATGAACATGACGATGGCGCCGTGCACGACGATCTGCTTGAACGAGCGCTGGCCGATCCACCAGCGCCTCGCTAGGTCGGCCAGCCATAGCATGGCGACCATGACGAACAGATAGGCGTGCACCCATACCGCCAGAGCCAGCAGCGATGCCCAAGGCCGGGCGCGGAACCGCTCATCGAGCGCGAGATAGAACGCGGCAAGCAACAACCATTGCGTGGCCAGCGCAGGATGAAGATAAACACGCACTAGGAAGATGGTCGCCGTCAGGAAAAAACCGACACCTAGCAGCTGCATGACAGGGTCGTCAGTGATGCGTGTCATCAGCTTGTGGGCAAACCATGCCTGCAGCAGAAAACACGAAAATGCCCAGAGGCCAAGATACTGGAAGTTGTATGGCAGCAACGGCGAAAGGGCTTTCAATGCCAACGCCATTACGGGAATGCTGTCGGCCAAAACGATGCTGCCGGGAGCGTCGCTGCCATAAGCCGGATTGATTCCGACCGGCCATTGCCATGGTGCATGACGAAAAAATTGCCAGCCCAGATAGTGCGATGGCGTATCCATGCCGGCCATGATCCAGCCCAGGCGACCTGGCGCCAGCGTATAGGCTCCAGCCCAGACCCAGAAGGCCAACACTCCCATAAGCAACGCCACCCATGGCATCCACTTTGCTGGCATCCATCCCCTCATCATCAACTCGTTCCCCACATACCCACTCCACAAGTCACCCATCGTCCCATGCGTTACCGCCGCCCGATAGGTAAATAAATGACTACTATACTTGTCTGTCTAAAGGCACCCTTGTCATGGTCACCGAGGTGAACACCCCCGATGCGGATTCTTACCTATTGCGATGTGGGCGTGGGAGATATCGCTCAGCGCCTGGGGACACCCGAATACAGCTACTACTTCGTGCTCGAAGCCTTCCATGACGCACTCGCGCAATTTGCCGATGTCCAGCGCATTGACAATCCGGAGATCGTGGCTGACGCGATCTGGGAAAACTGTCGCGCCTTGTCCGAGGACTGCCTGCTGCTGTCCTTCACACCTCCACACAAGACTCCCCTCGGGTTACGCTGTCCCACCATCGTAGTTTTCGCTTGGGAATACCCGGATCTACCGCAGGGTTGGGAAGAGGCATGTTGGAAGTCCGATCCACGCCATGACTGGCGCATGGTTCTGAACCGAACCGGCACAGCGATAACGCTCTCGATGCACACGGTCAAAGCCGTGAAGCATGCACTCGGCCAGACCTACCCCATCGTGTCCATACCCACCCCGGTATGGGAAAAATTCGATGCGCAGCGCCGGAGCGGGCTGTTGAACCCACAGCGCCGTAGTGTCGATATCCACATGACCGTCGCAATGGTCGACAGCCATGTACTTGGCCTTTCCGCGGAAGGTCTGGTCAATGCAGTGGGCGACGACGGCACGCCGTCGACAACGGAAACTGATGTCATGCTGCCGATGCTGGCTGTCAGCGAAACCGATCGCTGGAGTCCAGTCGTGACAGCCCCACGGGATGAGGACGAACCGCCCATGGATGACCAACATCACGCCCCACCGCAAGCTTCCGACGTATGGGATATACCCCCACGTGGGGATATTCGCACCCGGTTATCGGGCGTGGTGTATACCGCGGTGCTGACACCGGCCGACGGCCGGAAAAACTGGGAGGATCTGATTACGGCATTTGGCTGGGCCTTCCGCGACGTCGCGGACGCGACGTTGGTGCTCAAGCTGGGCGGGCCGAATCTGCTGCGGGAGCATCACCAGATGTTGATGCTGCTCACCAAGCTGTCGCCAATGCAGTGCCGTATCGTGGCTCTGCATGGCTACCTCGACGATGGCGATTACGCCCAGTTGATCGGTGCAACCACCTATTACGTCAACGCTTCGCTGTGCGAGGGCCTGTGCATGCCGCTGATGGAATTCCTTTGCTGCGGCGTGCCGGCACTGGCTCCCAACCACACGTCGATGGCTGACTATATCGAGCCGGATTTCGCGTTTGTGATCGATAGCGTGGCGGGTCAGCCAGCGCTGTGGCCACACGGCGAGCATGAGGTCTATCGTACGACTCGTCACAGAATCGACTGGAATTCGCTGATGCAGGCGTATCGCCAAAGCTACTTGGTGGCCAAAAACCAACCCGGCACCTATGCGGCAATGTCTGCAAGTGCACTGCAGCAGATGCAAAATTACTGCTCCGCAGACACTGTTGCCCAGTCATTGCGCAACTTCCTGCAACCCTTGGCCGCGCGGTCACGCGCGCCATCGGCAGCCGACTTGATCTACTAGCAGCTGAGCTCTCGTGATCATTCTTGTCCACACCGCGTTCCGCCACGACAACGTGCAGCACAATCTGGGGCAGCCGGAATACAGTTATTACTTTGTGTTGAGGGAGTTTCTCCCCCTACTCGAGGGATTCGGCCACGTAATTGACATCCGCGACCCGGAGAAGGAGGTCGACACGATTTATCGCGCCAGCCAGCAGCAAGGCATCCCCTGCATATTTCTTTCGTTCATGCCGCCAAACAAGACGCCGATTGGCCTGGCATGCCCGACCGTCCCAGTATTCGCGTGGGAATACAGCACCCTGCCCAATGAGAGCTTTGGCAACAAACCCCGTAATGACTGGCGACGTGTGCTCACCTATCTGGGTCATGCCATTACCCACTCGACGTTTGCTGCCGATGCCGTACGCAGCCAGCTCGGCGCCCACTTCCCCATCCTCGTGGCTCCCGCGCCGTTGTGGAATCGCATGGCAGCGCGCCAGGAGGTTTCACGACAGACGCAGGCGCATGTAAGCCACGCCCACATAAATGTCGAAGGCTTGGTGATCGATTCCCTGCTGACTGACCTGACGCCATATTCAATGACCGCCAGGCGGGCCAGCGCGCCCACGCCTCTGCCGCTGCCGAAAGAGCGGCAGGAGGGACCGTCACTGCTGACACTGGATGGCATCGTGTATACATCCGTATTCAATCCCGGTGATGGCCGCAAGAACTGGCTCGACATGATTGGGGCTTTTTGCGAGGCGTTCCGACATGCGACAGATGCCACCCTATTTATGAAACTCAGCCATCACGACATCAGTGAAATCGTGCCCGACATGCTTGAGTGCCTGCATAAGGCCGGTGACTTCGCCTGCCGAGTGGTGATTTTTCAGGGCTACCTGCCGCAGGAAGACTATGAACGCCTGGTCGACGCCACGAGTTACGCGGTCAACTGCTCGCATGGAGAAGGACAATGCCTTCCGCTGATGGAATACATGTCGTGTGGCAAACCGGCCATATCGCCACGTCATACTGCCATGGACGACTACGTCGATGAGTCGTGCGCATTCATTGTGAAAAGCTCACTGGTACCCGGCACCTGGCCACATGACCAGCGCCAGGCTTTTCGTACGCTGCGCGAACAGGTTCATTTCGGATCTCTGGTGCAGGCCTATCGCGCCAGCCATTACGTCGCACGCCATGAACCGCTGACTTATGCCTGCATGGCGCAGGCGGCTATCCGGTCACTTCAAGGATACTGTTCACGCGAGGCGGTGGGACAGCCGCTGCGGCAATTTCTGGACAGGGTGGCGGGCAGATCGCTCCAGCCAAATAAAGCCATGGCACCGTGAACACTTTGATGGATGCATCTTCCAGCAACGCCGTTTTACACCGTCGCGGACGCATAAATGACATTCAGTGGCTGCGCGCGGTAGCGGTCCTGGGGGTCGTCATCCATCACGCCCAGGACAACCTCTTCAGCTGGCATCCGCTATGGCTTGCACGTTGCCTGGATCGCTTCGATCTCTGGTCGGGTGTGGACATCTTTTTTGCCATCTCGGGCTTTGTCATCGCCCGCAGCCTGCTGCCCCAACTTGGGGCATGCGGCAGAAACCTCCGCGTGGCCGTGCGGCGCATCCTCGCTTTCTGGACGGCACGTGCTTTTCGCCTGCTTCCTTCGGCATGGTTGTGGCTGATGCTGATCCTGCTGGCCAGCGCCATGCTCAATCGCACAGGTGCCTTCGGCTCTTTCCACACTAATGCGATGGCTGGCCTTGCTGGCGTTTTTCAGGTCGCCAATATCCGCTTTGCCGATGCCTTCGACCGTTACAATTATGGCGCGAGTTTTGCGTATTGGAGCCTGTCGCTGGAGGAACAGTTCTACCTGATACTGCCCATCCTGATTCTCGGCCTCAGGCGCTGGATTGTGCTTCTGCTGATTGCCGTCATCGTGATCCAGGCACTGCTGACGCGCGGCCTGCTGCTGATATGCCTTCGCACCGATGCGCTCGCCTGGGGCGTACTGTTGGCGTGGCTGAGCATGCGTCCGGGATTTTCACGATGGCTGCCGACGCAGATGGGCCAGCATCGGAATGTGCCGCGCCTGCTGGGTATTATCGCAATTGCCTGTATCGGCATGGTATCGGCAGCCCAGGCAGTGCCGATGGGCAACCGCATCTCGATCGTCGCCATGCTGGCGGCCGTGCTTGTATGGATCGCGGCCTGCAATGAGGATTATCTCAGTGGAAATAACGGCATCTTTCGGCGATTCATGCTCTGGTGTGGCAGCAGGTCATATGCGATCTACCTGATCCATGTTCCCGTCTTTTTTCTAGTCCGCGAACTCTGGTTCCGCTGGACAGGTGCGCAGGCGAGTGGTGGCATTCTACAGATCGTGACCCTGACCGCAGCTGCCGCTTTGCTGATCAGCCTGTTTGCAGAAATCAACTATCGTGTGCTGGAGAGGCCCTTGCGCAGCATTGGCAAGCGACTGAGTCAGCGCTTTGGCGCAGCCACCGCCCTTGCCGCAGCATCTTCTACCGAAGTCGGAAGTCAGTCACCATGTCCGAACTAACCAAACGACTGCTGGGAATGTCTTCTAGCCGCGCCGACGAAGTACCTGGCTCCAGCGCGACAGCGGAGCCCACAGGCCCGGACTCGAGTCTGCTAGGCCTCTACGACGCGGTGCTCAGCGGATGGTTCCAGAACGATACCGACGAACTGTTCACCGGCATGCCAATCCATGCCGAAGATGTGGTGCTGGATGCCGGATGTGGCGAGGGAGGCGTACTGGCTTTCTGCGCACGAAGGGGTTCCCACGTGATCGCGGTCGACGTGCATGAAGCCACGCTGGATGCCGCGCGCAAACTGCTCTCCGAAACCTGCGCACGCAAGCTGGAGTTCCACTGCAGCACGGCCGACAAGCTGCCTGTCGCGGATGCGGTGGCCAGTCGTATTATCTGCACCGAGGTACTTGAGCATGTGGACGACCCAGCTCGGGTGGTCAGCGAGCTTTATCGGATAGGTCAGTCCGAGGCACTTTATCTGTTCAGTGTCCCCGAGCCGCTGAGTGAGTCGCTACTGAAAAAAGTCGGCCCTGAAAGCTATTTCCGTGCACCAAACCACATACGCGTATTCGAGAGACAGGCTTTTGCCGATGTAGTCAAGGCAGGCGGCCTCGAGATCGTCTCGCACACCATGACCGGCTTCTTCTGGTCGGTCTGGTGGGCACTGTACTGGGGTTGCAAGCCCGATCTGTCTCACCCTTACCACCCTGTGCTGGATCACTGGACGTTGGCATGGCGCGCGCTTGTCGAAACCGAAATGGGCCTGCAACTCAAGCACAAGCTTGATGACTTCATGCCCAAGAGCCAGATTATCGTGGCACGCAAACCCTGAGATCATGGGTAATACCGTAATTATGAAATTGCACCGAGGTGGGTCCGAATGTCCATAGCAATGGGCCATGCCCTCTGGCGTTACCGCGGATTCGTGTTAGGCAGCGTAAAACGCGAATTCCAATCGCGCTATCGCAATTCACTGCTGGGCGCGGCTTGGACGGTGCTGCAGCCGCTGGCCATGATTACTGTCTACACCGTGGTGTTTTCCGAACTTATGCGCACGCGTCTGCCCGGCGTCAACGACCCTTTCGCTTACAGCATCTATCTGTGCTCGGGCCTGCTCACCTGGGGCCTGTTCGCGGAGATCGTGCAGCGTTGCCAGACGGTATTTCTCGACAACGGCAACATGATCAAGAAACTGAGCTTTCCGCGGATATGCCTACCGACTATCGTCATCGCCAATGCCTTGGTCAACTTCGCTATTACTTTCTCGGTATTTGTGGCGTTTCTGCTGCTGACCCGGCACTTCCCTGGATGGGTGTTTTTTACCGCGATACCGGTACTGATCTTTCAGGTGATGTTCGCTGCCGGCATGGGCATCATCGTAGGAGTGCTCAACGTCTTTTTCCGCGATGTAGGGCAGTTCATCAGCATCCTTCTGCAATTCTGGTTCTGGTTTACCCCTATCGTGTATTCCTCCACGACACTGCCGGCAGCAGTACGCCCCTGGATAAACGTCAATCCGATGGCGCCTTTCATGGCGGCCTATCAGGGCATCTTCGTCAATCAGACATCGCCGACGTGGGCTGCCCTTGTGCCCAGTGCCATGCTTGCCCTTATGCTGTGCCTGCTGGCTCTGTTTCTATTCCGCCGTCGATCCGGCGAGATCGTGGATGAACTTTGATGGGTGATATCCAGGTAAGTGGTCTCGGCAAGGCGTACAAACGTTATCCGAACCAGTGGGCGCGATTGAAAGAATGGATCGCCCCGACCGGCAAGCCGCAGCATCAGCTTTGCTGGGTACTGCAGGACGTGGATTTCCATCTGCGCGCCGGTGAAGCGGTGGGCATCGTCGGTGCCAATGGTGCCGGCAAGAGCACTCTGCTCAAATTGCTGACTGGCACGACGCGACCGACCGCTGGAAGAATCTCCATCCGCGGAAGGGTTGCTGCGCTGCTCGAACTCGGCATGGGATTTCATCCGGACTTCACCGGCCGCCAGAACGCGATAATGGGTGGGCAGCTGCTCGGACTGGCGGTAGAGGAAATCCTGCAGCTGATGCCAGTCATCGAAGCGTTCGCCGAAATTGGCGAGTACATCGATCAGCCAGTACGCACGTATTCCAGTGGCATGCAGATGCGCCTGGCTTTCAGTGTGGCGACGGCATGGCGCCCTGACGTGTTGATCGTCGATGAGGCGCTTTCCGTCGGTGATTCCTACTTTCAGCACAAGAGTTTTGAACGCATACGCGATTTCCGCCACGCCGGAACCACGCTGCTGATCGTGTCGCACGACCGCTACGCGATCCAAACCATCTGCGACCGCGCGATCCTGCTCGATGGGGGACGGATGATCAAGGAAGGCCTGCCCGTGGACGTGCTAGATTATTACAACGCCATGATGGCCGAACGTGATCATGCAACAGTCCGCCAGGAGCGCCTGAACAACGGACGAACCAGCACCATTTCCGGCACCGGTGAGGCGGCCGTGGCCGATGTGCGCCTGCTCAATACAGATGGTGAAATCGCGGATACGGTGAACGTGGGCGACATGCTCGAGCTGCAGGTAAAGGTGACAGTCACTGCGTATGTCCCACGACTGGTACTCGGTTTCATGATCAAGGATCGCCTGGGACAGGCCATCTACGGGATCAATACCCACCGTATGGACAAGCCCATGCTCAACTTGCAGCCGGGCGAGCATATCCTCTACCTCTACCGCTTCCCAGCCAATCTGGGCAAGGGCAGCTATTCGATATCGCTATCCCTTTCGCGTGAGGATTCCCATCTGGGCACCAACTACGAATGGCGCGACAACGCACTCATCTTCCACGTTTTCAATACTCAGCAGGAAGATTTCGTGGGTAGCAGCTGGCTGAACGCGGATGTGGAAATCACTCGCAAAATCTCGGGCAAGGTGGGAGCGGATCAAGCCTGATACATCCAGCGCAACGTGTAAGGCGGTAGCTCGCCGATACGCGCGCAGACGGGCGGGCGTTGTCACCTTCCAGCCCACGGACCTCGTTGGCGCGAACAAATGCCGGGTTCACGTCGACCCCAATTTCATAACCGGCAATCTGCGCCATCATCTCAACACATCGCGCAGGAATGGCCGGCACCCGTGCATAGATTGAAAAGATCATCGTCGCTCGAGGTCTCGATCAGGCGTCGATAGCTCGTCGCTCCTGCGCGGTCTTAACTTGTCCATGTCACGGAAAAGTTGTATCCAAGGAATGATCGCGTATCACGCGAGATCCCATTACCGTGAGCGCGCAACTCAACGAAGCGTCCAAGGATCCCTCCACTGTGGATGGCTAGCCCCTTGGAGCATGTCCCACAGGTGACGAGTGGTGTCTTTCCAGCTGTGCAAAGCCTCGGCTGGCACAGTCATGTGGGGCCGATTCGAAACTGCAGCACGCCGCAGTACCTCGATCAGACTATCCGACTCGCTGCCATCGAAATAATCGGCAAACGCCGATGACACTTCGCGAAACACCGGAATATCCCGTGCTATCACCGGCACACCACGCCGAGCCGCCTCCACCAACGGCAGGCCAAAACCTTCGCCCTCTGAGGCGGCGATGAGTGCTCGCGACGTGTCGTATATTTGCTCGAGGTATTCATCACTAACCTGTTCCAGCCAGATCAGCTGAGCTCCCGCAAGCACACGGCTTCGAATGCGTTTCGCCAGCGCCTCGGACATCCAGCCCTGGCGTCCCACGATGACGAGGCAAGCCTCCAGACCCTCATCCCACAACCGATCGAAGGCATCCAGCACGGACGCATGACCCTTGCGTGGCTCGATCGTGCCCACCATCAAAAACGATGGCGAGCCGCGGAGCCGCATCAGGATAGACATGGCATCGGCAGGTAACCCCACGCTCGGACGCGTGGAGGCAAGGTCATTGCCGGGATAGAAATAACCCAGTCGCAAATCGTGCCGACGACGCGGAGGATGCAGGTCGAACCAGCGACGCAGATCATCGGCAACCGACTTCGATATGCAGACCAGTTCGTCGGCATACTGGCCGATACATTGCAGCCAACGTGCATGCATATCGGCGATGCCTTCGGGAAACCATGCCGGCATCTGCACCGGTAATAAGTCATAGACCACAAAGAGCATGCGCACGCCACGCACTCGCCATGCTTCGAGCAGAGCTGTATTGGCCGGCAAGATATCGGCGACCCAGTCCAGACCCAACAGTATGTCTCCCGCACGTGGCACCACCTCATCTTCCGGTAACTCGATTCCGGGATAGTCAAGTAGCTGCAACCCGTAGCGATTGGCTTGCAGGTAGCGCCCTTTTTCCAACCGTACCGGCTGGACCCGGTAGTTGTTCTGATCCAGCAGCAGCAGCGACAACAGCACGCCACGCACCACGCGCTCGATACCAGTGTGTAACGCGCTGGAGGCGGTTGCAGTGACATCGACGTATAGTCGCGGCCGATCCACCCGCACTGAGTTAGCCGCCATCGTCTGTTGCATCTGTCGCCAATCCACACTACCCGTAGCGAAGGCATCCGAATGGCGCCTTGCCTCGGCCAGCGATCGTCGCTGTGCCGCTACCGGCGAATCCAGCGCAAACTGTTCGATGGCCTTACGATAGTGCAATGCCACGTCGGCCGGATGATGTCGATGCTCGATCCAGTGTGCCGACTCAACTGTCAACTCGGCACGACACGCGTCGTCATTTTTTAATAACTGCAGCGCAACCACCAGTTCCACATCACTGAAGTGATCACCAATCTTCACAGCGACGGTTTCCGGTAACTCCGCGGCAGAGCCGTTAGCATTGACAATCAGTGGCAAACCGTGAGCCAAGGCATCGAAGATCGCCGCCGAAGTTTCGCCGCGCGAATCCGTGCGCAACTGCACCACTACGTCGGCGACGCTGAGGTAATCGGCATATGAGTCGGCACTTACATAGCCAGTGATGTGAACGCGCCCCTCACCAGACGTCTGCATGGTGGAGGTCAACGCGTCGCCATAATCACCGCCGTGATTTTCGCCAACAAAAATCAGATGGCAACGCGCATCCACGGCAAGCGAAGACTGCAGCCACGCCCCCAACAGGCGGTGATTCAACTTGGTCGGCGCCAACATGCCGAAACTGCAAACAACAAAGTCATGTTGCCCGATACCGAGCAACCGCCGCGCCGACCGCCGATCGGCGCGAGTTCGACCCTTGGGGAACGGTACCACTACAAATTTTTCTGCAGCTGCCTCTCCGTACTGGCGACGCGCCTGTTGGACGGCATAACCAGAATGCACGATCACGCCAAGTGACCGCTCGATCACGTCCCGATTGACTGGATAGGTATCGAGCGTCGATGGGCGTCCAAAACGCAAGTCGTGCAGCAAAGCCGCATAACCGTGACTGTCGTAAAGCAGAGGAAGAAATGCTTGCGCATCGGCTGACTGGTTAGCCATCCAATTGCGTGCAGCACCCAGCCAAGAGTCATGCAGCACGACGACTCCCGGACACTGCTCAAGCATGCCGAACATATGTGCATGAAACAGCGAATTGCCGAAGTGATACAGCACCCGATCGCAGAATTCAGCCTCCTTCAGGAACCAGTGCACCGAATGAATCGGAAAGTTGGCCTGTATCCACGGATCGACCACTTCCAGCTGATCAACGACCACATCGATGACGTAGTAATTGGCCAGCTCGCGCAGCAGGCGCGCGCTATAATCGGCAATGCCCGAACGCGCGGGCGGTAGTGGCGATACGTAGATCAGCCGAGGACGCGAATGTGACGAATGTGTTGTCGCCACTATTCCATGTGCGTGCCGCTCGATGGCGGCCAGTGCCTTGCGCGCACTGGTCGGCCAGCTGAACTGCAACGACTGCACCCTGGCATGAGCCCGCAGGTTTTCAATGAAACCGCCATCGGCCAACACCTCGTGCAGTTTGGCCGCTATCGAACTCCGGCTACGCGGATCAAACAGCGCATCCTGCCGACCGATCACCTCGGGCAAGCTCGCCATATCGGAGCCGATCACTGCGGCACCACAGGCCATCGCCTCAAGCAGCGGCAGGCCCAGCCCTTCGTGCAGTGAAGGCGACACGAAAAGCTCGCAGTTCGAATACAGCCGCGCCAGCTCTTCGTCATCCAGCGTGCCGGTGAAAACTAGATCCTCATTCAACAGGCCGTGCTGACGGCCAATCCGGGACAATTTTTTTCTTTCTTCGTCGTCGCATCGCCCCGCCAGCACCAGCGAATAGTGTTGCCTGAAAAAAGCAGGCAGCTCGGCGAAGGCGGTTATCAGTGTATCGACATTCTTGTGGCCATCGTAACCACCGGCATACAGCACGAAGCCAGACCGCAGACACCACTGGTGCTTCCATCGTGCCCAGCACGCCTCGTCGGCTGGAATGGCCCGAAATACCGGATCAGCCGCACCGGAAACCACGGCAATATCCTCAGCCCGCATTTGCAGATGGTTGATGGCTTCGCGGCGCGAGGACTCCGAGATCGCCAGCAGCAGACCACATCGCTTCAGCAGACCCAGGCGCTGGTAATACCACTGGCAGTATGCCGAATCATGCAGGTAACGGCCTGCATGCAGCAAGGGAATCAGGTCATAAAGTGTGGCGATATGCCGGCGATCGTTACTGCCTGCGCCCAGCGTAGCCGTCGAATCATCACCCCAGCCCTCGAACAGGCTGCTATGCCATATATAGTCGGCCTGCAGCCTCTCAACCAACGTCGCCTGCGCGGCAACAGCTATCTGCATGCGCGACCGGTTTGCCGGTTGAACACCAGCGATGCCGGAAGGGAGTTCATTGATGACGATGCGCTGACGCGGAATCAACCCTTCGAACTGCGAGATCAAGCTGAGCGAAGTTTCATCATCACGACCGTTCAGCAACAACCAAAGCTCGTGATACGAAGCTTCTGCAGCAAAAGCCTTGGCCATCGACAACGTGTATCGCCCGATACCGCGGTGGCGGCTACGCGACTGCGCACCCTGAAGATCCAGCACAATTTTCATTGATCCCCTCTGGATGGCCTTCGAATGGTTTCTGCCATACCGATATCCCTTGACGAATGCCAACTCATCCAGCGTTTAATGTATTGGTCTCTGAGAATATAACTTCGACCTGACGCGCTGGTGCAAACCGGGCATACGTCGCGCAGCTGCTCCCGCCATGCGACGCACAAAGGGGACTCTAAGCATTGCACGGAATATTCTGCCCGCAAGACGCTTACTGCGCATAGTCCGAGCTGACAAAGCGCGTAGCGGCCGCGTCACGCGCCACGAACGGCTGCCAAGGAACGACGCCTGCATCGTGGCATACTGCCCGACTTGATCGGCGAGCCTTTGGTCCAGTACCGCGTGAATCTTTTCCATACGGTGGATCTGCTGCATCCGATCCTCACTTTCATTAAGCAGCGAGCGATAGATGGTCTGCAGTTGATCAAGGCGATCACGCATGATGACGAAGTCATGCTCCAGCTCGACCAATCGGTTCAGGCGACTGACTGCCAATAGGTGCCAATCGATGCCGGACGATTCAGTCCTCGACAACAAACTGAGGCTATTGTCGCTGCCCTTCTCTTTCATTCTTCGATCCAGTTTGTGGCACCACCGTACACTGCGAAAAATATCCGCTGCTCGCCTACAGCACTGTAGGCGAGCCCGATATCGATCAGCCGCAATCGCTGCGCCAACACATTCATGCAAGCTTCGACAGAGAAATCGCGAGCCATATCCCGTGCAACCTGATTGCCAAGACAGCTACCCAGCGTGCGGTCCTTGTGCAACATGCGGAAATGATGCGCAGCATGCCGAGGATCAGGGTCCGCCCACTGCTGCCCGCCGGCATGCGGATATTCACTCGGTTCAACAGCAATCATTCGATAATCAACGAGGCAACTATTGGCAGTTGTCATGAATTCCATGTTACCCGCGTGGGCTGTTGCCACAGCCGGCTTGCCCATGCACATCGCGATGAGTCGGCCGGAAAGGAACCAAGATTCGAATCGGTGCCAGACGTGGACTTGCCAAAAAGCCCAGCAGGAAACCACGCAATGTTAGACGAGAGGTTTTCAGGACGGGAACCGACACATCTACCTCGGAGACAGCTTCTAAGGCCGAATTACTGAACGAGACTTTGCAAAGCCTCGGCTTTATCAACGGCCAAAACTAACGTGCGCGAACAGATATCGCAAGATCGGCAGTACAACTAGCAGTACAACTAGACGATGTTTCACGTTCTATCTGACAAAATAGGGCGATTGACTCCGGAGCTATATCTATGAAGACCTTGCTAGTCACAGGCGGAGCCGGTTTCATCGGTGCAAATTTCGTCCTGCAGGCAATCGCCGATGGGCTGACGGTCATCAACCTAGACAAACTGACCTATGCCGGCAATTTGGATACGTTGTCCTCGGTGAAGGATAACGATCGACACATCTTCGTGCAGGGCGACATTGGTGATCGCACGCTCTTGGCAAAGCTTTTGGCCGAGCATCGTCCTGACGCGGTTGTCAATTTCGCCGCCGAATCGCACGTGGACCGCTCAATCGACGGCCCCGCCGAGTTCGTTCAGACCAATGTCGTTGGCACGCTCGCGCTGTTGGAGAGTTCGCGCGATTGCTGGCGCAGCCTCGAAGGTTGTGCGCGCGATGCGTTCCGCTTTCTGCATGTATCTACCGACGAGGTCTACGGCTCGCTGGGCGCCGAGGGTAGCTTTACGGAACAAACCGCTTACGCCCCCAACTCGCCGTACTCGGCGTCAAAGGCAGCGTCCGATCATCTGGTTCGCGCGTTCCAACACACCTATGGCCTGCCAACGTTAACCACGAATTGCTCCAACAACTACGGCCCTTATCAGTTCCCCGAAAAACTCATTCCGCTGATCATCCAGAAAGCCTTGGTTGGCGAGCCGTTGCCGGTTTACGGTGATGGCCGCAACATCCGCGACTGGCTGTTCGTCGGCGATCATTGCAGCGCGATTCGCCGAGTACTGGAAGCCGGTCGCGTGGGCGAGACGTACAATGTCGGCGGCAACGCGGAGCGTGAAAACATCACCGTGGTCAAGACTGTTTGCGCCCTGCTCGATGCACGCCAGCCGCTGGCAAATGGCAAACCGCGCGAATCGCTGATCGCGTACGTGAAAGATCGTCCCGGCCACGACCGTCGCTATGCGATCGATTCCAGCAAATTGCAGAACGAACTTGGCTGGCAGCCGTCTCAAACGTTTGAAACCGGTATCGCACAGACGGTCGACTGGTATCTAGGCAACCAGTCATGGAGCGCACGCGTGCTGGACGGCAGCTACCGCATGGAACGTCTCGGATCATGAGCCAGACACAGAAAGGCATCATCCTCGCCGGCGGTTCCGGCACACGGCTATATCCCATCACACGCGCCGTCAGCAAGCAGCTGCTGCCGGTGTACGACAAGCCAATGATCTACTACCCGCTCGCCACGCTGATGCTCGCAGGCATTCGCGAGGTACTGATGATCAACACGCCGCACGAGCAGGAAATGTTCCAGCGCCTGTTGGGCGATGGTTCGCAGTGGGGCATCGATATTCAGTACGCCGTGCAACCATCGCCAGACGGACTGGCACAGGCGTTCACCATCGGCCGCAATTTTGTCGACGGCAAACCCAGCTGCCTCGTGCTCGGCGACAATATTTTCTACGGCGTGGGTCTGACCGAACGACTCAAGCGTGCGGCCTCGCGCGATCACGGAGCCACCGTCTTTGGCTACTGGGTCAGAGATCCTGAGCGTTACGGCGTCGCTGAATTTGACGAAGCTGGGCGCGTGATCGGACTGGAAGAAAAGCCGCCCCAGCCGAAGTCCAACTATGCTGTGACCGGATTGTATTTCTATGACGGCCGGGTTTCCGATTACGCGGCCGCCTTGAAGCCATCCTCGCGTGGCGAGCTGGAAATTACCGATCTCAATCGCTGTTATCTTGACGACGGATCGCTGCATCTGGAGCAACTTGGCCGTGGCTTCGCCTGGCTCGACACCGGCACCCACGACTCATTGATGGAAGCCGGCAACTACATCCAGACCATCGAGAATCGCCAGGGACTCAAGGTCTGCTGTCCGGAGGAGATTGCCTACAACAACGGCTGGATCGATGCAGAGCAACTGATGGAGCTGGCTGCGCCGTTGGCCAAGACCGGTTACGGCCAATACCTTCAGCAGCTGACCCGGCAGGGCTACGCACGATGAAAGTGATTGAAACCTCGCTACCCGGCACGCTGATTCTCGAACCACAGGTATTCGGCGACAGCCGCGGCTTCTTTTACGAGAGCTACCATCAGGCCCGCTATCACGATGCCGGCATTATCGGCGACTTCATCCAGACCAACGTCTCGCGTTCGGCCAAAGGTGTGCTCCGCGGCCTTCACTACCAGTGGCCAAATCCCCAAGGAAAGCTGGTGAGTGTTATGGAGGGCGAGGTATACGACGTCGCCGTCGATATCCGCCAAGGCTCACCGAACTTTGGGCAGTGGATTGGGGTGATGCTGACTGCCGCCAACCATCGTCATTTCTGGATACCGGAAGGCTTTGCGCACGGGTTTTGCGTGCTGTCTGATTTTGCCACTTTCACATACCAGTGCACCGCACTGTACGATCCCGCGTCCGATGCTGGCCTGCGTTGGAACGATGCGGATATCGGTATCGACTGGCCGGTCAGCGAACCATTGTTGTCCGGCAAGGATGGCAAGACACCGCTGCTGAAGGATGTCGCCGCCGATCGGCTACCGGTTTTTGCACGGTGAAAATTCTTCTGCTGGGTGCAAATGGACAACTGGGCCGCAGCTTTGTCGATGAAGGTGAATTGACCGCACGCGACGAGCTGGTTGTCGCCAGCCGCGACGGGGTGCTGACGCAGGGAGGTCGTGGCGAGATCGCCGACCTTTCTGCGCCAAACACGCTTACCGCATTGCTCGATCGTGTGCAGCCCGAGGTAATCATTAATACCGCCGCCTACACGGCAGTTGATCGTGCCGAGCAAGAACAAGAGTTGGCCAATCGCGTGAACGGCGAAGCCGTCGGCCTGCTCGGGCAGTGGGCCTCCTCGCATGCTGCGAAGGTCATTCACTACTCAACCGATTACGTGTTCGATGGTCATCAGTCGCAGCCCTACACCGTGGATGCGCCCAAGGCCCCGCTGGGCGCGTATGGTCGCAGCAAGCTGCTGGGTGAAGAACTTCTGCGTGACAGCGGCGCCGATCACCTTATTCTGCGCACGGCGTGGGTGTACGCTGCGCACGGGCAGAATTTTCTGCGCACCATGCTGCGTTTGGGCGGCGAGCGCGACGAGCTGCGCGTCGTCGCCGATCAGCACGGAACACCCACCGATACCAAACTGATCGTGCAAGCAAGTCTCGCGGCTTTCGATCGCTGGATATCAGCCGACGGCAGCGGATTGGGCGGTACTTACCACCTGGTTGCTGGCGGCAGCACTACATGGCACGGCTTTGCTGAAGCGATTTTCGAGCAGGCCATAACTCTTGGCTTAATGAAACGCCGACCAAGGATAGTCGCCATCCCCAGCAGCGATTTTCCAACGCCAGCCATTCGCCCGGCATGGTCTTTACTGGATAATGGCGGTTTTCAGCAGCGCTTCCATTTTATGCTGCCAGACTGGCGAAATGGGCTGTTTGACGTCATGCAAAAGCTCACCGCCTCTAGTCATTGATCGATCAAGGATTTCGGACATTATGTTGATTCCACTCATTCTTAGCGGCGGCAGCGGCACCCGGTTGTGGCCCGTGTCGCGTAAAAACCTCCCCAAGCAATTCCTCGCTCTGGCAGGGGACAGCACGCTGTTCCAGCAGACGCTGGAAAGGACGCGACAGTTGCCGGATGTCGCACCACCGATCGTGGTGGCCAGCGACGATCACCGCTTTCTCGCCGCTGACCAGTTGCTTGATCTTGGCATCGATAACGCGACCATCGTACTTGAGCCATTGGCACGCAACACAGCGCCAGCCATTGCCCTGGGTGCGCTGCAGGCTCTGCGTCGAGGCGACGATCCGCTATTGCTTGTGTTGCCCGCTGATCACCTGATCGGCGACAAGGCCTCGTTTGTTGAAGCGGTAAAGCAGGCGATTCCATTGGCCGAACAAAGCTGGCTGGTTACCTTCGGTATTCGTCCGGACCGGCCGGAAACAGGATTTGGCTATATCCGTCGCGCAGGTGCCATCAATAAAGACGGTTTCCAGGTGGAGCAATTCGTCGAAAAACCTGATCTCGCTACGGCTGAAACCTATCTGGCCGATGGTGGCTACGACTGGAATTCCGGCATGTTCCTTTTCAAGGCATCGCGCTATCTGGAAGAACTGGCCGAACACGCTCCGGAAATGCTCGCCGCCGTGCGGGAAGCGGACGCCAAGTCGTCCACCGATCTCGATTTTGTACGAATTGATCAGGAAACTTTCTCACAAGTACCTGACCGATCGATCGATTACGCCGTGATGGAAAAAACGCGACGCGCTGCGGTGATTCCCGTCAGTTGCGCATGGAGCGATATTGGCTCGTGGTCAGCACTTTGGCTTACTGGTCAAAAAGACGCCGATGGCAACATGAGCGAAGGCGATACACTTGCCATCGATACACACAACTCTTTGCTGCGTTCGCATGATCGCCATTTAGTCGCTACTGTCGGTGTCGACGATCTGATTGTGGTAACCACTCCCGATGCCACGCTGGTCGCCCATCGCGATGCGGCGCAGGATGTAAAGCGCATCGTTGAACAACTCAAAGCCTCCGGCCGCACCGAACACTCACTGCATCGAGTGGTACATCGGCCTTGGGGGAGCTATGACTCGCTGGAAGCTCGCGACCGTTTTCAAGTCAAACGTATTGTGGTCAAGCCTGGCGCAAGCTTAAGCCTGCAAAAACATCACCATCGTGCGGAACACTGGATTGTGGTTTCCGGCACCGCCGAAGTCACCTGCGACGAAAAAGTATTTTTGCTGGGTGAGAACCAGAGTACCTACATTCCGCTGGGCAGCGTCCACCGTTTACGCAATCCGGGAAAGGTTCCGGTGGAATTGATCGAAGTACAGTCGGGTAGCTATCTTGGCGAAGACGACATAGTGCGCTTCGACGACGTCTACGGCCGATGCTAAGTGGCTAAACGCTAGAAAAGGCCGGGCTGAATGCCCGGCTGTAGATCGAAAATAAGCATCTATCCAAAAGCAGTGCGTGCAGGCTGGACCCTACATCTGGTAGAGGAGAAGGATAAAAACTAAGTTCTATCCTTAGGACACTTAGTACGCCAAAGTCGCTCAAAGAAAGCAGGGAATAAAGTTCTTTTCCGAGCTATCGGCTGAAGGCACGCTTTGGCGAATCCTACTATGGCGTAGCGCTAGCTTACGAGACCGTCTCCAACCCGATGCGATCTATAATGGGTGTCGGATTAGCATCTATCCTATGCAGCATCTTCCAGAACCAACATCGATCGCGGCCACAAACAACGCCGTCCATCCGATCCGACCTATCTGCTTGATCATAAGCTTGCAATGACTCAGGTGTCGTTGGGGTCGATCGTGACGGACGCGCCTGCATGAAGCGCGATCGGCTTCGTCCATGCACCACATTTCACGCGCGTCTGTTCGCCGCCGATGCTTCGCACCGTGACCGACGCGATCTTGCCTTGTCGCCAGGAGAAGTCGACCTGAAAGCCGCCGCGCGCGCCCAGGCCCGTCACGCTACCCGAGACCGCCCAGGCCTTGGGTAGCGCCGGCAGCAGCTCGATCAAGCCGGGGCGCGAATACATCAACATCTCCAGCATCGCTGTTGGCGTTCCGTAATTGGCGTCGATTTGGAAGGCGTCGCTGTCGGCGCTTATGTTGTAGACATCGAAGAAATTCTGCGCGGTGCCGTTGCTATGATTTTTCGATGGCAACAGATTGGTGAGCAACAACTGATAGGCCTTTTCCGCCTTTTTGAGACGCGCCCAGCAAATCGCACGCCAAGCGCAAGCCCAGCCATAGCCGCTCGTACCTCGTGCCTCGAGCAACCTGGTAACGCCTTCGATCAACGCAGGCGGGCTGGCGTCGAGGCGAATGCGATCACCGGGAAAGAAGCCCACCAGCGGCGACAAATGCCGGTGTCTCACCTCACCGAGATTGTCTGGCGTCATCCATTCCTCCAGCCAACCATTCTTGGGGCTTACTTGAGGTAGATAGAGGCGCGCCTGCAACTGCGCTATCGATGCGGCATAGTCTGCGTCCTTGCTTAATAGCGAACTTGCCTGACGATAGTTCTCGAACAGATCCCAGACCCATTCCTGTGCATAGGTGATGCCCTTGGCATCGAGCGGCCCCTGCTCCGGCGACCAGTCGGCATCGTCGATCAGAACCTCGCGCGCGACGCCGGTCTTCGGATCCATCACTGTGACGGTAAGCAGTCGCGACTCCCAAAACTCGCAGGCACCCTTGAGCAGGGGATAGATGCGCGCAAGGTAGGTCCGATCCTGGGTGTACTGATAGTGCTGCCAAAGATTGTTGCACAGCCATGCACCGCCAGCCGGGTGCCACCGCCAGCCTCCGCCGCCATAGATATTGGTGGAAATGCCCATTGTCCAGCCGGCGATCTTGCCCGAACTATTGCGAAACACATTACGCGGATCGTTGAAGTGCTGATGCGTTATGGCCGTCCAGGAGGCTACCTGGCTGAGGCAATAGTCGGTCAAGGCATCGAAGCACGAAGGTAAGCCGGCGCGGTCCGGCAGCCAGTAATTCATCTGGATGTTGACGTCGCTGTGATAGTCGGCCATCCAGGGAGGCTCGTTGTCACTTATCCAGAGGCCTTGCAGACCGGTCGGCAAGCTGCCGCGCGAACCGGCAATCGTCAGATAGCGCCCAAACTGTAGATAAGACGCTTCCAACTCCGGATCGGCGGGCGAGCCAGTCGCGGCCCGCGCCTGAAGACGCGTCCACGTATCCATCTCGCGCTGCGCCTTCGTCGACGCGCCGAAGTCAACACTCATCGTGTCGAACAAGGAACGATAATCGACCACGTGCGTATGCAGCAGCATTGCCGGCGTTTGTTTGGCGGCAGCTTCCGCTTTTTTTACCGAAAGCTTTAATGGATCGAGCGAGGCATCCATGTAGCTCATCGCCAGATCCGGGGTGTAGTTGGTGCCTCCGCAGAAGATGACCGTCAGCGCCTCGCAGTTCGCAAAACGAAGCCCCTTGGCATCCGCCGTCACCGTGCCGGACACCGCAACGGCTTTGATGTTCGCTGCGTACTTGAGGCCATTGTCCAGGACACCTTCGAAATGGCTGCTTGCACTCTCGGCTTCATGGTGGGCGGCTTCGCCATGCATGCCCTGCAACTCGATAGAACCGTTATAGACGCCACCGCCGATTTGAGACAGATGGACGGCAATCATGTCATCCGGGTGGCTAGCAAAGATTTCACACGCGTAGCTGACGCCATTTTTTTGATACGTCACGCGAACGCACCCCTGGCCAAGTTCCAGCTCGCGGCGGTAATCCGTGATGTTCGCAGCCTCATGCCCTTCTATCGACAGGTACAACCTGGCCAGCATCACGAGGCTGCCGAAGTGCGCCGTCGTGTATTCAAACTGGCCGTCATCACCCAACGGTACATCGCGCTCGCCGAGCCACATTGAGGCATCGGTGAGGTAAAGAAAATTTCTCGCCGGATCGCCACCGATCAGGGCACCGAGACGCCCGTTACCGATCGGCAAGCCCTCGCGCAGTACGTTCGACTCCGGCGCGGGCGTGCTATACCAAAGCGTATGCCTTGACTCCGCCGTCGGCAGGGGGCCGACGGGGCGTTGTACGGTGCTGCCTTCGGCAAACCTGGGTAAGCCAAGCCATGGCAGCATGACCGCCATGGCGCCGGTCATTTTCAAGAACCGGCGCCTGGCTATCAGGCCGGAACGCGCCTCATCCAGGAGCACCTGCTGTTCTTCGTTACTCATCAGCACTCTCTTGGGATGTTTCCGTCGGCATCTTCAGCAACACTATTTGCCACCCGGACAGGTTTGCGTCGTGGCACCGGCGAACGACCAGGTCGAACCCACTACAGGCGCTACCACGATGCGATCAAGATCGGGCGCAAAGCCATTTGCATTGGGATTGCCCATCTGGATGATGTTGGCACCGGCCTTGAGCGGTACCGTAATGATCGTCGGCACGGGATCGTCGAATGTGCTTCCGTTCAAATCCAGCTGCCGCGCCTGACCGCCATTGACCGTGACAAACAGCGTGCGCTGACCGCTGGTCGCGTAGTCGATCTCCAGCTGATAAATACCGGATGCGGGCACTGTCACGTTGGTGAAGGTCACGGTATTGGCTGGACCGGCGCCAATATTGCCCGCCTTGGAAAGACCGGAGGCATAGTTGCTGAAACCCGCCGTTACCGTACCGCCCAAGGTAGCCGCCTCAGCTTCGTACACGGTGGCTGTCGGCAGGACTGCATGGCCATCGCCGCTGATCACGATGCGATCCATATCCGGCGAATAGCTGGTGGGATTGCCAAACTGGATGCTGTTGTAGCCGGCTTTCAGGCACACCGGCACCGTGCTCGCCGATGGAATCGAAAAGCTGCCACCGCCGGAGTTGAAGGTCTGAAACGGGCCGTCGTTCACTTTGTATAGCGACGAACGCAGACTCAGCGTCATCGAATCGATCTGCATCAGGTAGACGCCTGCGTGGCGTACGTAGACGTTGTTGAACGTCACCGTGTTACCTGCGCCGAGGCCAAGCCCGCCGACCTTGCTGCCGCCGGAACAACCGCTGCAACCGGCAACGGCAGCCGTGCCGGCCAACGTCGCAGATTCGGCTTCGTAGCTCTCGCTGGGTGTCGGTGCAGCGTGCCCAGGTGTCGTCGAAATCTTGAGCAGGCGCACACCATGCCCTTCGAGTCGCGTCGAGAACGATCGCGATGAGCTACCCAGTTCGGTATGCGTCCACAAGTCGCGAACCTCCCGTGCGCCATCCAGGCCAAGCTCGTTCCAGGGTAACTCGACCACCGCCGGCAAGGCATTCATATTGAATAACGCAACGTAGTACTCACCATGCCCGAGATCGGAAACCCATACCTGGTGATCGCCGCCCAGTACTTGCGTCGCCGGCTTGCCGGATTGATCGACGGCAAGTACCTCATCGTTGGTCATCAGGCGTTTACCGAAATCGTCGATCTTGGTGAGATCGCCGCCGAGATACATCGGAGCGTTGGCCATCGCCCATAGCGTTACTGCCGAACGTTTTTCATCTTTGGTCAGCCCGTCCAGCTCGTCGTCGCCAACGTCGAGTGAATCCAGATCGTTCCATCCCAGTGTCGCATTGGTTGCATGTTCCCAACTGGGGATATCGCGAAAGCGCTTGTAGATGCGCGGCCAATCGGTCAACGTCGCGCAGCGGCCTTCGCATTCGACGTCGTCATCGATGCGCCGCGCGTTTGAAAACTGCTGCCACGTGCTGATGTAGTCCTGATCGACCTGCCATGACACCGTCAGCCAGATTGGCCGCCCGCTCCTGGTAATCGCCTTCGACCAAGCTGCGACATCATCGAGATTGTTGATGCTCAAGTTGTCGCTATACGAGCCCGGCGTGACGCCGTCGAGCTTGATGAAGTCCACCCCCCACGAAGCGAACAAGGCGACCACCGAATCGATGTATTCCTGCGCGCCGGGTTTGCCGAAATCGATCTTATAGTGATACGGCGACGTGCCCGGACCACCAAATGCATTGCCGGCGGTATAAGGCACCGCCAAGATGTCCTGGATGTGATACGACGTGCCGAGAATCGGCGAGTTGGCCAGTACTGCCGGCTCCTCGACACCAGGAATCCAGTAGATGCCGGCCTTCTGGCCGTTCTGGTGGATGTGATCGATCAGCGCCTTGATATCCGGGAAAATCGCCAGATTGGGCGTCGGCCGACCATTCGCATCGAAACTCCCCTGCCAGCCCGAATCCATATTGATGTAGTCGAAGCCATGCGCCTGCAGGCCCGACGAAGCCAGCGCATCGGACTGGAGAATCATGTTGGCCTGGGTCAGATAGTTCGAGTCGAGCGTCTGTTGGCTGAAACTGCTCCAGCCGAGATAAGGCGTGTGCGCGACGCCGTTGACCTGCGCGTTCGCCACGACGGCAATGCCGAACAAACCGATAGCCAATGCGCAACGCGGAAAAATGGAGTGGATTACACGCCGCAAGGAGAGGCCTTGGCTGCGTGCGGCGGAAGTGACTACGTTCGGATCGCGGGGCGCCCATACAGAGACATTCATTGAAGAATTCGTCCTTTAGGTATTTAAACGGCCACAGGCGGGCTTTCACCGAAGCATCCCCACGCTCGGTAAAAGTATATTTGTAGTACAAATTAAACTAGGCCTGCGCGGCGCACCCTGTCAAGAATTATTTGTAGGACAAATGAGAACTGCGGCATGCGGCATCGCTATTGCGGCGACGCAATATTTTTTGGAGGAGGAAACTGCAGAAAAGACAGAAAAGAATTGGCGATACACGCGACGGTCACACGATCATCGAGCTTTCAGGTAAACGCCTGGTTGACCATGCCTCCATGGTCGGCACCATCGCTTCCTTGAAGGGAAAGCAGATCAAAAATGTATTTGTCGTATTATAGTAAAATCATTACTTGGCTTGCTTACCCATCCTTGTCAAGAGTGATTAAAAATGTAGGCGCGGCCGCTACTGAGCGTGCTCGGTCGCACCGGTCGCAAAATGACCGGCGGCAGTTAAGCAAACAACAAAAGGGGTTCCTCGCCTGATGAAATTTCCAAGAACATGCGCCCGCCGTTACATGGCGATCCTTAGCGCGATGATGTTGGTGGCATGTGGCGCGATGGTCGACGCACGAGCGGCGGCCAGCGACAGCGCAGCACACATCGATGTATCGGGCCATGTCTTCCGGTTGGATGCGGCCAAGGTGACCTACGCGCTCGGGGTCAACGAAAAGGGGCAACTGCAGTCGATCTATTGGGGGCCACGGCTGGCACCGGGCGACCCTTTGCCGGCACCCGTCGCACCTCCCGGCGGCGACTCGATCAATGGCGCAGTCGACGCGGTGCCGCAGGAATATTCCGGTTGGGGTGAAGGGCTCTACTACGAACCGGATCTCAAGGTGACGTTTCCAGACGGCAATCGCGACCTGGCCCTGCGCTACCTGTCGCACAGCGTGCACGGCAACGTGCTGTCCGTCGTTTTGAAGGACATCGAGCGCCCGATCGTCGTCACCTTGCAGTACGAGATCGACCCGGGCACCGGTATCCTGCGGCGCAGCGCGGTCATCGAGAACCGGACGGCGACGCCGGTTATCGTGGAACAGGCAAGCGCCGGCACATGGTTCTTGCCGCGCAGCCACGATTACACGCTGCGCTTCCTAGCCGGCCGCTGGGCGGCCGAGAACAGCATCTACGAGCGCCCGGTACAACCGGGCAAGACCGTGCTCGAAAGCCGCCGCGGCAGTACCGGTATGCAGAACGCGCCGTGGTTCGCCATCCGCCGTAACGACGCGAGCGAAACACATGGACAGGTCTGGTTTGGCGCCCTGGCCTGGAGCGGCTCCTGGCAGATTGCGATCGAGCAGGACCAAACCGAACAGATACGTGTCACTGGTGGCTTCAATCCGTTTGATTTCGGCTACAAGCTCGCACCCGGTGCAAGTCTGCAAACACCTAGCTTCTATGCGGGCGTCACCACCGGCGGCATGGGCGAGGCTTCGCGCCTGCTGCACCGACTGGAACTCACTCGCATCCTGCCGCAAGCGCCGCACTCGCGAGCCCGGCCCGTGCTCTACAACTCCTGGGAGGCGACCGGCTTCGACGTCAACGAAGCCGGGCAGACTGCGCTTGCGGAGAAGGCGGCAAGTATCGGCGTCGAACGTTTTGTGATGGATGACGGCTGGTTCGGCGCACGCAACAGCGACGAGGCCGGGCTGGGCGACTGGACCGTCAACCCGCAGAAATTCCCGCATGGGCTGAAGCCTTTGATCGATCGCGTCCATGCGCTAGGCATGGACTTCGGCATCTGGGTCGAACCGGAGATGGTCAACCCGGACAGCGACCTGTACCGCGCGCATCCAGATTGGGTGCTCAACATGACCGGCCGCCCACGCACCCTGGGCCGTAACCAGATGGTGCTCAACCTCGCGCGGCCGGACGTGCGCGCCTACGTGTTCGGTGCGCTGGACAAATTGCTGAGCGAAAACCAGATCGCCTTCCTCAAATGGGATTACAACCGCAGCTGGTCCGAACCAGGTTGGCCACAGGTGTCGCCCGACCAGCAGAAAAATGTCTACGTCGACTTCGTGAGCAATGTCTACGGCATTCTCGAAGAACTTCGTCGCAAGCACCCGAACGTGGAGATTGAATCGTGCTCCAGCGGCGGCGGTCGCGTGGATCTTGGCATCATGCATCTCACCGACGAAGTCTGGCCTTCCGACAACACCGATGCGTTCGACCGTCTGCGCATCCAGGACGGCTTTACCCAGGCGTATACGCCTGGGGTGATGATGGCCTGGGTCACCGACTCGCCCTCCTCCATGGATGGGCGCAGCATGTCGCTGGAATACCGTTTCCTGTCAGCCATGCAGGGCTCGCTCGGTATCGGCGCGAACCTGACGAAATGGACCACGCAGGACGTGACCACTGCACAACGTCTGATCGCCGACTACAAAGTGATCCGTGAGACCGTACAGCATGGCGACCTGTATCGCCTGGTTTCGCCCGATAGCGGCAGCGAGCATTCGGCCACCGAGAACGTATCGCCCGACAAGGCACATGCCGTGCTGTTCGCGTTCCTGCATTCCAGCACCGAAGGTTATCTCTACCCGACGGTGCGGCTCCAAGGGCTCGATGCGGATGCGCGTTACCGCGTGCGCGTGCTACAGGGAACGTTGGCCGAGCGTACGCCAACGGTGGCGAGCGGTGCCTACTGGATGAACGTCGGCATCGACGTCGTGATGCGTGGCGATTTCCAGGGTGCTGCCATCGCCTTCGACCGCGAGTAGCGGATGCGCCGGCCGATGATCGAGGAGGAGGGTTGCTGGCTCGAGAACACGCATTTGCGCGTGCAGGTGCTGCCAACGCAAGGGGGCGGCCTGGGCCGCTTCGAGTGGCTTGGACGAGACGTCGCCTTCCCCTTGCTGCGCCCGTATATGCCGGCGCCTACGGATGGCAGCGCGGCGTTCGATCCCAACCGCCTGGCCTGTTATGCCCTCGTGCCGTGGAGCAACCGTATTTCGTGCGGAGGATTCGACTTTGCCGGCACATCGGTGGCGTTGTCGCCCAACTGTCCAGGCGAGCCATATCCCATCCACGGCAGCGGCTGGCGCCGCACGTGGACGATGCAGTCGCATATTGCCGACGAGGTACAACTGGTGCTGGACGAGCGAGCGTCGGACGCGTACACCTACCGCGCCATGCTCACTTATACGCTGCGTGGGGACGCGCTGGAGATCGAACTGTGCGTGACCAATACGGGTGACGCGACGCTGCCTTTCGGGCTTGGCCTGCATCCGTTCATCGCACTGCACGACGGCGTTACCTTGCATGCGCCCGCTGCTCGCGTATGGCAGAACGACGGCCTCTCGCCGCTGCCATTGGAGAACGTGTCAGTACCCTCCAACTGGGACTTTCGGCAGCCGAAGGCATTGCCGAGCGAAGTGCTCAATCACTGCTTCCTGCCCTGGTCGGGCAAAGCCACAGTGCATTGGCTCCGGCAAGGACTGCGCTTGCACGTCTTGGCGGATGTCGGCGCATTCCTGCTCTACACGCCGGACAAAGCGGATTTCTTCTGTTTCGAGCCAGTCGACCATCCGATCGATGCCGTGCATTTGCCCGGCGGACCACTGGCGCACGGTATGACGGCTCTGGCACCAAGCGGACACCTGTGCCGGCATTTTTGCTTTCGCGTGGAAGACGATGGTGCACCTCTCGCCATGCCATCGGTCACCGCAACTTTCGGAAAAGGAGAACCACGTGAAGCCACGCCTTGAGAACCGAACCGCCTTGATCACGGGTGCCGCCAGTGGCATCGGCAGCGCCATCGCCAAGCTTTTCGCGCGCGAAGGAGCCTCGCTGGCACTGCTGGACGTGGATGCGGACGCGGCCAAAGCGCTGGCGCGTCAGCTCATAGACTCGGGCCACCGTGCCATCGCGGTGCGAGCAGATGTGTCGATTGCCGACGAGGTGCAGCACGCCGTGGCGCAGGCCCAGGAAGCACTCGGTCGCATCGACATCCTGATCAACGGCGCCGGCATCAATGTCTTTCGCGATCCGCTGACCTTGAGCGAAGCGGATTGGCAGCTCAACCTCGGTGTCAACCTGCAAGGTGCCTGGCACTGTGCCCGCGCGGTGCTGCCGTCGATGCTCGAGGCAGGCTACGGGCATATCGTGAACATTGCATCCGTGCATGGGCACAAGATCATTCCAGGCAGTTTTCCCTATCCGGTCGCAAAACATGGCCTCATCGGACTCACTCGCGCGCTCGGGCTGGAATACGCAGCCCATGGTATTCGCGTGAACTCGATTTCGCCGGGACTGATCCTGACGCCGGCGACCGAACGCTATTTCAAGTCATGCCCGGACCCCGAAGCCGAGTGCCGCAGGCAGACTGACCTTCTACCCTGCAAACGTATCGGCGAACCCGAAGAGGTCGCCTATGCCGCGCTATTCCTGGCTAGCGACGAGGCGCGCTTTATCAACGCGACGGACTTGCTGATCGACGGCGGCCGCAGCCAGCTTTATCACGCCTGAGCTCTCAGCGCACATCGGTGCGGCGTTCGAGCCGAGCTTCCAGTACCTCGAGCGGTATGCCGGCAGTCTCCGGAACACGTCGCAGTACGAACAGGAAACCGGCACCGCAGATCAGCCCATACAACCAGAAACTGCCGGCCGGCCCAAGATGGGTATTGAGCCAGGGGAACGTATAGGTGAGTACGAAGCACGCGGTCCAGAGACAAAACACACTCATGGCGATCGCTTGTGCGCGGATCCGATCCGGGAATATTTCAGACAGCAGCACCCAGGTGACCGGCGCCAACGTTGTCGCGTAGATCGCGATAGCCGCGAGCACGAGCAGCAACACCGGCAGGCCGAGCAAGTGCAGTGCATAAGCGCCACCGATCAGCAGATACACGGCAAACAGACCACCAGCGCCAATCAGCATGAGCTTGCGCCGGCCCCAGCGATCCACCAGCACCAGTGCCAGCAGCGTGAACAACAGATTCACCGAGCCGGTGGCGACAATCGACCTGAGCCCTTCATTGATGTCGAATCCCGCCGAAGCGAAGATGTCCTGCGCATAGTTGAAGATAACGTTTATCCCACACCATTGTTGGAACACCGCTAGCGTCACGCCAATCACGGCAACCGGACGTACACGCCGGTCGAGCAGATCGCGCCAGGTCGCGCGAACGCCAGAGGTAGAGTCCTGTACCGTGCGGATGGCTGCCAGCGAAGCGCGGGCGTAGGCGCCGCCGCCGATCTTCATCAGTACCCTCTCCGCCTCATCGTGACGACCTCGTCGGCTTAGCCATCGCGGCGACTCGGGCATGACCATTGCGAACACGAAGAACAGCACCGCCGGCACACCGCCGCTCAAGAACATCCAGCGCCAGCCATGCTGCACGTTCCACGATTGCAGCAGCGCGTGCGCGTCAAGGCCCGGCGGCACCGGCCGGGCGATCGACAGATTCACCAACTGTGCCAGCAGCACGCCGACGACGATGGTGAACTGGTTGATCGCCACGAAACGTCCCCGATGTGCTGCAGGGCTGACTTCAGCGATATACAGCGGTGAGATGCTGGAGGCCAAGCCGATACCGAGTCCGCCGATGATACGGAAAGTCGCAAAGGTGCCGGCACCGTCCGCCCATGCAGTGCCCAGCGCGCAGATTAAGAACACTGCCGCCGAGACGATGAGCACTGCGCGCCGGCCGAAACGGTCGGCAAGCTTGCCCGCCATCGCAGCTCCAGCGATGCAACCAACCAGGGCTGCACTCATCAGCCAGCCGGACATCGCCGGGTCGTGGATGCCGAAATAGGTTTCGTAGAAAATCTTGGCGCCGCCAATAACGACCCAGTCGTAGCCGAAAAGCAG
>Ga0302223_10000149_pt1 | contig 56046 bp, 42 predicted proteins | sample II_Palsa_E2_3_FD_194565 | JGI IMG/M metagenome (GOLD analysis project Ga0302223, IMG submission 194565) | Peat permafrost microbial communities from Stordalen Mire near Abisko, Sweden - II_Palsa_E2_3 | ecosystem: Environmental > Terrestrial > Soil > Palsa > Peat permafrost | place: Sweden... | reverse complement strand
GCATTTTGCCCAGGTCCTCGCCGCACTAGACGCCTGCGGAGTTCCCTACCATCTCAACCCGCGCTTAGTCCGAGGCCTCGACTACTACACACGAACCACCTTCGAGTTCACCGTAACCACCGGCTTAGGTACCCAGAACGCCCTCCTCGGCGGCGGCCGCTACGACGGCCTCTCCGAGATGCTAGGCGGCCCCAAAGCCCCCGGCATCGGCTTCGCCATAGGCGAAGACCGCCTAATCCTAACCCTCCAGGCCCAGGCCGAGGCCGACGGAATCTCCACCGCGCCCGCCAAACTCGACGCCTACATCGCGCCCCTAACTCCAGCCCAGAACCCCGCCGCCCTCGCCCTCGCCCGCGAACTCCGCACCGCCGGCCTGACAGTAGAAGTAGGCGACGGAACCTTCAAGCTCCGCAAGTCCTTCGACATAGCCGACACCCTGGCCCGCCATATCATCCTCCTCGGCGAGGACGAAGTCAGCACCAAGATACTCACCGTAAAAACCTTCGCCACCGGCGAGCAGATCAAGGTTCCCCGAACCGAAGTCGCCAAACACCTTCACAGCTAGACGCGCGCTAAGGCCGCAAATAAACAGTCGGCCCGCGCGTGAAGTCCGTCAACCGTCCGATCACGCCACCAGCAACCAAACCCGCCGTTCCGCCGATAGCGGCATACGCTTCGGTCGACAGCCCCGGGAAAAAGTCGTTCGGCTTCTCCTGCGCATGCCCAGCGATCGCCCCAACACCCGCACCAACGCCCAATCCGATCCCCAACCCGACCAGCGTCGACCGCCCATACCGCGTCAGCTTCACACTCTTCACCTCGGCCCGAGCAAACGAATACTGCGACGTTCCCTTCGAACACCGCAACGTAGCATCATCCACCAGATCGAGCGCGCACGTCTTGCTTTGATTATCGGCAGCCACATGCACCCGCGTCCCCGCCGGCAGATGCCTCACCCGATCCCAACTTCCGCCACCCGAGGCCTGCGCCACAAGCGGAGCAGGCGCTGCGCACAGCAACATAACGCATAACATTATTTTCATGACGCAACTCTAATCGCGTCCAACAGGAAGTCCAGTGACATCTTCTGACAACTCGTGTCTTGATCCAGCGTCATCCCTCATTCAGCTCAGAACTCGCCACCATCCCTGAACTCCGCAAGCACCGCCTCAGACGCATCTATCTAACAACCGCCGTGCAAAATCTCCTCAACCTCTCGACCGACACCACCCTCTTCCCCTGGGCCAGACGCACGCCCACCGACGGCCTGCGCGCCACCATCGCCGTTGCCCTTGCGCTCCTCATCGGCAAGTTCGCCGGTCATCCCGCCGCAGGAGCCATCGCCGCAGCCGCTGCCTACTCCGTTGGCTTCGCCGTCTTCCACGAAGCCCTCGCCTCCACCCTGCTCAGCATGGGCCTCCTCACGCTCGGCATCGCCTCCGCAACCTTGGCTGGAAGCCTCTGTGCCCAGTGGACATGGGCAGTTCTGCTCCTCGCCGTCGTCGCCGCCATCAACTACGCCTTGCTCTCTGACCTCAGCGCGACCGCCGGTTGGATCGGCCAGCAATGCGCTGTCTACGTCGTTGTCGCCAGCTACTTCTCCCAAGGCCTCCACTACGCCGTCGGTCGCACCTCCATGGTGCTCGCCGGCGGCGCGCTCCAGATGCTCGTCTTCACCGTCTTCCACTTCCTTCGCCACCGCGCCGCCGAGGCCAACGCGCCGCCGCTCACCAAGCGCCTGCGCCTACGCGTCGCTCAACTCGTCACCCGCCTCCGCGATCAGCTACACCCTTCGCACGCAACCGCCTCCTACACCCTGCGCCTCGCCATTACCCTTCTTCTCTGCACCGCCATCTATCGTCACTACCATGTCCGCAACGGCTACTGGTCGCCGATGACTGGCCTGCTCGTCCTCAAGCCGCAATGGACTAGCACCCTCAGCCGCGGCATCGCACGCTTCCTCGGCACACTCGTCGGAGCCGGCATCGCCTTCCTGATCGCGCTCTACATTCCCCTCACCACGCCCGTCGTCTTTGTGCTCATCATCGTCTTCGCATGGGCGTCCATCGCGCTACAAGCCGTCAACTACGCGGCCTTCTCCCTCTTCGTCACCCTCTACATCGTCTGCCTCTTCCACTTCGGCGGTTTCTCCGAAGCCTCCGCGGCCCACATCCGCCTCTTCAACACCGCTCTCGGCGGCGCCATCGCCCTCCTCGTCGACGCCACAGGCAAGCTCATCGCACGCCAAACAGCCTCCAGCCGCTCCAGTACGTCCGCAAACTTCGTACAATAGATAGATTGTGACTCTCGACTTTCTAGGCACGCTCCAACGCACGCACACCTGCGGCGAACTCCGCAGCACCAACTCCGGCCAAACCGTCACCCTCATGGGATGGGTCAATCGTCGCCGCGACCACGGCAACCTCATCTTCCTCGATCTCCGCGATCGCACCGGCATCACCCAGGTCGTCCTCGATAAGGAAGTTTCCCACGAAGCTCACGCCAAGGCCGAAGCCGCGCGCCCCGAGTACGTCGTCGCTGTCACAGGAGTCCTCCGCAACCGCGGCGAAGGCCTCGCCAATCCCAACATGCCCACCGGCGACGTCGAACTCGTCGCCCACTCCCTTCTCCTCCTCAACGATGCGAAGACACCTCCCTTCTCGCCCGCCGAAGACGCCATCGCCAACGAGGAAGTCCGCCTCCAGTACCGCTACATCGACCTCCGCCGCGCCGAGATGCAAAAGAACTTCGCCCTCCGCAGCCGCGTGGCGATGGCCATCCGCAACTACCTCGTCTCCCAAGGCTTCCTCGAGATCGAAACTCCCTTCATGACGCGCAGCACTCCCGAAGGCGCCCGCGACTACCTCGTCCCCAGCCGCGTACATCCCGGCCACTTCTACGCTCTCCCGCAATCGCCACAGATCTTCAAGCAGATCCTCATGATCTCCGGCTTCGACCGCTACTTCCAGATCGCGCGCTGCTTCCGCGACGAAGACCTCCGCGCCGACCGTCAGCCCGAGTTCACCCAGATCGACCTCGAGATCTCCTTCCCGCAGATGTCCACCATCTTCGCGGTAGCCGAAGGCTTCCTCCACGCTGCTTTCTCCGCGGCAGGAATAACCCTGCCGAACGTCCCCTTCATCCAGATGACCTACGACCAGGCCATCCAGCGCTACGGCATCGACAAGCCCGACATGCGCCTCCCAGCAATGGTCAATCTCTCCACCGAGCTCACCGCCGAACTCCGCGACACGCTCAAGATCGACCCCACGCTTCCCGTCCTCGGCTTCACCATCCCCAAGGTCGGCGAGATGTCCGGCACCGCGCGCAAGGCACTCGTCAACGAGATCCGCGCCTTCTTCGGCGACTCCGGTCTCGACTTCCTCGACGTCGCCCGCCTCCGTACCAACCCCACCTTCATCCCGCTCGCCGAGACCATCGAAGGCAAGCTCAGCGCCGAGATGTCGCTCTTCAACGGCGCCTCCCACACCTCCGAAGACCTCGCCGTCGTCATCACCCCCAAGCCTGGAACACCCGCGCTCTGGAACTATGATCCGCAGTGGATCTACAAGCGCATCGGCGCCCTCCGCCTTGAGCTAGCAAAGAAGTTCGCCGACAAGCACAAGCTCTTTGAACAAACTCAAACCGCTGCCGACTTCAAATTCCTCTGGGTCACCGACTTCCCCATGTACGAGTGGAACGAGGAAACCAAGACCTGGGACGCCGCGCATCATCCCTTCACCTCACCTCACGAGGAAGACATCAAGTCCGGCGCGCTGGTCAACGACAAAGGCTCCGTCCGCGCCCTCGCCTACGACATCGTCCTCAACGGCACCGAGCTCGGCTCCGGCTCCATCCGTATCCATCGCAAAGATGTCCAATCCGAAATCTTCCGCTCCCTCGGCATGTCCGATGAGGAAGCCAAGGCCCGCTTCGGCTTCTTCCTCGACGCACTCGAGTACGGCACGCCTCCGCACGGCGGCATCGCCCTAGGCCTCGACCGCATCGTCATGATCCTGGCCGGCGCGCAATCCCTCCGCGAAGTCATCGCCTTCCCCAAAACCGCCAAGGCCATCGACCTCATGGTCGACGCTCCCACCACCGTAAGCGACGCCCAACTCCGCGAACTCAGCCTAAGGACCGTCACGCGTTCCTAACGCAGCAGTTTGAAGACCGGCGCAAACGAAGTTTCCCATAACGCCGTTTTCAGAGAGGCGGCTAGGGACATCCCCCAACGATGAGGCTGATGAAGCACGCCGGAAACCAAAAAACCAGCGCGACAGCGGCAACGGACTTTTCTTTATCCCAGATTAGACCAGCGATAGCTCCGAGAATGCTTAGCAGCGCGATGCCTTCCAGAATTTGATCGAACCACCATAACGCCCCGTGACCTTGTGGAGCAAAGCAAAATCTTGCTTCGTACCTACCGATGAAGAAACCAGGCACTGAGCTGCAGAGCAATACGCAGAAGGTGATTGACCGATTTCTGCTTTCATACGAGCGTCCTCTCACAGTCAACAGCCGCAGCGGTTTTGAGGATGCAAGTCTTATCGGCCACAAAGTCGGGTTTTGAGCAACTTTTGCTTCTCAAATCTACAGAACTCGCAATTATTGAGGCTATCGCCAAAAGAGCGATGGGGATAATCTCCAGTCCGAGAACCCCCGCCATCGCGGCGGAGATCGAGGTGAAGCATGTGATAATCCACATCGCGATGGATCCCACTCGACTCCATCTGAAATTAAGTAAGAAGACCGGAAAAGAAAGAACAAGCGGCACAAACGCGATTCCGCCCGTCTTCGGGATGCCGAACTTTAAGATAGCGGCTAAAAAGAAAGCACTCACTATCAAACACAGGAGTGCCCCTATGGCTAACAAGGAGCTGTTCTCGACTGTGGAGTGCGGGTATTTCAAGTGACTGGGATAACCCCCGGCGCCCTCAGCTTCAAAATACACCAAGCTGCTTGTCGAACCTCCTACGAAGTCGGGTTTTCGGAAACGTCACTCATTCAGTTCACAATGACCCTTACCCGAATCCGAAAGCGCAAGACAATCGCTTGTTCCAAGGCATATCCTGTTCTCCCATGCGCTCGTATCTCCGCACCGCACCGCTCTGCTCTCTCGCCCTCCTCCTTGCATCCGCTCACGCGCAGACCCCAGACTTCGGCCCCAATGTCGCCGTCTTCTCTCCCTCCACGCCCACCGCCACCATGCAGGCCGAGATCGATCGCGTCTACGCCGTCCAGCAGCACAACGAGTTCGGTCCGCAACGCAACGCCTTCCTCTTCCTCCCCGGCGACTATCACCTCGACATCCCCATCGGCTTCTACACCGAAGTAGCCGGCCTCGGCGCCACGCCCGACGCCACTCACTTCTCCGGCAACGTCCACGTCGAAGCCGCTTCCCGCCGCAACAACAACAACGCCACCACCACCTTCTGGCGCTCCGCCGAAAACTTCTCCGTGACGCCGACCAGCGGCACGATGCAGTGGGCCGTCTCGCAAGCCGTTGCCCTTCGTCGCCTTCATATCCACGGTGACCTCGTCCTCCATCAGCACCGCGGCTGGGCCTCCGGTGGCTGGATGTCTGACACTCTCGTCGACGGCAACGTCGACTCCGGCTCCCAACAGCAATGGATCTCCCGCAACAGCGACTGGAAAAGCTGGACGGGATCCAACTGGAACATGGTCTTTGTTGGAATCCCCCATCCTCCCGACGGCGATTGGCCTGTCCCTCCCTACACCAAGGTTGAGCTCACCCCCATCGTCCGCGAGAAACCGTACCTCGAAGTCGACGCCTCCAATCACTGGTCCATACGCGTTCCCGACCTCCGCCACGACACCACCGGCGTCTCCTGGAACACCCCCGCTCCCGCACCCGCGCGCACCATTCCCTTCTCGCACGTCTACATCGCTCACCCCGACCGCGACACCGCAGCCACCATCAACGCGCAACTAGCCCACGGCAAAAATCTCCTCCTCACGCCCGGCACCTACAATCTCGACGAGCCCCTCCGCGTCACTCACCCCAACACCGTCGTCCTCGGCCTCGGCTTCGCCACTCTCCATCCCACCCACGGCAACGCAGCCCTCACCACCGCAGACGCCGACGGCATCACCCTCGCCGGCCTCCTCATCGACGCCGGCGAACAACTTTCGCCTGTCCTCGTCCAGATCGGCCCGCACAACTCCACAACCCGCCACGAGCGCAACCCAATCTCTCTCAACGACATCTTCTTCCGCGTAGGCGGCGCCGGCATCGGTCGCACCAACATCAACCTCGAGATCAACTCCAACGACACCCTCGTCGACCACACCTGGATCTGGCGCGCCGACCACGGCGCCGGCGTCGGCTGGGACAAGAACCTCAGCAACAACGGCCTCGTCGTCAACGGCAACAACGTCACCATCTACGGCCTCTTCGTCGAACACCATCAGCAGTTCCAGGTCCTGTGGAATGGCAACCACGGCCGCACCTACTTCTATCAATCTGAGATCCCCTACGATCCACCCAACCAGGCCGCCTACTCCAGCGCCCCCGGCACCGACGGCTGGGCCTCCTACAAAGTCGCCGACAACGTCACCGACCACGAAGCCTGGGGACTCGGCGCTTACAGCGTCTTCACCTACCCCAACGTTTTCCTCTCCCGCGCCATCCAAGTCCCCACCACCCCCAACGTCCGCTTCCACGACATGATCACCGTCTGCCTCCTCAGCAACGGCGGCATCCGTCACATCATCAACAACCAAGGCGAATCCACCGTCTGCGCGCCCCCGAAACGCGTCGACCCCAAACTCACCCTCTACCCAATCCCCTAACTAATACGCACTGGCATCCGTCAACAGCGCCAGCTGCGCCGCAGAGAGCTTCAAGTCCACCGCCGCAAACAATGCCTCCATCTGTTGCGTGTTCGTCGCGCTAGCAATCGGAGCCGTGATCGTCGGCTGCTCCAACAGCCACGCCAGCGACCCTGCCGCCTGCTCCGCGCCCGTCTCCGCGCTCACGGTCTTCAACGCCTTCAGGATCTTCATGCCGCGCTCATCAAAATACTTCTGCACGCGCGTCTCACGATTCTTCCCCTTCGCGTCTTCCGCACTCTGATACTTCCCCGTCAAAAATCCCGACGCCAGCGAGAAATACGGAATCACACCCAGCCCATACTTCTCCGCGACCGGCGCCAGGTCCTCTTCATACCCCTTGCGGTCGTGCAGGTTGTACTCCGGCTGCAGCGTCTTGTACGCCGGCAACTTCTCGCGCTCCGCCAGATCTTCCGCCGCCGCCAGCCGCCCCCCCTTGTAATTCGACGCGCCGATATACCGCACCTTCCCCTCATCAATCAGCTGCGCATACGCCTCAAGCGTTTCTTCCAGCGGCACGCTCTCGTCATCTTTATGCGACTGATACAGATCGATCCGATCCGTCTTCAGCCGCTTCAACGATTGCTCCACCTCTTCCAATATGTATTTCTTCGAAAGCCCCTTCCCACCGGACTTCATCTCCATTCCCACCTTCGTCAGCAACACCACCTCATCGCGCTTGCCGCTCTGCTTCAGCCACTTGCCAATGATTTTCTCCGACTCGCCACCCGCATGCCCCGGTACCCAAGTCGAGTACACGTCCGCCGTATCGATGCAGTTGAACCCGCGATCCACCCACGCATCCAGCAGCTCAAACGAGCGCGCCTCATCCGCCGTCCACCCAAAAACATTACCGCCAAATACCACCGGGACAATCTCCAGCTCCGTATCACCCAATCGACGCGTCTGCATCCTCATACCTCCACTGTTGCATTGGACACCCTCAGCGCCTCAGAGGATGCTACGGCTAATTCATCCACCGCTTATCATTCGGATCTCGCGGCTTTCCATCCGGATCGACATAACGCCCGTCATCATCCAGGCTCACGTCCTTGCCCTGCTTGCGCATATACACCGTGAACTTCTTCGCCGCGCGCCGCCGCTTCGCGCGATAGTACGAGTTGCGCAGCCCAAACCATCGCTCCGAGATCCCGATACGCACACCCCGTCGCGGCGCCCACACCACGAACGCATACCCCACCAGCGCATTGCACAGTGCCACAAGCGCGCCGAATTTCTCTTTACTCGTCAGCTCGATTGCCAGGTAAAACAGCACATAGATCACGGCGAGATACTTCGCCTTGATCCAAAACAGAAAATTCACTTTTACCGACTCGTTCGCATGCAGCTTGCCATACACAACCATCACCGCCAGCAGGAACGGCCACATCCCCGCCGCCGCCACATCTCTGCCCAGCCCCTCAACCCGGTCCCCCACCGCCAGGCTAATCACCACTGCGATAATCCCGCCGACAACCGTGGTCACCAGGAAAAATTCAAGCAGCCACCGCGATCCTCGCTCCTCTTCCAGCGGCGTCGCAAAGAACCATAGCGAAAGCAGCGAGAGCGCCACGCTGACAAACGCATCCTGCACAAACGGATACGTAACCAGCTGCCAGATCTGCGGATGCAACGCCTCGCTTGCATGCAGGCGGAAAAAATTAATCACCAGCCCCTGGAACAGCTCTGACACCAGCCGCAGCGCCGCCGTAGCAAAATACACGACAACGCAAGTCAAGATGATTTTTCGCGTGACTCCGCGAAACGGCGGCAACATCAACGAGATCGGACTGTCAGACTTAAACGCCATACAAACTCTTTCCCCTACAAGCTACTTCCGTTCGGGCACCGGCGGCACGGCCAGCGATCTGTCTCCCGCCGCGCTCACCGCACGCACCCCAAACAGCACGTTATCTTTACTCACATCCAACGTCAGATGCGTCTCCGCTCCCGCACTCTGGCTGTGCGTCCAAAGATTCTCATTCGTGTCCCGCCACACCACCTCGTAGGTCGTTCCCTCCGGCGCAAACGCCGAAGCATCCCACGCCAGGTTGCTGTAATTATCCAGCTCCTTGGTCACAACCCGTACATGCTGCGGCCCACTCGGCGCCGCCGCTAAACTCGCCATCGTCAGCGCGTTCAACTGCGCCACCTTCACCACGTACGTAAAGTCCACAAACTTCAGCAGGTCGCCATACTCCACGCCATTCTCCGTGCGCAGCGTCTGGTGCTGATGATCGAAGTTCTCCCGCCACTCCGTAAACCGCACCGCCGTAAACCCTTCCCCGTTGAAGCTTGTATGGTCCCCACCGCGCAGATACCGGTCCCGCCGCAAAATCATCACCGGATGGAACGCCGGCACCAGCCGCATCAACTGGCTCCGCGCCCCGCTCTTCAACGCCGCCGGCCGCTCCGTCGTCGGCTTGAAGTACGCCGGCGCCAGCTCCACAATGTGCCGTGCCAACTGTCGCGATGGCGAATCATTCTCCGCGCCCAGCCCCAGCGTCATCTTCTGCTCTTCCGGCGTCGCCGTTGCTGGAATACTCTCGCTGAACACCCGCACCACATCCTTGTCTTGTCCCGTCTGGCCCGGCGTCGTATCGCCGCCCACGATGTCGTTGTTCAGCACCGCCTCCAGCGGCCATCCCTCCGCCTTCGCCAGCTTCGCTAGGTGCGCCGACCCATACAGCCCCTGCTCTTCCCCCGCCACCGCCACAAACACCATCGTGCCCGTCAGCTTCACCCCAGCCTTCGTCAGCCGCGCCATCGCCCGCGCCGACTCCAGCGATACCGCCACCCCGCTCGCATCATCATTCGCTCCCGGCGACGTTAGCTCGCCGTCCATCACGTCCGTCGCGCGCGAATCATAGTGCCCCGTCACCAGCACCCACGGCGCCTTGTCCCCACCCGTCCCATGCAAAATCGCATACATGTTCACCAGCTTCGTCGGCCGCGTTACCCGGCTCCGCGTATCAGTCGACGCCGGCTGCACAAACTCGTCTCGCTTCACCTCCAGGCAGCCGCCGCACTCCTTCGAGATCGCCTCGAACTCGCTCGTAATCCAATCCGCCGCCGCCAAAATTCCTTGCCCTTTCGGCAGCTCCGTGTCCATACTCGACAGCGTGCTGCGCGTCCCAAAGCTCACCAGCTTCGCAATATCGGCCTGGACTTGCTCCGCCGATACTCCCGCCAACGCCGTCTTAACCGCCGGATCTACCCGCAGCGGCGCCAGCGCCCCCGACCCCATTCCTGGCCCCTTTGTCGATCCCGCCGCACCAACCGGCATCTGCGCATGCGCGCCCGCTGCCATTCCCGCTAGCAATCCACAGACTCCCACTATCCGCTTCATCTCTGCCTTCACCTCGCTACATGCACCATAAATACGGCTCCCTGCATCTCAAGGTTGACGAGCCGCCACTGTACCGCTAGAACTAGAAAAGGTGATTGTGGTGCCAGCTCCATGGTACTAGCTCAACCGCACTAAGCATCAAACCGGCTTCGCGCCTGGTTCAGAGGAGATCAATAATGTCAGTCGTTTGCCCGGAGTGTGACAATCCCTTGGACATCGATGTCGACGATGTCGAAGAAGGCGAGATCATTCAGTGCGATGAGTGCGGAACGGATCTCGAAGTCGTCTCCAGCGACCCGTTGGAATTAGCTCCAGTCGATGAGGAAGGCTACGATGATGAAGACGCCGCTCTGCCCGTGGATGAAGAGGATGAATAGCGTTATCCCCCGTCGCAACCTGCTTCTTTCTCTTATTGCCTTCGTAGCCTGCGCCCTGCTGCTCGCTGCGCCACTTACCGCGCTCGCGCAGAAGAACGTTCCTCGCGAACGCATCGTTGAAGGCAAGGTCGTCAACAAGGACGGCGGCCCCATCAGCGGCGCGGTCGTCTATCTCAAGGACTCCCGCTCCAATGGCGTCAAAACCTACATCGCCGACGAGGACGGACACTTCCGCTTCGGAGCACTTTCCCAGGACACCGACTACGAGCTTTGGGCCGAGTCCAATACCGTCCGCTCCAAGTCCCGCCAGATCAGCTCCTTCGATAATGAGAACAAGTTCTACTTCGTCCTCAAAGTCAACGCTGCCAAACCAGCTTCGCTCGACAGTCCGTCCGTATCCTCCACCGGACTTCCGCCCCAACCCTGATCTCAAATCCACTTCATCTCCAGGCGAACATCGGGCGAATATAATTCACCCATGAGCTCTGCTGCTCAACCCGACCTCTTCGCCTTCCTCCACATCGACCTCAACAGCTTCTTCGCGTCTGTCGAGCAGCAGCTCCACCCTGAGTACCGCAACAAACCCACCGGCGTCGTTCCCACCATGGCCGACACCACCTCCCTCATCGCCGCCAGCTACGAGGCCAAGGCCCTCGGCATCAAGACCGGCACTCGCGTCAGCGAAGCCAAACGCATCTGCCCAGACATCATCCTCGTCAACGGCGACCACTCCACCTACGCCGAATATTCCCACAAAATTGTTGCGGCAGTCGAACGCGTCTGCCCCGTAGCCCACACCCCCTCCATCGACGAGATGGTCTGCCAACTCATGGGCCGCGAACGCAACCCACCCGCAGCGCGACAGATCTCGCTAGCCATCAAGCAGGCCATCAAGGACGACGTCGGCGAGACCCTTCGCTGCTCCATCGGCATGGCTTCCAATCGCTATCTCGCCAAGATCGCCTCGGATATGCAGAAGCCCGACGGGCTGATTGGCCTTTTACCCAGTCAGCTCCCAGGCTCCATCGCCCACCTCGCCCTCCGCGACCTCCCCGGCATCGGCACCCGCATCGAAGTCCGCCTCAACGCCAAGGGCATTCGCACCATGCCCGAACTCCTCGCCCTCGACCGCCCCGCCATGCACGCCCTCTTCGACTCTGTCTGGGGCGACCGCATGTACCATTGGCTCCGCGGCGCAACCTCAGAAGTCACTGGCGACGACGGCGCCCCCCTCCCCTCCGAGCTCCAGAAGTCCCTCGGCCACTCCCACGTCCTAGCCCCCGAGCACCGCTCCCCCGAAGGCTCATGGGCCGTCGCTCACAAGCTCCTCCACAAGGCCGCCATGCGCCTCCGCATGGAAAAGTTCTTCACCGGCTCGCTCGCCGTCACCATCAAGTACTCCCTCACTTCAACGCAGGCTACTCATCTCGCCCGCTCAGAAAAAGTGAAGAAGCACCTCAGCGGCATCACGCAATCCGGCTGGGGAATGGAAGCCCGCTTCCGTTCCTGCCAGGACACGCTCTCGCTCCTCGAAGCGCTGCAAGGCTGCTGGAAACAGTCACCCACTGGCCCCGAGCATCAGAAGCCCTTCTTCGTCGGCGTCACCCTGCGCAACCTCATTCCCGAAGCCGACGTGCAGACCTCACTCTTCGAAGAGCCCGGCAATCGCAATCAACTCTCCGCCACCATGGACAAGCTCAACCTCAAGTACGGCCACACCACACTGCACTTCGCCGGCATGCTCCCTGCCCGCGACTCCGCCCCGACCCGCATTGCCTTCACCCAAATCCCCGTCCAGTACGGCCACGAATACATGTAGCCTAAGCCCTGATCCACCCCCCGCCCATCTCCGACCGATCCGCAAAATATTCCATCCCAGCAGAATCACTTCATCACGACAGGTTCCCATGAGAGATACTGTCTTTCCGTCTTGATAAACTTTCATGACTCCAGAGAGGACCATTTTGGATTCAATCAGTTCCTACGGAAGACTAAAGTCTCTCTTGCATCACCTGAGAGAATTTCCCTTAGTGTGGTTCGCCATAGGTCTTGGCTTCGCCCGGCTTGGCATTCTTATAAGCAACGCTTTCTCTGCGGAGCACCGCTTTATACGGTTGCGTCGTTGCGCATTTGTTGCCAGCGTATTTGTCCTTTGCGCCTACCTGACCATCACCCTTGATTCTCTGCGCTGCCTCATGATCCAGCAGGACGAAGCCAACATCATTAGCATCTCTGCCGCGACCCTTCGTGGACTGCCCATGTATCACCTGCCCGTCTCACCCGACTTTAGTTACTCGCTAATGTATGGCCCTCTTACATTTCTTATCTATAGCGTTGCGCTCGTCGCGGGCGGAGTAACTCATTTCTGGATCATGCGCGGCGCTGTGGTCATCGCCGCTCTTCTTCTGTGTGCGGCACTGTTTTTTCTTCTGCGCAAATTCGTTTCAGCCATTACAGCGGTCACCCTGCTGGCATTTCCGCTCAGTGTCCTGCTGCAACATCCCGAAATTTCCCTGTCTATGCGTTCGGATGTTTGGATCTTCCTCTTTACAGCCCTCGCCATCATCTCCAGCTTCCTCGAGGTGGAGTTCCTCGCAGTCCTTTTCGCCGGCATCTGCGGTGGGGCCATCATCGGACTCAAGATCAGCGCCGCACCTGCCGTCCTGTTTCCCCTTCTTCTGCTCTACCGTAAATTTGGCATTCGAGCATTGGCGTTTTCCCTGCTCACAACAATTGCAACTACTCTGGCCCCATTCGCCATCCCGAATATCTCCTGGCATAACTACATTGCCTGGATAGTCTTCACACGTTCAGAAGGCATTAGCGTAGCCAGCGCTTCAAGTAATGTGCTGTTTGCGATCTTCTTGATAAGCCCCTGTCTAATCATGGAACTCTACATGCGCCGCTTCGGGTTGGCCTTTAGAAATAGAATTCCCGAGTTCCTGATCATCTTGCTTTGCCTTTCCTTGGCAGTGCTAACCTCGAAAAACGGTTCCGGCGTGCACTATTTGTGGCATGTTGTTCCGTCCATCGTGGTCTACATGGCTCTCGTAGCGAAAGAAATGTCAGCGATACCAAACGAGGACCGCGCAACCCCTATCTATTACATCGCCGTCGCATGCACTCTCTTCGCCTGTGTGAACCTTCCGCGCGCCTACGGGTACATCAAATCGTCCATCATGCCACCGGGCATCGCTGTCGCACGCCAATCAATCGACAAATATCTCGATCTATATCGCGATCGCTCGTCTGTTCAAATGGGCTACGGCTCCGTTGATGGGGATTACCGCCCGCTGATTCGTTACCTCCTCGTCTACAAAGGCCAGCCTTATCGGATTGAGGGCAATACAGGACGCTTGGAAACCGCGCTCCTGCCCTTTCCCGTCAATGTCCTCCACCAGATGTCGAGTTGCACAAACGATGTCTGGTTGGTGCCACATGCCCAAATGCCCTTCGAGCTATGGGTCTTCCCCAATAGCCTTCGTACAACATTTCTCCAAAACTACAGCGTCGATAGAACGGACGGAGTCTACGACGCGTGGGTCTGTAATCGGGCAGCAACTCACTGATTGCCATTTCTTCCACATTCACGAACCGATCCTGCAGGCGAGAGACACCGGTATAAGAAGGGCGTGCTTCGACCATTCCTGTTGCTACAACTTTCCGTCTCACATAGTTGGTATCATCGACTGCGATGGGGACAACTCGAACCGAATTGAAATCGCCCGAGGGAAGCCCCTACGCGCGCCATCTTCCCGCGCTCGACGGTGTCCGTGGCTTCGCTGTCCTCGGCGTTGCCTGTTCCCACCTGTTCCCCGCCAGCCCCCACTCCCCTTTTGAAGCCTTCGTCCACAAAACCTTCGCCTTCGGCGCCAGCGGCGTCGATCTCTTCTTCGTCCTCTCCGGTTTCCTCATCACCGGTATCCTCTACGACTCGCTCCCCGATCCCGACTTCTTCCGCAAGTTCTACGCCCGCCGTGTCCTGCGTATCTTTCCCCTCTACTATGGAGTTCTCGCCCTCTACGCCATCGCCGCTCTCATCTGCGGCCTCAACTTCCATCGCGAACTCCTCTCCCTCGCCCTCTACCTCCAGAACACCAACCTCATCGCGCAACGCCTTCGCGACTACACCGGGCCCACCGCCCTTCCGCTCCCACACTTTTGGTCGCTCGCCATCGAAGAGCAGTTCTATCTCGTCTGGCCCATCACCGTTTTCCTGTTGCGCACACGTCGCCGTCTCCTCATCTTCTGCGCTGCCGCCCTTGTCCTCTGCCCCCTCCTGCGCGCCTTCCTTTTCCTGCATGGTGTCGATTACAACATCGTCACGGTCAACACCCTCTGCCGCTCAGACTCGCTCCTCGCCGGTGCCGCCATCGCCCTCCTCCTCCGCAGCCATTTGCACGACCGAGTACTCCGTGCCTCCGGTTGGATCTTCGTTGCCAGCGCTACCTTCGGAATTCTCTTGTCCTACTTGTCCACTCACGGCCCCTTGCTCAATACTGCGAGTGGCTACCGTGTTTACCTCGCCTTCGACTTCTCCGCCATCGCGCTCGTCTCCGTCGGCGTCATCGTTCTCTCTCTTCGCTCTCCTCTCGTCTCGCGCCTTTGCACACTTCGCCCCATGCGCTGGCTGGGCAAATACAGCTATGGCATCTACATCCTGCACCTCATCTTCTTCAGCTACCTGGAACGGCCGCTACGCCGCTTCTTCTCCACCTACATCACTCCCGATAAAGGTGTCGACATCGTCGCCACCGGCTTGCTGATCTTCCTCATCAGCATCATTGCTGCCTACCTCTCCTACCACCTTTACGAGAAGCACTTCCTTCGTCTCAAGCGCTTCTTCGACTACCGCCCCCACCCCAACACCGTAGCCTGACCCTCATTCCCACGCCACCTCGTGGGATAGTGATCTCCAGCGCCATGTCCCTACCGCCCTACATCGGCCGTCTCGCTCCCTCGCCCACCGGCCTCCTCCACCTCGGCCACGCCCGCACCTTCTTCATCGCCCATCAGCGCGCCCGCGCCGCCAACGGCACCCTCTACCTTCGCGACGAAGACATCGATCCCCAGCGCGCCCGCCCCGAGTTCGCCGCGGCCATGCGCGAAGACCTCCTCTGGCTCGGCCTCTCCTGGGACGCCGAGCTACGCCAGTCCGACCGCCTCCCTCTCTACCTCGCCGCCCTCCACCAACTCCTCGCCACCGGCCTCGCCTATCCCTGCTCCTGCTCCCGCCGCGACCTCGCCCTTTCCATCCACGCGCCCCATGAAGACCCCGCAGCCGAGTCGGACGACGAGCCTCTCTACAACAATCGCTGCCGCCCCGCTGCCCCAACCATGAATCTCTCAAACTCTCGCCATCCGCGCAGAACCAACTACCGCTTCCGCACCCCCGACCACACCCCCATCTCCTTCACCGATCTCCGCGCCGGCCCTCAAACCTTCACCACCTCCACCGACTTCGGCGACTTCCTCATCTGGCGCAAGCCCCTCACCTCCAATCCCTCCGACATCGGCCTTCCGAGCTACCAACTCGCCTGTGTCGTCGACGACGCCCTCACCCACATCACCGAAGTCGTCCGCGGCCGCGACCTCCTCAAGTCCACGGCCCGCCAGATCCTTCTCCAGCGCGCACTCCACTACCCCACCCCGGCCTACTTCCATTGCGACCTCATGCGCGACAGCAACGGCATCCGCCTCGCCAAGCGCCACGACGCCCTCGCCCTCCGCACCCTCCGCGCCAACGGCCTCTCCCCCGCCGACATCCTCGCACTGTTCTAAATCGACCGCGGCTATATTGTCTCTATGCCCCTCTACAAGCGCGCCGGCCTCTTCAATCCCCACGAGACGCACCTCACCCACTCGCTCGCCGGAGCCCCGCTAGCCCCCTTCTTCCGCCGATTCTGGGCCTTCACCATCGACACCCTTCTCCTCGCTCTCATCAACATCCCTTCAAAAATCGCCTTGCAATATTTCATCGAACACAAGCTTCACCTTGGCGAGCTCCATCAATCCACCGTCCTTCACTTGCACATGAAGGCACAGTTCAGCATGGAAATGACTCTCGACCTCCTCTGGACAATCTTTCTCGTCCTCTACTTCGGCCTCTTCTTCCGCTTCACCAACGGCCTCACTCCCGGCAAGCGCCTTCTCGGCATCCGCGTCGTCTCCCTCACCCATCCGAAACTTTCTCTATGGCAATCCATCGAGCGCGCCCTCGGTTACGGTGCCTCTGCCCTTGAGGGCGGCTTCGGCTTCTTGCAGTACTTCCTCAATCCCAACCACCAGTGCGCCCACGACCGTCTCGCCGAAACCATCGTCATCCTCAACCGTCCAAAGCTCGCGCCCAAACCCGAAGCACAGGCGGAATCCCAACCCGTCAGCTAACTCCGACGCCGCCCAAAGGGTTGCCTCTTCGCCCCGAAATCTAAGCATCAACGCGCTTCATCCCTCTTGCATCTCATGGCGGACGAGGAACTTCTGTCCATGATGCCCAACCCGTTTCACAAACCAATTCGCACTATCACCCTGCTCGCCAGCGCACTGCTCCTCGTTGCCGGCTGCAAGAACGCCACCGACAACTCCGCCAACTACAAATCCGCGATCAACGCCTGGTACTCCGCGCATCCCGCCTGTCTCTGGTCAGCGCCGCAGAAGTTCCCCACCCAGGTAGCCGCCTCGAACGATGATCAGACCGCTCCCTACGCCGCCCTCGTCGACCAGGGCCTGCTCACCCGCACCACCGCTGAGAAAAAAATCCTCATCATCTCTAAGCAAGAGGTCAACTACGACCTCAGCGATCAGGGTCGCAGAGCCTGGACCCCTGACCCCAACCAGCCCGGCTACGGAAATTTCTGCTACGGCCATCGCGCCGTCTCCTCCATCCAGTCCAGCACTCCCAACAACGGCCAGCCCGGCGACACCACCACCGTCACCTACCAGTACAACTTCTCGGGCGCTCCTGTATGGGCACAGGCCGCCGAAACCAGGAACGCCTTTCCTCAGGTTCAAACGGATCTCTCCGGCAACGCCACCGCCACCGCAACCCTCGTCGACACCAACAACGGCTGGCAGGTCCAGACTCCCCCACCACCCCCCCTGTCCACGCACAATCACCCCGCCACCTCGAGCGACGACCAGATCGTCCAATAAAAAAGAACCCCGCCAATCACCGGCGGGGCTCTTCTCGCATCTCGCGTCTCGTTTTACTGCGCTGCGTAATACGCCTTCGCGATCTCCTCCGAGGACTTCGGCACAAAGTCCATCGCCGGCGTCCCTCCGGCAAGATACCGCACAAAATAATCCCACTTCCGCTTCATCACATACGGCGACGCCGCCGCATACCCGTGATGCACATTCGGGATCAGCAGCATGTCGAAGTCCTTATTCGCCTTGATCAGCGCATCTACTACCAGCAGAGTATTGTTCGGCGGAACATTATCATCCATCGTTCCGTGCGTCAGCATCAGGTGCCCTTTCAGGTTCTTCGCATACTGCTGGTTCGCCTGCGCCGAGTAGTTATCCGCTCCGTCCGGCCCCAGCACTTCCAGCCCCGCCCATCGCTCATCCCAGTCGTCTTCATACTCCCGCTGGTCATGATTGCCGCTCTCCGCCCATCCCACCTTGAAGAAATCCGGATAGTGAAACAGCGCCGACACCGTAGCATTGCCGCCGCCCGAGTGTCCCGTGATTCCCACGCGATCCAAATCAATCCATGGATACCGCGAGCCTAAATCCTTGATCCCCGACACCTGGTCCGGAATCGTGTCAATCCCCATGTCCGCGGGTTTCGACGCATCCGTATCATGGAAGATCTTTGACCTATGCGGGTTTCCCATCCCGTCAACGCACACCACCACAAATCCCAGATCCGCCATCGACTGCAGATCCCCGCGCGAACTCTCGAAACCCGTTCCCAGCAATGAGCAAGCCGCATCCTGAGGTCCCGGATACACGTAATCAATCACCGGGTACTTCTTCGACGCATCAAAGTCCGTTGGCTTGAATACGAACCCATACACCTGCGTCACGCCATCGTGCGCCTTCATCGCCACCCGCATCGGCGGCTTCCATCCCGCCGCCAGCAGCTGCGAAATGTCCTGCTTCGCCAGCGCCACCAGCACTTTGCCTGTCTGCCCATCCCGCAGCACCACCGTCTGCGGCGTATCTACAGTCGAGTACACATCCACAAACGAGCTTCCATCCGCCGCCACCGTCACCTCATGCGTCGCGTCCTCCGGCGTCAACAACGTTTGATGTTTCCCATCCAGACCCACGCGGAAATAGTTCACGTAGTAAGGATCCTGCCCCTTCACCTTGCCCGTAGTCGTGAAATACAGCACCTGGTTCTTCTCATCGACAGCCTTCACCTCGGACACAGGCCCATCGCCATGCGTCACCTCATTCTTCAGTGCACCGGTCGTCAGGTCGTAGAGATAGTACTCTGCCCAGTTGCGACGCTCACTCGCCCACAGAAACTCATTCGAACTCCACAGCACCTTCCAGTCGTTCTTCGCCTGCCAGCCGTAGTACGTGTCCACATGCTCGTGATACACATCCCGCACCTCGCCTGTAGCCGTGTCCGCTACCTTCACCCACTCATCCTTGTGGTCCCGCGACGTCGACACGAACGCCAGCCTTCCCCCATCCGGAGAGAACTCGACATCGCTCCACCGCCCATCGCCGTCGCAGCTAACGTCATCGCACTCCATGCTGCGATGCTCCATCGGCGCAATCTTCAGCCGCGTCACCTTCCCCGTCGCCACGTCAATCACCACCGGCTCAATCATCGTGACATCCTTATCCCCCACCAGCGGATACCGCCACGCCTCCAGCTTCGGATGTCGATTCGTCACCGGTACCAGATACATGTACCCGGTCTTCCGCTGGTCCTGCTGAAACGTCGCAATCTTCTTCCCATCAGCCGACCACGTCAAAATCGCTCCATCCGAATGCTGCCAACCCGCATTGTCTGTCGCGTACCCAAAGTCCTCGATACCATCGGTCGTCAGTTGCCGCTCCTCACCCGTCGCCACCACCTTAACCCAAAGATTGTTGTCGCGAACAAACGCCGCCATCTTCTTGTCCGGCGAAACATTCGCCTCGCCCGCATGACGCCGCCCGACTCTCCTGGCCCCCGGCCTCTCCGCAGTCTTCTCCTCACTCGGCGGCTTCGGCTCCTCCTTGCATGCCGTCACGGCCGCATCGCAATCAAACACGCCCGCATCGGTCGTCACCGAGAACCCGCCGCCCGGCAGCTCCTTAAAATCCGTCACCCCCAACTTTCCCGCCGTCGCCTTCGAGTCCGCATTCGCCGTATTCAGCGCCGCCGCCAGCTTCGCGTTATCAAACGCCGGAGCCACCGTCCCCTTCGCCGGGTCAGCAATCATATACGCCGTCCCACCCACTCCAGGATCAAGAAAAAACACCCGCCCGCTCGGCAGATAGTTCACCCCGCGAACGGTGTGGTGCACCAGCCCCATCACGTTGTACGACATCCACCGTTCCGCCTGCGTATAGTCCTGCTTCGTATAAACCTTCTGCGCCACTCCCGGCAGCGCTCCAGCAACCAACACAACCGCAGCAACAAACGACGAACGATTCAACATAATGAACGAAATCCGATCTTGAAAATATTTGCGAGAAACCAGTGCAATCAGCCTAGCCCAAAACCCCACCCCAACGCGAGCCGATCCCACCCACCCCAACCCCTATCGGTGATTCAGAGCCTGGTCGTCGTCGCTCAACGTCTTTAGAAACGCGATGACATCGTCGATCTCGCCATCATTCCAAACCGGCCGCTTGTTCTTGTCACCGGAGAACGGTGGCGTGATCTTGTCAACATTAGAACGCAATCCAGCCGGCAAATCATCAAACGGTTCTCCACCCTTATCGTGCCCGCGCGGATACCATTCGGCTGGATTCGTATCCCTCTCCACATAGAAGCGAAGCGCTTCCTTGAGCGTATGGAAGCGCCCGTTGTGGAAGAACACCTGCCGCGTTGCAACGTTACGCAGCGTTGGAGTCTTGAACATGCCGCAGTAGCTTGGGTCAGGTTGGTTGGTTCGAATCGGTCCGCACAGACCCATGTCGTAGAACTTGCCGTCACGATCTGCCGGAATCGTTCGATTGCGAGGAACGCCAATTGCCTCAAACTGAAAGTCAGTGAAGAGCGGATGCGACCCATCCGCACCACGCGCCGAAAGATGGCAGGACGCGCAGTTGCCACGGTCACCATCATTGAACAGCGCGAGGCCTCGCTGCTCCTGCGCTGTCAGCGCCGCCTTACCGTCCAGGTACCGATCGTACTTGCTGGAATAAGGATGGAAACTGGGATCTTCGAGCTCAAACCGTTCCAGCGCAAGCAGCGCAAACGCAAACGTCTTGTCCGTGTTCGCGAAGCTATCCTGCCCAAAGGCCTCGCGAAAGCGCCCTGCGTACGGCCCGTGTTCAATCTTCTGCACGACCAACTCTTTACTCGATGCCATCTCTGAGGCGGCCAGCAGCGGAAACGCAGCCTGCTCATGCAACGTGTCGAAACGTCCATCCCACGCGAATCCCCCAGCCGGCACGTCGTCCTTCTCCGCAATCCGTTCCGCAAGACTCGTCGGCCGTGGATGCGCCCAGATCGGCGTCCGCGCCAGCGTGTAACGCAACGAGGGCACTGCGCGCAGACCAGCAGTGTGAAGCGTCCGCCCTCCAAGCTGCACCGACAGTGCATTAGGAGGCCCATAAGCATCGGCCGCGCTATGACAACTCGCGCAACTCAGCTTGCCCGAGGACGAAAGCCTCGCATCGAAGAAAATCTCTCGCCCCACAACCGCCCGCTCCGACAGCGGCGCAAACACAGCATGGTCAGCAACCGGTCTGTGCGTCCTCGGAGCCGCATGGCCCCCATAGCTGTGCGCGCCACCGCAAAGCACGGCAACCGCGAGAACGATGAACAATGGTTTGATCGACTGCATGCAAGCTTGCCGAAGAAGATGGCCTCCACCGACTCAATGGAGGCCACCCTCACGCTCTACGGAACATTCGTGAATACGTCGGCCCCAAGTTGAACCAGCCCACTCGTCTGCGCGTTCCCAAGCAGAGGCAGCTTGAAGATGTTCTCCACCGTCTTCAGCATCGAGTAGTGGTTGTACGGCACCGTCGAAACAGTCCCCGGCTTGATAAACGGCGATAGCAGGATCGCGCCCGTCTGGTCTCCGCCGTAGTTGCCATACACCAGGTTGTAACCACCGGCCGACTGAGTCTGCGGATACGGCGCGAGATTCGGGCCCAGCGTCTCCCCACAGCAGAAAGTTCCAGGGAAGGTGATCGTGACCGTACTGCCGCTCACCGTAGTTACATAATTACTCTCGTCGAAGTTGATGATCAGCAGCCCGTCCGCCTGGTACGCCGGTGACGACGTGATGATCGGAATCCATTTGGTTAGAAACGCATTCATGCTGGTGTAGCCGCCAGCCGCCCCATTGGCGCAAGGAGAATCGTGCCCGTCATCGCAAAGGTTCGGCGTGATGAACGTAAGATTCGCTGTCGTGGAAACTGATTTCAGATCATTAGCCAGATTCTGCTCCATGTTCACGACGTGGCTCCCGCAATCGGCCGAATCAATAATAGAGTGGAAGTACATGAACGGGTTGTGGCGAGTTGCATACATGTCGCCCAGCGGAACGGTCGTGCTTGGCGCCTCCGCAACCTGGGTGTGATCCACCGTGTTCAACGTGGGGTGTCCGCACGTCGCACTCTCCCTGGCCGGGTCGTTCCCCATATCGCCCATGTAGCCCTTCCACGTCAGGTTCGCCGCCGTCATCTGGTCGGCAAGCGTGAGAACACTCGACGGATACACGCACCCGCTACCCAGGATCTGACCGTTCGTCGCCGGGGTCGAACTCGACGCCGTGAAGTCAGCGTAAGTTTGGCAATCAGAGATCGTCTGTGGAGTGCCTGCCTGTCCGCTGATCATCGAAACGTAGTTGTCGAGACTTACATGCCCTGTGCCGTAGTATCCGCTCAGCTGCGCTCCCTGGCTTGCCAGTGTCTGCGTGAGGTACGGTACCGGCGACGTCGCTCCGAAGGTCGTAGAAAAGCTTTTGTTCTCGAGCACGATCACAAAGACGTGCTTCACTAAGCCTGTGACCGGCGAAGGCTCCACCACCGGTGCAGCAGGGTTGCTGCTCGAACACGCCGTAAGGCCATTGACCAACATCAAGGCAATCGCTGCGCAGACCGACAAATACGGGTTGCGTGTCATCAATTGTTCGGACATGAATTCTCCTCAACCCCATCGTTCTCAGCGAACGGGGTTGCGCTATTTAGCGAACACCTGCAATCATGCGTGTTCTGATAAACGAAAAATAACAGCACTGTTGCCGGGTGGGTGTGAACAACCACCGGAGAATTCTGATTTTTACGCGAATTTCATCCGCCGCCGAAATCCAGACACTGACTTGCCCGCGTGAGTGTGTCTCTGGCTCGAAGTTCCAACCAGCGGCACCTTCAATTCGCGATCACTACCCACCCCTTAAATCAAACGCGCGCTCAACGATCTCTCGTCAAGCGCGCGCCTCACTGGCCTGTCGCCAAACCTACATATTCTCAATCATCCGCGTAGCAAACTCGCTCGTCTTGGCCTTCGTCGCGCCCTGCATCTGACGCTCAAAGTCGTACGTCACATACTTCTGTGCAATCGTCTTCTCCATCGACGACTCAATCAGCCGCGCCGCTTCCTTCCATCCAATGAAGTCAAACAGCATCACGCCCGACAAAATCACCGAACCCGGATTAATCACATCCAGGTCCGCATACTTTGGAGCCGTCCCGTGCGTGGCCTCGAACACCGCGTATCCGTCGCCAACGTTCGCGCCCGGCGCAATGCCCAGCCCGCCCACCTGCGCCGCCGCTGCATCCGAGATGTAGTCACCATTCAGGTTCGTCGTGGCCAGCACGCTGTAGTCCGCCGGACGAATGATGATCTGCTGGAAGATCGAATCCGCAATGCGATCGTTCACCAGCAGTTTCTTCTTCCATTGACCATTGCCATGCGTCGCGCCAATGCTCGCAACCGTGTCCTTCACTTCCTTCACAACGGCGTCCTGGAACTCCTTCGCCGCAAAGTCCAGACCCGGTTCAATCATCGCCGCATTCTGCTCGGCCGTCAGGTTCGGATTCGCTTCCAGGTTCCCCAGGATCCAGCTCTCGCGCTCGGTAACCGTTTGATCGCGGAACTCCTGCACCGCAACCTCATAGCCCCACTCGCGGAACGCGCCCTCAGTAAACTTCTGGATGTTGCCCTTGTGCACCAGCGTCACCGTCTTGCGCCCTTCCTTCAGCGCAAACTTGATCGCCGCACGCACCAGCCGCTTCGATCCCGTAATCGAGATCGGCTTGATCCCCACACCCGAATCCAAACGAATCTTCTTCTTGCCGCCCTTCAACATGTCATCGTTGATGAACGAGATCACCTTCGCCGCCTCAGGAGTACCCTCCTGAAACTCGATCCCTGCATAAATATCTTCGGTGTTCTCGCGGAATATCACGATGTCCACCAACTCCGGCCGCTTCACCGGGCTCGGCACGCCGGCATAATACTTCACCGGCCGAATGCACTGGTACAAATCCATCAACTGCCGCAGCGCCACATTCAGCGATCGAATGCCGCCGCCCACCGGAGTCGTCAGCGGTCCCTTGATCGACACGCGGAAATCCACCGTAGCCTTTACCGTATCGTCCGGCAGCCAGCTCTTGGTCTGCGAAAATGCCTTCTCGCCCGCCAGCACTTCGTACCATTTCACCGATCGCTTGCCGCCATACGCCTTCTCCACCGCAGCATCGAATACCCGCACCGACGCCTTCCAGATGTCGCGGCCGGTTCCATCGCCTTCGATGAACGGAATGATCGGATGGTCAGGCACCGTAAACGTGCCGTTGCTGTATTGAATCGCTTCGCCGTCCTGCGGCACCGGAATGTTGTTATAGCTCGCTTGCGCGTTAACCGTCGGCATATCTATAAAGCTCCAAAAAGATCGGAATCTGTGGCTCGCAGCTCGACGTCCCTTTCGGCGCGTACGCACATCCGCCCACGATCCTACTCTCCGCATATATCACTTATCGAACTGCTTGTTCGGTAAACGTGCGGCGCGGCAGACGCTCTAGCAGAGCCCTCTCCTACGATTCTACCTTCCGCCCCAACCCGAGATTTCGAGCCCCAATTCTGCCGTTTCTCACCCGAACCCTGCCGCTCCGCTTGCTTCTCAGACAAACGTTTGTCTAGAATGAGGCCGCCTCGGATTACGATCTTCCCCCGCATCCGACCCTCCAACCCGATCCAGGAGCCCCTATGAAACTCGCCGCCGCCCTCCTCACGCTCACCTTCGCCACCGCCGCAACCGCACAAACTCCCGCCTCCTCCAGCGTCTCCCTCTACCTCACCAGCCCCGATCGCTCCGCGCTCCTCGCGCTCCAACCACCCATCGCCTTCACCCCCGCCGCTACCGCCTCATCCCAGACCATCACCGTCAACCCAGCGAAGACCTACCAGACCATCGACGGCTTCGGCTTCGCGCTCACCGGCGGCAGCGCCCAACTCCTCATGCACATGGACCCCGCCAAGCGCGCAGCCCTCCTCCAGGAGCTCTTCACCCGTACTGGCGACGGCATCGGCGTAAGCTACCTCCGCCTCACCGTCGGCTCCTCAGACATGAACGACCACGTCTACTCCTACGACGACCTCGCCCCCGATCAGACCGACCCCGACATGTCCCACTTCTCGCTCGATCCCGACAAAGCCGACGTCATCCCCATCATGAAGCAGATCCTCGCAATCGACCCTAAGATCAAAATCCTCGCCTCGCCCTGGTCCGCTCCTCTCTGGATGAAGACCAACAGCGCCGCCCAGGGGGGCGTCCTTCTACCTAAATACTTCCCCGCCTACGCCACCTACCTCACGAAATATGTCCAGGGCATGAAGGCTGAAGGTATCCCGATCGACACCATCACCATCCAGAACGAGCCGCTCAACGAAAAGAACACGCCGAGCATGCTTATGCTCCCGCCCGAGCAAGCCGTCTTCATCAAGGAAAACCTCGGCCCCGCCTTCCGCAAGGCCGGCATCAAGACCGGCATCGTCCTCTACGACCACAACCTCGATCACCCGCTCTACCCGCTCTCCATCCTGCAAGACCCTGCCGCCGCGCGCTACATCGATGGCTCCGGCTTCCACCTCTACGGCGGCACGGTCGACGCGATGACCGACGTGCACAACGCTTTCCCCACCAAAAACATCTACTTCACCGAGCAGTCCATCACCCAGCGCGATAACAATCCGCTCATGCCTATCAGCAAGCCAGTCGCCCGCGTCATGATCGGGGTCAGCCGCAATTGGAGCAAGAACGTCCTTCTCTGGAACCTCGCCGCCGATCCCAACAACGGCCCACACACCAGCAACGGCGGCTGCTCCGGCTGCTCCGGCGCCCTCACCATCGACGGCGACAACGTACGCCGTAACATCGCCTTTTACACCGTCGCGCAAGTCTCTAAATTCGTCCCACCCGGCTCCATCCGCATCGACTCCAACGACCTCGACACCCTCCCCAACGTAGCCTTCCGCACCCCCGACGGCAAAAAAGTCCTCGTAGTCTCCAACATGACCGACACCCCCCAAACCTTCGACGTCCACACCAACGCCAAAACCTTCACCTCCACCCTCTCCCCAGGCAACGTAGGCACCTACGTCTGGTAAGCGAGCCAGGCGTTCTGCTAATCGCCCACGCCCCCATGACCCAGTCATCTAAAATGGCTGGGCTATGGCATTCAAGTATCAAGGCGTTGATTTCCTCGAGTTCGATTCTCTCCTCTCCGAAGACGAGATCCTCATCCGCACCAACACCCGCTCCTTCATCGAAGACAAACTCGTCCCCATCATCGAGCAGTGCAACCGCGACGGCCGCTTCCCCAAAGAGCTCATCCGCCCCATGGGCGACCTCGGCTTCTTCGGCGCTACCATAGACGGCTACGGCTGCGCTGGCCTCAGCAACGTCGAGTACGGCCTCCTCACCCAGGAACTCGAGCGCGGCGACTCCGGCATCCGCAGCTTCGTCAGCGTCCAATCCGCGCTAGTCATGTTCCCCATCCACGCCTTCGGTTCCGACGAACAGAAATCCCAATGGCTCCCAAAGCTAGCCACCGGAGAAAAACTAGGCTGCTTTGGTCTCACCGAGCCCGACTTCGGCTCCAACCCCAGCGGCATGCGCACCCGCGCCCGCAAAGATGGTGACGACTACATCCTTAACGGCGAAAAAATGTGGATCACCTCCGGCAGCATCGCCGACGTAGCCGTCATCTGGGCCAAAGTAGAAGACCCCTCCGCCGAACCAGGCAAGGAACGTATCCGCGGCTTCTTGGTCGAAACAGATCGCCCCGGCTTCTCCGCGCAAGACGTTCACGGCAAGTGGTCACTGCGCGCCTCCGTCACCTCCGGCCTCTCGCTGCAAAACGTCCGTGTCCCCGCCGCCAACCTACTCCCCGGTTCCGACGGCCTCAAGTCCCCGCTCATGTGCCTCAGCCAGGCTCGTTACGGAATCAGCTGGGGAGTAATCGGCGCGGCCATGTCCTGCTACGACACCGCGCTCCAATACGCCAAGCAGCGCAAGCAATTTCGCAACCAGCCCATCGCCAGCCACCAGCTCGTCCAGGAAAAGCTAGCCTGGATGGTCACCGAAATCACCAAGGCCCAACTGCTAGCGCTACAAGTAGGCCGCCTCAAAGACAAAGGCAAAGCCGAGTTCCAGCACATCTCCATGGCCAAGCGAAACAACGTCTGGATGGCTCTAGAATGCGCCCGCCTCTCCCGCGACATCCTCGGCGCCAACGGCATCGCCGACGACTACCCCATCATGCGCCACATGATGAACCTCGAATCCGTAAAGACCTACGAAGGCACCCAGGACATCCATACCCTCATCATCGGACAAAGCATCACCGGCATCGCCGCCTACTAGACCGCCACCATCCGCTCATCCGGGTGCCCCATCTTCGCGATGGTTTCATCATCGCTAAGGTGGGCATCGTTTGCGGCAGCAAACGACCGCTATGCCCCCGCCTTCTTCAACTCCGCAATCCGCGCCCGCACCCCCGCCGCCTCCTCCTCCTGCAAATCCGGCCGCACGCTCTCCTCAATCTGCAACGCGGTCTCATAAGCCTGCAGCGCCTCAACCTTCTTCCCATTCGCCGACAACACGTCCCCCAACGTCGCTTGCACCTGTCCCGACCAAGGCGCCAGCCGCGCCGCATCCTCGGCCTTCGCGAGCGCCGCATTCTTCTGCCCAGCGTCCGCCAGCTTCGACGCATCATGCGCTTCCACCAACGCCGCCGCCAACGGCACCGCGAACGTCCCATCAAACACGTACACCCCATGCTGAATCACGTCCGTCGGCTTCACCTTCCAGAACTGGTCATAAGGATTCAGCTTCCCATCCCCAAACTCAATCCCCTCCAGATCCCCCGCACTAATCAGCACCGTCCCATCAATCACCGGAGGCGTCGGCGTAGGCACATCCATCCAATACAACAAGTCCGTAGTCGGCAACCGCTTGCAGTTGACGCCATAGTCCGACGTATCAATCGACCCATCCGGAAAATAAGCGAACCAGCATTTCGTAATATGCCGCTCATCCAAATAAGCCTTCACCGCTTTCAGCTGCTGACCCCAATCCGTATTCGCATCGCCCAAATACCGATCCACCTTCGCCGGGCCGCCCCAAGCTTCATTCCCATACGCCATGTACGCAGGCGACACCCGCACCGACGTAACCACCTGCCAGCACAGCAGCACCCCCAGCACATACCCCCAACGCACATCGCGATCCAGCAACACCATCGCGACGGCGCCGACGAACACATACAGAAACGCCCACACCGGCAACAGATGCCGCGCACCAATATCCATGTCCGAACTCATCGAGACCGCCAAGTACACCCCCACCGGCACCAGCAGAAACACCATCTCCCGCGCTCGTCCTCCCAACCCCCACCGCCACGCCAGCGGCACCAATGCAATCAAAATCAAAAACGCGAGCGTCGACTTGATCAGCAACGCCACCGGAAAATATTCCCAATTCCCATGCCGATACACCTTCCCCCAGAAGTAGCTCGGATCATCCCACTCCGTCTCCTTCGTATTCTCGAGCCCCCAGATATATCCCTCCGGCAGCACCCTCACCTTCGCCATCGCGCGCAGCAGCCGCGCATCGCGCTGGTCATGCATCTTTGCCAAATACGAAGCCAGCGGCGGATTGATGTCCTTCCCCGCCGGCGCCGCCTTATACCGAAATCCATAAAATCCCCACACCAACACCCACGCAATTAACCCCACCACCACCAGCGCTCCAACCCGCCGCCAAAGCACCCGCCAATCCCGCGCCATCCATCCTTCGAACACCACGACCAGCACCAGCATCGGTACCAAAAACACGCCCGTATACTTCGCGGACAGCGCCAACCCCAGCGCCAACCCCGCCACCCCCAACCTCAACCACCCCGGCCTCTTGCAGTAGCAATAGAAGCTATACATCGCCGCCACAAAACAAAACGCTGCCCCCACATCTGTCGTCACCATCGCGCCATTGCCCAGCACATTCGGATCGAACACAAACATCGCCAGCGCAAAAATCCCCGCCACAAACCCGAACATCTCTTCCGCCCAAAAATAAATCAGCAACCCCAGCGCCAGCGCAAACCCCGCACACATCATCCGCGCCGGAAACAATACGCGGTCGCCTCCATTCCCCCAAACAAACGCCTTCCCATCGAGAAACGCTTCCGTCTGATTCGGCCGCTCCTGGTTCGGTGGCACCTTCAACTGCATGTGCAGCAACGGCAACGCCGCCGTCATTTTGATAAACGGCGGCACCTCGGGATTCAGCCGATAGTCATCGAACTTCCAGATCGTGTACCCATCAAAAAGATGATGCGCCTCATCCCAGCTCGATGACGTAGCATTCGCCACATGCACCAACTCGAGCGCCAGCACACATAGCAGCGCCCCCACGCACACTCCCCGCACCCAACGGTTCACCTGCAACGAAAACCCCGCCATCGCACCCTCGCAGCCAGTATGCACCCAACCCCTGCGCGCCCACCACGCAAAACTACGCCGCCCTGCCTATTTCCTGCTTCCGATTTCCTCCGCGCCTTGCTCCTCCAGCTCCACCTCAACCTCCGCCGTCCTCCGCCGCAGCCGCGCCGCCAGCGCCTTCAGCCGCAGCGACTGCGGATAGTGCAGCATCGCCCCCAAAAATCCGCCCCACGTATCGTGCGCAATCTTCAGCGACGACGGAAGCACATACGCATCCATGATCAACTCGCTCAACAGCAGCGACCCCGCCGCACCGTACAGCCCATACTTCCGCGCCGCAAAATAAGTCACCACCACCGTAATCCCCGTTGCAAACGAATACACGGTAGCCAACCGCTCATGCAGATTGATCGCCGCCACCAGCGTAGAGCTCGTCGACCACAGCGAATAGAACACCACCACCACCAGCAGCAGCCCCACCAGCCCCGGACTCGACGGCACCTTTCCGAGCGTCCACTTGTGCAGGAACGTCGGCCCCAGCGTCGCCACAATCACCACCACGCTCAAACTCATGAACAGCGCAATCTGGCACGCCCTCCGATGCAGCGTCCGCACCACCTCCATATTGCCCGCGCCAAACGCAATCGAAAGCTCCGGCCACACCGTATTCTTTACGAGCTCCACCGCCTGCAGCGCCAGCCGCGACACCGTCCGCGCCGTCGCAAACACCGCCACTGCCTTCGGCCCCATCGCATAGTTCACCGCCATCTGCGATCCCTGGATATTCAACGCATTCCCCAACGGAAATCCCATGAACGCTAGCGACGGCCGCGTCAGCCGCTTGATCTCCTTGAACGACGAATACTTCCACCCATAACTGATCCAGGGAATATCCCGCTTCACCATCACGCACAGAATCAGCGTCACCGTAATGTTCGCCAGTGCAAACACCATCGCCGTCGTCCGCGGCCCATACCCGAGCATCACCGGCACTAGCTGCGCTCCAAACGCCGCTAGCGACAATCCGCTCTTCAAAAAATTTCCATACGAGTATCGGGCAATGCATCGGTATGCCGACTGCAGCAACAGCTCCAACTGCCCAAATAGCACCGACAGCCCCAGCCAGAACAGCACCCAGCTCACATCCTGCTCACTGATCGTGTGGATGTTCAGCAGCCGCCCCATCGGCAGCAGCCACAGTGCCACCGACATCGCAGCACCCGTCAGCCCCATCACCCCCGTGATCCACCACCAGCAGCTCTGAAATACGCCCAGCGCCGCATCCTGTTCCTTGCGCGCCATCAGCATCGTCATGTCGTTGCCCGCCACCTGGCCAAATCCCGCATTCGAAAAGCTTAGGTACGTCGGAAGCCCCGTCAACACCATCCAGACGCCATAGGTCGTCACGCCCCAGAAATGCATCAGCACCGGCACCTGCACCAGCTGGATCACCGTCGACGCAGCCTTACTGATCAGCGTCGTAGCAAACCCAACAAACAGCCGCCGTTTGGTCCGATCATCCATCAACAACCACCCGGCCACATACGATGCATATCCGCGATTCTATCAACCAGCCACCCGCACTCACATCCCAAACGCGAAGCCCCTCGCCGTCCGCGCAGGACCTATCGCTTCAACTCCCCATCCAGCCGCACCTTCTCCTGCGCCAACTTCAACAGCATCTCGTTGTCCCCCCGCCGCTGCGCCTCCGCCATCTGCACCCGCACCTCTCTCGACCGCCTCTCCAAATACCCCCGCCGCAACGTCTGCAACGCCCCCTCAACCTTCGCCGCCGACACCTCCTCCTCGCTCGCGCTCTGCAGCGCACTAGCCAACAGCATCCGCGACACATCATCCGGCGCGGCCTCAAACGGATTCTCAGGCGCCGCCGCATTCACCAGCACCTCCATCACCGCCGCACTCCCCAATCCCGAAAACCACTCAGGATTTTCCGCCAACCGCTGCGCCGCCAACGCCCGCGCCGAATCCGCATCCGGCAGCACCAGCGCACACAGCAAAATCCTCTCCACCTCCGTCACCGCCCGCGGCTGAGCCGACTTCACGCTATCCAGCCGCTGCGCCGCCGCCTGCCTCAGCTCCTGCCGCATCAACGAGCTCTCAATCCCCAGCTTCTGCGCCGCATTCTCCGCGAAGTCACTCCGCGCAATCGCATTCGGCACCCGCCGTATATGCGGCAGCAGCATATTCAGCGCCTTCACCTTGCTCTCAGGAGTCCGCGCCGGAAACAACACCTGCGCCCGCTCAATCAAGTAATCCGCATACCTCACCGCCCCTCTCACCGCAGTCGAGTACGCCGCAATTCCCCGCTCCTTGATGTACCGATCCGGATCGAGCCCACCCTCGAGCGTCACTACGCGAACCTCGAAACCCTCCTCCACCAGCAGCGCAATCGTCTTCTCCGCAGCATTCGCCCCCGCTTGATCGGGATCAAAATTCAACACCACCCGCTTCGTAAATCGCGACAGCAACCGCACCTGGTGTTCCGTAAACGCTGTCCCACTCGTAGCAATCACATTCGCAATCCCACCCATAAACACGCTGATGCAATCCATCTGCCCTTCCACCAGCAGCGCAATATCCAGCTCGCGTATCGACCCCTTCGCCTTATCCAGGTTGAACAGCACTTGCCCCTTCGTATAAAGCGCGGTCTCCGGAGAATTCAAATACTTCGGCCCAGCCTTCGCATCCTGTTCCACCGAGTCCAGCGCCCGCGCCGTAAAGGCAATCGTCTTCCCCTGCTCATTCGCAATCGGAAACGTAATCCTCTTCCGAAACCGCGCATACATCGGCCCAGGCGCGCCATCCTCTTGTTCCTTCCACGAGAACAATCCACTAGCCCGCAGCGCCTCTTCCGAAAAAAACTTCCCCAGCCGATCCCGCATATCGTTGAAGCTCTCCGGTGCATACCCAATCCGGAACTTAGCAATCGTCTCCGCGGTCACCCCGCGCAGCGTCAGATACTCTCGCGCCCGCGCCGCCTCAGGGCTCTTCAGGCTCTGCTCAAAATACTGCGTAGCCGCCTCATGCGCATCCATCAACTGCTTCCGCAGTCCTGCCTCACGAGCCTCTTCCGGCGAATTAAAATCCCGCTTCGGCAGCGCAATCCCCATCTTCGTCGCAACGGCCCGTACCGCCTCCGGAAAGCTCAGCGTCTCCATCTTCTGCACGAACGTAAACACGTCCCCATGCTCATGACATCCAAAGCAGTAATAGCTAGCGGTCGCGGGATACAGATAAAACGACCCCGACTTCTCCTTATGAAACGGACAAAGCGCCGACCAGTTCGCCCCACTCTTACGCAGCTTCACATACTCGCCCACAATCCGGACAATATCTGCCTGCTGCTTCACGACCTGAGAAAAATTGTCCGCCATAGCGCTCCCACCAGTGTAGAGTCTCCCCCTCCTTTCAACTTCCGCCGCCGCCACCAGCCCCGGCCTCTCGGCCCTGCGGACACCGGAAAGACTGTACCGCAGTACTCAATCAGTAACCCTCAGCAATCAGCGTGCCCTCCACAACACCTCGCGAAATACCATCGACGGACAGCAACAACCTGCGCATCCCGGTGTTTCAACCAGCGACCCCAAACCTTTGGGCGAGCGCAACATGGCCCTCAGGCGGTTGCTGCAAGGAGATCGACCATGAACGTCAGCCAATGCCTTCGCCGCCTGCTCGTCGCAGCAGCCGTCGCCATACCCCTCTTCGCTCTGCCATCCGCGCACGCGCAAATCAGCATCGGCGTCAGCTTCAACATCGGCATCGCCCCACCCGCGCTCCCCGTCTACGTCCAGCCCCCCATCCCCGCCGACGGCTATATCTGGACCCCCGGCTACTGGGCCTACGGCGACGCGGGATACTTCTGGGTTCCCGGCACCTGGGTCTTCGCTCCTCAACCCGGCTATCTCTGGACCCCCGGCTACTGGGGCTTTGAAGGCGGCTACTACGGTTGGCACGAAGGCTACTGGGGCCCGCACATCGGCTACTACGGTGGTGTCAACTACGGCTTCGGCTACGGCGGCATCGGCTTCTATGGTGGCGAGTGGCGCGGCAACCACTTCTTCTACAACGGCGCTGTCGCCAACTTCGGTGGCGGATGGCACCCCACCAACGTCTACGTCGATCGTGACATAGTCGTCCACAACACCATCGTCAACGTCAACCACGTAAGCTACAACGGCCCCGGCGGCATCGATCGCCAGCCCACCCCGCAGGAGCGCCAATTCTCCAACGGCCCCCACATGCAGCCCACCTCGGCCCAGATGCAGCACCAGAACTACGCTGCCCAGGACCGTTCGCAGTTAGCCTCCGTCAACCACGGCCGCCCCGCAACCATGGCCGCCGCCAACCCCGCAGCCTATCACCAGGTAGCCCAGCAGCGCATGGCCACGCAGCCCATCTCGGCCGCAGACCGCTCTGCCGGCAAAACCTACAACCCCAACACCCGCGAAGCCAATCAGGACCAGCGTATCTCCAACGGTCTTCGCTCAGGCCAGATGACCTCTGGTGAAGCCGCCCGCGCCGATCGCACCCAATCCAACATCGACCAGCAGGTCCACAACGATCGTGTCGCCAACGGAGGCACCCTCACCAACCAGGAACGTCAGCAGGTCAACGGCGAGCAGAACGCAGCCAGCCGCCAGGTCTACAACGAAAAGCACAACGCCAACACCGTGCGGCCCAACGAAGTTGACAACCGCGAAGCCAACCAGCAGCAGCGCACCGCACAGGGTCTCCGCACCGGTCAGGAAACCTCCGGCGAAGCCGCCCGCACTAACGCCAACCAGGCGCGCGTAGACCAGCAGGTGCACAACGAACGCTCGGCCAACAATGGCGCTCTCACCAACCAGCAGCACCAGCAGGTAAACCAGCAACAGAATCACAACAGCCAGCAGATCAACAACCAGAAGCACAACAACAACACGGCCTCCAAGCCCCAACCAAAAGAACCCAAATAGCAAGTAAGCAACACAACATCGCAACAAGAAACGGCTGGCACACGCCAGCCGTTTCATTTTCCAAAAGGTCATTCCCGGCAACGTCTCTAGTACGCCAGCGCGACACCGTCCGCTCGCATCTCACTCGCCGCAGCGTACACCCGCTCCCCATTCGGCTTGCGCAGCTCCACGCACTCATACCGTCCAAACCCGCCATCGCTCTTGCCCATTGGCCATCCCATCGCAATCAGCGCCTTGCGCGTCTCTTCAGGAACTCCCGCCTCCAGCCTCAAAATCCCTTTCGGCCCTAACCCCACCGGATCCTCGCCCATACTCTGCGACGACCCCTCGTGATGCCACCGCGGACTATCTCCCGCCGCCTGTACATCCAATCCGTAGTTCACGCGATTCAGCACAATCTGCGTCTGCCCCTGCGGCTGCATATCGCCGCCCATCACTCCGAACGCCAGCCACGGCGCTCCATCCTTCACCGCGAACCCAGGAATAATCGTCTGAAACGGCCGCTTGCCCGGCGCATAGATGTTCGGATGCCCATCCTTCAGCGAGAACAATTCGCCGCGATCCTGGAACATGAACCCCAGCCCATCCGCCACCAGCCCCGAGCCCATCCCTCGAAAATTTGACTGGATCATCGACACCATCATCCCGTCTTTATCCGCCATGCTGAAGTACGTCGTATCTCCATGGCTCGGCGCCTGTCCCGGATACACCGGCTCCAGTATCCGATCCATCTGAATCAACTTAGCCCGCTCCTTCGCATACTCCATCGAGTTGAGCCACTCCACCGGCACCTTTGCGAAGTGCGGGTCCGCGTAATACCTCGCACGATCCTCATACGCCAGACGCTTGGCCTCAATCTGCACATGCAGCGCCTGCGCACTTTGAAATCCCATCCCCCGCACATCGAACTGCGAAATGATATTCAACATCTGCAACGTGGCCAGCCCCTGCGTATTCGCGCCCATGCCGTACACATCCACGCCGCGATAGTTCGTCACCAGCGGCTTCACCCATTCCGCATGTTGCTCGCGCAAATCCTCCACCGACAGCCATCCCCCAATCCGCTTGAAGTAGGCCTCAATCGTCTTCGCAATCGGACCGTCATAGAACGCGTCGCGCCCACCCGCCGCAATCGCCCGATACGTCTTCGCCAAATCCGGATTACGAAATACGTCATACTCGTTCACCGGCTTCCCACCCACTTGGTACGTATGCACCGCGTTCGCCGTCTCCTCCACGCCCGACCCCGGCCGCACAAAAATCGCCATATTCCGCTTGATGTAGTACCCGATAATCTGCGGCACCGGCGCCCCATTCTCGCAATAATGAATGGCCGGCTCGAACAGCTCTGCCCACGTCAACTTGCCATACCGCTGGTGCAGCGTCCACCACGCATCCAACGCTCCCGGCGTCGACACTGCGATTGCACCCAGCGGCGGAATCACTCCATTCTTCGCCCGCGCCCTCACCATATCCAGCGTTAGCGACTTCGGTGACCGACCCGACCCCGCCAGCCCCATCACCGCCCCCGCCTTCGGATCCCACAACAGCGCGTAGCAATCGCCGCCCAGCCCCGAACTCGTCGGTTCCACCAGCCCCAGCACCGCGTTCGCAGCAACCGCCGCGTCCACCGCCGACCCGCCCTTCTTCAGCATCTCGATCGCCGCCTGCGTCGCCAGCGGATGTGCCGTCCCCGCCGCACCCGAGCATCCCAGCGCCGGTGACCGCGTCGTAAAGCTCGCCCCGGCCGGCCGATCTCCCGCATGCACATCCGGCCGATCAAACTTGTCTTCACCAGCCGCCTGAAACTTCGGCAGTTCGCTCGACGCCCCCTCGGCCTGCGCAGCCTCGCGGCCTCCCGGCGCCTCGCCCTTCGCCAATCCCGCCGAGCCCGCCGCTGCCAATGGAAGTGTTGCAAGAAACGTCCGACGAAGCATAATCAATCTCCTTCAATTCAGCATGATGGTTCTCGACCGAACGCCTGCCCGGCGTCGTTCCATCGCTTACGCTCGAGCCCCTACCAGATCATCTTCAGCTTCGTCCCTGGCCAGCTCCGCGTCAGGTTCCATCGACCGCAGCAATGTGTCGCGGACAAACAGAATGTGGTGATGCATCTCGCGCTGCGCCAGGCCAATGTCTCCATCCCGCATCGCCGCGTAGATTTTCTGGTGGCTCGCCGGCGCAGTCGTCGCCGACAGATAAAACGTCGCCATGCGGCACAGCAGACTCTTCTGCTGAACGTTATCCAGGATCCTTCCAAATTCCGCATTCCCGGTTGACGCCGCGATCAGCCCATGGAAATGAATATCTTCCTCAATATGCCGAAGCTTGTCTCCTGCCTCCAGGTTGGTCCGCGTCCGCTCAATGCTCGCCGCCATCTGCTCCAGCAACTCCCGCGTGATCCTTGCGTTCTGCACCGCATGCACCTCCAGCAAGGCGCGCACCTCGTACAGGTCGTGCACCTCTTGCGCCGAAAACTTGCGCACATACGCTCCACGCCGCGATTCAATACTGATCAGGCCTTCGCTCTCCAGTCGCATCAGCGCCTCGCGTACCGGCGACTTGCTGATGCCCAGTGCACTCGACAGATACTCTTCAGTCAGCTTCGAGCCTTCGGGAAATGATCCATTGAGCAGCTGTCGCTTCACACTCTGGTAAGCCTGCTCCGTCAGATTTGGGTTCTTCGTCAGTTTCAACATAGGGTAAGGTCCACGCGGATTCTACCTGACCCGCATGCCTCTTCGCCGCAAAGCGGTCCTGATAGCAACAGAAAATGCGCCCCGTGGGCCAGCTGATCGTCCACGAGGCGCACTCCCTTCTAGAACACAAACTTCGCGCTGAGTTGCAGTTGCCGCGACGATCCGCCATCACTGGTAGCAAAGCGCGTAGCCGTTATCTGCCCAAAGCTCGCCGACTGAACATTGTTCGATGGTTGCCCAAAGTTCGGGTGATTGAGAATGTCGAACGCATCCACGCGCAGGATGAGCGAAAGACTCTTGAACAACCTCGTCTCCTTCTCTCCCGAAAGATCTAGGTCCGCAAATCCCGGCCCCGTGCCGCGGTTGCGCTGCATATTGCCCAGCCCCGTATACGCCGTCGGTGCCGTCGCGCCCGTTGCGTTCGCTTGCGTTCCAACAATCTGGTACACGCATGCCGATGTCACATTGGTCAGGTCGCACACCGCGCCGCCGTACGCCAGGCCGCCAGGATTCGCGAAGTAGCTCACGTTGGACGATCCACTAATCTGCTGCTTGTGCCGCGTGATCGGCTTCAGCAGGTTCGGACGGATCAGGCCGCTGTTGCCGTTGAACCCGTCGCTGCTCGCCACAATGTTCACCGGATTGCCCGTCTGATACTGGAAGATGCTCGTCAGCCGGTAACCCGACACCCACCGATTGCGCTTGAACGGCAGCGCATAAATTGCGTTCGCCGCAAAGTGTTGCCGCACGTCGAAGTCCGAAAGCCCATAGTTCTCAGAAGGGTTGTTGCTGTCCGGCAGCACCGCTCCGCCCTGCGACCCGAGCGAGTTGATGTCCATCGACTTCGTCCACTCATAGTTCATATCGAACTGCAGCCCATTCGACATCGTCTTCGACAGCGTCACCCACGTCGCGTTGTAGTTCGAGTAGCCGATGCTGTTGGTCTCCGCAATATTCGAGGCGATCGACGCTCCCGGAGCAATCGGGCTGTCTGCCGCCAGCGCCAGGTAAGGCCGCGGACTCGGTGCATTCGTCGGCCCGTTCGCCTGGTTCGGATCGGTCCGAATCAGCAGATGATGTCCGGTCGAACCGTAGTAGCCGATGCTCGCCACCATGCTCCATGGCAATGCCTGCTGCACATTGAAGTTGAAGTCCTCCACGTACGCATTGCGGAAGTTCGGATTCACCCATCCCAGTGCGAATCCCGAAGCAGCCTTCGCCGAGGCATACAGATTATTCATAGGAATCGGCGCCGCGCTGTTGCTGTACGAAACCGCCGTAGTAAACGGAGGATTCCCCGTCAGGATGCTCACCGTGCCAGCCACCGGCTGATCCACCAAAATGCCGTACGCGCCGCGCAGCACCGTCTTGTTGTTGTTGAACAAATCCCACGCGAAACCCACCCGCGGCTCCAGGTTGTAGTTCTGCTTGTACGCCCCGTCCGCCGGAATCCCATTCGTCCCAGCCTGCGTCAGCGTCACGTTCGCGGGATTGAAGATCGAAATCCGATTCTCGCCTTCCAGCGGCGTTCCGTTCCACTCAAATCGCAGTCCGCCCTCCAGCGTCAGCCCCGGCAACATCCGGTAGTTGTCCTGAATGAATCCCGCCGCCGCATCCGCATAGATCCGGTAGTCGATGATGTTTGGCTGAATGCTGAACACCGGCGTCACATCGTTCGCAAGATTCACGCTCGACAGCGTCATGGTCCCGATGTTGCCCGCGAAGCTGTAGTAAAGATAGCGCCGGAATTCACCGCCCCACTTGATCTGATTTTTGCCCTTCAGCATCGTCACCGTATCCGACAACACGCCGGTAGTCGTATTGCGGCCCTGCGGGAACCCCGACGGCCCGCCCACCGTGAAGCCCACATCCGTGATCGTCGTCTGCGGAATACCCACGTTGCCAGTCAGCCCGTCAACGATCCCGATGCTCGCCGGATCAATCAAGTTCGCCGGGTGGAACGCAATCGAGATCCTGTTGAAACCCAGTCGCGCTTCATTCGTCACATTCGAATTGAAGATATGCACATACTGCAGCGTGCCAATCTGCCGATGCGCTGCCCGATGGTCGCCCCATCCCGGGAGCGTGTCGCCCTGCAGCGCTGGTTCGGTGCGCACATCTTTCTGGAACGCATAAAACCCGTGCAGCGAATCATTCGGTCCCAGCTGTTGCAAGACGTCCCCGGTGTACTGGTCGATCTGCACCGGCCCCGGCGTAAACGACACAAAGTTTGGCCCGCTGTTCGGCAGTGGAATCAGCGCCGCAAATGCCGCGGCAATCGGATCATTCGCAGCATTCGCAGCATACGCATCCTGCTGTGCCTGGCTGAACACCGGGCTGTTCTGCAATATCCCCTGGTGCTGCCGCAGCCCTTCATAGCTGAAGAAGAAGAATGTGTGTCCCCTCCACACCGGCCCGCCCACCGACCCGCCAAAGTTGTTGCGCTGCAGCGGAGCCTTCGCGCCCGTGTCCCCTACCAGCGGAAGCCCGGTGCTCGGGTTGTAGCTGCGGTTGAAGTAGTTGCGCGCGTCCAGCCAGTCATTTCTGAAGTAGTCGAACAGCTCACCATGAAAGTGGTCCGTACCCGATCGCGTCGCCACCGTCACAATGGACCCATCGCTGCGGCCATACTCCGCACTGAACGTCTGGTTGTTAATCCGGAACTCCGAGGTCGTGTCGATTGAAGGCTGAAACGTAATCTGGTTCTGGCTGATGTCATTCAGATTGATGCCGTTGATCTGGAAGTTAACCGAGTCTTCCCGATTGCCCGCCGTAATGAACGAGTTCGCGCCCAACCCGCGGCTAGGCGCCGTCAAACTCCCCGCCGTGTCCGCCACCACGCCACCCGGCGTCAGCACGGTCAGATCTAGAAAGTGACGCCCGTTGAGCGGCAACTCCTGTACCGTGTTCCGCCCAATCACCTGGCCTACCGTGATCGTGCTCGATTCAATCTGCGCCAACGCGCTGCTCTCCACCTCCACCGTTTCGCCCGCTGATGCCACCGCCAACTTCGGGTTCAGCGTCGCACTCTGCGCCACCTGCAGCGTCACCTTCTCAATGGTGTCCATGCTGAAGCCCGACGCTTTAACCTGCACCTTGTAATCGCCCGGCTGCAGCGACGGCACAGCGTATGCGCCCGCCTCGTCCGTCGTCACCGTCCGGTCCAGCCCCGTTGCCAGCGAGTGCACCACAACCTGCGCATGCGCCACCGCCGCTCCGCTCGGGTCCGTCACCACACCCGACAGCGTAGCCGACGACTGCGCCCACGCCCCGCTCACACAGAAAGCCAGCAACGCCAGGGCGAATAGAAAACCGCGATTACGAAGAGTTTTGAGAAGTGTCATTGAACCTCCAAAGCTTTAAAGAAACGGGCCATACACGCCGCCCGTAGACGACAGGTTCTAGCTGAATTACAGATGCGTGAAAAGAGATATATCACATATCAGAGGTTCAGGAACGGCCAATACCTGCCTAATTTGCAATTTGTCCCAAGCCACCCCCCACTCCTCTGCTGCCTCCCCAGGTCCTCGCGCCGAAGAACCTCGGCTACGACAATCTCTACCGCATCCTCATCGTCCAGCTCAGCGACGCCCAGACGTTCGATCTCCACTCCATCAAAAGACCTGCATCCACATCGCCCATCGGAATGGCGCGCAACTCATCCCTTCGACACCTGCAACCTGTTCCATCGCGACACCCTCGAACAGACTCGCCTTGCGCCACTGCGCGATCAAGCCATGGCCTCAAGAAATTGAACCCGCCACATCGGGCCGGCCCAATGAATCCCTCTGTCATCACTCGTTGAGAAGAATGCAACTGCCTATGCAGATGCTATTGAATTTGAGAGTATAGGATGGTCTTCCGCGGAGATGAACATAATGAAGACTACCGGTGTCGCGACAACGAAATCTCCTGCCTTGTCACAGATTCATACGCCGAATGTAGAAAATATTCTCGGTCAAAGCGACGCGCAATTTCGCTCACTGGCGGATACGGCTCCGGTCCTGATCTGGGGCTCCGGCGCGGACAAACTCTGCACCTATTTCAATAAGCCTTGGCTCGATTTCACGGGGCGATCCTTGGACTCCGAGCTTGGAGAGGGCTGGGCAGACGGCGTTCACCCGGAAGATTTGCTGCGGCGTCTCAACACCTACACGCAATACTTCGATCGGCGAGAAAAATTCAGCATGGAATATCGGCTGCGCAGGTTCGACGGCGAGTATCGCTGGATTTTGGACATTGGAGTGCCGAGATTCGATCAGGATGCCTCCTTCGTCGGTTATATGGGGATCGCCGTCGATGTAACCGATCGCAAGCTGGTGGAAGGAACCTTACGCGAGAGTGAGGAGCGGTTTCTGGAGTTGGCCGAACAGAGCCGCACCACCCACTGGGAAGTGGATCCGCAGGGTCTCTTCCTCCATGTCAGCAATGTGGCCCAGGTCACTTGGGGTTACAGTCCTGAAGAAATCATGGGCCGGATGCACTTCTACGATCTCCATCCCGAAGAAGGACGCGATGCGTTCAAAGCAGCGAACTTCGCGATCATGGAGCAGAAGCAAAGATTTCAGGACGTAGTCCATGCCATTAAAAGAAAGAGTGGCGACATCGGATGGGGCTCCGTTAACGGTATCCCCGTTCTCAATGCCGACGGAACCCTGCGCTGCTACCGAGGCAGCTGCACCGACATCACCGAGCGCAAGCTCGCTGAAGAAGCCATCTCGGGCGTCAGCCGAAAGCTGATCGAAGCCCACGAGCAGGAACGCGCCCGGATCGGCAGAGAACTGCACGACGACATCGTCCAACGACTCGCCCTCCTGGTCGTCCAACTCGACAGAGTTCAACAGCAGATTCCCGACTCCACATCTGACTTCAGCAGGCAAATCGGCGATCTTCGAAACCAGACCCTCGAAATCACCACCGACGTTCAATCCTTATCGCACGAATTACACTCTTCCAAACACGAGTACCTGGGGATCGTTGGCGCAATCAGAAATTTCTGCGGTGAGTTTGCTGGGCGCCAGGGCGTCGACATTGATTTTCAGAGCCATGATATTCCTGATACCTCACCGACCAACCTTATCCTTCCCTTGTTACGAGTCCTGCAGGAAGCCCTTCATAACGCTACAAAGCATAGTGGGGTAAAAAACTTCGGAGTAAAACTATGGGGAAGCGCTGAAGAAATTCAACTCAGCGTCAGCGATCACGGCGTAGGCTTTGATTCAGAAGCCGCAAGAAAGACTACCGGGCTTGGCCTCACCAGCATGCAGGAGCGACTGAGCCTGGTCGGTGGAGACCTTTCGATCAACTCACAACGAGGGCACGGCACCACCATTCACGCCTCCGTCCCCCTCATTTTGGTGGGCCATTCAGCGCGTATAACTGGATAACTTTTCCAAATTGAATTTGCCTGTCCCTTCGATCGGTGACGTTTATGTTGAAAGGTCTTCTCGGAGATTTAGCGAAGCGATCCTCATGGAATCCTGGAACGAGGCCGAAAGTTTCTCTTTGGCCGACCGCACTGATCGGAATCGTAGTCATCAAAGCCGTACTGTCCCTCGGCGTAAAGCCCGGATCGTTTCTGCTTTCCTATAGCGGAATCAGCTATTTCCTGCTGCTGATGCTGGCCACCGGTTTCGCCGTCCGCAACGCAATTCAGAAGACCCTCGGACGCCGGCCATTCTGGGTCCTCCTCGCCATTGGCTACGGACTTTGGACGCTAAGCCAGGGCACCATTCTCTACTACGAACTCGTCCTGCACATCGAGGTGCCCAATCGTTCCATCGCCGATCCCGCACTGTTCCTCCATATCGTGCCGTTGATCGCCGCTGCCATCACTCTCCAAGATCAGAATGCAGCCGACCGCAAGTTATACCGCGTGATCTTGAACTCCCTCCTCTTGCTGTTTTTCTGGGCTTTCCTTTATGGCTACACCGTCTTTCCTTACCAGTACTTCCCCGGTACCACCAGCTACGCCCTGCCCTTCGACATTCTCTACCTGCTGGAGAATCTGGCTCTGCTGTTGGTTGTTGGGGTCTTAGCACTCCGCGTGCCGTCTCCCTGGAAGCCAATCTATCTTCACCTTCTCGGCGCCTCCACCGTCTACGCGTTAAGCTCAACCGTTGCCAACCTTGCCATCGACTCAGGGGGCTACGTCAACGGCAAGCTCTACGGTCTCGGCCTCACCGTTTCCGTTTGCTGGTTTGTCTGGATACCGCTGCGCGCACGCCAGGCCGGTGCAGCAGCAACTGATATCCCGCCCGATGGAGTCCAGAGCCCGCTAAGCTCTGCATGGGCCATGCTCGTCGCCGTCATGGTCCCAATTCCAATGATCTGGGAGCTGTTGCAACGGAATGTGAACGGCGGCGTACCGGTCATTCGCATATCGGTCGCAGTTGTCGCGATTCTTTGCCTCACCAGTGCTGCCTATATGAAGGAGTATCTCGCCAGGCGTGAGATGGACTTTCATTTCGGGTTAGCCAACGAGAGCCTCCGTCTGGCCATGGAAGCCAGCGCCTCGGTAGGCTGGGACCTGGAGGTGAAGAGCGGACGGAATGTCTGGTTCGGAGACCTGCAAAACACCTTTGGCATCGCCGCCGATACATACGTGACCACCGGCGTGGATTTCACGAATCGCATCCATCCTGAAGACCGGGCGAAAGTCTCAGAAGCGATCGCAACTGCACGGGAAAGCAAGAGGGTATACACGTCAGAATTTCGCGTCTTACATTCCGATGGCACCATTCGCTGGCTGGAAGCGCGAGGCAAGTTCTACTACGCAAGAAATGGCAGCCCCGAGCGAATGTTGGGCGTGGCACTGGATATCACCAAGCGCAAGTTGGCGGAAGAAGCCCTTTCCGGAATGACCCGCAGAGTGATCGAGGCGGAAGAACGCGAACGCGATCGGGTCGCCAAAGACCTTCACGAAAACATCGGTCAACGTCTTGCTCTATTGGCAATTGCGATCCAACAAATTAAGAAGGACGAGTCCTATCAGGCGCCTGGATTTCTCGACCCCATGGAAGCAGTGTGGAGGAAAACCCTCGAGATCTTGGCCGATGTCAAAGCTTCCGCGCACGAACTCTACTCTCCTCGATTGGAATATCTGGGGATTGCGGGCGTCATGAAAACCTTCTGCGAAGAATTCGCGGACAGGAAAAAAGTGGAAATTGACTTCAGTAGCCACGGTTTCGTTCATCCCGTGTTGCCGGACGTTTCCATTTGCCTCTTCCGTGTTCTGCAGGAAGCGCTGCACAACGGGGTCATGCACAGCGGCGTGCGAAAGTTCAGCGTCCAGATTTGGGCCGAGGCGGATGAGGTTCATCTCAAAGTCAGCGACGCGGGCGTCGGCTTTGATTTCGACGCGGCAAGGGACAGCCGCGGGCTTGGCCTCGTCCGAATCGAGCAGCGAGTCAAACTAGTGGAAGGAACCACTTTCATCGATTCGCATCCGGAAAAGGGCACGACAGTCCAGGTCAACGTGCCCATCCATTCGGGCTCGACTGCATAACTGCGTCTCACTCGATGCGCCGATACAACGCCAATTCATATGAAAGAAACGGCTGAGTGTTCTGCGCAGATTCGCTTATACGTGTCGCGTTGCTCCTCCCGCTCAAAGCTACTCACAAGGTATCCGCACAAAATATCAATACCGCAGCTCCTTGCAAGCTGCTCACATAGATGCTCCAGCTCAACCGCTGCATCCGCCTCCCCTTGCGCCCACAAGAGCGGAGAGCACTCCCCGCAAAGTGCAACCCGAGACCGTTCTCCATTGGTTGCTTCGGCGGCTACGGCGACCAGATCGCTTACAACCTTCTGAAATCGAACCGGGTCAGGCAGATCATTCACCATCACAGCCGAAAACGCTACGGCAACATCCAGAGAAAGATACCGTCCCTGTTCAACGGCGGCAACCATATCCACGCCGTGATCCCGCAAACATTGAAGAATGCTTCCCCGATGCGCCTCAGTCGCGACCGTGATAACAGCACCCCCGGCACCAAGGGTGGCTTCGATGAACCGGGCAAAGCCAGCTACAAATGTCGCCTCATCCGAATAGAATTCGGCCTTGTGACTGTGTGTGACCTTCAGTCCTTCCGTAGCTGGCGGTGGGAGAGGCTCCTTAGAGTGCTCGACGGCTTTCGAATCCGGCGACAAGATGAAACGGTGACCCGATAATCCCCTGCTGACAAACTGTCGGCCTTGAAGAACCGCTTCCACGGCAGGCAGCAGTTCGGTTCCCATATGTACTTTAACCACGTACCCAAGTGCCCCCAGGTTGAGAGCTTCCTGCACCACTTCGGCAGAAGATTCCTGGCTTACGAAGAGGATCTTGCTCTCCGGAGACATCTTGAGGATCCGTCTAGCCGCATCGATTCCATTCAGTAAAGGAAGCCCGATGTCGAGCACAATCAAGTCTGGTCGGAGCTCTTCGGCTTTCCGTACCGCTTCAAGCCCATCGGCAACCTCGAAGATCTCAAAGCCCGGTCTCTCGCTCAGCATCGAACAGATGAAGCGCCGAAACGGCTCATAATCTTCTACAACCAGAACCCGGCGTGAGGTCGTTTCCAAGGCATCCCCTTCAAAAGGTGTAAACCCACATCTCAGGGTTTAGATGCGAATTATTTTTCATAGTCTCACGTTCCGCGGTCTAAATCGTCTTCGCTGGTTCAGATCGGCTAAACACCTTTACGAACGACCACCAGGAACAAACTTTCAGATGCGACCCGCGTACCTGGCTACCTGGGGCTCCCGAACGCCCATCCTTCCTGCGCTGGAAGCTGAAAGCAACCCTTTCCCTCTACACTCTCTCTTATGCTTTCCACCGCTGCCCGCGCCCGCCTCACCATCGTCCTCGTCGGCGCCCGCAACCCCTCCAACATCGGAGCCACCGCCCGCGCCATGCAGGACTTCGGCTTCTCCGACCTCCGTATCGTCAACGACTTTGCCGCCCCCTTCGAAGCCGCCCAGTTAGAGGCCGCCGCCTCGCTGGAAACCAAGTCCGCCGTAGCCGCCCAGCACGTCATGCAATCCGCGCGCCGCTTCGACACCCTCGCCGCCGCCATCGCCGACTGCACCCTCATCGTCGCCACCACCGCCATCGGCGAGCGTCAACTCAAACACCCCATCCTCCCCCTCCAGCAGGCCGCCCCCCTCATCCTCGCCGCTCTCAATACCCCCACAAAAGTGGGTGCCCCATCCATGACGGTCTCATCGTCATCGGTGGGATCTGACGAACCCCACCACCCTACACCCGGAGGCAATATGGCTCTCCTCTTCGGCTCCGAAAAAACCGGCCTCACCAACGACCAGCTCTCCCACGCCACCCTCCTCACCACCATCCCCATGTTCTCGCCCACTGCCGCCGAACCCGCCACACCCGCGCGCCACCTCTCCATGAACCTCGGCCAGTCCGTCGCCGTCTGCCTCTACGAGCTCACCCGCTCTGGCTTCGAATCCTCCATCGAAATCCCTCCGGTCCACGCAGCTCGCGCCACGGCACAAGACCGTGAGCGTCTCACCCAGCTCCTACTCGACGTCCTCCACGCCACCGGCTACACCCGCCGCTTCCCCGCCAACGCCTCCGAGCCCCTCATCCGCCAGCTCGTCCAGCAGCTCGGCTCATCGCACCGCGAGGCGATGACCTGGATGGGCATCTTCCGCCAGATCCTCTGGCGCGAACACCAGGACACCAAAATCTAAGCCCCGGAAAAATCAAAATCTAAGCCCAAAAAAATTCGCGCGTCCGAAACCAAGATTGGAAGCGCCATCGCTCAACCCAAAGCAGGCTTGAGCATGACATAGATCCCGCAGGATCTCTTCCAACATGTAAGGTTTCCGGACGCGCGGTCTTCTGCGCTAGTTCAAGCGCACCGTCGCATCGCTAAGATCGCTGGTAGCCGTCGCAAGCACGGCGCCCTGCGCGTAATGCCCGGCAGATTCCTCCACCACGACCTTTGCACCTTCTGGCAGCTTGAATGCCACATCCTTGCCGGGAGGCAAAATCACCTCTGCATCCCCAGCCTTCACCTTGATCGGGGTGTCGGTGGAATTGTGCAGGTTGAACTTAATCACCTTCTCCCTGCTGAACATCGCATGCACAGGGGAGTGCACGGCCAGCGGGGCTGCATACATCGCTTCGCTCGTCAGGATCGAAACACCTAGAACCATGGCTGTTACTACGGATGAACGCTTCATATTAAATTCCTCATTCTCACAAATTTACGAACGCACAAACTGCCTGCCATGGTTCAGGAAGTTCGTCACATTCATCTCTACGTCGATAGACGCACCACGGTTCCATGTCGCGAGAATGTTCTTGATACCTTCACAAAACTCTCCAACCCTCCACACAAAAACTCTCCACCTCTCAACTAGATAAAATAGACTCTGTGCCCGATCTCCTCGCCAACATGAACCCGCAGCAGCGCGAGGGAATCCTCGCCGTCGACGGCCCCGTGCTCCTCCTCGCCGGCGCCGGCAGCGGCAAGACCCGCGTCATCACTCACCGCATCGCCTATCTCATTGAAGAGCGTGGCGTTTCGCCCGACTCCATCCTCGCCGTCACCTTCACCAACAAGGCCGCCAAGGAGATGGGCGAGCGCGTCGAAAAAATCCTCGGCCATACCACCCTCGCCCAACCCACCATCGCCACCTTCCACAGCTTCTGCGTCCGCGTCCTCCGCCGTGATATCGAAGCCCTCCGCATCGGCAACAAAGGCCTTACCCGCAACTTCGCCATCTACGACGAGACCGATCAGCAAGCCGTAGTCAAGCAAGCCCTCAAGCGCCTGTCGCTCGACGACAAAACTCTCAAGCCCCGCGTAGCCCTCGGCCGAATCTCCTGGGCAAAGAACCACATGATCGATCCCCAGGAATATTTCCTCGCCTCCACGAATCCCATGGAAGAAAAGATCGCTCACATCTTTAAGATCTACAAAGAGGAACTCGACAAGGCCAACGCCCTCGACTTCGACGACCTCCTGCTGGAAACCGTCCGTCTCCTCAAATCCTCCGCCGAAGTTCGCGAGCGTTACAACCGCCGCTACAAGTACCTCCTCATCGACGAATATCAAGACACCAACCGCCCCCAATACGAGCTCATGAAGCTGCTCGGCAAACACGGAAACGTTTGCGTTGTAGGCGATGAAGACCAGTCCATCTACTCCTGGCGCGGCGCCGACATCAAGAACATCCTCGACTTTGAAAAAGATTTTCCCAATGCAAAAACCATTCGCCTCGAGCAGAACTACCGGTCTACGCAATTCATCCTCGAAGGCGCCTCCGCAGTCGTGGCACAAAACACTCAACGCAAAGGCAAGAACCTCTTCACCACCCGCGAAGGCGGCTCCCTCATCGGCTACTACGAAGCTCCCGACGGAGAAAACGAAGCGCTCTTCATCGCCGACCGCATCGCAAAATACTTCCGCGAAGCAGCGGCCGGCACCGACAACCCCATCGAAACCCCACGCTGCGCCGTCCTCTACCGCACCAACTCGCAGTCGCGACTCGTTGAAGAAGCTCTCCGCCGCTACCAGATCCAGTACCACATGGTCGGCGGCTTCAGTTTCTACGACCGCGCCGAAGTTAAAGACATCCTCAGCTACCTCAAGCTCGTCCAAAATCCGCACGACTCGATCGCCCTCGGCCGCGTAGTGAACTCGCCTCCCCGCGGCATCGGCAAAACCACCATGGACACCCTCGAGCGCGTCGCCCTCACCACAGGCATGAGCTCCTGGGACGCCATCCACCGCGCCGTCGAGGAAAAACTTCTTCCCGCCCGCGCCCTCGCAGCCCTAAGCAACTTCCGCAAACTAATAGAAGACGCCCGCGCCATGCTAGGCCCCGACTTCGCCGCCAAACTCACCAGCGACATCACCCCCGAAGGCGACGCCTCCCGGATTAGCAGTGGCCTTCAAGCCACTGCTTATGATTCCCCCGCAGATTCGGGCTTTAGCCCCGGGCCTTCTTCGGACGACGACACCGACTTCGACTTCGGCTTCGCTACCGACGAAGAAACACCTCTCACCATCGCAGCCAACGACGCCACCACCAACTTCGACACCAGCTTCAACTTCGACTTCGACTTCGGCCCCACCGAAGAAATCAGCACCATCGCCCCCGAAAACGCCACCATCGAAGACGCTGTCGCCGACACAGCAAGCATCAACCCGTTCGCCCCCCTCCCCCTCAAGCAATCTGCCAGTGACGCAGCCCGCGCGCGCCTCGACCGCATCGCCGCCGCAGCCGACACCAACAACGATCAAACTCTCGCCGTCGGCGAAGGACTCCGCGAAGGATTCCGCAAGCCCGGCGACCCCGCCACCCTCCCCGAACTCATCAAGTTCCTCAACGACCGCTCCGGCTACATCCGCGCCCTCGAAGACGAAGCCACCCCCGAATCCTTCTCCCGCATCGAGAACCTCAAAGAACTAGCCAACGCCGCGCAAGACGCCACATCCCGCGGAGAAACGCTCGCGGAATTTTTAGACCACGCAGCCCTCGTCTCCGATGCCGACTCCTACTCCGCCGAAGCCCGCGTCACCCTCATGACCTTGCACGCCGCCAAGGGCCTCGAATTTCCCCTCGTCTTCCTCGCCGGCATGGAAGAAGGTCTCTTCCCCCACTCGCGCACGCTGCAAGACCCAACGCAGATGGAAGAGGAGCGCCGCCTCTGCTACGTCGGCATGACCCGCGCCATGGACACCCTCATCATGACCCGCGCCCGCTATCGCCGCCGCTACGGCAACGACAGCCCCGAGTCCTCCATGCCCTCGCGCTTCCTCGAAGAAGTCCCCGCGCGCCTCATCGAAGACATGTCGCCCGCCAGCTACGGCAGCTCTTACTCCACGCCGTACCCGCAGCGCAACAAGCGGCCCGCAGACGACGACTTCGGCACCGAGCGCCACTACTCCTACGAAGATGAATCTCAGGAGTCTTCCAGCTCTGCAAAATCCTACGCCAGCCAACGCTTCGGCCAACGCCGCACCGCCCCAGGCACCGGCCCGCTCGACAACACCGCCGCCTTCTTCGGCAAAGGCGGAGCCTCCAGCAAAGGCCCTCTCAACTTCAAAGGCCGTCCCCGCATGGACATTCCCGCCCCCACCGGCCGCACCGGCCTCGGCAAAGGAGCCCGCGTCCGCCACCCCAAATACGGCGAAGGCATCATCTTCGCGCGCGAAGGAGACGGCGAAGATGCCAAGCTTACCGTACAATTTAGTAGTCACGGCATGAAGAAGCTGGTCGAGAAGTTCGCCCAGCTCGAGCGTTTGTAAGCGCCCACCACGCCGACAAGTTCTGGGTGCCCCATCTTCGCCTCCTCCGCGCGCCAGCGAAGGGGAGGCTAAGGTGGGCCCGGCAAGTAATCCCAAATTCAAGCAGCACAGAGAGAAGACATCACATGGCAAACACCTCCACCATCACCGACAAAATCGAGCGCAAGAAGGTCAAGCGCGCCGCCCGCAAGAAGGCCGCCCCCAAGGCTCCCCGCACCGGAGCCCGCGGCGAGAACAAGGCCAAGATCAAGAAAGCATCCCGCGGCCAGTCCAAGCGTTAAGGCTTTCTCACAAATCAAAACGGCGAGCGGATTCACTCCGCTCGCCGTTGTTTCTTTTCTCTCTTGATCCGCTACCACTGCGCGAACCAGCGAGCCCTGAAGCTCAGAGCTCGTCAATCGCCTTAGCAGCTGCATTGATGGCATCGGTAATCTGCTGGATCTGTTCCGGTGTCACGTTCCCGCGCGTCACTCGCGCAATCACGGCACCCCGAAGATTACCGAACGCCTTCATGATCTCCGGCGAGCGACCGCGCTCAAACCCGCGGCCCGTCTCATCCAGGCGCGCAAACAACTCGTTCACACGCTCCTTGTTGGCTTCGAGATACGCAGTCCCCTCCGCCGTCACCGAATAGACCTTCTTACCGCTCTGCTCCGACGCTGCAGCCAAGCCCTCCTCTTCCAGCAAGGTCAGCGTCGGATAAATCACCCCGGCGCTAGGCGTATACCCGCCACCGAGCCGCTGCTCCATCGTCTTGATCAGTTGGTACCCATAGCTCGGCTCTTCGGACAGCAGCTTCAAAATCACCAGCTTGATATCGCCGGCCTCGAACATCCGCTCGCGACCGCGACCAAAGCCGCGCTCAAAACCTTCGCCGCGCGGTCCGCCAAATCCTCCACGTCCGCCAAATCCGCCGCGACCGCGACCGCCAAATCCGTGCTCACGCCCCTCGCAGCCAGGCCGCCCGTATTCGCGACCGTCAAATCCACCTCTCTCGCGGCGTCCGAAAACCCGCTCCCAACGTTCATGCATTTCAAAATGTCTTGTATTCATAATGTTTCTCCTTACCTATAAAAGATATATCTTGAGATATATCTTTTGTCAATAGAAAAATATATCTTAGCCACTTTCCGAAGCCGTGCCGCTCATCGCCTGCGCAATTTCACCCACCAGTTACAATCATCTCAATCCAACGCATCACGCTGACGAGGACTGAGCCCTGGCCCGACAAATTTTCGCTACCAAGTCCATCGACAAGCTCATCTCCGACTCCGAGCGCCCCGAACACGCCCTCAAAAAATCACTCGGCCCCGTCTCTCTCACCGCTCTCGGCATTGGCGCCGTCATCGGTTCCGGCATCTTCACGGTTATCGGCACAGCCATCGGCGGCAATCCTTCCCAGACCGTCTCCTGGGCCAAATCCCCCATCATCGATCTAATCCTCGGCGCTCTCCACGGCCATCTCGGAGCCGTCGCTGGCCGCCCCGGAGCCGGCCCCGCCCTCGCTCTCTCCCTCGTCCTCGTAGCACTAGTCTGCGGCCTCACGGGCCTCTGTTACGCCGAGCTAGCCAGCATGATCCCCATCGCCGGCTCCGCCTACACCTACACCTACGCCACCCTCGGCGAGCTCATCGCCTGGATCATCGGCTGGGATCTCATCCTCGAGTACGCCTTCTCCAATATGAGCGTCTCGGTAGGTTTCGCGGCGCACATCGTCGACCTCCTCGACTGGCTCGGCATCCACCTCAGCCCCAAATGGCTCTCCCCCGCCTACCTGCCCCTCGGCCTCCAGGACCTCGCCGGCAAAGACATCTTCCTCCCCGGCTGGCACGCCGGCTTCGACTTTCCCGCCTTCGCCGTAGTTCTCCTCCTCACCGTCGTACTCGTCCGCGGCATCCGCGAATCCGCCCGCACCAACAACATCATGGTGCTCGTCAAAATCGCAGCCATCCTCCTCTTCATCTCCTTCGGCCTCAGCTTCATCCACACCTCCAACTACCACCCCTTCTCGCCCAACGGTTTCACCGGAGTCCTCGCCGGCGGCTCCATCATCTTCTTCACCTACATCGGCTTCGACTCCGTATCCACCGCCTCCGAAGAGTGTAAAAACCCCAAGCGCGACGTCCCGATCGGCATCATCGCCACGCTCATCGTCTGCACCATCCTCTACATCGGAGTAGCCGTAGTCCTCACCGGCATGGTGCCCTGGCAATCCGTCGCCGGCGACGCCGCCCCGGTCGTCAACGCCCTCAAGCGCGTGTCTTTGACACCCGGCGGCCACAGGCTCCATTTCGTCCGACTCTTCGTCCTCATCGGCGCTCTCGTCGGCATGATCAGTTCCATCCTCGTCTTCCAGCTAGGCCAGGCCCGCGTTTGGTTCGCCATGTCCCGTGACCGACTCCTCCCCGACGCCTTCTCCAAACTCCATCCAAAATTCCGCACCCCCGCCTTCGCCACCTGGTTCGCCGGCATCCTCGTCGCCATCCCCGCAGGCGTATTCGACGTAGGCTCCTTCGCCGAAATGTCCAACATCGGCACGCTCTTCGCCTTCGTTCTCGTCTCCATTGGCGTTATTGTCCTCCGCTACAAGGACCCCTCCCGCCACCGCGGCTTCCGCGTCCCCTTCGGCCCGGTCATACCGATTCTCAGCACGGTCTTCTGCATCCTATTGATGGCCGGCCTCCCCGCTGTCACCTGGATCCGCTTCTTCGTCTGGCTAGTCATCGGCCTCTTCGTCTACTACTTCTACAGCCGCAAACGCAGCGAGTTTTACAAGAACTAATCACCATGGCGTACTGGATCGAAACCGGCCTCCCCGCAAAGCTAGCGATCATGGCCGCACCCTACGGCAGCGCACGCTTAGAAGACGAGATCCGCACCCTCAAACGCGAAGGCGCCGACGTCCTCGTCTCTCTCCTAACCCCCGGCGAAGAATTCGACCTCGGCCTCGAGCACGAGCGCGCCGCCTGCGATGGCCACGGCATCAAGTTCCGCAGCTTCCCCATCCCCGACCGCGACATCCCCGAATCCGCCGAAGCCTTCCTCAAGTTCATCGACACCCTGCATTACGATCTCCTCCAAGAACGAAGCATCGTAGCCCACTGCCGCGCGGGTATTGGCCGATCCTCCCTCCTACTCGCCGCCCTCCTACGCCGCGAAGGCCTCTCCACCGACGACGCCTTCCGCCGCATCACCCAGGCCCGCCGCATGTTAGTCCCCGACACCCCCGAGCAACTCCACTGGGTAGAGAACCTCCGCTTCGAACCGTAGTTCAAGACCCAACGCCGCAATACAGCCGCGCGTATCCTACCCACAGTGTCCACCTTCCTCACCGCCGAATGGCGCAAGCTGATCATGGCCCAATATGCCATCGACCCGGCCCTCCTAACCCCTTACCTCCCTGCCGGTCTCGAGCTCGATCTCTATGAAGGTCGCTGCTACGTCTCCCTCGTAGCGTTCCTCTTCGACCGCGTACGCCTAAAAGGCCTCCCCATTCCCTTCCACACCCGCTTCGAAGAAATAAACCTCCGCTTCTACGTCCGCCGCACAGAACCCGACGGCACCTACAAACGCGGAGTCGTCTTCATCCGCGAATTCGTACCCCGCCGCGCCATCGCCTATGTCGCGAAGCGTTTTTACGAAGAGCCGTATACCGCGATCCCAACCAATCGTCGCATCCAGCTCTCGCCAAGATCCCTCAAGGTCGGCTACGGCTGGGACCTTGGAGGCCGATCCCACAGCCTCTCCGTAGAAGCCGCCCCCATACCCCATCACATCCTCTCTAACAGCGAAGAAGACTTCATCACCGAGCACTACTGGGGCTACACCAAACGCAGCGACGGCAGGACCTCCTCCTACCAGGTCGAACATCCTAGCTGGCAAACCTACAAGCCCCGCAGCTACGAGATCGCCGTCGACTTCGGCCTGCTCTATGGCCAATCCTTCGCCTTCCTGACCGACGAACAACCCTCCAGCCTCCTACTCGCGGAAGGCTCAGCCGTCAGCGTTCACTCCGGGTTTCCCCTGAGCGCATAAACTATTCAGATGGCACGCGCCCGACAGATCCCAAAGTCCGATCAGCCCGACCCAGAAACCTGGCTACGCGGCCTTCCCAAAGCCGAGCTCCATCTTCACCTCGAAGGCTCCATCACCCCCGAAACACTAGTCGAGCTCTCCAAGCGCAACGACCCCACGCCCCTCACCCTCGCCGAAGCTCGCGGCGTCTATTCCTACCACGACTTCCCCAGCTTCCTGCTCTGCTTCAAAGCCGTCACCACCCGCCTCCACACCCCCGCCGACTACGAACTCATCACCTACAACATGCTCCGCGACCTCGCTCAGCAGGGCGTTCGCCACGCCGAAGTCTACATCTCCATCGGCATCCTTTACTGGCAGGACCGCCTCGATGTCGACCTGGTCATCACCGCGATCGAACGTGGCCGCACCCGCGCCGAGGCCGACTTCGACATCTCTCTCCTCTGGATCATCGATGCCGTCCGCCACTTCGGCGTCGAAGCCTGCGCCCGTGTCTTCCGCAAGGCCGCCGACCTCCAACACCTCTACCCCAGAATCGTCGGCATCGGCATTGGTGGCAACGAGCTCCTCGGCCCCGCCCACGAATTCCGCGAGCTGTATCAGCAAGCCAAGGCCGCCGGACTGCGCCTCACCTGCCACGCCGGCGAAAACACCGGCCCGCAAAGCATCTGGGCCGCCGTCAACATCGGCGCCGAGCGCATCGGCCACGCCCTCTCCGCACAGGACGACCCCGATCTCATCGAAGTCCTCGTCGACCGCCAAATCCCCCTCGAGCTCAACATCACCAGCAACCTCCGCACCGGCTGTTGTCCTTCGCTGGAAGACCACCCCGTCCGTCGCTACTTCGAAGAAGGCCTCATGGTCACGCTCAACTCCGACGACCCACCCTTCTTCGGAGCCAATCTCCTCGACGAATATCTCCTGGCCCACCGCACCTTCGAGTTCCCTCTCGACCAGCTCCGCGAACTAGCCGCCAACTCCATCGAAGCCAGCTTCCTCCCCCCCGAACGCAAACTCACCCTCCTCGCCGAAGTAGAGCGCTACGCCTTGTAGCCTTCCCCTACGCTCTACACTCTATCCCCTATCCCCTGCCCTACTTCCCCGGAGGCGCCGGCACCATCACTGCATTCGGATCCACCTTCGGAATCCCAAAGTGCCCACTCAGATGAACCAAATCCAGCGGCCGCAACTGCCCTGAAACCTGGATCACACTCATCTGCCGCGTTCCCCGAATCAACACCAGCACATTGTCGATATCTGCCCCAGTGAAGTGCAGCCAAAGATCCGTGAGCGGCTTCTGCGGCGTGGTGGCCTCCCGCGGCGACACGTTCCGATCCACCAGGTGCTTCCATCCCGCCGCATTGAACGAGTCCACCAGCGCATGCATGTTCTCAGGAATATAAAAAGCCGGC
>Ga0302223_10000126_pt1 | contig 61598 bp, 51 predicted proteins | sample II_Palsa_E2_3_FD_194565 | JGI IMG/M metagenome (GOLD analysis project Ga0302223, IMG submission 194565) | Peat permafrost microbial communities from Stordalen Mire near Abisko, Sweden - II_Palsa_E2_3 | ecosystem: Environmental > Terrestrial > Soil > Palsa > Peat permafrost | place: Sweden... | reverse complement strand
CCCCCCCCGGCGCGCACGCAACTCAGACGGCGCCACCGCAGAGACGGCGCCACCGCAGACTCAGACGGGCGCCACCGCAGAGCTGGATAGCGCAGCGCTCGGCTCCTGCTCCGTGGACATGGATGGCTCGTTCGCTGTCTCGTGTTCCGCGGTGGTGGGTAGTTCCACCGTGGGGCCGAGGGCCACCGCGGGGTCCAGCGGCGCGGGCGTGGATAGCGCCGCGGGCGAATCGACCTCGGAGGGCGTGCCGGAGCGGGCAAGCGAGGCGTCGACCGCCTCGATCATCCGCACGACGTCAAGCCCGAGCTCGGCCGAGGATCGCGGGGTCGTGCCCTCGAGGATCGCCAGGCAGAAGTCTTCCATCTCGCGATAGATGGGCTCGGCGACCTCGACGTGGGGCGAGAGGATGTCGCCAGTGCGGTAGGTGAGGTTGTACTCCCCGAACGTCTCCGGGTCGTGCAGCGCAACCCCGGAGTCGAACACCCGGACTGGCTCGCCGGAGGTGTCGTCGTAGACGATCATCTTGCGTGAGCCGACGATCGTCGTACGGCGGAGCTTGCTCGGCGCCAGCCAGGACAGCTCGGCGTGGGCGACGGTGCCCGACCCGTACTCGAGATCGATGAACGCCACGTCTGGGATGCTCGGGATGATGCAACCGCGCGCGAGCGCGTTGACGCGCGCGGGCATCTCGTCGAGCCAGTAGCGCAGGATCGAGAAGTCGTGCGGACCAAGGTCCCACGTCACGCTGACGTCGGACTGGTGTAGGCCGAGATTCACGCGGCTGGTCGAGATGAAGTAGATCTCTCCCAGCTCGTCCTCGTCCAGTAGCGACTTGATCATCACCACCGGCGGGCTGTACAGGAAGGTGTGACCGGGCATCAGGACCAGGCCGGCGTCATCGGCGAGCCCGATCATTGAGATCGCCTGCTCGGACGAAGCCGCGAGCGGCTTCTCTACGAATACGTGCTTGCCGGCGCGCAGGGCCGCGGCGGACAGTGGGTAGTGGGTCGAGATTGGCGTCGCAATCAGTACGGCATCGATCGAGGGGTCCGCGAGGACCTCGTCGTAGCTCGTCGTCGTACGGACCGCAGGGAAGCGGCGCTGGATCGCCGCGAGACGATCGGCGCGCATGTCGCACGCCATCAGCCCTTCCACCAGGGGAAGCTCCTGAAGGTTGCGGATCAGGTTCGGGCCCCAGTAGCCGAGCCCGACCACGGCGACGTTCAGAGCGTCGCTCTGGCGCCTGCGGCGTCCACCATTTCCATTGCTGTTCATGCCGTGCCCCCGGTGCGTGTCATCTTGATTTTGTACATTTGTCCGCTCAAGCTGTCCTCGACCGCTGGCGAAGTACTTGCAGCGGTGTGCGCAGCAGCAGCCGCAGATCGAGCCCCAGCGACCACCCGCGTACGTACGCGACATCCATGTCGAGTGCCTCGCCATACGTGGAGTTCGCCCTCGCGGTCACCTGCCAGAGCCCCGTCAAGCCTTGCGGCATCTGGAACCGCTCGAGGTGATGCGGCGCAAAGTTCTCGGTCTCGTACGGGATGCAGGGCCTGGGACCGACCAGTGACATATCGCCGCGGAGCACGTTGATGAGCTGCGGCAGCTCATCGAGGCTCGTCTTCCTCAGCCAGCGCCCGAAGTCGGTGATCGCATCGGAGCGGTCCAACTTATAGATGCCCATCGCGCCCGTGTTCTCGGCCATCGACGACATCGTCTCGCGGACGTACGCCTCGTGGGCGGTGGTGTCGGTGTCGACCTTCATCGTGCGGAACTTGAGCGTAGTGAACTTCTTCATTCCGGCGGCGAGCCGCGTCTGTCGGAAGAGCACCGGCCCGGGAGAGTCGAGTCGGATCCGCAGCGCGATGAAGGCGAACAGCGGCGCTGACGCGATCAGTCCGACGCTCGCCCCAACGATGTCGATGGTCCGCTTCAGGCTGCGCGCGATGGTCGTCGGGCGCGCACGCGGCAGTCCGAGCACCGCGAGACCCTCGATCGCATGCAGGTCGACACGCGGACCGACGAGCTCGAATAGGCGGGGCACCAGGTCGATCTGTACCCCGGTGCTACGCAGGCGGCGCAGCACGGCAAGCAGATCGGGCAGAGGTTCGCTCGAAAACGCGATGACCACGCGCTCGATGTCGAGGCGCTCGACGATCTCGGGCAGGCGGTCGGGCCCGCCCAGGATCGTGAGGTGCTCGGGGAGGTCCGCGCGACGCGTCCGTGGCTCTCGGTCGACGAATCCGACCACGTTGATGCCGTACTCGGGGTGCTTGATGAGCTTGCGCGCGACCAGCTGGCCCACATCGCCGGCGCCGACGATGACCGTATTCTGCTGGTAGGTGGGCCGACGCCGGCATGCCTGGCGTGCGACCGTGCGCGCGACGGGGACGAGGCACGCGGCGAGCGCCCAGAAGCCGATCAGCCTGTACACATCGGGGTCCGCGAGGCCGTCTAGCCGCGAGGCCACGAGCAGGAGCCACGCGCCGATCGTGACGAGGTGAAAGATGCCGACCACATCATCGGTGGTCGAGTGGTCTACGCGCTCCTCATCGCGGTGATACAGATTGTGGACGCTGGCGACGATCACCCAGCACGGGAGCGTGAGCGCGAACAGCGCAAGCTCTCGCGGCGAACCGAGGCGCTGGGGTCCGGTGCGGGCACCCCACAGGAGCATCGCGACCAGATACGCGACGGTCAGACCCGTCAGGTCGGCGATCATCAGGGCGCGCGGAACGAGCCAGCGACGCCGTGCCATGGGCTTGCGCTGGAGCAGCTCGCGCGTGTGGTCATCGACCGCCGCGACGACGTCGATCGCCTCGAGGGGCACCGCGTTGAGCTGATCCGGGACGGCGGGGGGGCTGGATCCCCGCCTCGCTCCGATTCGCGTTACTGAATGCAGCATCGACGCAAGCATGCACCTATGGGCCGCGCTCGTGTAGACCAGGACGAGAAGACAGGACCTGGGAGTGGGGCGTCCCCTGGACGTTTGACCAGCCGCGTGACGACAATCGCACTAGAGTCCTCAACGTGTCGATCTACGAATCGACGACCGCCGCGCCGGTCGCGCGGCACGAGTGGCGGACTCAGCTTAGTCGCAGCCACGGACCGTTCCTCCTCGCTGGGCTCGCCGTGGCCTCGGTGATCCTCACCAATCTGGTCGACCTACATTTCGACGGTCTGGGGATTCGCCTGCTCAACGCGAACTCGGCATCGAGCTGGTCCCACCGCGCGGACGCCGCGATGCTCGCGGCGGGAGCGGTGCTCGCCCTGTTCGGCGCCCGGCGCTCGACGACACGGCGACGACTGTGGATCTCCGTCGCGGTGATCCTGGCCTTATTCCTCTTCGACGAGGTTTCCTCGCTGCACGCGCACATCGATCAGCTCACGCGCTTCGATCGGATCAGCTACGGCAAGCTGCTGTACGCGCCGCTGCTTCTCGTCCTGGTGATATCGATCTGTCGGCTCGCCGCCGGCACCGACCAGGTGTCGCTCTTGCTCGTTGGTCTCCTGACCCTCTTGGTCTCATACCTGACGCACGTCTTCGTTCTCTCGCTGGTGATCGGATGGGGCTACTACAGCTGGGCCTACCAAGCCGTGGTGGGAATCAAAGAGGGCGCGGCGCTTGGTGGGCTGGTGCTACTGCTGAGCGCCCTGTGGCGCCTGAAGGCGGGGTCTGGAATCCCAATGCCGCCGGCGTCTCCTGATCGGTCGGCCGCAAGGCGAGCTGGTCCGCGCGAATAGATCGTTGGTGCCACCACGCCAGCAGCGACCTGAGTCTTCGTCTGATGGCACAGCTGGCTTGTTGGTCTGATATTTCGCCGAGTCCCGCCACATTCGTCAATGGTCAATGCTGAGGGTGTACCCGGGGGCCGCATACTGATGTCGACGTAACTCCAGCATTGATGCTCCAGTATTGGTGCCACGGCGCCGATACAACGATGTCGGCGCAAAAAGCATCTTCCTACTACTGGGGGCGGGAGTTAGGAGATTTCCCGCATGCCTGCTCGCATCCTCGTAGTCACGCTTGTCGCCACCCTGGCAGCGTTCGGTGAATTCGTCGGTACGGCGTTGGCAGCATCCCCTCCGGTCACGACGTCTCCAACCGTCAGAGCACCGAGTAGCACTGTGACCCCGTCGAGCACTGTTAGCAAGCCCCGACGACGACACCATCGGCCAACCAAGCCGACGCCGATCAAGCCGAAGCCGATCAAGCCGACGCCGAAGCCGGCCAAGCCGGCGCCAGTCAAGCCGCCTACGACGACTCCGACGACGACGCCCCCGCCCCCGACGACCACAGCGCCGGTGTTGTCGGCGTCGGCGAATTTGTGGGTGAGTTTGTCGGGTGGGTCGTGTGCGCGGCAGAGCACGAAGGGTGCGGAGGTGTCTTCTGGGGATTGTGGGACGCTGCAGGCTGCGTGGGATGCGGCGCAGTGTGGGGATACGATCAATATCGATTCGGGGAATTACGGGGGGGATCCGGCGGCTCCGGTCACGTTGTTCGATACCAACGCTGCGTTGCGGGGGACGTGTTCCTCGCCGGTGGTGATCGAGCCGGGACCGGGCGCGACTCGGTCCTCGGTGATCTTCGGGCAGGTCGATTCTGGGTATCTCGGGCAGGATCCCGTGGAGGGGTCATCGAACTGGTTCATTCAGGACATCACGATCGCGGCGGTGATGAACGTCCAGGGCGATTCCGATAACGACACCCTGAACGACATTCAGGGCGGCACGATGTATATCAACGGCGCCCGGAACTTCACGCTGGAGAACTCGAACATGGGTCCGTGTTACAACACGCTCCCCGGTCCGAACCCCGCGATCACGTGCCAGAGCAACTTCAAGGTCGACCCATCCGACGTGTCCTACGGCGGGCAGACGACCGAGAACATCACTCTCAATCACGACTACTTCCATGACTTCATCGATAACAACACCAACAGCGCGACCGATCACGACGAGTGCATCTTCCTCAACGGTGGCGTGAACGAAACGATCGAGAACTCGAAGTTCTCGGTCTGCCAGCTCTACGCGATCTTCCTGCAGCCCTACAGCGGTGTCCCGTTCACGAACCTCGTGATCCAGAACAACTGGTTCTCCGGCACCGAAAACGGCGGCAGCAACGCAGACGAATACGGCACCCCGCGCAACACCGCGGTCGAGCTCGGATCCAACGGCCCGATCGGGATCGACGGCGCACTGATCCGCTTCAACAGCTTCGCCGCCGACGAAGGCATCACCCAATCATCATTCGGGAACAGCAACGACGCAAACGACAGAATCATCGCGAACATCCTCGGAAACGGAAGCTGCGACACCGGCGTCACCTACGGCTACAACCTCATGATCAACCAACCAACCTGCGGCACCGGCGACACCACAATCACCACATCCCCCTACATCAACCCCACCGAAACACCGTCTGGTGTCAACAACTATCACCTCGCCTGCGGCACCGACCTCGGCACCTTCGTCACCCCAAACACCGCGGACTACCAAATCTCTGAGGACCTGGATGGGAATGCGCTGTCCTCGACCGGACCCCGAACCCCAGGATCAGAACAGAGCACCTGCTAGACGGTCGAGGTCGCAGTACGCCAGCGCTCGGGATGACGGCACGCGCCGTCCCCGATGCAGCTGGAGGACAACCCCCGCCGAGGCCATGAAGACGAGGAGACCGCGTGACCCAAGGCCGACGCTTTCGACCGGCAAGGTTGCGGTTGGATCGCGCTCCCGGAACGGGAGCGCGATGCGTTGGGGGTCGTGCGCTACCGGCGCCTGCCGCGCGTCGTCAGATACGGCCCACACCGCACCATTTACCGACTGTCACGGACGATGGACTAAGAACCGGTTCGGCCAATGATCTCTATTACTGTGCGGCTGAGTCCAGGCGATTTCTCTCGGTCGTCCCCGACGCGGTCTTCGCCAGACCGCGGTTGTGCGAATCGGCACTTTATTCACCGTGATCCTTTTGGTGCTGTTCTGGCGGGCCATGAAACTGTGGCGCCGGATCGCTTCGTTCGTGGCACCAATTCGAAGAAGCACTCAGAGTGAACGTGTCGTCGCTGCTGTAAACGTGGTAGAACTCCGCTGGGAGAACGTCGATGCTGCCCGGCATCTGCACGGACGTGATGGTCAGACCGCAGTGTGCGCGTAAGCGCTTACTACCACGGGCAGGGAGATTTCTGCATGCAAGCTCGCAAACTCATCGTCATGCTCGTCGCGGCCGTGGCAGCGGCCAGCGGATTCGCCGACACGGCGGGCGCAGCGCCCGTCCCCATCGCCACTTTCACGCCCGTGGGGAAGGCCGGCGTGGCTGCCTTCAATGGGAAGAGCTCCCTGGTCACGATGCGGCATACAGCGGACCTCAAGCTGTCGCACGCCATGACCCTGGATGCCCGGGTGCTGCCGTCGTCGATTCTGCGCGGTCGAAGGGACATCATCGTCAAGACGCGAAGGCGAGCCCGCTTCCCATACGGACTCGAGCTGACGAACGGTGTACTGGATGCGTACGTGACAATCGGGGGTAAGTTCGTGACGGTCAGAGCGTCGTCGAAGCTGCGGCTGCACACCTGGTCCTTGGTCGCTGTCTCATACGACGGGCGGAGGGTGCGACTGTATGTCGACGGTCACCAGGTCGGCTCCAGGCGGGCGTCGGGAAGACTGAGCACCTCGGGGGGCCCGCTGCAGATCGGCGGCGACAGCGTATGGGGCCGGCACTTCCGTGGCCTGATCGCCTACGCACGCATCTACAATCGGTCCCTGAATATCGCCGCGCCACGACCGCGACGACATCGTCGGTCGCCGACGAAGACCAAGCCTCCTGCGAAGGCGCCAACGACGACCGCCCCCACCACGACCACGACACCGTTCCCAACCTTCTCGAGTGTCGCAAACCTGTGGGTAAGCACGACCGGTGGCAATTGCACGCGGCGCGCTGCCCCAGGTAGCCAGATCCCGTCTGAGGACTGTGGATCTCTCAACGCCGCTTATCAGGCGGCGCAGTGCGGAGACATCGTGAACATCGATGCGGGCAATTACAGTGCGATTACCCAGAACCTCGTCGACCGCTCGGCGCTCGACTCCTGCTCGTCCCCCGTGGTCTTCGAGGCCGGACCCGGCGTGACCCGCTCCACAGCCGTCTTCGGAACGATCAACGCGGGCAACTATGAGGAGGAGACGACCAACGGCGCGTCGCACTGGACTCTCCAGGGCGTGACGGTGACACGTGTCGTCACCCTCATGGCCCCTGCCCAGCACGTCGTTATCAACGACGTGCAGGGAGGCACGGTGTACATCAACGGCGCCCAGAATGTGACGGTTGAGAACTCGAACTGGGGTCCGTGCTACAGCGGGACGCCGGCCACGGGTGACTGCACCAGCAACTTCAAGATCGACCCGGAGTGGACGGTCAGCGGGGTCGCCTACTACACGACGAACATCGACATCTTCCGCAACGAGTTCTACCACTTCTACAACAACGGCCAGACCCACTTCGAGTGCATGTTCCTGAATGGTGGCGTGAACGAGACGGTCGACTCCAACAAGTTCATGGGCTGCCAGAACTACGGAATCTTCCTGCAGCCCTACAGCGGCGTCGGGTTCACGAACCTCGTGATCGAGAACAACTGGTTCGCTGAGACAGCGGGCGGAGAGTTCAATTCGCGCATCTATGCCGTCGACTTCGGCACCAACGGCACCGCGATCAGTAACGTGCTGATCCGCTACAACAGCTTTGCCGCGGACGAGGGAATCACCGACGACGGCGAGAATCCTCCCGGAACCAACGACGCGGTAATCGGGAACATCATCGGAAACTCGGGAACCGACTGCATCAACGGCGTCACCTACGCCTACAACATCTGGAATTACTCGCACACGTGCGGCCCGGGCGATAGAGACATCTCATCCCTTCCCTACGTCGATCAAGCCGTGGGTGCTGAGAACTTCCACTTGATTCCGGGCTCCATCGCGGCAGACTTCGTCGTGCCCAACGCGCCGGATTACGAGCTGAACTACGACCTGGATGGGAACGCACGCCCCGCCGCCGGCCCGCGGGCCGGGGGGGCCGAGCAACCAACGGGCTAGTCCCGCGGGAGCGCGAGGTCGAGCAAGGCGTCGAAGCGCCGCTCCCAGGAGTTCTGGGCGACGAAGGCGAGACGCTTGTTCTCGGGCTCGCGTCCGAGCGCGAGCGCGCGACCTACCCCGCTCACGATATCCCCGCCCGGCGGAACGAGGACCACGCGGTCGCTGACGCCCGCGATCCCTGGGAGATCGACGGCCGCCACCGGCCGCCCGCCCGCTAGGTACTCGTACAGCTTGAGCGGACTCATCGCCTCGGTCAGGGGTGAGCGGACATGTGGGATCAGTCCGACGTCCGCGTGGGCGATCAGCCCGGGAATCTCGGCACGCGGAACCTGTGGATGAATGTGAACGTTTGCGAGTTCGCGTAGGGGCGCGAAGTGCCCGGGATCAAGCAACGGTCCGACAAGGGTGATCGAGCCCTCCGGGATCGAGGCCGCGAGCCCGCTGAGCTGCCGAATATCGATGCGCGATTGCAGGCTGCCCACGTAGAGCAGCCGCGGCACGGGGAGCAGCGCAAACCAGGCGGGCGGCGGCGCAAGGCGCTGCCATTCGGACGGGTCGATCCCGTTGGGCACAACCGTATGGGCTCCGGTCGGTGCGATTCGGCTGATGATGTCGGCTGAGACTGCGACGACCCGCCGCTGCGTCTCTCGCAGTCGCGTAAACGCCTCGGCGTAGGCCGGCCACCAGCGCCTCCGAGGTTCGGCCGCCGCCCAATCATCCCAGGCGTAATAGGTCACGGACGCCGCCCAGCGGAAGTCGCCGAAGCCCGCGAGCAGTGGATTGGCCGTCACGACAGCCGCTCGCGTGAGTCCTCGGTGAACGGCTTCGCGGTGGATGCCGCGCTCGTAGGCGGCGTATGCGCGCTCGACCGCCTTCAGGTCAACGGGATCGTCGCGCCGCAGGCGGAGCGGAGCGTGATGAGAGGCCGTTGGGCTCGTCGGGAATGGTGTGTCGGGGCGGCGGAGAGCGGCACGAGCGAGCTTGCGCGGTGCGCCCCGGAATGGATCGCACACGAGGACGCGGCCCACCCGAGGGTGGCCTGGCAGAGCACTGGCGAGGCGATCCTCGGGAAACGAGAAGCCACGGGCGGCCGCTCCGCTCCACGAGGTGAAGGCGAACGTGAAGACGACATCCGGCGCGGGCGCGGCCACCACGGAGCCCGCGCGATCAGCCTCCATGGAGCCCGCGCGATCAGCCTCCACGGAGCCCGCGCGATCAGTAAGTCGCGCGGATCTTGGGTGCCGCATACCGACCGTTCGAAGACGGGACCGCGCGGCCGAGGGGGCTACTCGCCATCCGCATAACCTAGCCCGGATTAGCGCTTAAGCCGAGCGATCTGGCGAGAATGGAATGATTGACTCGTCTCGGGACCAGTGTATGGCAGCGATTGTCCTGACCAGACGGCTAGGCGCCGCTCAAGATTCAGCGATCCTCCAGTAGCTTCCGTGGTGTGTTCGCGTCATCAGATCACGGGTCCTGTGCGTGAGGCGTCGGCGCATCCGGTGGCTCGCCGGCGCGGCGATTGCGGTCGCGATTGTGGTTGTAGCGGTCGTTGCCCTCAGAACCCCCAAGGTTGCAGTGAGGGTCGGCTCGGGCACCGCGAACTTGTGGGTCGGCTCCGGCGGCGGCAGCTGCACACGCCGCCCCACGCCTGCTAGGGAGATTCCCTCCGGGGACTGCGAATCTCTGGGCGCTGCGTACCAGGCAGCGCAATGTGGGGACACGGTCGACATCGACGCCGGGGATTACAGCGGGACGACGCAGAACCTCGTCAACGAACCGTCGCTTGACGCGTGCTCGTCACCCGTGGTCTTCGAGCCTGCACCCGGGGTGAAGCGGTCCTCGGTCATCTTCGGGACGATCAGATCAGGCTATCTCGGGCAAGATAGGACCACCGGCGCGTCGAATTGGACGCTCAAGGACGTGACGGTGAAAACGCTCATCACCCTCATGGCACCCGCCGACCACGTCATTATCAACCACATCCAGGGCGGCACCATGTACATCAACGGCGCGCGAAACTTCACGCTTGAGAACTCGAACCTCGGCCCGTGCTACAACACGCTGCCCGGCCCTGACCCTGAGGTGACGTGCCAGAGCAACTTCAAGATCGACCCACAGTGGAAGCAGCCCACGGGAGCCGTTTACAACACGACCAACATCGATCTCTTCCACAACGTATTCCACGACTTCATCGACAACAACACCAATCCCTCAACCGACCACGACGAGTGCATCTTCCTCAACGGCGGAGCAGACATCACTGTCAACTCCAACAAGTTCTACGACTGCCAGCTGTACGGGATCTTCATCCAGCCCTATTCCGGCGTCGGGTTCACGAACCTCCTGATCGAGAACAACTCGTTCTCCCGTACGCAGAACAGCGGCAGCAACACCAATCCCGCAGGTATCCCCAGGGACTCGGCAGTTGACTTCGGGACGAATAGCACAGCGATCAACAATGCGCTCGTCCGCTTCAACAGTTTCTCCGCAGATGAGGGGATCACGGATGACGGCCATAACCCGCCCGGGACGAACGACCGAGTGGTCGGGAACATCATCGGGGACTCGGGAGCCGCCAACTGCATCAGGGGCGTCATCTATGCCTACAACATCTGGGGAGGACACGATTGCGGCTCCACCGACATAAGTGTGAGCCGGCTTCCATACGTCGATGCCAGTCCTGACTCGGGGGATTTCGAGCTCACTCCGCACTCGGTTGCGCAAGGCTTCGTGACTGCCAGCGGTCCCGACTACACCCTCTCCACGGACTTCTATGGGCACCGACGGCCGACGGCTGCTCCGCGCGACGCCGGAGCCGTTGAATCTGACCCGGCCACGAGATGAGCACGTGTGCCTTATGGCCGATAGACGAACTAGGTAACTATCGAGAGCTTTCGATAATATTGAGCCACAGATCAGGCTGGCGAGTCGTTCGAAGATCGTGGTGCAGGTCCCGCCACACGGCTTCGAGATCAGCCCGAGGTCGCGATCGCGCGACTGGCTGAATGGCTAGGCAGCACGGGTGCGTTCCCCCCCCGCTGGACGGTCGTCGCGGCTGCTCCCGGCGGTAGAATGAGCGCAGAAATGACCGACACGAGGCCAGACGGGGGCGGAGAGGTTTTGTCGACGCCGCGATCCGAGGACGAGAACGTCCGCGGTCGCGTCCTCAACGGCTTCAAGTGGAATGCGTTGGGGACGGGAGCGGCTCAGGTATCGCAGATTGTCGTCGGCGTCGTGCTCGTACGACTGCTGTCACCGCACGACTACGGACTAGCCGGCATGACGTTGGTATTTTCGAGTCTCGTTCTGATGCTCTCGGACGTTTCGATGGGCTCAGCGCTCGTCCAGCGGCGTCAAATCACGGAGGCAGATCGCTCCACCGTGTTTTGGACGAGCGCGATCATCGGAACGGTGTTGACCCTCGCCGGAATTGCGCTTTCAGGACCGCTCGCGGACTTCTACGGCCAGCCTGAGGTGCGTCCTCTCTTCGCCGTGGTGTCAATAAGCTTCGTGCTCGTCGCGCTCCAAACGACGCAGCACTCGATCATGCAGCGTGACATGCGGTTTCGCATGATCAGTATCCGCTATGCCGCGGGAGTGGTCGCGGGCGGCATCACCGGTGTGATTGCGGGCCTGCTCGGGGCCGGGCCGTGGGCTCTCGTCCTGCAGCAGGTTTCTTCGGCTGCTTGCGGCACGCTACTGCTGTGGACGTGTTCCCCGTGGCGGCCACACTTCATCTTCTCCCTGAAGAGCCTGCGTGACCTCGGCGGTTACGGACTCCACCTCCTCGGGTCGCAGGTGCTGGAGTACGGCAAGGGCAACGCGGACAATCTACTCGTTGGCCGCTTCCTCGGCTCGAGCTCACTCGGCGCCTACGCGGTCGCATACAACTTGATGTTCCTTCCAACCGTTCGCGTCGTCCTCCCGATTCAGGAGACCCTGTTTCCTGCGATGTCTCGTTGGCAGGATGACCTCGGGCGCCTTGGCGGGGTGTGGTTACGCGTGCTGCGTGTTGTCGCAGCGGGACTGGCTCCCGCGATGCTCGGGTTCGTCGTCGTCGCGCCCGACTTCGTCGCTGTGGTTTTGGGTCACAAGTGGCGGTCGGCTGTGCCCGTTCTGCAGATCCTGGCGATGGTCGCGCTCGCGCAATGCCTTGCCATGCTCGGTGTGCGTGTCCTCGGAGCGATCAATCGGCCCCGCCTGGTGTTCCGGTTCTCGATTCTGGACGCTACCGTGACGATTGCCGCATTCGCCGTCGGGCTTCGGTGGGGGATCGTAGGCGTGTCACTGTGCTATGCGGCGGTGTCGATTCCCCTGCAGGTACTGTTCGTGGCACTCACGGCCCGGGCGGTGACGGTTCCGCTGCTCGAGGTCTGTCGGGGTCTCGCGGGCGTCGGGCTGGCAACGGTGCTGATGGCGGCGGGCTGCCTGGGACTTCGGTCGGCACTGATCTCTGCGCACGTGGGATCGGCGACTCGTCTCGTGCTTGTTGCCGCCGCAGGCATGGTCATCTACGCGGCCGCGTGCGCAGTGCTCGAGCGAGACGTGATTCGCGAGATTCGCAACGTGCGCCCGCGCCGTGGCGGCAAGGCCTTGGTGGCTGTGACATGACTGCGGCCCAGGCGCATGAGCACGCTGTTGCGGCGGACGAGATTGCGATCGTCATTCTCACCTGCGGAAGGGTGCATCTGCTGAAGCAGTGCGTCGAGAACGTGCTGGCCAAGGCTTCGGCGGCAACGCGGGAGATCGTCATCTGGAGCAACGGTGCGACCGATGGCACCGAGGAGTACCTGGAGTCGCTCGAGGATCCGAGGTTGCGCATCGTTCACCATCCCGAGAACATCGGTCAAAGCGCATACGTCGACGCCTTCTCGCTCACGACTTCGCCGTACCTGCTCGAGCTCGACGACGACGTCATCGAGGCTCCGCAGGATTGGGATCTGACCCTCCTGCGGGCCTTTCAGAGCCTGCCCGACGTCGGCTTCCTCGCCGCCGGGCTGGTTGACAACCCCCACGACCTCACTGCGTACGCGATGTACAACCTGTACGACTACACGGAGGTTGAGGAGTCCGGGGTTCGGCTGCTGCTCGGACCGACGGGTGGTTACTGCGCGCTCACCTCGCGCGCCGTGTACGAGCAGGTGGGTGGATTTCGCCGGGAGCGCCGGCGCGTGTTCTTCCTCGAGGATGCGGCCTATGTCAAGAAGATCCAGCGGGCGGGCTACCGAGCCGCAACGCTGATCGACCTCAAGGTACTACACGCGGGCGGGCCACATTATTCCAAGGCGCCGAAGGAGAAGGACGAGTTCTGGCGGTCATATGAGCGACGCGCCGCGCGCAAGCGCGCGGCGAAGCACCTACTGCTCGCGGTGCCGGGAGTGGCGAGCCTCAACTCCAAGTATGGATGGTTCAAGCCGCCGGAGGAGACGTACGCTTCACAGGATCTACCCTAACGGCTAGGAGCCTGCCGCGGGAGTTAGGCTACGCTTGCATCGATGTCCAGGAACTTTGCCGCCTTGGGGGGTTCGATGCGCGGGGTGATTAACCATCCCGTGGTGCACTCGGCTGTCAAGACCGACCCGGTCCAAGCCGTCCTTCACGGCGTAAGGGGCGCCCGTGCGGTCGACCAGCCGGCGACGTTCCTGCGGCGGCAATTGGCTGGGCAGACCGTCGGGTCATACCGTTTGCGCAACGGCATGACGGTGTCACTGCGTCACCGTACCGGAGACATGGCGATGTTCACCAGAGTCTTCTACCGCCGCCTCTACGAACAGCCGGAGTCTGTCCGCCGGCGACTGCGACCGCCGCTGCGGGTGGTCGACCTCGGGGCGAACATCGGCTTGTTCTCGGCTCAGCTCGGCCGGGACGCAACGGTGACGGCCGTCGAAGCAGACGACCTCAATGCCGACGTCCTCGAGCGGATGATCGCCGCGAACGGCCTGGCGTGGCCGGTGGTACGCGGCTACGCCAGCAACTCCGCGGGCACGATCAACTTCATCGGGGGCAAAGCCTGCCTGTCGAAGGCCGATCCGAGCGGTGACCCGATCAATAAGGTCGACGTGTTTCCCCTGTTCGCCGGCGCCGACCTCTTGAAGATGGATATCGAGGGCGGCGAGTGGGAGATCCTCGCTGATCCTCGAATGGCCGACGAGGGACCTCCCGTGGTCGTGATGGAGTGGCACTCGATGCGCTGCCCGGAGCCGGATGCGAGGAAGGCTGCGAGCGAGGCCCTGGCGACTGCCGGCTACACCGGCTTTGAGGTGGGCCCGCCGGGCCCCAACGGGCACCTCTGGGCCTGGCGGTAAGCGGCCGATCAGGGTCGCTGTGCGCCGGTAGAGAACCAGCATGGCCGATCTCGCCGTCATCATCGTGTCGTTCAACAGCGCGCGGTTCCTAGGCCCATGCCTGCAATCGGTGTACGCGCATGCGGGGGACGCCGAGCTCGATGTCGTCGTGGTCGACAACGACTCCGTGGACGGCTCGGCCGAGCTCGTCGAGGCGGAGTTTCCCCAGGCTCGGGTGCTGAGGAGCGAGAACCGCGGTTTTGCGCACGCCAACAACCGCGGGTTCGAGATCGTCGACGCTCCGTTCGTGCTATTCCTCAACCCCGATACCGAGATCCGGGAGGGCACATTCGGTGACCTCCTGCGCCTGCTGCGAGAGCGGCCGTCGGTGGGATTGGTCGGATGTCGACAGGTGGCCGGGGACGGCACTCTGTATCCGACCATCCGTCGCTTCCCCTCGCCGACGCGCCATCTGCTCGCGGCCCTGGGCTCCGAGCACTTCCCCCTCCAGGCGCCGTGGATGGGGGAGCAAGAGCTCGACCCCGCCGCCTACGGCCGCGAGACGCGGTGCGACTGGGTAGCGGGCTCGTTCATGCTTGCCCGCCGCGAGGCCGTGGTGCAAGCCGGGCTGATGGACGAACGCTTCTTTCTCTACAGCGAGGAAACCGACCTCTGCGCCGGCATCAAGGCCGGAGGCTGGGACGTTCGCCATATCCCCGACATGACGATCCTCCACCATTTCGGCAAGGACGGCCACAGCGAGCGCCTGGCGGCCCAGCTCGCTTACGCGCGCCGCCAGTACATGTTCAAGCACGACGGGATCGTGCGGCGCAGACTGGGTACCGTCGCGCTCGCACTGTTCTATGCGCGACGAGCCGTCGATTCCGTTGGGCGCAACCAGGAGGCACAGGCCAGACGCGCTGCAGCGCGGGCGGCGCTCCGGACGCTGCTGGGGGCAGCACCACCTCCCTTTGGCGAGCTCTCGGGGCCGTTGCACGGCCCGCGCTTGGCTACCCGAACACTGGATGCCACACTGGCCGATCGGCCAGCTGATCGCTCTGCAAGACCACCCCGATGACCATGTGCAGGCGGCGACTCGGCGCCTAGCATCATCGGCATGCTTGAAGGAACGATGCCCGACGGCCGCCAGCGGCTGTCGGCGCGCGAGGTCCAGGTGATCGAGATGGCCACCCTCGGGCTCACGAACGCGCAGATGGCTGATCGACTGACGGTCACCAGCTACGCGATCAAGTTCCACCTGTCCTCGATCTACCGCAAGCTCGGCGTGGCAAACCGAACGGAGGCCGCAGTGGCGTACCTCCATCTTCAACACAACGAATGGGGCTGAGATGGACCTACGACTCTTTTGCGCGGTGCTGTGGCGCTTCAAACGGCTGATTATCGGGGGGTTTCTGCTCGCCGTCGTCCTCGCAGTGGTGGCATACGGAACTCCGGGGTTCTCCCACGGCAAGCCGGACATCACCCCGCGTGGCTCGGTGACCTGGCAGAGCCAGACCGAGCTCCTCATCACCGAGTCGAGCTTCCCCTACGGTCGGGCGGCACCGGAGCTCACCGGAGGATCCGCCAAGACCGGCGCGCCGGCGGAGCCGCTCGGCGACCAGGACTATATGTCTGGCCTCGCGCCGATCTACGCGGCACTCGCCAACGGAAACAACCTCCAAACGCTCATCCACAAGAATGCTCCGGTGGGGACGTTGAACGCCACGGAAGTGACGGATGCCGCGACGAACGGCGACTTGCCGTTCGTCGAGCTGACCGCCACGGCTCCGACGAGCCGGGCCGCGAGTAGGCTGTCGGGAGCGGCCGCGAGCGTGCTCGTGAACTACGTCACCAAGCAGCAGAACGCGGCAGGCATATCGGCCACCGACCGCGTACAGCTACAGCTCGTCGATAATGGCGCTGGCCCCAAGCTCATCGAAGGTCACAAGCTCAGCATCCCCCTGCTCGTGTTCGTAGCGGTCATGGGCGCCGCGATCGCCCTTGCGTTCATCCTCGAGAACGCTCGTCCGGGGACCGCCGTGGAGCTCGGGCGCGTCCCGGGACCCCCAGGCCAAGACTCCCTTGCCCCGAACCCCGCTGTCAGCCTGAATCCCGGTGCGGCCGTCGTGCGCCTGGATCACCTCCTCGCCGGCGTACGGGCACCTGACTCCGAATTCGACGAGCACCCCGACTCGCCGATCACCGAGGATCCCGTGGTGATCTCCGACGAGCACCCCGGGACCTTCAACGACGACCTGGACGGCGACGCCGACGGCGCGCTCGACATCGACGGTGAGGAGCACGCCACAAGCAACGGCGACGAGGCGCTGACGTGGCCGAAGCAAGATCGTCAGAGTGACGGGGTCACGGCAGCGAATTCGCTCTGGGAAGCCTCCCAGAAAGCGGTCCAGCAGGGGGTCCCGTTCAGGCCTGACTCGGGCGACTAGCCGTGCGGCTCGCCATCGCCCGGGCCCGCGAGCTCCCGCTCTCGGCCGCCCTGATCGCCGCGGCGATTGCGCTGCTGACCGCCGACGTTGTGGCGGGCAAGGGCGACAGCAAGGTACCCGCGATCGCGCTGATCGCGGTGCTGCTCGTGGTCGGCGCGGTCCGGATCGCGACCCGCTGGTCGTGGCTGGTGTCGGCCATGCTGCTGGTGGTCATCCTGATCCCCAGCGACGGCCGCTACACCCTTTCAGGAGGTCTGCCGTTCCAGCTGGAGCCGTACCGGATCGCCGTCGGGGCGCTGATCATCGGGTGGATCGCGGCCATGCTGGTCGATCCGCGGGTGCGTGCGCGCGCGACCAAGCTGGAAGGGCCGCTGATCCTGCTCGTTATCGCCACACTGGGCTCAGAGCTGGTGAATCCGGCAACCGTCGGCAGGTATTCGAGCTATGTCGTCAAGGCGATCTGGCTGTTTGCGTGCTTCGTCATCTTTCTCTACCTGCTGGTGAGCGTCGTGCGAACCCGGGCCGTCGTAGAGCGTCTCCTGACCGTGCTCGTGTGCGCTGGGTGCATCGAAGGGATCGGCGCGGTGGTGCAGCGCAAAACAGGTAACAACGTTTTCAACCACCTGCACTTCCTGCTCCCGGGGTTCAGATTCAACCCCGGTGCCGTAGGCCTCCTCATCCGCGGAGGACAAATTCGCGCCGTTGCATCAGCCGGCCACCCGATCGAGCTTGCCTCCTCCATGGCGATGCTGATGCCTCTTGCCGCTTATCTCGCGATCAGCCGCGGGCAAAAGCGCTGGTGGGTGGCCGTGGTCATCCTCCTGATGGGTGACTTCGCGGGCGGCTCGCGCACCGGGGTCATCGGCATCGCCGTGATCATCTTGATCTGCATTTGGCTGCGGCCACGGCAGACGCTCCGCTGTTGGCCGGCGCTGCTCCCGATCTTGCTGGTCGTGCATCTCTTCTCACCCGGCTCGCTCGGGAGCGTGATCCAAGGCTTCTTCCCGAACGGAGGTTTGCTCAAGCAGCAGACGCAGACGTTTGTCGGCGCGAATGGCAACGTCGAGGATGTCACCCGGCTATCGAGAATCGGACCGGCGCTCCATTCGTTCTCAGAGCATAACCCGCTCTTTGGAGCGGGCTACGGAACTCGGATTGTCGGCAATCTGGCCAATGACGAGCCGAACCCCGACGACAATGCTCAGGTCCTCGACGACCAGTGGCTCGGCACCTTCCTCGAGACGGGCCTGCTCGGCATCCTCGCATGGCTGTGGCTGTTTATCCGGGTGATCCGTCGGCTCGGCGCTCGCGCGAAGCTCGAACGGGACACGCCCCAGGGATGGCTGCCCGTGGCGCTCGCGGCCTCGATTGCCGCATTCGCCACCTCGATGGCCACGTATGACGCGTTCTCCTACACCCAGGCGACCTTCCTCGCGTTCACCACGATCGCCTTAGCCGCCGTCGTCTTGCGGCTGCGTCCGGTGAACGAGGTCGCCCAGCCGTGAGCGCCCCGCAGACGGTCGTGACCGGAGCACAGGGCTCCGATTCGACGCGAACGGGTCGCAAAATCGGTCCCATGGGCACGTCGAGGTGGGCGGGATCCCGCGTCAGCGGGTCGGAACGGATCACGATGCTGCTCGAGAACAACCCCTATCCCCAGGACCCGCGGGTGCACTACGAGGCGGAGTCGCTCGTTGCCGCCGGGCACACCGTGGAGGTCATCGCCCCGCGGCGGAAGGGGCAGCCGACGCGAGAGCGTTTGAACGGCGTGGACGTGCGGCGGTTTCGCGCGGTCAACTGGTCGCGCATGGGTACGGCGGCGATGATGCTCGAGTACGTCGTCGCCTGGTTCGCGCTGCACGCTGCGGCTGTGCGTGCGCTCGTGCGGGGCGGCACGGTGCTTCACCTTCACAACCCTCCGGACATGCTCTTCCTTGCCGGTGCCATGTTCAGGCTCGCTCGTCGACGGGTTGTCTTCGATCATCACGACCTTGGTCCTGAGCTTGCTGAGGTGAGGTTCGGTCCCGGGGTTCTTGTCGACGTGGCGCGAGTCAGCGAGCGGCTGACGTTCGCCGTGGCCAGCCACGTTCTCGCCGCCAACGAGTCACACGCCGAGATCGCGCGCGGCCGCGGTCACATGGGGTCAGACCAGGTGACCGTGGTCCGCAACGGTCCGCCCGCGAGCTGGACGCGGTTGCCCATCCATGTGCGTCAGGGCGTCCTCGCACCGGTGCGGCTTGCCTACCTTGGCACGGTCGCCGAGCAAGACGGCCTCGACGGCATCGTCGAGGTTCTCGCGTGCTTGCGCGACCGGACTCCGGCAGTCGACGCGATCCTGACCGTCATCGGGGACGGCGATGCCCGGCCGAAGTTCGAAGCGGCGCTCGAGCGCTGGGGGGTGGCTGCCAGCGTGAGGATGACCGGCTGGGTGGCTCCGGACCGCGTGCCCGTGCTCTTGCAGGACGCAGACGTGTGCGTTGATCCGGCCCCGGCCACGGCCCTCAACGAACGCTCGACGATGATCAAGCTGATGGAGTATCTGGCTCTCGGCAAGCCCGTCGTCGCATATGACCTGCTCGAGACGCGTCGCACGGTGCGCGACGCGGCGATGCTCGTGCCGCCGGGCGACGTGGAGGCCTTCGCGGAACGGATCGCCATGCTCGCCGAGGATCCCGCGCTCCGCTCGAAACTGGCGCGTCGCGCCCGCGATCGTTCCCGTGAGCTGACGTGGGAGACGTCCGAGTCAGCACTGCTCGCGGCCTATGCGGGCTTGAGCCGGGATGCAACGCCCCGCTAGCCCGCCCCAGACGCTGTTCGTGTCCTCTCGACCGGCGACGCTGCTCGAATACTTCAGGATCCCGTGTCAGGTCGACGCCGAGCTGGCTCACGACGGGATCGAGCAGGTCCAGCTCTCGGCGGGCGGATCTGCGCTCTTATGGCCGGCGGCCGCGAACGGCCGTGCGGTGGCCGCGATGATCCTCGGTGCCGACGGTGAGACTGAGGTTCCCATGTTCGCCCAGGTGCTACCAGACCGTGTCGCCGAGCTCCTCCTCGCGAAGCGCGGCGATGGCTGGCGTCGGGTACGTTCGATCACCGACGGCGACAACAACGAGCTTGGTTCGATTTGGCGCTGCGAGGACGGAAGCGTGTTCCTCCCGTTCGACCCCGACGAGGTGATCCTCAACTGCTGGAGCGAACATTACTCGGCGATCGCGGCCGGAGCCAGGGCCCGCAACTTAAGGCAGGGCCTGATGTCGATCTACTACCGCGTGCGGCCGCTGCTTCCCCGCCCGGTGCAGATCTGGCTGCGCCGGCGCTTCGCGCGTGTCCAGGCGCGGTCACGGTTCCCACGCTGGCCGGTTGAGACCTGTCTGCACGACTTCTTCGACCTGATGCTGGCGATCCTCGGCGGGATCGCAGGCGAGCCGGTCCCGTACATCGCGGCCTGGCCCGACAATCACCAATGGGCGCTGGTCCTCACTCACGACGTGGAGCTGGCGCGTGGATGGGCCGCGATCGATCCCGTGCTCGAGCTCGAGCGAGCGCACGGGATGCGGTCGTCATGGAACCTCGTGCCCAGACGTTATGCAGTCGAAGACGCGCGCGTGCGCGAACTGGTCGCTGACGGTTTTGAGATCGGGGTCCACGGCCTCCATCACGACGGGCGGGACCTCGAGTCCGTCGCGACCCTGCTGGAACGGCTGCCGGGCATGCACGAGGCCGCCGGGCGCTGGGGAGCGGTCGGCTTTCGCTCGCCGGCGATGCATCGAAACTGGGACTGGATACCGCTGCTCGGCTTTGACTACGACTCCTCCTGCCCGGACACCGATCCGTTCGAACCGCAGGCCGGTGGCTGTTGCACATGGCTGCCGTTCTTCAACGAGGGCATGATCGAGCTGCCGCTGACGCTGGTTCAGGACCACACGCTGTTCGTGATCCTGCGCCAGAACGACGAGACAGCGTGGGTCGAGAAGGCCGAGTTCCTGCGCGATCGCGGGGGGCTGGCGATGATCGACACCCATCCCGACTACCTCGTCGACGAGCGTTTGCTACGCGCCTACGGCCGCTTCCTCGGTCGCTTCGCCGAGGACGAGAGTGCCTGGAAAGCGCTCCCGCGCGATGTGAGCGCCTGGTGGCGCAGGCGGGCGGGGTCGCACCTCGAGTGGCACCGCGACGGCTGGCACATCGTCGGTCCTGCGGCCGACGAGGGCACTGTGGCTCTTTACGAGGGGGCGTGGTGAACGAGCGGAGCACCGCTGGAGCCTCGTTCGAGCGCCTGGCTGCGCGGGGGCTCCCTGCGCAGGTCCACGTGCCGTCTGGACGCGTGGCGATCAGCGCCGCCACGCGGACCGGCGTTCGCCACCCGGGAGCGATCGTCATGGGCGGCGATTACCAAGGGCTCGGCATCGTCCGAAGCCTCGGTCGCCGCGGGATCGACGTCGTGGTGATCGACGACGAGAGCTCGATCAGCAGGCACTCTCGCTATGTCGCAGGCTCGTTCAAGGTCCCGCACCTGCGTACCGACGATGACACAGTCGAGGCGTTGCTCGCGCTCGCGCGGCGTCGCGACGTCGACGGCTGGGTCGTCTATCCGACTCGCGAGGAGACGGTCGCTGCGTTGTCTCGCCGTCGCGAGCAGCTGCTCGAGCACTTCCGGATCCCGACGCCCCCGTGGTCGGTGACAAAATGGGCATGGGACAAGCGCAACACGTACCGTCACGCCGCCAAGCTCGGGATCCGGACGCCGCGGATGTGGTTGGTCTCGAGCGAGGACGAGTTGGCCGCCATCGACGGCGAGCCGCCCTTCGTGATCAAGCCGGCGATCAAGGAGCATTTCTTCTACGCCACCAAGTGCAAGGCGTGGCGCGCGGACACGCGCGAGGAGCTGGTGCTCCGCTTCCGCGAGGCGGCGGACCTTGTCGGCGCCGAGGAGGTCGTCGTCCAGGAGCTGATTCCGGGAGACGGTCGCACGCAGCTCGCCTATTGCGCCTTCTTCAAGGACGGTCGCGCGTCCGCGAGCATGGTCGTCAGGCGCCTGCGCCAGCATCCCGTCGAGTTTGGCCGGGCGAGCACGTTCGTTGAGACCATTGAGCACCCTGAGCTCGTGGAGATATCCGAGCGCTTCCTGCGCTCGATCGACTATTACGGCCTGGTCGAGGTCGAGTACAAGCACGACGAGCGCGACGGGCAGACCAAGCTCCTGGACGTCAACGCCCGGACGTGGGGCTATCACAGCCTTGGGCAACGCGCGGGGGTCGATTTCCCTTATCTGCTGTACGCCGACCAGTTGGGGCACCCGGCTCCGAACGGGGTCCGCGCGCGCCCCGGAGTGTTCTGGATCCGGCTCGCGACGGATCTGCCCACCGCGGTCGGCGAGCTCGCGCGACGCCGTCTCGGCTGGCGCGCCTACGTGCAATCGCTGCGGCTCGCCGACGTCGAGTCCGTGTTCAGCCATGACGATCCGCTTCCCGGCCTCGCGGAGCTGGCGCTGTTGCCCTATCTAGCAGTCAAGCGAGGCTTGTGAGATGGCGAGCCCGGATCTCGAGGTCGCAGTCATCGGCGCCGGGCCGCATGGTCTGTCCGCGGCGGTCCATCTGCGCCGCGCGGGAGTGGATGCGCATGTGCTCGGAGACCCGATGTCGTTCTGGCGGAGCATGCCGAAGGGTATGAGGCTGCGGTCGAACATGAGCGCAACGAATATGGTCGAACCGATCGGGCCGCTCTCCCTCGCAAGCTACATGGACGAGACGGGCGAGCATTTCGGCCATCCCGTTTCGTTGCGGCGCTTCGTCGACTACGGCTCATGGGTTCAGCGCAACGGCGTACCGGACGTCGACACGCGGGCGGTGACGCGGCTCACACGCAACCACGGAGGCTTCGCTCTCGACCTCGGCGACGGCGAGCGCCTGACGGCACAGCGGGTGGTCGTGGCGGCCGGCATCGCCGCATTCGAGCGCATGCCCGCGGGCTTTGCTCACCTACCGTCAGGTCTCGTCTCGCACACGGGCCACCACGCTGACCTGGCCGTCTTCGCGGGGCGGCGGGTCGCAGTCGTCGGCGCGGGCCAGAGCGCTTTCGAGAGTGCGGTGTTGATGAGCGAGCGCGGCGCCGAGGTCGAGTTGCTCGTTCGGGCCCCTGAGGTCGTCTGGCTGCGCAGCTGGTCGCCGATCCATTTCATTGGTCCCCTCGGCCGCATCGTCTACGCGCCCACCGATGTCGGTCCGCTGTGGTACAGCCGGCTGGTCGCCACGCCCGCGTTGTTTACGCGGCTGCCGCGCGAGACTCAGGACCAGATCGCGTACCGGTCGATCCGCCCGGCGTGCTCGTACTTTGTCAAGGTCAGATTTGACGGGGTCAAGCTCACCCTGGCCACCCAGGTGACAAGCGCCGAGGCGACCGGCGACGCGCTGCGGCTGAACCTATCCGATGGCACCACTCGGGAAGTGGATCATCTGATGTTCGGCACGGGGTACGAGGTCGACATCAAGCGCTACCCGTTCCTGAGCAGTGGCGTCCTGTCCGACGTGCGGACCGTCGACGGCTACCCGGTGCTGGGCCGCGGTCTCGAGACATCGGTGCCCGGCCTGCACATCTTGGGAGCCCCCGCCGCTCGAAGCTTCGGCCCGACGATGCGCTTCGTGTCCGGCAGCTGGTATGCGGGCTCGCAGGTTGCACGGGCGGCCGCCGGCCGCAGGGTGCGCGGCCGTCGCCTGCGTCGGCCCGGGCGAGCAGCGTTGGCGGTGATACGTGATCCCGTGGAAGGTGTTGAGCGCGTGCGCGAGAAGATCATCAACGAGCGTGAACGCCGGGCTGCGCCGACACCGATGAAGGCTGACGCTGACTGGGAGGAGTCGCTTCACGCCCTGCTCGGGGTCAAGTGGCCGTGTGACGTGGTGGACGCCTTCGCTCCTCTGTGGTCAGAGACAGTGGGATCACTCGAGGACAGCGGCCTCGAGGTGGGTCGCGGCTCATTTTCGGGATGGGATGACGGGGACGCCGGACTGGCGCGTGCAGCGTGGTGCCTGACGCACCATCTGCGGCCACTGACCGTTGTGGAGACGGGTGTGGCGCGCGGATTCACCACCCGCGTGATCCTCGAGGCGTTGCAGCTCAACGGCGCCGGTCAGCTGTACAGCGTCGACCTGCCTCCGCCATTGGAGCAGCGTCGGCTCGCCAACGAGGTGGGCGCCGCGGTAACCGATGTCCTCAGGCCTCGCTGGACGCTGATCGAGGGGTCGAGCCGCCGTCGCTTACCGGGACTGCTGGATGAGCTGGGCACGATCGACCTGTTCATCCACGACAGCCGCCACACCCATCGCAACGTGTCGTTCGAACTGCAGCTCGCGTGGAACGTCCTGCGTCCTGGCGGGTTTCTCCTGGCCGACGACGTTCACTTCAATAGCGGGTTCATCCACTCGGTGCAAGCGTTCGGACGGCCGCCCGCGATCGTCTGCGCATCGGATGACCAGCGTGGGATGTTCGGCGTGATCCAAAAGCCCGCTTTAACCACAAGCTCAGCCCGCCCGGAGACGGCGGATCTCCATGAGTAACGGTGTCACGGTGTCGCTGGTGGTTCGCCTCGCCCCGGTACAATCGCTGGGTGGGCAACGTGGAGTCTGAGAGGGTCACCGGGGCATCGATTCCGGATAACCGGTCGTCGCTCGCGCGACGTGCCGTCCGCTCGTTCGTGCCGGGAAAGTTCCGCCCCGCGGTCGTGAGTCTCGTCCGTCCGCTGTTGTACCGGGGTAACGCCGTCCACTGCGCATGCTGCGACGGAGATTTCTCGCGGTTCATCCCGCATCAGGGTCGTCCGTATGCGAAGTGTCCACGCTGCGGAGCACTCGAGCGCCATCGGCTCCTGGTCAGCTACTTGCGCGAGCGCACTGATCTCTTCGCCGGCCGGCTGAAGGTCCTCCACGTCGCGCCGGAGTGGTGCCTGCAGCTTGAACTGCGGCGGCTGTCGAACTTAGATTATGTGAGCGCCGACCTCGACTCGCCGCTCGCGACCGATCACGTTGATCTCCTCGATCTGCCATACAGCGCAGGTTCGTTCGACGTCGTGATCTGCAACCACGTCCTCGAGCACGTCGACAACGATCGGCGCGCGCTCGACGAGATCCGGCGGGTGCTCCGCGCTGACGGCCGCGCGATCATCATGTCTCCCATCGACCCTGCAAGCCCCTCGACGGTCGAGGGGCTTGACGTGCATACGCCGGAGGAGCGACGTCGCGTCTACTGGCAGCGCGACCACCTGCGTCGCTACGGTCGGGATTTCGCAGATCGCGTCGCGAGCCGAGGGTTCAGCGTCGACACGATCCGTTACATCGATCAGTTCGACGCCACCCAGGTGCAGCGTCAAGGCCTGCGTCGGGAGAGCGCTCTCTTCTCCGACGACGACATCTTCATCTGCCACTGCGCGACGGCGGCATGAGCGCGCTCACGCGCCACGTCTCGTCTCGCCCCGCTCAGGCGCACAGCGCGGGCCCCCGCTCAGGCGCAGAGCGCGGGCCACCGCTCAGGCGCACAGCGCGGGCACGCTGAACTCGCGCACCGCCCGTACGACCCGCGCGATCTCGTCCTCCGTCATCGCGGGATGCATCGGCAGCGAGCAGATGCGCCCAGCCAGGGCCTCCGCGACCGGAAGCGAGCCTTCCCCGAGGCCCGAGGAGGCGTACGCCGGCGTCCGGTGGATGGGGACGGGGTAGTGGATGGCGCTGGCCACGTCGCGCGAGGCGAGGTGTTCGCGCAGCCCATCGCGGTCGTCCGTCTCCACGACGAACTGATGGAAGACGTGGTCGCCGCCGGATTGGGCGCGTGCGGGCGGGGTCGCCGGACCGCCCTCCAGACGGTCTGCGAGCGCCGCCCCGACGCGCCGGCGGTCGGCGTTCCAGTCCTCGAGCCGACGCAGCTTGACGCGGAGGATGGCGGCCTGGAGCGCATCCAGCCGAGCCGTCGTGCCGATCACCTCGTGGTGGTAACGAGTCACCTCCCCGTGCGAGCGAAGCCGCCGGACGCGATCGGCGATCGCGACTTCGTCCGTGACGAGCGCGCCGCCGTCACCCCATGCGCCGAGGTTCTTCGCCGGATAGAAGGAGAAGCAGCCGGCGTCGCCGATCGACCCGGCGCGACGGCCGTTCAGTAGCGCACCGTGCGCCTGGCACGCGTCTTCGAGGACCGCCAGCCCACGCTCGCGTGCCAACTCGAGGATCGGGTCGAGGTCGACCGTCCGACCGTACAGATGCACCGGAATGACGCAGCGCGTGTACGGGCCGATCGCAGCCTCGATCGCTGCCGCGGTGATCAGCGCGGTCGCGTGCTCGACATCGACGAAACGTGGCGTCGCGCCGACGAGCGAGACAGCTTCGGCCGTAGCGATGAACGAGTTCGCTGGGACGATCACCTCGTCGCCGGGCCCGATCTCGAGCGCCCGCAGCGCGAGGACGAGCGCCTCGGTCCCGGACGAGACTCCGACCGCGTACCGCGTACCGCAGTAGTCCGCGTATTCCGACTCGAAGGCCTCGACCTCGGCTCCGAGCGTGAATGCCCCCGAGCTGGCGATTCGCCGAACCGTGGCGAGGAGCTCCTCCATCAGCGCTTCGTCGGCGTTGTCGAGACGGGTCAGGGGGATGCTCGGACCGGCCGGGCTGGTCGCCGGGCTCATCGGGGCTGTCGTCTGCTCGAGCATGGTTACGATTCTGCCGGGTGGTGGCCGCTTTCGTCGCGCATGCTGACCGCATGGTGAGGGCCTCGCTCGTCGAGGCTGCCCGAACGGGGAGGGGTCCGCTCCAGCGGTCGTCGACCTCGTGCCATATCAGTCGTGCGGGAGGCTCCGGACGACGCGCGCCGGGTTACCGACGACCACGGCGTAGCTCGGCACGTCGGCGATGACCACCGCGCCTGCTCCCACCATCGCTCGCTCGCCGACCGTCACCCCGGGCAGGATGATCGCCCCAGCCCCGATCGTCGCGCCCTGACAGATCGTCGTGATCACCGGCTCGAAGGGCTGCTTGCTGCGCGGGAAGTGGTCGTTGGTGAACGTGGCCTGGGGACCGATGAAGACGTCGTCCTGCACGCGCAGCCCGTCCCACAGGTAGACGCCGGACTTGATCGTGACCCGATCCCCGATCACCGTCCCGCTCTCGATGAATGTGTGATCGCACACGTTGCAGTCAGCGCCGATGACCGCTCCCGGCATTACGTGGGCGAACGCCCAGATTCGCGTTCGGGGGCCGATCGCCTCGGTCTCCACGAGGGCGTGCTCGTGGATGAAGAAGTCGTCGTCCATGGGCCGATTCTGCCGGTTGGCCGCGCGTCGCGTCGACGAACGGCGCGACGGTCCGGGGCGTTTCGGACACCGACGGCCGAGAGCCCGCTCCGGTTGCAGGTGTCTGCGCGTCCGTTCGGTCGCGACATTGAGGCGACCGGACGGCCGGTTGATTTTGTCCGCCCGTATCAACTACGACGCCTCGGCGGGTGGATTACCGGCGTGCGCAGTGCTATATTTGTACCCAGGGGAAGTATTGGCTCGTATGAATTGAGCGGACATATGCTGGGGCAATATCTGAGGGTTTCGGGTGGGGTCATGTCGCCGAATAGAGGGCGGCCTGAGTTGTCGCTCGGCGGGTGCCTACTCTGGGATCGGGTTGACGAGATCATGGGCAGGGCGCAGAGCGTTGATGCTCTGCGCGCGCACGGCGTTGGGTTACTCGCTGCGCGTGCTTGGCGCGCGCAGGGGCGCGAGGTCCCGTCGCGGCTGCGCGCAGACGAACGTGACGCTGCCAACGCCGCGACCGCGGCACCGCTGCTGCTTGGGCATGCGCGAGCCGCATACGATGGAAGGCTCGTGCTGATCAGGGGTCCCGAGGTCGCGGCCTATTATCCCGATCCGGCGCTGCGCCCGTTCAAGGACCTGGACCTGCTCGTCGATGACCCCGACGCGGCCCAGGCGGCTCTGCTCGCGCATGGGTTCGTCGAGGTTGGCGGTTCCGCGCCATACGGGCGCATCGACCATCTGGGTGCATTGGCCTGGCCCGGCTTGCCGCTCGCGATCGAGCTCCATCGGGAGCTCAACGAGGCTCCGTGGCTCCAGTCGCGTGGGGCGGCCGAGCTGCTGGCACGCACGCAGCCGAGCGCCACGGGAGTGGCCGGAGTGCTCGCGCCGGTGCCCGCTGTCCACGCCCTGCTGCTGGCCGTGCACGGTTGGGGTCGCGAGCCACTCAGGCGACTGCTCGATTTGATCGACGTCGCGGCCGTGTTGGCGAAGGCGGACTATCGCCTCGCAGATGAGGTCGCCCGCAGGTGGGGCCAGGAGCGACTGTGGCGGACAACGATCGCCGCGGTCGACGCGGTGCTGCGCGGTGGAGGCCATCACGCAGCGCTCGCACTCTGGTCTCGTCACCTCGCGAGCGCCCGCGAGCGAACCGTCCTGGAAACGCGTCTCGCGCGGTGGGCAGGACCCGTGTGCTCGCTTCCGCGCAAGGACGCGCTGCGAGCGGCGACGGTCGGCTTCGCCACGGCCGCGCATCGCGACGCTTCGAGACCCGAGCCTGCTGCGCGGCGCCCGCGCCTCGATAGTCGCCGTTGAACGTTGCGTTGCAGAGCCCGGATATCGCCCGTCGGTGGTGATTAGCCCGAGATCGCGGTTCTCGGTCGAAGGGGCGGTCGATGGTCGGATTATCTCGGCCTCTGTCCGAGCCCGCGCGGGCTCGGCGCTTCGCCCCCTCCCGAGACCGCCGGGGCGCCACCAGCCGCGTCCTCGGTACTCGGCGCCCGCCTGACGCCGGCGTGGCGCCACCAGTACGATGCCACGTGGACCGTGCTAGGCGGGGAGTTAGCGGCGCCCTGAATCCGCAATCCGCTCTAGCGGGGCTGAATCCCCCCCCAAGGGGCGCAGGCCCTGGGTCAGCGCCCCGTCAGTGGCGATGATGGCTCGGTCCCGTGGCGATGGAGACCCGTGAACCAGGTCAGGTCCGGAAGGAAGCAGCCTTAAGCGGTCATCTCCAGGCGCGACGGGGACGCCGAACCGGAGCCAACTGACGGTGGTTGCGTCCCGGGGTACCGGCTTCGACGGGGGGTGCACGGTCCACCTCCGCCACTAGACTGGCGTCAGTGTCCGACGGCCCCTCGCTATACCGCCGCCATCGCCCCCGCACGTTCGCCGACGTCGTCGGCCAAGAGCACGTGGTGCGGACGCTGCGCAACGCCGTCGGGCACGGCAAGGTGCACCACGCCTACCTGTTTGTCGGCTCACGCGGGACCGGCAAGACCAGCATGGCGAAGATCCTTGCCGCCTGCCTGAACTGCGAGCACGGCCCGACGAGCGACCCATGCGGGATCTGCGAGTCGTGCACCGCGATCGCCGGGGCCACGTCGCTCGACGTGATCGAGATGGACGCTGCGTCGAACAACTCGGTCGACGACATCCGCGACCTGCGCGAGAAGGTCGCCTACGCCCCGGTCTCGGGCCGACACAAGATCTACATTCTCGATGAGGCCCACATGCTCTCCCCACAGGCGTGGAACGCCTTCCTCAAGACGCTGGAGGAGCCGCCTCCGCGGACCATCTTCGTGCTCGCGACGACAGAGGCTCAGAAGGTGCTGCCCACAGTCGTCGACCGCTGCCACCGCTTCGATTTCGGCCGTCCGACGGTCGAGCAGGTAGCGCAGGTCTGCAGGCGCGTGGCCGTCCAGGAAGGGATCGAGATCGACGCCGGAGCTTTGGCGCTCGTCGCCCGGCACGCGACCGGGAGCTTCCGGGATGCTCTGGGAACGCTCGAGCAGCTCGTCACCTATGTCGGCGGGCGGATCGAGCCCGCCGACGTCCTCGCCGTGCTCGGCGTCGCGGACGCCGAGCAGCTGTTCGGCGCGGTTGAGGCGATCGTCGCGCGTGACCCCGCCGAGGCGCTGCGTGCTGCCGCGCGGCTGTCTGAGTCCGGGCGCGATCCCGGCCAGGTTCTGCGTGATCTCGAGATCCATGCGCGCGAGTTGCTCACGGTTCAAATCCTCGGCGAAGTGCCGCCCGAGCTGCAGGTCACGCCCGAGCGCGATCGGCGCCTCGCAGAGCAAGCGGAGGCCGTCTCAAGCAGCGATTCCGTGCGGCTGCTCGATCTCGTCTCGGCTGCGCTCGAAGCTACTTCGGGCGGCTCGCAGGCCAGCATCCAGCTCGAGCTCGCGCTGGTCAAGGCGGCTGCTCCTGACCTCGATCCTTCGACCACAGCGCTGCTGGCCAGGATTGAGCGACTCGAGGCCGGGCTCCGGACCGGGGCCGCGACCGGCCTGCGCGCGGTCGCGGCTCCTGCAGATTCGCCGGCTGCCCGATCACGCGCGACCGGCGTCGCGAACGCATCCGCGTCGGGGCCGACCGCGGCCGCCGGCGCGTCGTCGGGACCCGTCGCTGCGACGCGGATTGCCGCCCGAGTGCTCGAGGAGGGCCTCGCCGCCGGGCCCCCGCTCGATCTGCCCGCTGCCGTCCAGCTCTGGCCGGCGGTAGTCGAGGTGGTCAGAGATCAGAACAAGATGCTGGCTGCGCTCCTGAAGGATGCCCGGCCGGTGGGCGTCACCGACCGCGAGCTTGAGCTTGCCTTTCCTCCTGGGGCCGCCTTCCTGAAGCGCAAGGCCGAGCAGGAGGATCACCGCAAGGTGGCGGCCGACGCGCTGCACGTCGTCAGCGGACGTGCGCTCGCGGTGCGCTACGAGCTTGGCGGCGACGAGCATGCCGGCGACTCGGACGTCGCCGTGCTCACCGGAGAGGAGCTCGTGCAACGCTTCCTGCAGGAGTTCGACGCCGAGGAGCTGCTCGACGACGACGACCCCGACGACGAAGGCGAGGCCTATTAGATGCCACCCCAGCCGAACATGCAGCAGTTGCTCAAGCAGGCCCAGAAGATGCAGGAGCAGATGCTCGCCGCGCAGGAGTCGCTCAAGGACGAGGTCGTCGAGGCGTCCGCCGGCGGCGGCATGGTGACCGTCCAGGTCACCGGCGAGCTGCACGTCAACTCGATCACGATCAATCCCGAGGCCGTTGACCCCGACGACGTCGAGCTGCTTCAGGACATGGTGCTAGCCGCAGTCAACGAAGGGCTCCGATCCGCCCAGGAGCTGGCGAGCGCCAAGCTCGGGGGGATCGCGGGCGGGCTCGGCGGGCTCGGCCTTCCGGGTCTCTGACAGAGCCGCATCCAGCTGTCGCGGGCTCTGATCGCGAGGTCCGTCGCATCGAGGTTGATCTACGACGATGCGCGAGGCAGGGCTGAGTCGAGTACGCGCGTCAGCGCCGCGTCGAGCTCGTCGCTGACGTAGCGCTGAAGTGGGAGTGGCCGGAAGGTTTGGTCGCTACCGGGGATGCGCTTCACTTGGACGTTGGGCAATTCGCGGAGACGGTCGATACGTCCGTCTGCCAGCAGGTCTTTGTACAGCGGCTCAATCGGCCTGAACATGAGCAGGACCTCGGTGCCTTGGTCGCGCAGCTGATTGAGGTCCACGTCGAGCCGCTGCGGAACCCAGGGCAGAGCACGGAGGAGCACTCGGCGGCCGAGCGGCAACATCCGCGACGCCCGCTTCAGAGCCCATAGGGTGCCCGCGATGATCACTGGATCATCGCTCCTGTGCTTCCGGTAGACCCACCAACCGTGGAGCACACGCCGCGACCACCAGGTCCAGACGAAGAACGGGAGGTTGATGGCAAAGGCACCCACAACTCTCGGGTCGGCAAGCGCACCCTGAAGGGACCAGTAGCCACCGGAGCAGAAGCCGGCGAGCACGAAGCGACCGGGGAGGCCGCGCGCCTGCAGCTCGTCGAGTATCGCGATCGTGTGATCGGTGATGCGAGGGTCGTAGTACGCGGCGAGATCCTCGTACGTGCGCTCGTCGCCGTCGGAGTCCCCGATCCCGGGTTGGTCGAACCGAACCGTGGGGACGCCGCGTGCCGCCCATCGGCGAGCGATTTCGACCCACGACCGATTCGGCCCGGTACGCCGATCCGAACCGGCATTGAAGAGCACCGCGCAGACGTCGGCCGAGGTCACGGCAGCAGGTTCGGCCAGGATGCCGAACAGCCTCCCCGGCTCCAGCTCGATGGGGGTCTCGCGGATCGCGACGCCGTCGTGGTCAAGCTCGAGCGTCGGCAGCGTCGGAACGGCGGTGGGTGGCGGATCGACCGCCACGCTCGAGGATCGCCCGCCCGGACCCCCGGGCTCCGACAGCCATGAGATCGATCGTGCGATCGCTGCCGTCGGGGTCCGCGCGTACCGCGCGTAGTGCATCATCGCACCGTAGCCCTCGCCGCTTGCCACCGTGACATCGGCACCGGAGGCCTCGAAGTAATCGTGCAAACGCTGGTCCATGGCGACCCCGTCGCCTTCGAAGACCAGGACCCGTCGGCAGGCGGGGTCCGCCAGCGGAAGCTGAGTCAGGTCGAGTTGCGCGAGCGACTCGACCGTTTCCTTCGTCATGATCCGCCCGGCCATATCGAGGAAGCCATCGTCCTCCGCCGGGGTCGCAGAGTTCCGCGACCCCGCGGTGTGGGCGTCGTCGGGCTCGAGTCGGGCGTCGATCTCGAGGACCCCGGACGCCCGTACCTCGCGCAGAAGCCTGCTTCCTCGGGTTGGCGGCGCCCACAGCACGAGATCGTCGATCGGAGCACCGCGGGCGGCTGCAAGCCAGGCAATCATCCCGCCGAATCGGATCCCCAGCCCGGCTACGCGTCCGCAGCCGGTTTCGTCGCGCAGCCAGCGCGCGGCAGCCGCGACGGCTGCCGTCCAAGCCGCAAGCCGCTGCGGATCACGCGGTGATCCGGCGCTGTCGCCCGTACCCGGGAGATCGATCCTTACGGCCGGGTGACCCGCCCGCGCGAGGGCATCCGCCCAGGCGCGCCTCGTTCGATACGTGCACATCTCCTCCCAGCCGAACGGCGGGCACAGGACAACTCCGGTGGCGTCGCTGCGGACCAAAGCCGGTAGGTGCACGATCGCGAAGACGGGATCCGGCTCGATCGCGAGATACAAGGCACGGGTGATAACTCCCTCCACGACCCGCAGGGGCCTCCCCGGCTCGAGCTCGGCTGGCGGCTCGCCGCGCGGCGCGGCTACTTGCGGCTGCAATGCTTTCCCCCTGCCCCTTGAAGTCCCACTCAACAAGCTCCGATCTTGCGAAGGTCTGGAACGACCGTGCGCCCGGGCCCCGAAACGGGACGACACTGAGTTTAGTCGGGACGCATGTGCGATTCCATGCAACCAAAGTTGGGGTCTTGTGTTTCTACCTGGACCTCCTACCAGGTCATAGCGCGGGCGCCGGGTCTCAAGCTACATTGGCGCAGTGTACGCGCCACCCCTACAGCGCCTGATCACCGAGCTCTCGAAGCTGCCCGGCGTCGGCGGCCGGACGGCTCAGCGACTCGCCTTCCATCTGCTACGAGGATCCGACGAGGATGCGTTCGCGCTCGCCGATGCGATCCGTGACGTCAAGCAACGGATCGGCCTCTGCGAGGTCTGCTTCAACCTCGCGGAGGGTCCCACGTGCAGGATCTGTGCCGACGACCGGCGAGACCCTGAGCTGATCTGCGTGGTCGAGGAGCCCTCAGATGTGATCTCGATCGAGCGCACGCACGAGTTCAGGGGGCGCTACCACGTCCTCGGCGGGGCCCTGTCGCCGATTGACGGCATCGACCCCGAGGACCTCAAGATCGCGGAGCTGTACTCCCGCATGGAAACGGGAATCGTCCGCGAGGTCGTGATCGCCACCAATCCCACCACCACCGGCGAGGCCACCGCCCTCCACATCGCCGACGCCATGCGCGAGCGTGCTCCAGGCGTGTCCATCACCCGGCTGGCGAGTGGGCTTCCCGTCGGCGCCGATCTCGAGTACGCCGACGAGCTGACCCTCGGCCGGGCGTTCTCCGGCCGGCGGGCGGTATAGCGGAGCCAGGCCAGGTCCGCGTACCCTCCCTGCCCGTGGCAACGACAGGAATCGTGGTGATGAAGTTCGGCGGGACGTCCGTCGCCGACGCCGAGCGCATCAAGCGCGCGGCGCGTCGCATCGTCACCCAGCGCGAGGCGGGGAGCCGCGTTGTCGTGGTGCTCTCAGCACGGGGGAAGACCACCGACGAGCTGATCGCGATGGCCGAGGAGGTGTCACCGCAGCCCGATCCGCGCGAGATGGACATGCTCCTCTCGACTGGGGAGCGCATCTCCTGCGCGCTGTGCGCCATGGCGATCAACGACCTCGGCCACCGAGCGATTTCGTTGACTGGATCCCAAGCGGGCATCGTCACTGACACCTCCCACACGAAGGCGAGGATCCTCGATGTTCGGGCAGACCGTATTCGCCAGGCGCTCGACGAGGACCGGATCGTTCTCGTGGCAGGCTTTCAGGGCGTCTCGACGAGCCGCGATGTCACCACCCTGGGCCGCGGCGGCTCCGACACGACGGCGGTCGCGCTGGCCGCGGCCGTGGGCGCCGATGTGTGCGAGATCTACACCGATGTCGCGGGCGTGTTCAGCGCTGACCCCAGGATCGTCCCGGACGCACGCAAGCTCCCGGTCGTCAGCTTCGAGGAGATGCTTGAAATGGCCGCCTCGGGCGCCAAGGTGCTGCAGCTGCGGGCCGTCGAGTACGCACGCAACCACGGCGTCCGGATCCACTGTCGCTCCAGCTTCAGCGACGGGCCGGGTACCGTTGTCCTCGGAGAGCACGAAACGATGGAGCGACCACTTGTCACCGCCGTCACGCACTCGACCGACGAGGCGCGAATCACCCTGCTCGGCGTGCCCGACCGGCCGGGTGCCGCCGCCGCCATCTTCCGGGCTCTGGCTGAGGCCAACTGCATCGTCGACACGATCATCCAGAACGAGCCGCTCGGCGACGGTCGCGACGCCGAGGTCTCGTTCACGGTACCCCGCGTGGACCTGGCCACCGCCGAGCGCGTGCTCGGCCCGATCGCCCTCGAGCTCGGCGTGGCGCGTGTCGACGCCGACTCCGAGATCGGCAAGGTCTCGATCGTCGGCGCCGGCATGCGCTCGCATCCGGGCGTCGCGGCCAAGGTGTTCGACACGCTCGCGGGGGAGGACATCAATATCGAGATGATTTCGACCTCGCCGATTAAGATCTCGTGCGTGATCCGGTCGGGCCTCGTTCCGCGGGCGGTACGGGCGCTCCATGCGGCGTTCGAGCTCGGAACGGACGGGATCGAGCCCGACGAGGGCCCGCGATGAACGGCGAGGTCAGGATCGCCGTGGTCGGAGCGACCGGCGCGGTCGGCACGACGATGCTCGAGATCCTGCGGGAGCGGGGGTTCCCGGCGCGGGAGATCGTCCCGTTCGCGTCGACGCGCTCCGCGGGGCGCCGGCTGCCCGACGGGAGCGTGGCGCGCGTGCTCAGCGTTGATGAGATCGACGATTTCGATCTCGCGCTGTTCTCCGCCGGCTCGTCCGTCTCGCGCGAATGGGCGCCCCGGTTCGTCGAGCGAGGCGCGGTCGTCGTCGACAACTCATCCTGTTGGCGGATGGAGGACGACGTGCCGCTGGTCGTATCCGAAGTCAATCCTGAAGCGCTCGATGCCCACAACGGCATCGTCGCGAACCCCAATTGCACCGCGATGCAGGCGCTCGTGGTACTGAAACCGATGAGCGACGCGGCCGGTCTCGAGCGGATCGTCTTCAGCTCCTACCAGTCGACCTCGGGTACCGGCAAGCGTGCCGTGGAGGAACTGGAGACCCAGGCTCACGCGATCCTGCACGGCCTGGAGCCCCCCGCCCCCGAGGTCTACCCCTACCTGATCGCGTTCAACGTGCTGCCCCAGGTGGAGACGTTCAAGGACGGCGATGACTACACCACCGAGGAGCGCAAGGTGATCGCCGAGAGCCGCAAGATCCTCGGCCTCCCGGACCTGCGGATCACCGTCACCTGCGCGCGCGTCCCGGTGCGCAACTGCCATTCCGAGGCACTCAACGTCGAGACGCGCGAGGAGCTCAGCCCCGATGACTGCAGGACGCTCCTCGCGGGGGCGCCAGGAGTCGTCGTGGTGGACGATCCGGCCGCCGGGCGTTACCCCCTCGCCTCGGAGGTCTCCGGGCGCGACGAGGTGTTCGTCGGCCGTATCCGTCGCGACGAGTCCAACCCGCGCACGCTTAACATGTGGGTCGTCGGCGACAACCTACGGAAGGGTGCGGCGACCAACGCGGTCCAGATCGCGGAGCTGCTGGTCGCACGCAAGCTGCTCAGTGGCTCGCGCGCAGCTCCCGCCGCGTCCTGACGCCGAGCTTACGGTAGATGTGACGTGCGTGGGTGCGCACCGTCTCGACGCTGACGTGGAGGCTCGCGGCGATCTCGGCGTTCGACCGCCCACGCTGGAGGAGGTCGAGGACGTCTGCCTCGCGGGGGGTCAGCAGCTCGGGTCCCGCCAGCGGCCGCTCTGCGGCCTCGGAGGCTCGCCCGGACCGAGTTGTCGGCAGGACATGCAGGCCACGCGACGCGAGGTGGATCGCATTCAGCACGTCGCGCCCCTCAGTCGTCTTGGCCAGACACGCGGTCGCGCCAAACGAGAGCATCTGGCTCGACTCGGCCGGCGTCGGTCGGTTCCCGAGGACGACGAGATGGGTGCTCGGGTGGGCGTGGTGGAGGTCCCTGACCTCGCCCGCGCTGCGCAGCGAGCCAAAGTTGAGGATCGCCACCCGCGGCGTGTAGGTCGTGAGCGCCACCGGCAGCTCCTCGTGCGGAACGTCGACGGCGACCAGCTGCAGGCTGTCGTCCTCGTCGAGCAAAGCCCCCAGGCCACGGCTTACGAGGTCTTCGAATCGGGCGAGGACGACGGTAATCGGGGGGCGGCTGACCATATCTGTGTCTGTTGGGCGCTCCCCGGAACCAACTGACTGGACATGGTATCGGCATCTGGGACAAGAAGGGTGAGGACTTAATCACCCGTAGCGCGTCGCGTCCTCACCCGATGATCACCCCCACCAGGGGACGACGGCAGGCTCGCCAGCCGTCATGATCACTGGTGAGTTTCGGGACGGCAATGGGGTATACGAAGGGTGGGGCCCGCGGGCCCCGCCCTTTTTCGTTCAGGGGCGCCAACCCGTTTCCACGCCCAAGGAGTCCCCGGGCGCCAACCAGGGGCCCTGGACGTTCACGCGGCGGCGGCCACCACCGACGCGGTCCAGTCGATCACCGCGGTCGGACGCACGACGTGCTTGCCCATTCCGAGTTCCTTGGGCTCGAGTCCGAGTGCGAGGCCGACCAGCTGGGGGAGGTGGAGGACGGGCATCCCGAGCTCTCGGGCCACGACCTTCTGGGCAGCGGGCTGCTGGAGGTCGAGATTCAGGTGGCAGAGAGGGCAGGGAACGACGAGACAGTCGGCCTCGGCGTCGATCGCGTCGCCGAGATGGCGCCCCGCCATCGTCAACGACGCCTGCTTGTTCATCGTCACGATCGGAAACCCGCAGCACTTGTACACGCCGGCATAGTCGATCACTGTGCCGCCGAGCGCGTCGATGACCATGTGCAGGTAGCGGTCGCGGGGGTGCTCGGCATCGACGCCGAGGCGGTCGGCGGGTCGCACGATGTAACAGCCGTAGAACGGGCCGACCCGCAGGTTCGTGAGCGGCCGCTTGACCTTCGATCGGAGCGTGTCGAGACCGATCTCCTCGACCAGCAGCCAGAGGAAGTTCTTGTTCATCAGGCCACGCTCGTAGCGGAGGCCCTCACTTCCCAGCGTGGAATTGACGTGCTCGCGGTATTCGGTGTTGGCGTCGAGGCGCTCCTGGCACTCGGACTGCGCGCCCTGGCAGGTCGAGCAGATGTTCATCATCAGCTCGCCGTCCGTCTGCTGGGCCAGCGCGAACGTTCGTGCGTTCAAGGTGTCCGCGAGCTCCTGATTGTGTTCGGCGATCACGCCGGCTCCGCAGCACGAGGCCCGGTCGAGCTCGACGAGCTCGAGGTCGAGCAGCGGCGCGACCTTGGCCATCGATCCGTGCAGCTCGGGGGTGAACCCGCGGCTGACGCACCCGGGCCAATAGGCGACCTTCATTCGGACTCGCTTTCAGTCGGAGGCTCCGGAACGGGGTAGGTTGGGGCCAGTGGCGTCGGCTCGTCGGTGTGCGGCACGTGCGCCACGTCGAGGTTGTCCTCGGCGTCCTCGTAGCCTGACACGTAGAGGTTCAGCTCCTCGCGTTTCGGCCGAGCCTCGATCGTCTTGAAGATCTGCTTCACCTCGGGGGGCGCCTTGTGCTCGTGCAGCAGGGCCTTCGCGGGCGTCACCTTTCCCCGCGCCACCGCCTTCATGACCGTCGGGAGCGACTGCATCAGCTCGGGCACGGCCCGCGGGTGCAGCTTCCCGCCATAGGAGTCCGGAAGCAGGTCCGCCTCATGGAGAAGCCCGTTGCGCTTGATGTTCTTGACGAACGCCCGCTCGTGGCGGTGACCGTTGTTGCGGTCCTCGATCTCGAAATCGGAGCCGGCAACGCGGCGCAGGCGCATGATCTGGCTCATCGGCGCCACCCCCTTCGGGCAGGCGTCGATGCAGTTGAAGCAGTGGGTGCAGTCATAGATTCCGTGCTCGTCCTCCGACAGGTCCTTGAGCCTTTCGTAGTGCTCCGCGTCGCGAGGATCGCCGACGAACCGGTAGGCCTTGGCCAGCGCGGCGGGGCCGATGAAGCCCGGATCGACCTCCATCGAGAGGCAGTCCGAGACGCAGGCGCCGCACTGGATGCATGCCATCGACTGGGTGACGTCGACCATGTTCTCGTGGGGGACGATGTACTCCCGCTCGGGAATCGGCTCCTTATTGATCAGCCACGGCGTGACCCGGCGGATCTTCTTCCAGTGCACCGCGTCCATGTCGACGATCAGGTCGCGGATCACCGGCATGTTCCCCATCGGCTCGACGGTGATCGGCGTCCCCTCGGCGCCGCGGGCCGCGGCTGTCTGCAGGTGCGTGTTGCACGCGAGTCCGGGCTTCCCGTTGATCCGCACGCCGCACGAGCCGCAGATCGCCGCCCGGCACGAGCAGCGGATCCCGATCGACCCGTCCTGCTTCGCCTTCACCTCGAGGATCGCCTCGAGCACCGAGCTGTGGGACTTCATCTGGACGGTATGGTCCTCCCAGTAGGCGGCCTCGCCCGACTCGGGGTTGTAGCGGCGGATCCTCAGCGTGTAATCGGGCATCGGGGCCTAATAAGTCCTTTCCTGCGGTTGCCACCGGGTGATCGTCACCGGGGAGAACTCCACCTTTGGGACGTCGCCGCCGTTGACGGACACGTCGATGTGCTTGAGCCACTGAGCGTCGTTGCGCTCGGGGAAATCGGTACGGAACTGCGCGCCGCGCGACTCCTTGCGCTCCTGGGCGGCGACCAGGATCCCCTCCGCCACGTCGAGCATGTAGCCCAGCTCGATTGCCGCGATCACGTCCTGGTTGAAGACCGAGCCACGGTCGTCGATCGAAGCCTTCGGGGCCTCTTCCTTGAGCCGGCGGATGATCTCGTGCGCCTCGGCGAGCCCGTCAGCGTCGCGGAAGACGGCGCAGTAGCGGTTCATCGTCGTCCCGAGCTCGTCCTTGATCGCCGCGATGCGACGGCCACCGCTGGGTCGGGCGATGATCGCCACGATTCGGGCCTCGACGTCGGCGAGCTTCGATCCGGGGGTTGACGGCATCGGCATCCCCTTGGCGCGGGCCGCGGCGTGCTCGCCGGCGCGGCGACCGAAGATCAGGGTGTCGAGCAGCGAGTTGGCGCCGAGCCGGTTGCCGCCGTGGACCGAGACGCAGGCAACCTCACCGGCCGCGTACAGGCCCGGGACGTTCGTCTCTCCGAACGAGTCGGTCTTGACGCCGCCCATCATGTAGTGCATCCCTGGTCGGATGTGGATCGGCTCGCGGGTGATGTCGACGCCGGCGAAGTCCCGCCCGATGTTGACGATTTCGCGTAGGGCCTCGAGCGTGCGCTTGCGCGGCACCTTCGTGATGTCGAGGGCGACGGTGCCGTCGGGGAAGCCACGGCCCTCGTTGATCTCGGTCTGCTCTGCGCGCGAGACGACGTCGCGCGAGGCCAGATCCAGCTTGTTCGGCGCGTACCTCTCCATGAACCGCTCACCGGCGGCGTTGAGCAGCCATGCTCCCTCCCCGCGGGCGCCCTCCGTGATCAGGAAGCCGTTCTCGGCGAGCGTGGTCGGGTGGTACTGGACCATCTCCATGTCCATCAGCTTGGCGCCGATGCGGAACGCCTGGGCGATCCCGTCGCCGGTGACGATCAGGCCATTGGTCGTCGGCTTGAACGCCTGGCCGGCGCCGCCGGAGGCGAGAATCACGGACTTCGCGTCGAATACCTGGAGCCGGCCGTCGCGGAGATTGCGGCAGATCGCGCCGACGCAGTGCCCATGATCGTCTCGGAGCAGGTCGGTCGTAAACCACTCTTCGTAGCGATCGACACGCTCATGATGCTTCATCAGCTGCTCGTAGAGGACGTGGAGAATCGCCTGCCCGGTGATGTCCGCCACGTAGTAGGTGCGCGCCTGAGAAGCACCGCCGAACGCGCGCGTGCCGAGATGGCCGGTCTCGGAGCGGTGGAAGGTGACGCCGATGTGCTCGAGGTACAGGATCTCGTCAGGCGCCTCCCGGCACATGATCTCGATCGCGTCCTGGTCGCCGAGGTAGTCGGAGCCCTTGACGGTGTCGAACGCGTGAGATTCCCACGAGTCCTCGGGTCCCAGCGCCGCGTTGATACCTCCCGCCGCGGCCACCGAGTGCGAGCGGATCGGATGCACCTTGCTCACGATGGCGACCGATGCGCCGGCGCCCCCGGCGGCCAGCGCCGCGCGTTGGCCCGCCAGACCGGCGCCGATGATCAGGACGTCGTGGGACGGCATGCCGAGCGATTCTATTCGGCGACCGGTCCCAGGCGGCGCACCCCGCGAACCGAACGGTCGTTCATGGTGGTCGCGGCGGGCGGGGCGTTTGTGGCGGTGCGCGGTGGGCGGGGCGTTTGTGGTGGTGCGCGGTGGGCTAACGGTCCGTCAGTGGAGGTCGGCGCTTCGCGGGGTGCCGGCGTGATCCCAGGTCAGGGCGTATCCCGACAGGCTGAGCCCGGTCAGCGACGACAATCCGTCGCCCGGCTGGCTGACGGCATCGAGCCTGTGTACACCCGTGCTGTCGCTCGCGAGGATCTGCTCGATCGTGCAGATGGGCGTCGATGCAGGGCAGGCGTCACCGTTGTAGACGATCGTGAGTGCCGCGGAAACGCCGTTGCTCCCGACGACGACCTGCTCGATATTGCTGCCGCAGGTGTCCTGAAAGTCCGGACAGCCGACGGACTCCCCACCTCGATCCGGGACCTGAGCGCCGGTCCGCAGGTCAAACACGGCAACCGTGTAGCTCGACCCCCCGTAGTGTGGGTCGCTGGTGTCGTTCACGAGCGCGGCGTAGTCGCCTGCGACGGCCGCTGTCGAGACGCCGGAGCTGTTATCCAGATTGTTCCCGCCGAACTCCTCCAGCAGACGCTCGCGCCCGTCGGCGCGCAGGCAGCCCATGTACGCGGAGCTCGCCGGGTTCGCGTCACCGGTCACGATCGCGCTTGGGGAGCTCGCGACGATGCTCGAGCCCGGCGGCGCATGGCAACCGGCGACCGACGCCTTCGGCATGGGCTGCCAGTCGACCGCGACCCCCCGCACCCGCCCGACTCGCCGCGCACGGCCGCCCGAGGCCGATACCACGAGCAGGTGGTGATCGGAGCCAATCAACGCGATCGACCTGCCGTCGGGCGACCACGCCGGGGCGCCGCCGCGAATCAGCCTTCTGCTCGAGCCGTTGCGGACACGGACCACGACGACCCATCCGCCGCGCTGGATCGCGATCCGCGAGCCGTCCGGGGACCACGACGGCGAGGTTCCAGTCCCGATCGAGCGCAGCCGCGTCGGCCTGCCGGCCCATACGCGACCCGAGCGCACGACGGCAAGCGACCCCTGGCCCGACCAGACAGCGTCCGAGATCTGGCCGCTGAGGATCGTGGTCTTACGGATTCCGTCGATCCCGTCCTCGAACAGCTTGCCGCCCGATACGAACGTCACCAGCGTCGAATTCGAGGTGAACGCCGGGCTGCCGGCTGTGCCCAGCTGGCAGTTCAGGCATGACCCGTCGGGGTAGATCAGATTCACGTTCGCAGCGTTGAACACAAGCACCTGCCCGTCGGGCGACCAGCGCGGGCTCCTGGGCAGGCCACAGCGCGAACGATTCGTGCAGATCCGGCGTTCCTGCCCGCCGTGGGAGTCCACCAGGACCAGACCCGGACCGCTGAACGGTTGTACCGCGAGCAGGCCATTCCTGCCGGGAAAGGACGCCAAGGCCGGCGACGCCATGATCATGGCGAGTACGCCCAGGCAATACGTCCATCCGACGAGCTTCATACCTGCTGCTATCAACGAGTTGCAGCGTGCGATGTAGCGGATTTGGGGCGAGCAGTGAGGGGGCGGAAGGGGGCGGGACGGGCCGGGAGGCAGGCGGGGCGGGTGGGAGGAGCCGGCGCCGGGGGGCGGGCGCGGTGGAGCCGGCGCCGGGGCGCGCGTGCGGTGGAGCCGCGCGGGCCGCGACAACGTCTCGACAGGCCGTCGGCGCCGGAGGGCGGGCGCGGTGGAGCCGGCGCGGGTGGGGTGGAGCCGGCGCCGGGGGGCGCGTGCGGTGGAGCCGCGGGGGCCGCGACAACGTCCCGACAGGCCGTCGGCGCGGCGAGGTGCAACCCACTGTGAATAATTATCAGTGAATGGTATCTCGGCCCGGAGTTCACCCGTTCAGGGCTTCGAGGGGTGGTCCCCGGTGACAGTTGTGGTCGCGGGTTGTTACCGCAGTGGCGAACACGTGACGCCTGGCCAGCCGGCCCTGCCGGCCGCACCGGCCGCACCGGCCCTGCCGGCCGCGGCGGCCGCGGCGGCCGCGGCAGCCCCCACCGGCCCCACCGGCCCACCGGCCCCACCGCCAGCGCGGCCCCACCGCCAGCGCGGCCCCCTTACTGCGGCTTCATCCCGCCGCGCGGGTTGCGGGGGTGGTACAGCACGCCGAGCAGGTAGTCGCGGTTCAGGCGGCCGATCACGCGGATCGAGATCTCCTTCGGGCAGGCGGCCTCGCACTCGCCGAAGTTCGTGCAGCCGCCGAAGCCCTCGGAGTCCATCTGCTCGACCATGTCCTGGACCCGGGCGAAGCGTCCAGGCTGTCCCTGGGGCAGGCGCCCGAGGTGGGTGATCTTGGCACCGGTGAAGAGCATCGCGGCGCTATTGGGGCAGGCCGCGACGCACGCGCCGCAACCGATGCAGATAGCGGCGTCGATCGCCTCCTCCGCGTCCTCGGGTGAGATCGGGTTGGCGTTCGGTTCCGGCTTGGGGCCGGCGTTGACGCCGGTGTAGCCGCCGGCCTCCTGGATCCGGTCGAGCGCGGAGCGGTCGACGATCAGGTCCCTGATGATCGGGAAGGCACTGGCACCGAAGGGCTCGACGGTGATCGTCGCGCCGTCGTCGAACTGGCGCATGTAGACCTGGCACGTCGTTGTCCCCCCGCCGGGCCCGTGGGGCCGTCCGTCGATAGTCATCGAGCACGAGCCACAGATCCCCTCGCGGCAGTCGTGGTCGAACGCGATCGCGACGGCGCCCCCGGCGATCAGCCGGTCGTTGAGCGCATCGAGCATCTCCAGCAACGACTCGTCCGGTTCGACGTCCGCGACCTCATAGGTCTCGAACCGGCCGGGGGCATCGTGCTCCTCCTGGCGCCAGACACGCAGGGTGAAGTTCACCTGTAGTTCCTCGTCTTCGGCTTCATCTCGTTGAACTCGAGGTCCTCGACGTGGCGGACCGGCTCGACAGCCCTTCCCCGGTTCTCCCACACGGCCACGTTGGCGAACCGCTCGTCATCGCGGATCGGCTCGCCGTCGGCGCCCTGATGCTCCTCGCGCAGGTGACAACCGCACGATTCGTCACGCACGAGCGCGTCTCGGCACATCAGCTCACCGAGCTCGATGAAGTCTGCGACGCGTCCCGCGTACTCGAGGCTCTGGTTGAGTGAGCGCGCGTCGCCCCCGACCTTCAATTCCGACCAGAACTGGTGGCCGACCTCAGGGATGTCCTTGAGCGCTTGGGCGAGCTTGGGGCGGGAGCGGGAAACCCCGCAGCTGTCGAGCATGATCTTGCCCAGCTCGCGATGGAAGTGGCTCGCGGGGGTTGTGCCGTCGGCCGCGAGCAGGCGCTGCAGGCGCTCCTCGACCTCGGCCTCGACGGCGGCGAACGCCGGATGGCTCGGATCGGCGTGCGGCACCTCGAGCCGCGCGAGGTAGTCGGTGACCGCGTGCGGGAGCACGAAGTAGCCGTCGGCGAGGCACTGCATCATCGCGCTGGCTCCGAGGCGGTTCGCGCCGTGGTCGGAGAAATTCGCCTCGCCGATCGCGAACAAGCCCGGAATCGTGGTTTGGAGCGTGTAGTCGACCCAGAGGCCTCCCATCGCGTAGTGCGGTGCGGGATAGATCCGCATCGGCACCTCCCATGGGGTCTCACCGGTGATCTGCTCGTAGAGCTCGAAGAGGTTGCCGTAGCGTGCCGCCATCTCGTGCTCGCCGCGCCGCTCGATCGCGTCGCGGAAGTCCATGTACACGGCGCGCCCGGTGGGACCGACCCCGAGCCCCTGATCACAGACATGCTTCGCTGCGCGAGAGGCGACGTCGCGGGGGACCAGGTTGCCGTACCGCGGATACATCTCCTCGAGGAAGTAGTAGCGCTCGGACCCCGGGATCGCGTTCGGCTCGCGCTGCTCATCGCCCGCGCGCGGAACCCACACCCGGCCGTCGTTGCGCAGCGACTCGCTCATCAGAGTCAGCTTCGACTGGTGCTCCGCGGTTGCCGGGATGCAGGTCGGGTGGATCTGGGTGAAGCAGGGATTGGCGAAGCCCGCGCCGCGGCGAAACGCGCGCCAGATCGCGGTGACGTTGCAGCCCATCGCGTTAGTGGACAGGAAGTAGACGTTCGAGTAGCCGCCGGTCGCCAGCACCACTGCGTCGGCCGGATACGAGCGGGTCTCCCCCGTGACGAGGTCACGGGCCACGATCCCGCGTGCCTGGCCGTCGTAGACGACGATGTCAAGCATCTCGTGGCGTGTGTGCATGTTCACGAGCCCCGCCCTGATCTGCCGTGATAGCGCGCCGTAGGCTCCGAGCAGCAGCTGCTGACCGGTTTGGCCGCGACAGTAGAAGGTGCGCTCCACGAGAACCCCGCCGAAGGACCGCGTCGCCAGCAGGCCGCCGTATTCACGGTTGAACGGCACCCCTTGTGCGACGGCCTGGTCGATGATCTCGGTGGAGAGCTCGGCGAGGCGCCAGACGTTGGCCTCGCGCGAGCGGAAGTCGCCGCCTTTCATCGTGTCCGCGAACAGCCGGTGGACCGAATCGCCGTCATTCGAGTAGTCCTTGGTCGCGTTGATCCCGCCCTGCGCGGCGATCGAGTGTGCGCGCCGCGAGCTGTCCTGATAGCAGAAGGCTTCGACGTGGTAGCCCATCCCGGCGAGCGTCGAGGCTGCGCTCGCGCCCGCGAGCCCCGTGCCCACGACGACGATCACGTGGTCGCTACGACGACGGGGGCCGACAAGCTCGTGGTTGTCTTTCCAGATCCGCCACTTCTCTTGCATCGGGCCGTCGGGTATCGCCGCATCAAGGTTCATTGGGTGGATCTCGCTCCGTCGTGGGCGGCAACAGTGGTCACGGGCTTGGGGAGCGCGCCGGTCCAGAACAGCGTAGGCACGAGCGCAAAGCCGATCACGGTGATGGCCGTGACACCGGTCGCGAGTCGGCGCCAGAACCAATTGCGGTCCGGGTTGTCGACCCCGGAAGTCTGGGCCCCGCTCCACAGCGCGTGGTTCATGTGGAAGCCGAGCACCACCACGGCCGCGACGTAGATCAGCACGATCCACCACTTCTGGAAGGCCCCGTAGGCGTTCGCGTAAACGGCGCCCTTCGCGAGTGGAGTCGGGTGGATCGTCATGGTCGTGAACTGGAGCACGTGGAAGATGACGAAGACGAGGATCAATAGTCCGCTCAGCGGCATGGTCCGGGCGGATATCGTGGAGCGGATGCGCTTGGGCCGGTGGTCCTTCGCCTGGGCGGCGCGGTTGCGCCGGTAGAGCTGGGTGACCGTCGTCACGTGCAGGACGAGTGCCGTGAACAGGACGATGCGCTCGGTCCAGAGGAAGAAGTCGTGCGGCAGCGCCGGCGAGCCGATCGTGCGCAGGAAGTGGGCATAGCGGTCGATCGACGCATGGCCGTTGCCCGGGCCCTCGAGCGCCTTCAGGTTCCCGAGCATGTGAGCGATCACGAACCCCGCCAGGAGTACCCCCGTCACGGCGGCCACGTACTTCTTGCCGATCGTCGAGCGCCAGAGGATCTTCAGGCGGTGCGGCCGGTAATCGATTGCTTGACCGTGCGTGCTCATGCGGTGGACGCGAGCTCGTCGCGGACGGCGACGGTGCTCCCGGGCCTGGCGGGCGATTCTATTGAGCCGGGTCGTCGGCTCGCCTGTCGGGGCGGCCGGCGGTCGTAGGTGGCTCGCCTGTCGGGGCGGCCGGCGGTCGTAGGTGGCTCGCCTGTCGGGGCGGCCGGCGGTCGTAGGTGGCTCGCCTGTCGGTGCGGCCGGCGGTCGCGCCTATCGGGGCGGTGGCGATCGCGATGCCTCGCCAGCCGGCGGCGCGGCCGGGTTCGCGGCTGGCCCGAGCTACTGGGCCGGCGAGCCGAACGCGGACCGCAGCGCGCGGCGTACCTGCTCGATTGTGACCACCCCGCGTAGCGTTCCCTCGCCGTCCACGGCCATCAGCGCTCCGAGCCGGCCCAACGGCTCGGAAGAGAGGAGCTCGTTGAGCGGACGATCCTCGTCGACGCGCCACGAGCCCGCGCCGCCGTCCTCGACGACTGCTCCCACCGTGAGCCAGCCCTCGCCCGCGTCGTGAGCCGCCTCGACTCTTTCCTGGCGGACGATCCCGAGGAAGTGGCCGTCGTCGTCGATGACGGGGAACCACGACCAGCCGTAGCGGAGGAAGTACTCCTCGAGCGCCTGGCTGACGGCTGTCTTGCCCGGGATAGCCACCGGCTGGCGGTCCATGATGTCCGAGACCCTGACGCCCGTGATTCGCTCGGTCAGCACCGTCTGCGCGAGTGCTCCGCGGGCGGCCTGGGCGATCAGGTATCCCATCGCCGCGAACCAGATCCCGGTGAGGTCGCGGAAGACGATCAGAACGAAGAGGCCTCCGGCACCGAGTATCCACGCGAACCCCTGTCCGAGCCTGGCCGCCACGCGGGTGCCGCGGATCTGGTCGCCGGTGATGCGCCAGACGACAGCGCGGGCGATCCTGCCGCCGTCGAGCGGGAAGGCCGGTATCAGGTTGAAGACGAACAGGATCACATTCATCACCAGCAGCCAGCTCATCGACAGGAGCAGGGGCGTGACCCTCACATTGCTCTTGAGCAGCGCCGCGTCCAACAGCCGGTGGGGCCCGACCACGGCGAGATCGATCGCGAGACAGACCACGATCACGCCGAAGGTCGCTGCCGGCCCGGCGCCCGCGATCCGGAACTCCTCGCCGGGTGAGATCGAGTCCCGGCCCATCTGTGTGATTCCGCCGAACAGGAACAGGTCGATGCGCTTGACCTCGACTCCCTCACGCCGGGCGACGAGCGCATGGCCGAGCTCGTGGACGATCAACGACGCGAACAGGAGCAACACGCTGGCGACGGTGGTCAGGTAAGCGACGGCGTCCGAACTGTGCAAGGTGTCGCGAAACGGCCCCGACAGCAAGTAGATCAGCACGAACAGGATGAGGAACCAGCTGCCATCCACGCCGATCCGGATTCCGAACGCGTCGATCAGCTTGATCGATCCGGAGCGACGAAACATGCTGCAATGGTCGCATAGGTCGGCATCCAGACGACCCGGACGGCGCACTGCCGCGAAGAGGAGCGATATATGACCGAGACCGTGACAGAGCTACGCCGACATCTGGCGGAGCTGACGGACCTGCGCTATGCGGCGCAGCTGCTGCAATGGGATCAGCAGACGATGATGCCGCCGCGCGGCGCAGAGCGGCGTGCCGACGAGCTCGCGACGGTTCAACGCATCCTCCACGAACGCTTCGTCTCGTCGGAGACAGGCCGGCTGCTCGACGCCGCGGCGGACGAGTGCAATGGCGCCGACCCGGACTCGGACAACGCGCGCCTCGTGAGCGTCGTCCAGCGGCGCTGGGAAAAGGCGCGCCGGGTCCCCAGCGAGCTCGCCGCTGAGCTCGCTCGGGCAGCCTCGGTCGGCCAGGAGGCATGGATCGACGCCCGCGCCCGTTCGGACTTTGCCGCCTTCCTGCCGTACCTGCGATCGGGGATCGAGCTCAAGCATCGCTACGTGGAGTGCTTCGAAGGTTTCGAGACCGCCTACGACGTGCTGCTCGACGACTACGAGCCGGCGCTGCGGACCGCCGAGGTCACCGCTTTGTTCGCCGAGCTGAAGGCGGACCTCGTGCCGCTGCTCGCGGCTATCGCCGAACGCTCGGATGCCGTGGACGACTCGTGCCTGCACGGCAGCTTCCCGCTCGAGGACCAGCGCCTGCTGGTGACCGATGTCGTGGGACGGATGGGCTTCGACCCGGCGAGCTGGCGCCTCGACGACACCGTGCACCCATTTGCGATGGGCCTCGGCTCGGGCGACGTGCGCATTACCACCCGTTGGGACGAGACGTTCCTCTCGATGGGTCTGTTCGGCGCGATGCACGAGTGCGGCCACGGACTCTACGAGGCCGGGATCGCATCAGAGCTGCAGCGTACGCCGCTCGGGTCGGGCGAGGCGCTCGGGCTGCACGAATCGCAGAGCCGGATGTGGGAGAACATGGTCGGCCGCGGTCGACCATTCGCCGACTATCTGGCGCCCAAGATCGCGGAACTGTTCGGAGGCTCGCTGTCCGGCCTTGACCCTGAGGGGTTCTATCGCGCCGTCAACAGGGTGCAACCGTCGTTCATCCGCGTCGAGGCGGATGAGGTGACGTACAACCTGCACATCATCCTGCGGTTTGAGCTCGAGCAAGAGCTGATCAACCGCGAGATCACCGTCGATGAGCTGCCCGAAGCGTGGAACGAGCGCTTCCTGAGCTATTTCGGACTCGAGGTCCCCGACGACGCCCGCGGGGTGCTCCAGGATGTCCATTGGGCGGCTGGCCTGTTCGGCTACTTCCCAACGTACGCGATCGGCAACCTGGTCGCCGGTGGGCTGTGGGAAAGGGTGCGCGTCGACCTGCCAGACCTCGACGCGCACATGTCCGCCGGAGAGCTCCTACCGCTACGTGAATGGTTGCGCGAGCACGTGCACCAGCATGGCGCGAAGTGGGGCGCCGCTGAGATACTCGAGCGGGCGACGGGCGCGCCGATCGCCGTCGCGCCCTTCCTGTCCTACCTAAGGGGCAAGATCGGTGGCGTCTACGCGTTGTGAGGGCGCGCTGCGCTCGGGTGGCGACGCCGGGGCAGTGTCGATCGGCCTGCGCAACGCTGCGCACACGCACACGCCGCGGCATGTGTCGATCGGCCTGCCCGCGCTACGAGCGCACACGCGCACACCGCGGTATACATCGAATCAACGCAACGAGAAAGGACAGACATGGCCCACAAAGTAACGCTGATGGGCGAGGAGCTGACCCATGACCTGGAAGCTACACGTGACGACCAGACACCGATGGGACCGTCCCGGTTCGCGAATGCGGTGATCGAGGAGATGAACCAGTGAGCCAATCCCCTGTACGCGTAGCGGTCACCGGCGCCGCCGGTCAGATCGGCTACGCAATCCTGTTCCGGATCGCCAGTGGGCAGCTGCTCGGCCCGGACACTCCGATCAAGCTGTCGCTGCTGGAGATCCCGGCGGCGGTTAAGGCAGCCGAGGGTACCGCGATGGAGCTCGACGATTGTGCCTTCCCGCTGCTGGCGAGCGTCGACATCCACGACGACCCGACCAACGCTTTCGACGGCGTCAACATCGCCCTGCTGGTCGGTGCCCGTCCGCGAGCCAAGGGCATGGAGCGATCCGATCTGCTCGAGGCCAACGGCGGCATCTTCAAGCCACAGGGCAAGGCACTGAACACTCATGCGGCCTCCGACGTGAAGGTACTGGTTGTCGGCAACCCGGCCAACACGAACTGCCTGATCGCGCGGAGCAACGCTCCCGACATTCCCGCCGAGCGCTTCACCGCGATGACGCGACTGGATCACAACCGCGCGATCGCGCAGCTCGCTGCCAAGGCCGGGGTGGCCGTGGCAGAGATCAGCAACATGACGATTTGGGGCAACCACTCGGCCACCCAGTACCCCGACATCTTCCATGCGAAGGTGAACGATCAGAACGCCGCCGAGCTGATCGACGACCGGGAGTGGCTCGAGGGCGACTTCATCCCGACGGTGCAGAAGCGGGGCGCGGCGATCATCGAGGCGCGTGGAGCATCAAGCGCGGCGTCCGCGGCGAATGCCGCGATCGACCACGTTCACGACTGGGTGCTTGGCACGCCGGCTGGGAACTGGGTCTCCATGGCGATCCCCTCTGACGGCTCCTACGGCGTGCAGGAGGGAATCATCTCCAGCTTTCCGGTCACCATCTCGGGCGGGGCCTACGAGATCGTCGAGGACCTCGAGATCAATGACTTCTCACGCGCCCGGATCGAAGCCACAGTGAACGAGCTCGTGGAAGAACGCGAGGCGGTCGAGCAGCTCGGCCTGATCTGAAGGCCGCTTGCGGATGGATGACCTCGCGGCCGCGCAGCCGGCCGCGAGGTACATCGCATGACTTAGCTCCCGGCCGGGAACCAGCCCTGTCCGTCGCGCTTGATGCTGCCGTCCTTCTCCAAAGCGGGCATCACGCGGTACAGGTAGTTGGGCTGGATCTTCATCGTCTCGGCAAGCCGGGGGATGGTGATTCCGGGCTGTGAACGGACGAGTTCGAGCGCCTGGCTCGCACGGGTGTTACCGCTGCGTCGTCCGCGAGGGCGTCCTGGGCGGCGACGCCTGGTGCCGTTGCTCGCGCTCCGCGCCCCGCGCGGTGCGCGCGCGGGTCGCGACCCCGCGCTGGTAAGCGCCGTCCGTGCAGCCTCGAGCCTGCCGACCTCTTCCTTGAGCTCGCGCAGTCGCTCTTCAATGTCCTTCACGGTCGTGTCAACGAAACCGGCCATTCGTCTCCTTCTCTAGGTGTTCTCACAGCAAGGTTAACGGTTAACGATACACATCCCCACCCATCGGTCCTCATACCTCGAGCTCGACGAGCGCCTTCAAGCGTGCCAGTGACGTATGAGCCTCCCGCTCGGATGCCCCACCGACGATCACCTTACTGGCGGCCAGGCCGAGGCGGCCACCCGGGGTTTGGAACTCGTTCGTGTAGTCAAACAACATATGTCCATCACCCTCGCTCATTAGCTCGTACCGCGTGCGCGCGCGCGTATGTGCCGGACCCTTGCCCTCCCATTCGGCGAGGCATGGTTGGTTCACGTCCACGAGCGTCCACTGCACACGAAAGGTGACGCCGCGGACACGCAGGGTCTGTTCCATCGTCGATCCCGCACGAGGTCGTCCGTCGGAGAACGACTCCAACGATCGGTGGATGCTGACCCATTCGTGCAGCCGTTTCGGATCCATCACCACGTCCCACACCCTCTCGACGGGGGCGTTGATCCGTATCCGGTCGTGAACGATGCTCATGGCGGTGCGGACACTACGGGTTCGACGCGGATCGGGTGACCGGGGCCGCGGTGGGCGCCGTGCGGTGGTGCCTACCGAGCGATCAGTCGCTCGGCCGCTTCCCACTCGCGGAGCGCGCGCTCGATCGCGGCGTCGAGCGAGTGAAGTCTGACGCCGAGCAGCTTCACCGCACGATCATCTCGGGGCAGGAGGTCCTCGCCCAGGCTCTCCATCAGCGGCCCGACGAGCGCGTGATCCTCCCCGGCGATCAGCGCTGAGATCCGGCTGGCGATCGGAGTCACGGTGAGACGCTTGAACGAGATCGTCGGACGGGATACCAACATGTGATGGCGGATGCGATCGATCAGCTCGCCATAGGAGACGATGTCCGGCCCGCCGATGTCGAGCGACTCGCCCCCCACGGCATCACTAGTCGCGGCGCGCGCCAGCACCTCGATCACGTCGCGCTCGTCGAGCGGCTGTGTCACCTTGGTGCGCCAGGCGGGAACGGCCAGGACAGGGAGTCGCTCCACCAGGTGAACAAGGAAGCGGAACGCCCGCGACCGCGCCCCGATCACGATCGAGGCCCTGAACGCGACCGAGTCGGGGACGGCGTCGAGCAGTGTGTTCTCGACCTCGAGGCGGCTCGCGAGATGAAGGGAGGCAGGTCCTTGCGCGGGGACGAGACCACCGAGGTAGACGATCCGCCGCACCCCTGCCTCCAGCGCTGCGCGGGAGAAGTTCTCCGCCGCGGCCCGCTCGCGAACGTCGAAGGCACCATTCGAGGACGGCTCCATCGAGTGGATCAGGAAGTATGCGACGTCGATGTCGCGGAGCGCGTGGTCGAGGCCGATTCCGGTAACCGCGTCGCCCGTCGCGACGGGAATCCCGAGCTCCACACGGCCCGGATGACGGGTGAAGCCGCGGACCCTGTGACCCTCGCGCACGAGCCGGGGGGTGAGGCGCGAGCCGACGTAGCCAGTGATCCCGGTGACGAGTATGTTCACCGACGGAATATGACAACCGCGAGCTCCCGGGGCGCGTGGACGCCCCGGATCGACCTCTGCTCGATGTCCGAGGTGCGGCTCGGCCCGGCGGCGAACACAACGTTGCCGGGGAGTGCCTGGCGCCCGGCCTGCAGGCCAATGTGGCGCAACGCCGCTCCGACGTCAGTGACGAGATCGGCCCCGTCCAACAGGACGATCTGCCTCGGGGGCAGCACGCCGGTCGACCGTGGGCGGCCGGCGCGGTGAGCGAATCCGACGGCCCCGGTCCTCGCCACGGCGACATCGGCGAGGATCAATGAGACCTCGGCATCAACCGCCGGCGCTTCCTGCTCTCGCTCGACGATGCCCTCGAGGGCGTCATCGCTCCACCGGGCGACGGTCGCGGTGCCGATGAGCTCGCGCGCGACGGCGCGCGCGTCCGCGAGCGAGGGCGCTTCGTGCAGGCTCGCGTCGAGCTCCTCCAGGCGGGCCCGGAAATGGTCGAGTCGATCGTCGTCCTCAAGCGCCAACGCGTCGGCTCCGCCAGCGGGCGTGGAAGGGCTCGGGGTCGGGGGTACGCGCGTCGCGGCCGTCGGTCCAGCCCGAGAATGGGAACGGCGCCCGGTGCTGCCAGCCGTCGCGCGCGAGCGCGGACCACAGCGGGCGCAGAGCGCGCCCGGCGGTGGCCGCGGTGGCGCGATACGACGATGGACGCGACCACAGGCGGGCCCAGGCCGCAAACAGCGCCGCCTCGCCGCGCGGCGCATCGTCCTCGTGCGCCCGCGCGCGAAGCGCCACGAGCTGATCGTCGAGTGGGATCTTCACCGGGCACGCCTCGACGCAGGCGCCGCACAGCGACGAGTACCACGGCAGGTCGTCGGTGTCGGCGCCCTGCGCCAGCAGCGGTGTGATCACGGCCCCGATCGGCCCGCTGTACGTGGTCCCGTAGCCGTGCCCGCCGACTTGGCGGTAGACCGGGCATGCGTACAGGCACGCGCCGCAGCGGATGCAGTGCAGCGCCTCCTCGAAGGGCGTTCCCCGGATCGCCGAGCGGCCGCCGTCGAGCAGGACCAGGTGGAGCTCGTGCGGGCCGTCGTCCCCGTCGCGGGCCGGCCCGGTGATGAACGAGGTCGAGGCGGCGGCCATCTTCCCCTGGGCGGCCAGGGGAAGCATCTGGATCAGATGGGCGGCGCCCTCCCAGTCGCGGATGACCTTCTCGAGCCCCATCAGCGCGATGTGGATCCGTGGCAGCGCCGTCGCGAGGCGGATGTTGCCCTCGGACTCCACGATCGTGAGGGTCCCGGTTTCGGCGACCGCGAGGTTGACTCCGGTGATCCCGACCTCGGCGGCGAGGAACCGCTGCCTGAGCACGGCGCGCGCGTGACTGACCAGCGCCGCCGTGTCGTCGGGGTCGAACGGGCGACCGGATTCGCGCGCGAACAGGTTGGCGACCTGGCCGGCGCTCAGGTGCACCGCGGGGGCCAGAATGTGCGACGGCCGGTCTCCCATCGCCTGCACGATGTACTCGCCGAGGTCGGTCTCGACCGCCTCGATCCCGGCCCCCTGTAGTGCCGCGCCCAACCCGATCTCTTCGCTGGTCATCGACTTGCCCTTGACCGCCCGCGTTGCTCCCGCCTCCCGACAGATGCGGACGACGTGGTCGCAGGCCTCCTCGGCGTTGCGGGCGTGGTGGACGTGGCCGCCCGCCGTGGCAACGCGAGCTTCGAGCAGCTCGATCAGCTCCGGAAGATGACGGACGGCATCGGCGCGAATCTGACGCGCCAGCTCCCGCCACGCCTCCCAGTCGACGCGCCCGCGCGCGTCAGCGCGCTGGGTTCCCCAGTGGGCTGCGGCGCGGTGGAGGTTCGGCGTGACCGCGGGATCGGGTCTGCCGCGGGGTGGCTCGATCACCAGTCCGCTCACAGCACCATCTCCTCGTCCTCAGGGGTTGACACAGGTCGTCTCACAGCCGGCCGTCCGGCTCGAGCAGATCGACGAGATGGTGCACCCGCAGCGGGAGCCCGCGCCGGCGCGCGCGACCCTCGAGGTGCATCAGGCAGCCGACGTCGGTCGAGACGATCGCCTCGGCCCCTGCCTGGAGCGCGCTGTCGAGCTTCTCATCCGCCATCGCGACCGAGACGTCGGCGAGCTTCAGTGAGAAGGTCCCGCCGAACCCGCAGCACAGCCCGCTCCTAACCGGCTCGACGATCGTGCAGCCCGCGACGCCGCGCAGCAGCGACATCGGCGCTTCGGTCACGCCGAGGCCGTAGCGCATGTGGCACTCGTGGTGGTAGGCGACGGCGGTGACTCCAGGTCCGGGATAGCGTCCTCCGACCGTGGGCCTGCCGAGCTGCTCGACGATGAAGCTCGGCAGCTCATACGTGCGCGCGGCGAGGCTGGCGGCGACAGCGGCCCGCTCGCCCGCGTACAGGCGCGGGTAGTGGTGGCGCACCATGTGCACGCACGAGCCGAAAGGCGCCACGATCGGGCCCTCGGTGCCGGCGAATGCGTCGAGGAATCGATCGGCCACTATGAGCGACTCGCGCGGATAGCCGGAGCTAAGTGCGGGCTGGCCGCAGCAGGTCTGCGAGGTCGGGAATGCCACCTCGCAGCCGAGCCGCTCGAGCAGCGCCACCGTGCGCTCGCCCACTTCGGGATAGAGCAGGTCGACGAGACAGGTGACGAACAGCTGGACGCGCGGACTGTGCACCGCTGGAAAGCTACGGAAAATGCGGCGGTTCTCGAGTTCGGCGCAAGAAGTCCCGCTGTTTGCAGGGAATCAGCGAGCGGAGAAGTTCGTGCGTTTTCCGGGAAACGGGGTTGCGTGAGGGGGGAGAACTCGGTTTGATGGTGACGTCTTCGAGTCGGGTTTCAACAATACGGAGGAGGGCGAGAGCGGGCATGAATGACGGGCGAACACGCGCCAAGAAGGCGAGCTGCGAGAACTGCTTCTTCCATCAGAACCGCCTTTGTGCCGTCTCCGATTCCCGTCCATGTTCGACCTTCCGGCCCGCTCACCCAGACGGACTTCGGCCCCCGAAGCAGCTGCGGTTCGTGTTCCGGCAGGAACGTAGCCTGCAGGTCGCATGGGCGATGCCATCGGCGCAGGAGCAGGTGACGCTCCACGCCTGACCGTCGGTCTGGGGGTGCGATCGAGCGTTGCGCCCCCCCGGCCCGATATGTTTCAGCCATGTACGTGCCCCTGCTCTGCGGTTTCGTCGTCTTTGTCCTGCTCGCCGTGTTCATCGGTTGGGCGGTGGACACCTCGCGTCAGGGCAACTCCGAGCGCAACCGGCACTGATCGCAACCGGCGCAGCTCTGCGTCCGACGGGCTGTATGAGCCGGGCGCGCTGCCGCGCACCCTGCTCGCCGCGGGTCCTCGCCGGTGGGGCCGGGGCCGGAAGCGGACCAGGACGTGGACCATCCAACGCTCAGCGTGGCCCCGGGGGTAAGCTGATCACGGAGATGCCCGACCGCGACCTCTTCGCCAACTTCGAGCGCATGCGACGCGAGATGGACGAGCTGTTCGGGGACGTCTTCGAGCGCACCGGCCTGGGGCCCAAGCGACCGGGCTTTTCGCCGGCCGTCGACGTCGCCTACGCGTCCGACCCCTCGCGAGCGATCGTGACAGCTGAGCTCGCCGGCATCGACGTCGGAGACCTCGACCTCGAGCTCCAGGGCTCGCACCTGATCCTCGCCGGCCACCGCAAGCCGGCGGCCGCCGACGGCGAGGTCTACCAGCAGGTAGAGATCGAGCACGGTCCGTTCCGCCGCGTGGTCGAGCTGGCGGGCGAGGCAATCGCGGAGGAGGCGACGGCGCGCTACCAGGACGGGATCCTCCGCATCGAGCTCCCGCTCGCCCAGTCCGATTCAGCCTCGCAGAGCGTCCCGATCGAAACCAGTCGACGTAGCGAGGAGCCCCGGTGATCGAGATCGGGGCCACCGACGGCGGCCCCAAGGTGGTGGAGGTCGGAGCTCAGCGTCCGCTGCCCGGCCCCGCCCCGGTCCTGCCACTGCGCGACATGGTCACCTTCCCCGACATGCTCGTGCCCCTCAACGTCGGTCAGCCGCGGAGCATCGACCTGATCAACGACGTGCTCAGCGGCGACCGAACGATCGCGATGGTTGCCATCCGCGCCGCCGACGTCGAGACGCCGGGCCCAGAGGATCTGTACTCGGTTGGTGTCCTCGGCGTGGTAGCGCGGATGATCCGCGTTCCCGACGGCACGATCAGGGTGTTGGTCCAGGGCGGTCAACGCATCCGGATCGAGGGCTGGCAGCAGACCGACCCCTATCTGGTGGCGGAGGTTGCGCAAGCGCCGGACATCGTCACCGAGACGCCGGAACTGGTGGCGCTGATGCGCAATGTCCAGCAGACGTTCTCGAGCATCGTCGAGGAGGTGCCGTACCTCCCAGAGGAGCTCCAGGTGATGGTGGCGAACGTCGATGACCCGAGCGCCCTCTCGCACCTGATCGCGAGCGCACTGCGGCTGAAGACCGAGGAGAAGCAGGAGTTGCTCGAGGAGGTCGATGTCGCGAAGCGGTTACGGCGGCTGTCCGAGATGCTCGCTCGCGAGCTGGAGGTGGTCGCGATCGGGTCGAAGATCCAGTCGCAGGTCCAGTCCGAGCTCGAGAAGGGTCAGCGCGAGTTCTTCCTGCGCCAGCAGTTGAAGGCGATCCACGACGAGCTCGGCGAGACCGACGAAGCCCAGGCGGAGGCCGACGAGCTGAGGGAGCAGCTCGCGGCGCTCGAGCTCCCCGAAGACGTGCGTAAGCAGGTCGACCGGGAGCTAGCCCGGCTCGAGCGCCTCCAGCCGGCGATGGCCGAGTACGGCGTTGTGCGCGGCTATCTGGAATGGATCGCGGCGCTGCCCTGGAACACCTCGACCGAGGACAAGCTCGATCTCACGCACGCGCGCGAGGTGCTCGACGAGGATCATTACGACATCGAGCAGGTGAAGAACCGGATCCTCGAATTCCTCGCGGTACGGACGCTCAAGCCCGACGCGCGGGGCTCGATCCTCTTATTCGTCGGACCACCAGGCGTCGGCAAGACCTCGCTCGGGCGCTCGATTGCGCGTGCACTCGGCCGCAAGTTCGAGCGCATCAGCGTCGGCGGCGTCCGCGACGAGGCTGAGATCCGCGGCCACCGGCGCACATACATCGGTGCGATGCCGGGCACGATCATCCGGGCGATGCGCGACGCGGGAGCGAACAACCCGCTGCTGATGATCGACGAGATCGACAAGATGGGCGCCGACTTCCGCGGCGATCCGTCGAGCGCGATGCTCGAGGTTCTCGATCCTGAGCAGAACCGGACCTTCCGCGACCACTACCTGGACCTGCCGTTCGACCTCTCCCACGTCATCTTCGTCACCACCGCCAACACGATCGAGACAATTCCGGGGCCGCTGCGCGATCGGATGGAGCTGATCCAGCTGGCCGGCTACACGGAGGCCGAGAAGCTCGAGATCGCCAAGCGATACCTGGTGCCGCGACAGATCGAGCGCAACGGACTGGCGCCGAGCAGGATCGCCTTCAGCGACACGTCGTTGCGCGCGATCATCAGTGACTACACGCGCGAGGCCGGTGTCCGACAGCTCGAGCGGGAGATCGGAGCGGTGTGCCGGAAGGTTGCCCGGCAGGTCGCGGAGGGAACGGCGACGCGCAAGGTGATGGTCACCGAGCCGCGCGTTCGGGAATTCCTGGGCCGGCCGAAGTTCTTCTCCGAGTCGCGACGCCGGACCTCGAGACCGGGCGTCGCGACCGGCCTGGCGTGGACACCCGTGGGCGGCGATGTGCTGTTCATCGAGGCGACGGCGATGAAGGGCAGCGGCAAGCTCCAGATCACCGGCCAGCTCGGCGATGTCATGAAGGAATCCGCGCAGGCCGCCCTCTCCTACCTTCGTAGTGAGGCGGATGAGCTCTTCCCTGAGCTTCCGGAGGACTATTTCGCCACCCACGACATCCACATCCACGTGCCCGCGGGCGCGATCCCCAAGGACGGCCCGAGCGCGGGCATCACGATCGCGACCGCCGTCGCCTCGCTCCTGTCGGGACGCTCGGTTCGCGCTGACGTCGCGATGACCGGCGAGATCACGCTCACCGGTCAGGTGCTGCCGATCGGCGGTCTGAAGGAAAAGGTGCTCGCGGCGCAGCGGGCGGGGATCCGAAAGATCATCGCCCCCGCTCTGAACGAGCACGACATCGACGACATCCCCGAGCACCTGCGCAAGGACCTCGACTTCGTGTTCGTCTCCGAGATCAGGCAAGTGTTCGAGGAAGCGCTCGAGACTCGACGTGCGCGACGACGTGTCGGAGCGCGCGCGGCGTGATTCACCGCGCCTGAGGAGGGTATCCCCCGAACGAGAGCCGAGGTACTTGGCGTATCCTCACGGCTACGAACCCATCGCACCGAGGGAGAGCAATGTCATTACGGAAGAAGGCCAAGGCCAGGGCTGCGGCGGGCGTGCCGTTCAACGCCGCGGATGTCGCCAACATCGCCACGGCCAACCCATACATCCAGCGTCTGATCGAAGATGCGGAGCTGCGCGAAAGCGTGCGCACGGCGCTCGATGCGACCCGCAGCGCGTACGGCCGCCTGTCGAACGGCAAGGCACCGGCCAAGGTTCTACTGGACGATAAGAAGCTGCACAATGACCTGCGTACCGCCATCGACGCGATCCGGGACGCCACCCTGGCGCTGTCGGACACGTCGAAGAAGAAGGCGCGCCGCGGCCTGACGTTCGGCCGCACGCTGCTGCTCGCGACGGTCGGGTCGGGCGTCGCCGTCGCCGGCAGTGAGAAGCTCCGTTCAAAGGTTCTCGACACTCTGTTCGGCGCCGAGGAGGAGTTCGAGTACTCGCCTCCGCCGGCGGCCAGCCCAGAACCAGTCACGCCCGCACCGACGCCCGCGGCCTAGCCTCGGACGTCGGGCGCGGTACACCCACCGAGGCGTTCCGAGCGCGGCACGCCCCGGGGGTGTCCGCGGCCGCTAACGGGCGCGATGCCGATCGCCGGGGGCTCAGTCAGACGGAGCCTTGGGCGAGCGCCACGGCGACCGCAGCCGCCGCTCGATCTCGGCACCGAGCCCGTCGATAGCGAGCCGCTCCTGCGTCAGGCTGTCACGGTCGCGCAGCGTGACCGTCCGATCCTCGAGCGACTGGTGATCGACGGTCACCGCCCACGGTGTCCCGATCTCGTCCTGGCGCCGGTAGCGCCGCCCGATCGCGCCGCCCTCGTCGTACTCGGCTTGCACGTGCTCGCGGAGCGTCAGGTAGATCTCGCGGGCGACCTCCGGCTGCCCGTCCTTACGGACGAGCGGTAGGACGCCCACCTTGACCGGCGCCAGCAGTGGGTGCAGGCGCAGTACGGTTCGCCGTTCGCCTTCGATCTCGTCCTCGTCGTACGCGTCGACGAGGAACGCGAGCGTGGCGCGATCCGCGCCCGCGGCGGGCTCGATCACGTGGGGGACGTACCGCTCGCCGGTCGCCGTGTCTACGTACTCGAGCTTCTGCCCCGAGTGCAGGGCATGCTGGGTGAGATCGAAGTCGCCCCGGTTGGCGATGCCCTCGAGCTCCTGCCACCCGATCGGGAACAGGTACTCAACGTCGCTGGTTGCGCTCGAGTAGTGCGACAGTTCGTCAGGCTCGTGCGCGCGCAGGCGTAGGTGGTCGCGTCGCAGGCCGAGCCGCAGGTACCAGCTCATGCGCTGCTCGAGCCAGTGCTCGAACCACCGCAACGCCTCGTCGGGCGGGACGAAATACTCCATCTCCATCTGCTCGAATTCCCGGGTCCTGAAGATGAAGTTCCCGGGGGTGATCTCGTTGCGGAAGCTCTTGCCGATCTGAGCGATTCCGAACGGCGGCTTCTTGCGCGAGAACTGGAGGTAGTTGCGGAAGTTCAGGAAGATCCCCTGGGCCGTCTCGGGGCGAAGATAGACGGTCGATCCCTCCTCCTTGACGGGGCCAACGGTCGTCTCGAACATCAGGTTGAAGTCGCGGGCCTCGGTCAGGTCGCACTCGGGGGTCTCACCCGGGCGCTTCGACGGCCTGCGGCCGCAGTGTCCGTCTTCAAGCTTGTCCGCGCGGAACCGAAGCTTGCATGTGCGGCAGTCGACGAGCGGGTCGGTGAAGCCCTGCAGGTGTCCGCTCGCGTGCCACGTCTTCGGATGCAAGATGATCGCCGAATCGAGCGCGACGATGTCGTCGCGCTCCTGCAGCATCGAGCGCCACCACTGGTTTTTGACGTTGGTCTTCAAGAGGACGCCGTAGTGCCCATAGTCGTACGTCGAGCCGAGGCCACCGTAGATCTCACTGCTCGGGAACACGAAGCCGCGCCGCTTGCACAGCGAGACGATCTTCTCCATCGTGACGGTGTCGGTGGCCATGGGCAGGGATGGTATCCGGCGTCGTGCGCTTGGCACTCTCGCGTTCGGAGTGCCAAGGATTCGCCCGGATCCCTGAGCCGCTGCGGCTATACTTCGTGAAGCGATGCCGACCTACGAATACCGATGTGTCAAGGGGCACCCGTTCGAGGTGGTGCAGCGCATGGCCGACGACCCAGTCACCGAGTGCGAGGTCTGCGGAGCACCGGTCGAGCGCGTGTTCTCCCCCGTGGCGATTCACTTCAAGGGCAAGGGCTTCTACAGCACCGACTACGGTTCGAAGAACCGCGCGCGCGAGATGAAGGACGCGGCCGACGCCAAGGCCAAGCACGGCAAGGACGACTCGTCGCGTTCGAACGACTCGTCGGGCTCGAGTGACTCCTCGGGCTCGAACGGCTCGTCAAGCTCGAACGGCTCGTCGGGCTCGAAGAAGCCGGACTCGACCCCGGCGAAGACCGAGACCAAGGCGTCGGCGTCGGACTGACGCCCGGCGGCGAGGGGACCTTCGTCGCTCCACCGGCCAAACCGCGAGCCTCGGCTCAGGCGTCGCAGGCGGGTGGCGTCCAGCGCTGCGGGGTGCGGGACAAGCCGTCAGTAATTTCGTCGTGGGCCCTTAGTGCTGTCGGTCGTAAATCCCGTCTGGGTTTGAAGGAGTCATAACAATGGCGGCGAATGGGTGAGCGATGCGGGGACCAAGCGCTCAGGAGATCGTTCTCGGGGAG